>Ga0180217_1000426_pt1 | contig 70115 bp, 56 predicted proteins | sample eDN3rd37CBELigOP_FD_128521 | JGI IMG/M metagenome (GOLD analysis project Ga0180217, IMG submission 128521) | Enriched Organic Plus compost microbial communities from Emeryville, California, USA - eDNA 3rd pass 37_C BE-Lig OP (version 2) (version 2) ...
CGGGGCCGTCCTGGGACTGGCCCTGGGGGCCCTCATCGCCCGCTGGTTCACCGTGGCGCTGCTCGAAGTGGCGGAGATTGCCAATTCGCTGGCGAGTGCTTCGCAGCAGCTCTCGGCGGCGTCGGAAGAGATTTCCTCCGGAGCACAGGAGCAGGCTTCGAATCTCGAAGAGACTGCTTCGAGCCTCGAAGAGATCACCTCGACGGTGAAGCAGAATGCCGACAACGCGCAGCAGGCGAATCAGCTGGCCAATGGATCGCGTGAAGTCGCCGAGAAGGGAGGCGAGGTTGTCAGCAACGCGGTTGAGGGGATGAACGAAATCAACAAGGCGTCGAAGAAGATTGCCGACATCATCACCGCTATCGACGAGATCGCCTTCCAGACGAACCTGCTGGCGCTCAACGCCGCGGTGGAAGCCGCCCGGGCGGGTGAGCAGGGGCGTGGATTCGCGGTTGTCGCGGGCGAAGTCCGCAACCTCGCCCAGCGGAGTGCCGCTGCCGCCAAGGAGATCAAGGGGCTGATTCAGGACTCGGTCCGCAAGGTCGAGACGGGCAGCGAACTGGTCAACCAGTCGGGGCAGACGCTGCAGGAGATCGTCACCTCGGTGAAGCGGGTGACCGACATCGTCGCCGAAATCGCCGCGGCTTCCCGCGAGCAGTCGAGCGGCATCGACCAGGTGAGTCGCGCGGTGGCCCAGATGGATCAGGTCACGCAGGCGAACGCTTCGCAGACCGAAGAGCTGTCGAGCACCGCCCAGGCACTCGCCGCCCAGGCGCAGCAGCTTCAGGATGTGGTCGGCCGCTTTAATCTCGACCAGGCGATCCGGAAGTCGAAGTTGTCCGCGCGGTCGGCAGTGACCGTCTCCCGCAGTGGCTCGGCCCTGATGAACGGGCTGAAGAACGGTTCGCACAAGTTCGCGACGAACGGCAAGAGCCACAAGACCGAAAGCCCGGCGAAGTCGAACGGCGACCATCACGAGCTTGATCTCGTCGGTGCCGGTAACGGCCGGTTGAACGGCCACTTCGAAGAGTTCTGAGAACTTAAGGCGGCTGGTGCCGCGAGGGATTCATGCAGCGGATGCTGCGTGGATCGGACGTTTTGAGTGCCTTCCCGGTCCGTGAGGATGGCTCGCGGACCGGACAGGCGGAATCGAGAGAAATCATACGTTGGGGAATCAAGCGAGTCTTCTCCCCTCCGACTCCCCCCTCGGGTGCAAGAAGGAATCAATGATGCGCTGGTTTTATAACCTCAAGACGATGAACAAACTCGTCGTTGGATTTGCGGCGGTCTGTGCGATCATGGCGGGCGTGGGATACTACGGCGTGGCGAACATGTCGAAGATCAACGGAATGCTCAACACGCTGTACGAACGCGAAATGCTGGGCCTCTCGCAGGTCAAGGAAGCGAATACGACGCTGATCAAGATCGGGCGTGGAATTCGTCAGGTCGCTATCGAGGTCGATGCCGAGGAGCGGGCCCGTGTCGGACGCAACGTCGAAGGACTGATTCAGGAGTTCCGCAATCAGTTCGGAAAGGCCGAGAGCGCCTTTGTGCTGCCTGAAGGGAAGGCCAAGTATGCGAGTGCGAAAGAGACCTTCGACCGCTTCGAGGCCCAACTCAAATCGCTTCTCGCCGTCGCCAGCTCGCGCGAGAACGAGGGGTTGCAGAATCAGCAGGTGCGCGACGGGCTGCTGAAGCTGCGCTCGGAAGCCGACGCCATCGATAACGCAATGACGGATCTGTCGCAGCTGAAGGAGAAGCTGGGTGAGCAGGCCTACAACGAGAGCGATGTGGTTTATGCGCAGTCGCGGACGTTGATGATCTGCGCGATCCTTTGTGGCCTGGTGATTGGAATGGTGATCGGCGTCGTCACGGCCCGCATCATCTCCCGCCCGCTCACGCAGGCGGTCGATGTCCTCAACCAGGTGGCTGCCGGCGACTTCACGAAGACCTTGGATCTCGACACGAAGGATGAAGTCGGAAAGATGGCCCGGGCCCTGAATCAGGCGGTCGCCGGGATTCGCGGCGCCCTCTCTGATGTGCGGAGCGTCGCCGACAGCGTCGCCAGTGCCGCACAGCAGCTTTCGGCGGCGTCGGAAGAGATTTCCTCCGGAGCACAGGAGCAGGCTTCGAATCTCGAAGAGACCGCTTCGAGCCTCGAAGAGATCACCTCGACCGTGAAGCAGAATGCCGACAATGCGCAGCAGGCGAATCAGCTTGCCAACGGAGCTCGCGACGTCGCCGAGAAAGGTGGCGAGGTCGTCAGCAATGCGGTTGAAGGGATGAACGAGATCAACAAGGCGTCGAAGAAGATCGCCGACATCATCACGACGATTGACGAGATCGCCTTCCAGACGAACCTGCTGGCACTCAACGCCGCGGTAGAAGCCGCCCGGGCGGGTGAGCAGGGACGCGGGTTCGCGGTTGTCGCGGGCGAAGTCCGCAACCTCGCCCAGCGGAGTGCCGCTGCCGCCAAGGAGATCAAGGGGCTGATTCAGGATTCGGTCCGCAAGGTCGAGACCGGCAGCGAACTGGTGAATCGCTCCGGCCAGACGCTGCAGGAGATCGTCACTTCGGTGAAGCGGGTGACCGACATTGTCGCCGAGATCGCCGCGGCTTCCCGCGAGCAGTCGAGCGGCATCGACCAGGTGAGCCGCGCCGTGGCCCAGATGGATCAGGTCACGCAGGCGAACGCTTCGCAGACCGAAGAGCTGTCGGGAACCGCGGAAGGCCTTTCCAGTCAGGCGCAGGAACTGCAAATGCTCGTGGCCCGCTTCAAGCTCGGCAACGAGTCGAATACGTCGTCCCGGCTTGCCATCGCCGAGACTCAACCGGCTCAGCCCCGGATGCCGGCGCAATCCCGTTCCGCCGCTCCGCGAAAGGCCGCAACCACCCTGCCGACGGTGGGACAGAATGGCGCACTCACGAACGGACACGAGAAGGAACTCGACCTGGTGGGAGTGGGCAGCAACGGCCATCATCGCCTGAATGGTTCGTTTGAAGAGTTCTGATTTGCCGGTCGGACCCGATCGGATGTGGTTCCGGATCGGGTGTCTGCGGTGCTCTTCTTCGCTTCTCGGCGGGGAAGAGCACTCCCCGGGAGCCGGTCCTCTGCTCCCTGCAAGGGGGACGGCTGCAGTTCGCCCGCTGTTCCCCACGGAATGCTGCTTCTCCGGTTTCTCCCTGCCGTCTGCGGACGGCAGGACGGATATTCTCTTTCTTCCGCGTTGATGCATTATGGAACGTTTAAGTCTGCCGTCGACGAGGCCCTCCATCGTGGGGGCGTCTCTCACCCAAATCACCGATGCCGAGTTCGAAGCTTTCCGCAAGCTGATCTATGCCGATGCGGGAATCAGCCTCAGCCCGGCGAAGCGGGCTCTGGTCTGCTCGCGGCTGGCGAAGCGGCTCCGCCAGTTGGGAATGAAGACCTACGGCGAATATTACGAGTTCCTGCTGTCGGAAGAGCCGGGAAGCCCCGAACGGCAGGAGATGATCAACTGCATCACGACGAACAAGACCGAGTTCTTCCGTGAGTCGCATCACTTCGACTTCCTGCGCGACACCGCCTTCCCGCAGATTCGCGAACGCGCCCGCCGCGGCGGGCCGCGCCGCCTGCGGATCTGGAGTGCGGGCTGCTCAACCGGAGAAGAGCCGTATACGCTCGCCATCACGCTGCTCGAACACTTCGGCCCGCTCTCCGGCTGGGATGTGCGCATCCTGGCCTCGGACATCGATACCCAGGTGCTGAAGAAGGCCGAGGAAGGGATCTACTCTCTCGACAGCATCCGCAACCTGCCGGAAGAGATCCGCCGCAAGTATTTCCTCCGCGGGACCGGGACGCTCGATGGAACGTGCCGCGTCCGGCCCGATCTGCAGTCTCTCATCACGTTCCGGCGGATCAACTTCATGGACGATGTCTGGCCGATCCGAACGAACTTCGACCTGATCTTCTGCCGCAATGTGCTGATCTACTTCAATCGCGAGACGCAGGAGCGGCTCGTGAGCCGGTTCGCTCAGCTGCTCGATCCGAACGGGCACCTGATGCTGGGGCATTCGGAGAACGTGAGCTGGCTGACCGATCTGCTGATGCCGCTTGGCGGAACGATTCACAAGCTCCGCAGTGCGCCACGCGCACCCCGCTTCACCCCCTTCGTGAAACCGGAATCGCAACCGCGGCCCGCCCCGGTGAACCGCCTGGCGATTCGCTCTGCCGTGCCTCCTAAGGCATCTACGGCAGTCGCGACAGAAACGCTGCCGCATCGGTCGATCATTGTCGGCGAGGTCTTCGCGTCGAAAGAGCCGATGGTGGTCTCCACCATTCTGGGCTCGTGCATTGCGGTCTGCCTCTACGATCCGGAAACGGAGATCGGGGGAATGAATCACTTCCTGCTGCCGGGAACTCCCGACAACGGAAGCACCTCCACCCGCTACGGCGAGAACGCGATGCGGGTGCTGATTGAGAAGGTCGTGCAACTGGGAGCCTCCCGGCACCGGTTGCGTGCGAAAGTGTTCGGCGGCGCTCTGCCCGAGATCTCCCCGCGGATTCCCCCCGTGGGGCAGCAGAACGTCACGTTCATCGAGGATCTGCTCGCCCGCGAACAGATTCCCGTCGAGGCGCGGCGCGTCGGCGGACTGGATGCCGTGCGGGTCGAGTTCTTCACGCATACCGGGCGGGCCCGCGTGCAGGCCCTCGATCCGTCCGTCCTGCCGGAGCTCGTCGAGCGAGTGAACGGCGATGTCGAATCTCTGGCCGTGTCAGACACTCCGAAGGCGTCTCTTCTCTCTCCTGCGTGAGGTGCGGACATGGCAAAGGTGAAGGTGCTCATCGTCGATGACTCGGCGGTCGTGCGGCAGTTGCTGGCGGAACTGCTCGGGCGCGACCGCGAGATCGAAGTGGTTGGTGTCGCCGCCGACCCCTACATCGCGTGGGAAAAAATCAAATCGCTGCGGCCCGACGTTCTGACGCTCGACGTCGAGATGCCGCGGATGGATGGACTCGTCTTTCTCGAAAAGCTGATGTCCATCAACCCGATGCCGGTGGTGATGGTCTCGTCGCTGACCGAGAAGGGATGCGAAACGACCTTGCGGGCTCTCGAACTCGGCGCGGTCGAATTTGTGACCAAGCCGAAGGTGGATGTCCGCTCGGGCACGGTTGACCTGGCCGACGAGATTATCGAGAAGGTCAAGGCGGCCGCGCAGGCGAAGCGCTTCTCACGCCGGCGGCTGCCGGTTCCTCCGGCTCCCGCGCTGCCTGGCGCGGGGCGTTCCAGCCCGGCGGCCCTCATCAAGAGCACGCAGAAGGTCATTGCGATCGGGGCATCGACCGGAGGCACCCAGGCGCTTTACGACGTGCTCACGGCCCTGCCTCCCGATTCGCCGGGCGTGGTGATCGTGCAGCACATGCCGGCGGGCTTCACGGCCTCCTTTGCGAACCGTCTTGATGGAGCCTGTCAGATCCGCGTCCGCGAAGCCCGTGATGGCGACCGTATCCTCGACGGTCACGCCTTGCTCGCTCCCGGCGGATTACATATGTCGGTCGTCCGCAGCGGCGCGAACTATTCCGTGAAGGTCGGCATGGGGGAGCCGGTCAATCGCCACCGCCCTTCGGTCGATGTCCTGTTCCAGTCGTGTGCCCGTTACCTCGGTCGCAACGCGGTCGCCGCGATCCTGACGGGCATGGGCAACGACGGTGCACGGGGAATGCTCGAAATGCGGCAGGCCGGCGCATCCACGATTGCCCAGGACGAAGCGACCTGCGTCGTCTTCGGCATGCCGCGGGAAGCCATTTCGCTGGGAGGCGTCATGGAGACCCTGCCGCTCGAAGCCATCGCCGACCGCCTCCTGCACCATGCCCGAAAACTGTGAGGCTTCACCGGCATCCTCACCGAGCGTGATCAAGTTCAGCCGCGGCCCAGCGGGCCGCGCGTCTCGCACACGCTCCTCACATCTGCGAAGGCACGGCACACGCATCGCGTCTGTTGCATGTTTCCCGACGAGGCGCGAGATCCACGATGTTGGGCGAAGGGATCCCATGGACGGCGGAGATCAACTCCGCCGCTCAGCTCAATCTGGAAGGTTTCAGGCGAGTTCATTTAACAGCTCGGCCTGGGCGGAGAGGACCTGTTCGATATCCAGCTCGCCGCGGCTCGATGCGCGGCTGCATTTCATTCCCAGGAAGATCGGCTGCGGGGCCGCTCGCAGCAGATCGGCACACTTCCGCGCGTCCTCTGTGGTGAAGCCGCTCTGCGGATCGAGGTGCGAATTGTGCGAATCGCGCAGTCCCTCGGGCGATGAGCCTGCGCCGGAGAGAATCACTCCGGTGAGCGGTACTCCCGCAGCAAGGATCTGCTCCAGCGTCTCCAGAGGCGAGCGGCCGTCGATCATCAGCCGCCCCCAGTTGACCATCAGCCCGGTGGCCCGCTGTTCGGTCTCATCCACCGCGACGCGGGTATTCACCGCCGTCAGCATCTGCATGAGTGCATCCACATCGAGTGCGGATTTTTTTGAAGCCGGGAACGGGACCGGATGGTCGGAAGGGCGGGTGTCGGCCGGTTCAATCGCGATGCCGCATCCGGGGAGAAGTGCCGGCAGAAATCGACGCAGCTCCGCAAGGCTGCGATCGAACGCAATCGCATGGGGAATGGCGTCCCCCATCCGCTGCCCGGCCTGCACGACGATGTTGCGGATGCCGATCCCTTCGGCGGCGAGAACCACGCACTGCTGAAGAATCGACAGTGCATCAATCACCGCCCGTTGCCGCGTTACTTCGTCGAGCGAAGCGAGTCCATACGCGCGGTCCTTCTGCCCCTCGGTCGCCCACTGGGCAATCAGCGTCACGACGAGCGACGCCTTCAACTCGGCAAACGCGCTGACCAGTTCGCCCGGCAGCGGTCGGCCGGCAAACAGCGGAATCTCGAACGTGCGGATGCCCCACTCGTTCGCGACGCGGCGATACCAGTCCGCCTGCTCCGCCGGGGGAAGCGTTCCCACTGAGGAATACACGCCGATAACGCGTTCGGTGATCATGAGGGGACGACTCGCAGCCAGGAAAGTGTGTCGGGTTTCAGAGAGGCGTGCCGCGACTCCGGACGAATCAGTCCCGGATGTCGAAGTTGAAAGTGCTCTTGCCCGTGCCCACGGTCGCGCGGAGATCGGTTTCAAACTTCCGTGCATCCTCGATCGTGGGGCGCGGCTCCACACTTCCCAGGTCGTGAATCTCGACGCGGTTCTCGCCGACAACGACGCCCCGTGCGGCGGGGATCTGATACTTCCCCTGACTGATCATCGCGAATGCAGCCGGCTTGTTGTTTGAATCGACGGGAATAAACGTGATCTGCCCCCAGCGCAGCGGCTGGCCGTTGACGGTCACCGTTCCCGAGACCTCGGCCCGCGTGACATCGGCCAGGAAGCCGGACGTCTTCATCCAGTCGGCGAGACGGTCTTTCCAGCCGGCCAGGTCAGGCGCACCGGGGGCCAGACCCACTCCGTGCGGACCGTACTGATAGACATGCAGCTCCGCCGGCACGCCGGCCTTGGTCAGGGCGCGATAGAACGCGAGGCTGTTCTCGACGGGCACTGCCGCATCCTCTCCCGTGTGGAACAGGAAGCAGGGGGGCGTTTCCTTCGTTACCTGCTTCTCGTTTGACAGGAACTCGGCGAGTTGGGAATCGAAGTTGTCGCCGAGCAGGCGCTGCCGCGAACCGGCATGGCCGTACTCCTCGATCATGCTGATGACCGGATAACCGAGAATCGCGTAGTCGGGGCGGGAACTGACCCGTTCGACGGGGTCTTCACTCTCCGGCTTGCCCGAGTCGAAATGTGTCACCACGGTCGAGGCGAGATGCCCGCCGGCAGAGAAACCCATGATGCCGATCCGCCACGGCGAGACGTTCAGTTGCCCGGCATTCGCGCGGACATGGCGAATCGCGCGCTGGGCATCGGCAAGCGGCGCGGGATGCCGATAGCGGGGAGCGTGGCGATACTTCAGCACGAAGCCGGCAACGCCGATCGTGTTGAACCAGCGGGCGATCTGATGTCCTTCGTGATCGGTCGCGAGGATGCCGTAGCCGCCCCCCGGACAGATCACCACGCCGGCCCCGGTCGCTTTCTCTTTCGCGGGGAGATAGATCCGCAGTTCCGGTTTGTCGGCCGGCTCATCGCCGATCGCTCTGGGAGCCCCCTCCGGCCAGAGCAGGATCGGTTCCGGACCGGCCGCCGACAACGATGTGGCGGACAGCAGCATCGCACCGAGCAGGGACAAACCCAGCAGACGCAGCGTGTGGGATTGCGGGACGCATCGCAGCGGGCAGGCGGACATGCGGAGCACACCTCGAAGTTGCGGGGAGAAGTTGCCGGGGTACGGGCGGTTTCAACGCCGCTCCACGATAGGGCCCGCTTTGCCCGAATGCAAATTCAAATGCCCGCTGTCCCGGCGCGCTTCACATGCACACATTGCGTTCCGCCGGCGCGCTTCGCTCAGCGATTGCGGGCGGCTTCGAGTTCCCGCGCTTCCCACGCGGCAATTCGCGGCGTGTAGCTCTTCGCCTGTGCGACAAAATCCAGGCCGACGGCATCCTTCCAGGCGGTCATGAGCTGCTGGAAGACCGGCCCCGGCTGCCCGCCGTTGACCGGCTGCCCGTCGAAATGCGCCGCGTGGACCAGCCCGAACGAAGTGGCCGTGCAGAACATCTCATCGGCGTGCAGGGCGTGGGCGCGTTCGATATTCATCTCGCGCACGGGGATGCCGAGGTTGGCCGCGGCATCCATCGTAATCGCCCGGCTGACTCCGTGGAGCACGTTTCGCGGCTCGGGAGTAAGCAGCGTCCCGCCCTCGACGAGAAAGATGTTCCAGCTGGGCCCCTCGGTGAAGAATCCGTCCGGATCGAGCAGCACCGGCCAGGCATTCTTCCCGAGCCGCCGCGCGTGGACCTGCGCCAGTTGAAAGTGAACGCGGCTGCGGGTTTTCGCGTGCGGATCGAGGATGTTGGCGGGAATCGCCCGCTGCGTGGAGGTGACGACATGCACGCCGGCGTCGTAGTTCGCGGCAAATCGCCCCATGTGTTTGATGAGCGGCCAGCAGCTGATGATGACGGTCGGCCGAATCCCTTCGGGGAACGTGCTCGCGTAGAGTTCGAGCGGCCCCGGAGAAACATCGTGCCGAATGTGCCAGTCGACGTCCGAGTCTTCGCTCTCCAGGTTACGCGCGAGCGTTTCGAGCGTCGCCTGTTCCATCTCATCGATTGTCAGGCCGCAGTCGATCTCGAGAATCGCCATCGAACCGTACAGCCGTTCGAGGTGCTCCCAGAGGCGGAACGGCTGCTGGTTGAAGGTCCGCGTCATCTCGAACGCCATGTCGCCGTACATCAGCCCGGAGTCAAACAGCGAGACCCGCGCTTCGTGTTCGGGAATGAATGTTCCGTTGAAGTAGACGACACGTCCCGGCATACGACGGATCTCCTCGAAGACCTGCCGCCCATCGCGGGGGCAGGTGTTGCTATCGTGATGAATTTGTGGCTTTGAGAATGGAAACAGGAGTCAAACCGGTCGTCAGTTGAACAGGTCCAGGTACCATTGGATGATCGCCCCTGCCAGCTCGCTGGATTCGGCCGCCCACGTGAGGAACCAGGTGGCGGGTCTGTAGATCGGATCCAGCACAACAAGTAACGGGATGGGAAGATATCCTCTGATCGCAAGCCAGTTCAGCGGGCCAAGGCTGAGTAAATAGAACATTGGCAGGAACACGAGCATGACGACAATCGGCCATATGCGGCGGCGAGGTTCGGCGGTCATGGCTTTGGCTCCCCGGAGCGGCAGTCAGTCAAGTTAGTCGAACAGGCTGGCGTACCACAGCAGAATGTCATGGCCGGTTTGTGTCAGGTTCGCCATATGGACGAGCGGTGCGTAGAACTCCCTCAGAAATCGATACAGCCAGCTATCGGAGTTCAGCGCCATCGTCTCCGCGATCCAGCACGCCGGACCAATGCTCAAGGCATAGAGCATCAGTCCAGCCCCAATCCCGCCGATCCAGGCCGTCGGCACATCGCGTTTCGCTCGATCGGTCGACATGGGAATGAACCTTTCGCGTTCGTCAGGAGCATTATCGCACGGCCGACCGCATTGTACATCTCGGTTACCGCGCGTCCCCACGTCTCGTCCGTTCGCGTGGCCGGGGCTGGACGAAGGAAGCCCCGGGGGAGCAGACGTGGCAATCACCCCTCAACTCCATCCCCCCCAGGAGCCAATGGGATAGAGGAAGGGGTACTGAACGATCGGAATCCGCAGCATCGGGAGACAGGGGATTGAGTCGCATTTCAATGGTTCGTGGACGTGAGGCGTGAGCGCGAGCAGCGCGGCCCGCCGGGCCGCGGCTCAACGATGTCACTTCGAATTCATCACTTGTGATTCTCCCCGGGACGGATCAGACGGCACTGATTTGTGCCTCTCCGGCGGTGCGGATGAGGCCGGTTGCAACAGGAGCCGCCCGATTTACAGAGACGCCGCTCTGACCAATCCGGCCGTCTCGCTTCCCCTGCCTTGTGTGAGTGCTACAATCAGGCGCGTCCCGAGTGCATTCGTCTCTTTTGGCTGTTCGGGACTGCTCGGCGGGACACCGCGCCGCGGTGGTAGGGCAGCTTCTGCCCGGCCCGCTGACAATCTTCACACACCAAATTTGATGATGCGGAAAAACAGCTCCATGCACCCCTGGCACGACGTAACTCCTGGCGAACGGTTGCCGCTGGAATTCATGACGGTCATCGAGATCCCGATGGGCTCCAGCGTGAAGTACGAACTCGACAAGCAAACGGGGCTGCTGAAGCTCGACCGGATCCTCTACTCGGCGGTGTACTATCCGGCGAACTACGGTTTCATTCCGCAGACGCTCGCCGAGGACGACGATCCGCTCGATGTGCTGGTGCTCTGCCAGGAGGCGGTCAACCCGCTGACGCTCGTGCAGGCCCGCGCGATCGGGCTGATGACGATGATCGACTCGGGCAAGAAGGACCACAAGATCCTCGCCGTCGCGACGCACGATCCCGAGTTCAACGGCTTCTCGGAAGCGAGCCAGCTTCCGCCGCACCGACTGAACATGCTGCGGCGGTTCTTCCAGGACTACAAGCTGCTCGAAGGCAAGGCGGTCGAGGTCGAGGAATTCGCTCCGGCGGAGGCCACGCTGCCGATCATCGAAGATGCTCTCGAATGCTACAGCAGCAGCCGTCGTCGCGGCTTCCGCTAAGATCCGCGAGGACTCGGCCAGGAGCCCGCGGGCCGTTCGCTCAGAGTTGCTCGCCGCAGGACTCGCAGAGCGGCCGGTCGGCGCGTGTCGGCTTGTCGCAATGGGGGCAGTCGAGCGATACATGCCCCCAGTTGGGCTTGTGAAACAGGCTGCCGACCAGTCGCAGCAGTCCCCCACCGATGATTGTGACTGCTGCGAGCATGAGCACGATGACCAACAGGCTCAGCGGTCCGATTCCAACCATGATGGCTCCTCGATTCGACCTTCGAACCTGTTGATGGGTGACCGCGATGAGGGGAGGGCGTTCGCCTTCGCATCCGAGAGTGAAGGGGCGTAACCACCCCCATTGGCGGTTTTATCGGCCCTTCAGCCTCATCGTGGAAAAACCGGTCCGCTATTCGTTCGCCGCCGGTTCCTGCGCGGGTGGATCGGCGGGCGCTTCGCCGGCCGGCTCGGCTCTCACCACCTGGAGCTTGTGATTCGCCTCGTCATACACGTATTTCGCGCCGGCGGGGAGCACCGGAAGCTGGATGTTGTTCTTGCGGATGATCTCCGACATGAACTCGTCGTAATCCCGCGGATAGCGGCCGTGCTCCGCCTCAAACAACCGCACGGCGTGCTCGACGTGTGATTTCGAAATCTGTTCCAGCATCGGGCCGTACGCTTCGAGCGGTCCCGTCACCGGATTGGTGACTTCGACTTTCGAATCGCTCACCTCCTGCTGCGCGTTTGGATCGAACTTGCCGATATCCTGCGTCTTCTTGCCGATGATGCTGTTCGGCGATTTCTTCGTCTGCTCTTCGAGCGACTCCATGCATCCGGTGAACAGCACCAGCATTCCCAGCAGCGAAAGCCATCTCGCCATCTCAAGCTCTCCTCTGGCGGCGATCAGATTGCCGCGATGATTCACCAACATCACAACGGACGTTCCGTTGCTCTTCGCTTGCGTTCAGCATATCCGACTCGGGGGCAGCCGTCACAGCGTCCGCGGTCGATTCGGGGCTGATCGCCCCCGGCGGAACGATGTGTCTCCGTGGGCGATTCCTGCCGGAGCTACTTCGAGTCCAACTCCAGATCCTTCGGGGCGATGTCAACCGGCAGGCCCTCTTCGGGGATGGGCAACCGAAGGCTCCACAGCACCGCCTGCGCGACGAATCGTCGGTACTCGGGGTGCCGCCAGTTCTCGTGGAAGTGCAAGCCGCTGAACCCCGCCGAGCGTCCCCCGTCCGGACGTTCCCACGCCCAGGCGACCGTGTGCGATTCGCCGTCGATCGGCACGCGGAGCAGCGGCGTCAACTTCTCGGCGGGCTGGACGAACTTCAGCCTGTAATAGAACTCCTCGTGAACCTCAACCGGCCCGACGCCGCGAAGAATCGGGTGCCCGGGAGCGGCGATCTCGGTCTTCACATCGAGGATCTTGTACTTCCGGTCCGGTCCGCCGTGGCAACCGCCCAGGAGTTCGACGAACGGCTGGATGTTCTCGGCATCGCGCGTTCCCATGCCCCAGTGCAGGACGACCAACCCTCCGCGACGCGCGGCGAGTTCACGAAACGCGGCCAGCCGCCGGGAATCGCGGTTGAGCCACTTCGCCCCTTCAGAAAGGAAGATCACGACGCCGTCCGCTCCGTCGAGCAGTTCGGGCCCTTCCTTCCACGGCTCATCTGCGCGAACGGGGACGATCTGCAGGCCTGCGACGTTGTGCAGCAGGCGCGCGATGATGTGCAGCCCCGCCGAGTACTCGTGCGTTGCCGGCGGATGTCCATCCGGACCCTGTCCGAGCAGGAGCAGTCGCGTGGGCTTCTGTGCGGGGGACGTCGCGTTCTTCCCGTCGGCAGCTTCGACGAAACCGGTCCCGCAAAGCAGCAGACAGAGCAACGCAAGCGTGCGAGCGGAGAACATCACGGCGGAGGCTCCCTGAGGACGGAGAACGGGACAGACCGGAGAAAGTCCGTTCATTCTACGTCAGCCGCCGGGGCAACGCACGCCGTTTCATCCCTCAGCGAGGAACCTCGCGCCCTGGCGAACCTTGGTCCGGAGGCGCAGACATTCCTGTCTGTGAAAAGGCACGATCAACGCTCGCACACCGCTCTACGCCATGATGTCGTGCACGACGCGGCCATGCACGTCGGTGAGCCGGAAGTCGCGGCCGGCATAGCGGTAGGTCAGGCGCTCGTGATCGAGGCCGAGCAGGTAGAGCAGGGTGGCGTGCAGGTCGTGGATGTGGACCTTGTCCTCGACGGCATAGTAACCGTAATCGTCGGTGGCCCCGTACTTCATGCCTCCCTTCACACCCCCGCCGGCCATCCACATGGTGAAGCCTTCGGGGTTGTGGTCGCGACCGTCCTTGCCCTGCACGGTCGGCGTGCGGCCGAACTCGCCTCCCCAAAGCACCAGCGTGTCTTCGAGGAGCCCCCGCGCCTTGAGGTCGGTGAGCAGACCGGCAATCGGCTTGTCGACTTCGAGAGCGTTCTTCTCGTGCCCTTTCCGCAGATTGCCGTGCTGGTCCCACTGGACGTTCGAATCGCTGTGGGTGACCTGCACGAACCGCACGCCGCGCTCGGCGAACCGTCGGGCCATCAGACACTGCCGGCCGAAGTCGGCGGTGATCTTGTCATCGATGCCGTACAGCTTCAGCGTTGCCGGCGTCTCATCCGCGAGGCTTTCGATTTCGGGCATTGCGGTCTGCATGCGGAAGGCCAGCTCGAACGAATTGATCCGTCCCTCGAGCGAGAGGTTCGGGCCGGTCAATTCGAGGTGGTCGCGGTTCGCCTCGTTGAGCAGATCGAGCTGCAGCCGCTGCACGTCGCGAGGCAGTCGCGAATTCTCGATGTAGCGGACGCGGGCCTGTTCGGACGAAACGCTCGCGTTCCCCAGCGGAGTCCCCTGGAAGGCGGCGGGGAGGAATGCCGAGCTCCAGTTCTTCACGCCGCCGTGGGCGAGCGTCGGGCAGATGGTGATGAACCCGGGAAGGTTGCGGTTCTCGCTTCCCAGCCCGTACGTAATCCACGAGCCCATGCTCGGGCGGACGAAGTTGTCGCTGCCGGTGTGCAGTTTGAGCAATGCGCCGCCGTGCGCGGCGTTCGTGCCGTGGAGCGAATTGATGAAACAGATGTCGTCCACGTGCTGGGCAACGTGCGGGAAGAGCGAGCTGACTTCGATGCCGCTCTCGCCGTACTTCTTGAACTCCCAGGGGGACTTCATCAGGTTGCCGGTCGCGGCGAACTGCACGCGGGGCTTGTCGAACGGCAGTGGCTTGCCGTCGTCGCGGGTGAGGAGCGGCTTGTGGTCGAACGTGTCGATGTGCGACGGGCCCCCCTTCATGAAGAGGAAGATCACCCGTTTCGCGCGGGCGGGCAGGTGAGGAGGCCGTGGTGCGAGCGGATCGCGGTCGTTGAGGGTCGTCGAGGCCTGCGACTCTTCCGCCAGCAGGGACGCCAGGGCGAGATTTCCAAAACCGACCGCGGCCTGTTGCAGCATCCGCCGACGCGAGATCGGCTGTTGAATTCCCCTCTGCATCACTCTCTCCTCGCTGTCACCTGTGATTCGCCTTGCGCACCCGCTCCCGCCTGCAGTCTTCCGTCCCCTGCCGGTCCGCGCTAGCGGACGTAAATAAACTCGTTGGCGGCGAGGATCGTCTGACACAGCGAACTCCAGGCGGCGAGATTTCGCCGGGTGCTGTCGGGTTCGCTTTCCGAAAGGGCGGCAGAGACCTGGTCGAGATGCCGTCGGCTGCGGGCGATTTCCTCTTCGCGAACGGGGCGGCCGTACGCCTCCTCGAACGCCAGCGCGATGCGTCCCGCGTCGTCCAGGTCCTCGCGGGCGAGCAGCCGGGTGGCGAAGCGATCGCTCGCCTCGGCCACGATATCGCTGTTCATCATGAAGAGCGCCTGCGGGGCCACGGTCGTTGTCGCCCGGTTCCCGTTCAGCACGCTCGGGTCCGCGAAATCGAACAACTGGAAGACGTCATAGAGATTGTTCCGCACGATCGGCTGGTAGATCGACCGCCGGGTGTTGTCGTACTTCGTGACATCCTTCGACGTATGATCGAACAGATAGGCACGGTTCTTGACCGGCAGCACCGCGCCCCCCATCGTCAGGTCGAGCGTCCCCGCCACCGCGAGGAGCGAATCGCGGATCGCCTCGGCTTCGAGCCGGCGAATATCGGCCCGCCATCGCAGACGGTTCTCGGGATCGGTCGCCGCCGCCTTCGGGTTGTAGTGCGAGCTCATCTGATAGGTGCTCGACAGCAGGATCATGCGATGCATCTTCTTGATCGACCAGCCCTGCTCGATGAAGCGGTGGGACAGCCAGTCGAGCAGCGCCTGATTCTGCGGCGGTTCTCCCAGCCGGCCGAAATTGTCGGGCGAGCGGGTCAGCCCCTCGCCGAAATGCCAACGCCAGATGCGATTGACCATCACCCGCGCGGTAAGCGGATGGTCGGGCCGCACGAGCCATTCGGCGAGCGCGAGCCGGCCGCTCATCTCGTCGGCGAATCGCGGGGCGTTGCTGCCGGCGAGGACTTTGGGCACTCCGCGGGGGACGACGTTCCCCAGCGTCAGGTGATCGCCGCGAATGTGAATGGCAACGTTCGTGACTTCGCCTTCGGTGACCCCCATCGCGGTGGGCATCTCCGGCGCTTCCTTCTCGATCTCCTTGAGCTCGTCGCGAAGCTTCTTCAGCTCGGCCTGCGTCTCGGCGGGATACTTCGATTCGGGCTTCTCGGGGAGCTTCGCGTCAGGACCGAGTGTGGCTTTCAGGGCTTCGTTCGCCCGATCGACCACCGCCTGAATGACTCGCTTGTGTTCGGCGACGCGGGCGTCGTGCGCCGCCTTGCGGGCCAGGTCTTCTTCCGTGGCGATCGAGTTCTCGTGCCAGCGGGCGACCTTCTTGAAGGTCTCCATCGACCGGGTGCTCTTGAAGATCCCGGCGAGGGCGTAGTAGTCGGCGGTGGCGATCGGGTCGAACTTATGATCGTGACAGCGGGCGCAGCCGAGCGTCAGCCCGAGCACCGCCCGGCCGAACGTGTCGAGCTGCTCGTCGACGATGTCCATTTCCATCTTCCGCTCATCGGGCTCGGCGAGGACTTTCGGGCCGAGCACGAGAAAGCCGGTGGCGATCAGCTGTTCGTGGCGGGTTGCCTGGTCCTCCGCGGGCAGCAGGTCGCCGGCGATCTGTTCGAGCAGGAAGCGATCGTACGGCTTGTCTTTGTTGAATGCCGAGACGACGTAGTCGCGGTAGCGCCACGCATTCCCGTGGGCCACGTTCTCGTCGAGTCCATTGGAGTCCGCGTAACGGGCGACGTCGAGCCAGTGCCGGCCCCACCGCTCGCCGTAGTGCGGCGAACCGAGCAGCCGATCGACAACCTTTGCGAACGCTTCGGGGGACTCATCCGCAAGAAACGCGGCGATCTCCTCGCGCGTCGGCGGCAATCCCGTGAGGTCGAAGGTCACCCGCCGGATCAGCGTCCGCTTGTCGGCCGGAGGAGCGGGCTCAAGCCCCGCCGCTTCCAGCTCGGCAAGGATGAAATGATCGAGTGCCGTGCGCGGCCAGGCCGTGTTCTTGACGGCGGGAACCGCGGGATCGCTCGGCGGCTGGAACGACCAGAAGCTGGCGTTCGCGGCACTGGCCGCCTCGGCATCGGGATACGGGGCTCCCATCGCCACCCACGCGGTCAGGTCGGCGATCTGCCGGTCGGACAGCCTGTCGTTGGGGGGCATCTGCGGCGCACCGTCCATGTGACGGACGGCGGCGATCAACCGGCTCTCTTCGGGCTTGCCGGGAACGAGAATCACGCCTGATTCGCCCCCCGCGAGAATCGCTTCGTGCGAGTCGAGCCGCAACCCCGCCCGCTGCCTTTCATCGCCGTGACAGCGATAGCAGTGGCTCGCGAAGACCGGGCGGATCTTCGTTTCGAAGAACCGCACCTGTTCTTCGGTCGGCGGTTCAGCCGCGACCTTCACAGTAGGGACAAGGAGCAACAGTCCACAAAGGACGGCCGGTCCGATGCAGTGGTTCCGCATGAGGACACCTGTCTGCGGGATTCTTCGAGCGGGCATTCGCGCGGCGAACACGCGACGCGGAGGCGGGCAATGAGGGCATGATCACATAAGCGATTCTTCTGGTATACCAAGAGTCCTCGCCGTTGGCAACTACTTGTCCAGTCGGACAAACCCGCTTCGATTCCGCAGGTCTACCCGCCTGGCAGCCGGGTGTGCCTCCGGGAAGAGGGGCACGACGCCGGCGTTTCCGGTAGAACCCGCAAAGTCACGGCGGCAAATTGGGCCTGGCTCGCACCGGCAGGCGACCTTTGTTCCAGCCGCCCTCTCGACTCGACTGCGCACAGGTCTCTGCGGGAGCGTGCTGCAAATTATAGGAGGGAGACGAAGAGAGAAGGAAGGCTTCCTCCAGCCTGTCCGGCGTCCGGTTTCGGGCGGTCAGGGGATCTGCGATTGCCGGGAGTAAAAAAGCGAAAGCGATCGCCACAAGGGGAGTGGCGATCGCTTCGAGCGGACTTCAACATTGCCCATCTCACTGCACAACGGTGACTGCCGCTGCTGTACGGGTCGCTTTTCAGCCTTCTCACCGGACGTGAGATATCGAAAATTTCTGAAAAATTCTGGAACGATCGGGCCGGACGTGCGTTGTAGATGAGGCGGACGGCAGTTTCGATCCCTCCGCAAGCGGTGCAGGGGCGTTTTCGTGTGCGCCTGAACAGGCTCGGGGCGTTTTCGGCTGATTCAGGCGGGCTCAGGGCTGATGGTCGCACAATCTTCTTGAATTCGGACCGGCTGGCGAAAATCGCGAAAATATTTTGTGGGCGAGCCGACTCGTATTCGGTAGAGTGAGGGTCGTGGAACCCCAATTTCACACCAGAGTCAACCCACCCCAATAGCCAGCCATACCCCAGCCTGCTTTCGGGGGCTTCCCGCGTATTCACTCCGCCCGGAGTGAAGAGAAGATCCTCGAGGCTTGCTCACTCCCCCTGTTTCGGACCTCTGGTCCCTGTCTTCGAGAGTCTCGCCTCTCAGAGAGTGTGCCCATGCTGCGCCTCGATCGCCTCTCGCTGAATGTCCTGCTGCTGCTTTCCGTCTCGGGAGTCGTCGGCCTTCTGCAACTCCCTCAGCGGGACAAGTCGTTGCCGACCTTTGCGGAACTGTTCCTGGGGGAGCCACGAGTCGCCCATGCGGCGGTCGAAGGAGACCTGGCCCGAGAGAACTGGATCGGGCGGCTTCCCACCGTCGAGGATCTCGCCTTTCGGGAGCTGCGTGAGGTTCGCGCGCTCGGGCAGCCGTTTGATGATGCCTGGATCGCCAGCCTCGAAAACCTCGAGGTGGTGGTGCTCCTGGATCTCAGTGAAACCCGCGTGACCGACGAAGGACTGCTGCACCTGTCGAAAACGCGGCAACTGCGGCATCTGAAGTTGAGTGAGACTGTCATCGGTGATGCGGGCCTCGCGGCACTGCAAGACCTCTCCTCACTGGAGATCCTGCAATTGCAGCGGACGCATGTGAGTTCCGCGGGCTTGAGCCACCTGCGTTCGCTGCCGCAGTTGCGGCAGCTGGATCTCTCGTATACTCCGACGACGGATGAAGGACTGCTGCAACTCGCGACGCTGCCGGCGATCGAGGAGCTCGACCTGACGGGAACCGCGGTCAGTGATGCCGGGCTGGAGGCGTTAAAGAACTCGACCTCGCTCGTGCAGCTGGCGCTCAGCGAAACCGACATTACCGATGCCGGGCTGGAGTATCTGGGCCGACTGACCGACCTCGAATGGCTGGATATCACGAGCACCCATATCACACCGGCGGGAGTTCGCAAGCTGCGGAAGCTGCTGCCGCTCACCTGCATCTTTCAGGATGCCGATCCGGACGTGCCCTCCCTCCCGGAAGAGGCGTAATCGCGGCCGCTCATCGGCGCGATGCTTGCGGATACGGTACCACTCCCGGTGCGGTTCTCTGCCTTTACTCCTCGCCCATGTGGACAGCAGACCCGCGCGGGACGTGAATGGATACAACAGCCATTGCGTCCATTTCGCAGGGCGTAAATGCCGATCGAAAAAACTTCCGGAGAACACGGATTGCAAATTCGCCGTGGTCTCCGCACACTCGGGGGCATGCCTTCGCGCCTGGGGGAGCCTTATGGGGCAAGCGTGGGGGCGCTCCAGCGGAGTCGCTTCGATGGGCGAGCAGATCCAGGTCAGCCGCGAGTTCTCAAGCTTTGTGACGCAGGCGCTCAATACGGGCATCCAGCAGGTCGTCGACGGTGAGCCGGACCCGTTCCTGATGCTGCTCGATACCGAATGTACCGAGCACCTGCTGGCCACCGAGGTCGAAGACGACGATCTGGAAGGGGCCGCCGAATCGCTGCGGGAAATCGTCGCCGCCCACAGCGACCGCGTCCGCTTCTATGGGCTTGTGTATGACGCGATCCTCACCCGCAACGGCGTCGAGCACGAAGTGATGATCGTCGAGGCGGGCGAACACGGACAGCCCACAGGGTATCTCGTCCTGCAGGAATACCGCTTCGACGAGGAATCGGGCGAGTCGGCGAAACTTGGTGAGGAAGAATGGCAGCCCGCGCAGCAACTCCTCGCCCGCGAAAGTCGCCCCGCGTAAGCACCACCACTCCGCGCGTGCGAACGGGGAACGCTACTCGGCGGCAAGGAACTGGCTCAGCACCGCACTGTTGCGGATGAACGTGCTCGTGCTGATGATCGGCTCCGCCGCGTCGCTTTTCTCCGTCCGCAGCTGGCCGGTTTCCACCCATGCACCCCGCTCATCGAGCGCCTTGATGATGCTCCGCGCCCGCTCGGTCAGCCCGGCACTCTTGCGGAACCTCCGCTTTCGTGGCGGCGGGTTCAGTTTCTCCGGGGGAGTCGCCAGCAGCTTCTGATACTCGGCTTCGATCTGGTCGACCTTCGATTCGACGATGAACCCGTAGTGAGTGGGGAGATCGTCGCGGCTGTAGGTCAGCTCGTAATTGGTGGTCAGGAACAGCGGCCGGTTGGTCTTCAGCTCATAGAACCGCGCGAGCCGTCCGTTCTCCAGTTCCGAGCGGCGGAGATAGGCGAGTGCACGCGGAACCGGTTCGAGATACTTGCGGTTTCCGGTCACGCGGTACAACTGCAGGAGCGTCCGCAGGGCTCCCTGGGATTCGCCCCCGGTGACCGCGGGAGGTTCGAACCGGCGGGCCCAGGCGGGTTGCATCTCGCGGTCGTACTGCTGCGCCCAAGCGGGCTGAGGCTCGGGGAGTTGCGCGAGGATCAGGAAGTCGCCTGCCTTCTCGGCGGCGGCGCGATATTTCCGGTCGCCGTAGACCCGCTCGGCCTCGAACAGGACGGTGAGCATGTCGGGAATCAGTTGATCGTTCAGCGTATAGTAGTCGCGATAGTCCGCCTTTGGATAAGTGCGCGACCAGCTCTCCGGGAACTGCGCCGGCTTGACCGGATACTCGTCCGGGTTGGGAAACTCGGAGTAGCGCTGCGGCCATCCGCCGTTGGGGTATTGAGCTTTCAGCACGGCGTCGAGGCCGAAGAGCGCCGCCTCATGGATCGAGTCATCCTTGAACTCCAGCACTTCGTCGATCCGAATCAGAAAGCGCAGGGCTGACTGGCTCGTCTCATCATCGAAGGTGGTGACGTTGCGTGCGTTGCGGGATCCGCCGTTCACCCGGTAGGCGATGCGGGCACGCTGCCGGGGATCGAACTCGATGCGGTAATCCCAGCCGCCGGAACGAAGCTGTCCGAGGACCAGCGCCCGGGCGGTCTGGCGTGCGGCTTCGAGGCACAGCGGTTCGCCGCACGTCTCATACGCCGCCAGCAATGCCTCGCCGACGCTCGGCGTTCCCGGCGGCTGGACCCACGCGGTCGTCGCGTCCGCCTTCCCTTCTCCCTCCCGTCGCGAGAGGTCGGCACTGTACCGCCACACGTATCCCCCCTGCACGGAGACCTCATCGCGGAAAAAGCCCACCGCCCGGCGCAGGGCCGCCGCTGCTTCTTCCTTCGTCAGCGTCTCCGCGGCAGGTGCGGAGTCGAGACCAGCGACAATCGCCAGCAGCAGGGCAATCCCCGTAAGAACTCTTCGCCTTGGCGACGGCATGATGATGTCTCCTGGCCAGCCGGATGCGCAATGCGTGCGAACAGACAAACAGCGCGCGTCAGGCTTCGCGATTCATTTCCGCCGATTGTACAACCGGCAGGCATTCGGATGTTACCGACATTTCGAGCTGGGATATGTGAAGCTCGTCCGTTCTCGACGATGCACTCATTCCAGCGGGCGGACGCATTCGGGCGAGTCGTTCCGCGGGTTGTTCACCAGCGTGCTGACCGGTTGCGACTGCATTTCACTCGCCGGGTAAGGTTTCAGGAGTTCCTGAAGCTCGGCGGCGGGAGTGGCCGGGTTGAGCCAGGCGTCGTAGTGCTCTTCCGGCAGAATCACCGGCATCCGGTCGTGGATCGGTTCGAGCACGGCATTCGCATCGGTCGTGATCAGCGTGCACGATTCGAGCGGCGGCTCCGCTTTCTTCCACGATTCCCACAGCCCCGCGAACGCGAACGGAGCGCCATTTCGCAGGGTGATCAGATACGGCTGCTTGCGGCTGCCGATCTTCTGCCATTCGTAAAAGCCATCCGCGAGAACCAGGCAACGACGGCTCTTGAAGGCACTGCGAAATGAGGGTTTCGTTGCGACGGTATCGGCCCGGGCGTTGATCAACCGGTTGCCGATCGATGGATCGTCGGCCCACGAGGGGACAAGTCCCCAGCGGAGCAGGGCCGCCTCGCGATGCTTGAGAGCCGGGTTCTGTCGAACGGCGACGACCTGCTGCGTCGGAGCAATGTTGTACCGCGGTTCGAAATCCGGCATCCGCAGGACTTCGAAAATCTCGGCCAGAACAGCCGGCGAGGTCCGCAGGGTAAAACGACCGCACATGGTTCACGGAACCTCTCGGAAGACTGTTCGACGGGAAAATATGCCGCGAGTGATCGTCCCGAACAAGAGATGCAGGCGGAGGAGACATCGGGATCGCGCAGCGTGACGTGAAAGTCCGCTGCGCGATCCGTTTGTACTTTCGTTTGCGGTGAAGAAGACGTGTCGCAGCCGGCGTCGGCTTCAAACGCTCTCACCGCCGTGTGACCCGCGGGGAAGGCAAGTCGCAGGATGAGGTCGTTCCCCCACCGGGGCTTCCTTCGTCCAGCCCCGGGCCGCACCTCCGTTCGTCGCTACGGGGCTTCCTTTTCGAGATCCTGCGGTTTGATGCCCTTCTTGAAGCCGCCGAAGCGGAATGGGCTCGGCTTGTATTCGCCGACGATTTCGATGCTCCCGCTGGGGGAGATCTGATCTTCCATGCCGAGCGCCCAGTAACAGGCGTTGACGAGCAGTCGCCGCAGCCCTTCGCTCTCGAAATCCTGCGAAGCGCCCATCGTCGTCGTGAAGACGCGGGCCTTCTTGCCCTGCTCGCCGGTATAGCTCTTCGTCCAGGCGATGGGCATCATCGGATCGTTCTGTTTTCCCTCGACCGGCTTGTCGGTGGGATTCATGCCTTCGAGCACCTGCCCGAGGACGAGCGGCTGGCTGTCTTCAGGAAGCGGCAGACGGACACCGTAAACGTCGGTCGGCCCCCAGATGCTTCCCTCTTCGATCCCGCGAAGAATCGGATGGTTCTCCATACCGGGAGCAATCACGCCGCGCGTGCTTTGCTTGCCATGCTGTCCGTGGTGGTTGATCCATGTCTCGCCGAGAACCTGCCGACCGAAACCACCATTCCAATCCTGGCTCCGCCAGGAATACCGGGCGAACTGTTTGTCTCCGGTGAGATTGAACGCGTGCGTGGCGGTTCGCAGACCGACGATCGGGCGTCCCGATTCAACGTACTTCACCACGTGCTGCATCTGTTCATCGGGCAGATTGCGGAAGCGGGTGAAGATCACCATCAGGTCGGCGGAATCGAGCGCCTCCAGACCGGGGATGTTGTCGGTCTGGTTCGGGTTGATCGTTCCGTCTTTCGAATCGATGGCGAACAGCACCGTACATTTGAAGCCATGATGCTTCGCGAGAATCTTCGCGAGTTGCGGCAAGGTCTCTTCCGAGCGGTACTCCTCGTCGCCGCTGACGAGCACAATGTGCTTTCCCTTGCCTGGTCCCGTTTCGCCTTCGAAGACGGCCCACGGCCGCTCCTCGGCAGTTGCCGCGCCGGCCAGGCCGCTCATCAACAGGATCCAGAACGCGAGTTTCCGGCAGTCCATAGCTGTCCTTTCAGGAAGAGGGCAGAGTCACGGGACGAAGGATGATTTCCCGTTTGTGCGGCTCTGGCGGAGGGCCGTTGTTTGAGCCTCTCGAACGGAGATCATTCTGCTTCCCGATCCTCGATTCCGAGTTGTTCCATGCGACGATAGAGACGCGCACGATTCACACCCAGCAGTTCCGCCGCTTTGCTCTTATTGTAACGACTGCGCTCCAGCGCGAGTTGAATCAGGTTGGTTTCGACCCGCGTCAACAGGGGATCGAGCAACAGCGACGGTGGTTCGACCGCCGGCGGGAGTTCGCTCGCATCCGCCGCCGTGCGAAATCGAAACGGGAGGTCAGCGGGACGAATGACCGATTCCGTACATTTGCTGAACGCCTCGCGGACGACCAGATTCAATTCGTCGAGATTACCCGGCCACGCGTAGCGCGTGAAGAGGGGCCAGATCTCCTCCGCGAATCCGCCGATCTGCCGCGGAGACTGCCGGTTCGCCTCTTCGAGAAAATGCTGGGCCAGCACCGGCAGGTCTTCCAGCCGCTCGCGCAACGGCGGCAGCTCGATCGTGAGTGTCGTCAGCAGGACGAACAGGTCGTGCCGCACGGCATCGGCGGCGACCGCGGCTTTCAGGCTTCGCGTTCCCGAGGCCATCAGCCGCAGTGCCGGTTCGCCTTTGTGCTCGGCGAACGCACGGGCAATCTGTTCCTGCAGATCGCGGGGAAGATGTTCCACGTCCGCCAGGTAGAGTGTCCCCGGCTGCGGGCGGGCACCGCCTGCCGGAGTCGAGAGATGCAGTTCCAGCAGACGTCCGAGGATGCGGCCGAGCTCATCCGCATCGAGACGGCGACAGTCGAGCGGCACGAACCAGTTCGCCCGTTGCGGGCTGCTGTAATGTATCACCCGGGCGAAATGCTCCTTCCCGGTGCCGGCCTCTCCCTCCAGAAACACGAAGGCCCGCGACTGCCGCGCGAGATCCAGCTGATTGAGCACCTTCGCCATCGCCGGGCTGCGGCAGACGAGGGTCTGCTCGCCGAATCGTGCGCGGAGCGTGCCGCGCAGGGCCGCAAGTTCGGCGTGGACTTGCTGCGTCGGCGAGACGCTGGTCGTTCGCGCCGGCTGCTTGATCGGGGTGACAATTCCCAGCACCGAGGTGACCTTGTTCCGCGCATCGCGGAGCGGGAAGAAGTGCAGCATCCGCGGCAACGACTGCCCGTTCCGATGCACGAGATACGTCGCCACGCTCGCTTCCTGCCCTTCAAAGACCTCCGGTGGCGGACAGAGGCTGCTCGTAATCGCATCGGCGGTCGAGTGCCCGGCGGTGCTGGCGTAATGACACACCTTGCCGACCACGTCCGCCGCCCCCCAGCCGGTCAGTCGCTCGCAACCCGCATTAAACAGCAGGAGCTTCCGCTCGGCGGTCACCAGAAAGACGGGCGTCTCCGCCGATCCGAGCGAGCGATCGAATGTGTGACGCACACGAGGCATAAGCGAGAAATCGGCTGAAGAGGCTGCGGCAGGAAGGTCCTGGGGAAGTCTCGCGACGTCTCCCGATCAGCGCTGGACGCGGCCCGATCCACTTCCTTTCATCAGCGCTTCGATCTCCGCGCGCGAGGCGTAATTAAAGTCTCCCTTGATGCTGTGTTTCAGGCAACTGGCCGCGACGGCATAGCGGAGCGCGGTCTGCGGATCGCTGAGCTCCTGCGTCCGCAAAGCGAAGATCAATCCGCCCGCAAACGAATCCCCCGCGCCGACACGATCGACGATGTTGCGGATTTCATAGGGCTGATAGCTTCCGTCTCCGGCCAGCGGGGCGAGAAACGACTCGCCGCGCTCGGCATCGTAAAGCATCGCTCCCCAGTTATTGTGACTGGCGGAGATACTTTCCCGCAGCGTGATCGCCACTTTGGAGACGTTCGGAAAGTCGCTCACGATCTGCTTCGCGACTTCTTCGTAGGCCGCCGCGTTGACGTGTCCGGCTTCGACATCGGTTCCGGCCGCCTTGATTCCCAGGGCGAGGTCGGCATCTTCTTCGTTAGCGATGACGACATCCACGTGCGGCATCAGATTCCGCATCATGTCACGGGCAAGAGCGGACGGCGACATCCCCGGCTTCCAGTTCCAGAGCTTCTTGCGGAAATTCAGATCGCAGGACACCGTCAGCCCGCGGCGCTTGGCGTTTTCCATCGCGTTCAGCGCGGCATCCGCGGCGGTCGCACTCAACGCGGGAGTGATGCCGGTGATGTGCAGCCAGTCGGCACCGGTAAAGATCTTCTCCCAGTCGTAGCTGCGCGCAGAGGTGATCGCAACCGAAGCGTACTCCCGATCGTAAGTCACCGTGCCGCCGCGCTGATTCGCACCGGTTTCGACGAAGTAGATGCCGAAGCGGCCTTCCTTCGTTCGATGCACGAGGTCGGTGGCGACGTTCAGCTTGCGCAGTTCCTGTTCGAAGGCATCGGTGAGGGGATTGTCGGGGAGGGCGGTGAGAAAGGCCGCCTCGCCTCCCTGAAACGCGACCGAGACGGCGACGTTCACTTCGCCGCCGCCAAACGTCACGTCGAGTGAACCGGGAATGACCTGCCTCAGCCGCAGAAATTCCGCAGGGGCCATCCGCAACATCACTTCACCGAACGTGACGACTCGCATCGAAAATGCTCCCGGGGAGAGATCGGAGGAGAAAACGCCGGCACGCGGATTCCACGCGGCCGCAGGACGGGAAATCAGCGTATCCGATCCCTGATGGGAAGACAAATCTGCGCCGGTGTCGTGAAAAGTCCGACTCGCTCCTCTGTCGGACGACGCTCACTCCGCCCAAAATCGTTTAGCCGCGGCCCATCGGGCCGCGCTGCCCGCGCGTGTCTTCTACGTCTTCGCACCTGCGGAGCATCACCTCGCATCGTGCCCGATCGTCTGCTGCAAACGCATCTGGATCAGATGGGCCGTTACATGTTCTCTTCGGCGGCGGCCTGTTTGATCTCTTCTTCCGTGAGCAGGCGATACTCGATGTTCCGCAGGGCGGCGGTGGTGCACCACGAGGCGAGGCCCAGCGGCCGCGACGCTTCCACCTCGATCCGCACGGAAAGCCGGCGGTTCTCGATCGACTGGTCGACGATCTTCTTGCCATCAACCCAGGCGGTGATCCGCTTCGGCGTCACACGCAAGCGAACCGGGTACCACTGGCCATTCTTGAAGGTCTCATACGTGGTCGTTTCGTTGCTGGCGGCATCTTCGCCGTCGAGACTCGACAGGCCACACAGGCTGCCTCCCCAGCCGCCGACGATCAGCGAGCATGGATCTTTGCCGACGGGAAAGGTGAGGCCGCAGAAGAAGTCGGTTCCGTCGACGCGCATCGCATCGAGGCGGATCTCGTAGTTGATCTTGGGGAAGTCCTTCTTCCACGTCACCCCCGTACAGCCGTCGCCGACTCCCAGAATGAGCCGCCCCTCTTTCACTTCGACATCTCCCTGCGAGCCGAAGTTCGTGACTTCCCACCCGCCGAGCGTCTTGCCGTCGAAGAGCGATTTCCATCCCTTCGCCGCGGGGGCTTTGTCAGGCTCTTTCTCCGGAGCCGGCCGAGGTTCGCCGCTTGCCGACGATGCAACAAACGCGAGCACCAGCAGGAGGCTCGCCGCTCGCATGAGAAAAACTCGGCCTGATCGGTACGGTGTGGTGGCGGAATGGAGAGCGGGATTGCCGAAGGGGATCATGGGCGGACTCCGGTCTGAAACATCAGGGATCGTGCCGGGGGAATGGCTGCTCGTCATCATATCGCGATCATACCGCGACGGGTGATGCTGCACGAACGATCCGGTCTTCCCGCAGCGTTGCGGAGGAGAATCTCCGCTTGTCGCCGGGCGGGAGGAAACCTACAGTCACGGGACGTGTTCCGATGGCTCTCCGCCGGGCGGGAAGTCGGAGGGGCTGGCCGAGACTGCTGGATCGACCTTGCGACCGCGGAGAGTGGGGATTTGACGACTCCAGAATCCGTTCGAGCGTTGTATCGGGAGGCGACCCGCGCCGCGTTCCTGGGACTGGCGGTGAACCTTGCGCTGGGAGTGGTCAAGCTGGTGGCCGGCATCGTCGCCGCTTCGTTTGCCCTCCTCTCCGATGCGATCAACTCGCTGGGGGACGTGTTTGCTTCGGTCGTGGTCCTGTTCGCGCTGGGAGTGGCGCAGCAGCCGCCCGATGAAGATCATCCGTACGGACACACGCGGGCCGAGGCGATTGCCGGTTCGAACGTCGCTCTGCTGATTATCGTGTCGGCCCTGCTGGTCGGCTGGCAGGCGCTTCAGCACTTCGGCGAGCGGACGGTCGTGCCTCCCGTGTGGACCCTCTGGATCGCCGGCGCGAACGTGGTCATCAAGGAAGGGCTGTACCGCTACAAGGTGCGTGTGGGGCGGCGGACAAGTTCGAGCGCGCTGATCGCGAACGCATGGGATCACCGCAGCGACGCCTTGTGTTCGCTGGCGGTGCTGATCGGACTGGCGCTCGTGCGCACGGGCGGGCCGGCATGGCACGGGGCCGATCATATTGCGGCACTGGTCGTGGTTGCCGCGATTATCTGGTCGGGGATTCAGCTCTTCCGCAGCAGCGCCAGCGAACTGATGGACGTGCAGGCGGAACGGGCGTTCACCCAGCAGATTCGTGAAGCCGCCGAGGCGGTTCCCGAAGTTCAGGCCGTCGAAAAGCTCTGGGTCCGCAAGTCGGGGCTGGAGTATTTCGTCGACATTCACATCGAAGTCGATCCGCACATGACCGTCGAAGAAGGGCACCGCATCGGACACATTGTGAAGGACCAGCTCATCGCCCGCTATCCGGTTCTGCGGGATGTCCTGGTGCATCTGGAACCAGGGGAATAGGCTGGAGACTGGAGACCGGAGACTGGAATGGAGGTTGACTTCGCCGGTGAGGATGCGGGCAACAGAACCCGCAATGCCGGTGGCCCCATGTCACGCTACATCCTTACGGACAGGTTGCCCCGGGGCTGAGCATCGAAGGCACGCGTCCCGATGGGACGCGGCTACACGTGATGACCTTACAAGGAACACTGCCTGGAACACGATATGGACTGTAAGAGAACAATCCACAAGTCCACATCGTGCTCAATGCCGGTCGACCTGTTCTGGCCGGAACAGGTCAACAAATTACAGTCGGCACTCGCTCTCAAAGTGAGCGTACATCCCAACCTCCTCCAGTCTCCGGTCTCCAGTCTCCAGCCTGACCTCCCCTTGACCCCCTGCGGCGGATGCATTACATCTCGCGCGTTGTGCGGACTGCGGTCGCCGTACGTTTTTCCGTTCCCCGGCATTGAGCATGGAAGCGATACCGGCTACCTCCTGTCTGCCGGGGGCTGAACCCTCGACGGCGACTGCCCCGGAGATCCGCACCGCTTCGCGCACGGGAGAAACAACGCCCACTTTTTTTGCGGGGATCGTTTTTCCCCGCTCCCTGGCGGCGTGCTGCGTGCTGCTCTTCGCCGTCAACCTGCTCGTGCGGATTGCCCTCGCCGCAATATTTCCCCTGTTGGGCAAGGAACTGTATTTCTGGGAATGGGCGCAGTTCCCCGCTGCGGGGTACGTCGATTATCCCCCGCTGGTTGCCTGGTGCATTCGAGGGGGCTGTGTCCTGTTCGGCAACTGGTCGCCGTGGGCCATTCGCGCGATCCCTCTTATTTGTGGTTCCCTCTGGCCGTTTCTTGCGCGTTCGCTGGCCCTGCGGCTTTTCAAGGATGTGCGGGTCGCCAACTGGGCATTTCTGCTGTCGCTGTGTCTCCCGTATGCGAACGCCGTCGGCGTGGTGCTGCTGCCCGATTCGCTGCTGCTCTGCTTTCAGCTTGCGTTCATCGAGCGTCTGGCGACAGCGTGTCGGGAGGGACACCGTCGCGACTGGTTCCTCGCGGGCGGAGCACTCGGCCTCTCACTGCTGTGCCGACTGACGGCTCTGCTGGCCCTCGGAGCAAGCATCGGTTGGTTGCTGACCACTCCGCGAGGGCGTCGCTGGCTGAGACGTCCCGAACCGCACGTAGCGTTGGGCGTGGCGTTCCTGATCTGCCTGCCGACGCTCGTCTGGAACGCCCGCCACGATTGGGCGAACTTCAATCTGCCGGTGTGGCAAGAGGGGCGGCTGGAGATTCGCTGGGCGCAGCCGTTCGAATTCCTGTTTGAGCAGCTTGCCCACACGTCCGTCTTTCTGTGGTTGCCGCTGGTGGTCGCGCTTGGTTATCCGCTTTCGCGAGTCGGCAGGGAGTGGCGGGACGGCATTCGCTTCCTCCGCTGGCAGGTTTTCGTGCCGCTGGCGATGCTCTGTGTGGTCAGCACTGTTTCGGAAACGCACCCCGATTCGACGCTGCTCGTCTGGGTGCCTGCTGTGCTGGTATTGGCGGCACTTCGGGAAGCGGCCTCGCAGTCGTTCGCGGCACGCCGCCTGGAGCGGTGGATTGCCTGGTCGGCCGGGACGCTGGTGTTTCTCGCGGTCGCCTCGCTGCCATTCCTGCAGGGAATCCTGAATGTCGACCCGGCGGCCTTCGGCGTGCAGGCACATAAGGTTGCCAAGGCCCAGCAGATGCTGATCGGCTGGAAGGGGCTTGAGCAGGAACTCCGCCAACGCTGTGCAGCATCGGGAGAGAACCCGCTGCAACTGTGTACCGATGCTCCCGAGCTGGCGAGCCAGCTTACATTCCAGCGTCGTGGAGAGTTGGTGCTGAACCTGGCCCCGCTCTTCGAGCCGGACGAATGGAAAGGCTCCGCGCAGCGCTTCTACGCGGACTACCGCGTGCTCGCTTCGAAACCGGCGCTGGTGCTCGCCACCGGGGAATGGACGGAATACCGCCTTGCCGAGGTCTTCGAGCACGTTGAAGAAGTCGAGCCGATTGTCGTCAGAATCGCCGGCCAGGAAGTCGCCCGCTATCGGCTGTTTCGGGTCGAGGGGGCAGGCTTTAGACTTTAGGCGATTAGGCTTCAGGTACGGGATCGCGTTGCACGGGAGCTATGCTATGAGCGATTGCCTGTGCTGGTGGATGTGTTGGATAGCACAGGCAACCGAGTCTTTGCGAGAGCGACCTAACCTCCACACATAGCGTCCACTGCGGGGCCACGGCGGCATTATCGTTTCGCCGCGGCCCATCGGGCCGCGCTTCCATTGCGTGTGTGCGGCAATTCCGTACACGAGGAGCGACACCGCATCACCAGCAGAGCGTCTCTCGTCGGCGATCACCTCCGCCTTCGCCACACACCCACTCGTGGCACGCGTGTGAAACATCCCGCAGCATGACGCGTTTCGCGTTATTGGCAAACGGGGGAGTGAACGCAAGCAGCGCGGCCCGATGGGCTGCGGCGAAACGGTCTGCTCCCGCAATCGGTCTGTTCCGCTACAAAAAAAGACCCCGGGACCGAAAGGCCCGGGGTCGGGAGTACAGCAGCGCAATCAGCGGAACGGGCCGCGATTACTTGATGAACAGCATTTCCTGATAGGTCGGCAGCGGCCAGAGGTCGTCGGCGACGTAGCCTTCGAGCTCATCGGCATACTTCCGCACTTCCTGCATGGCCGGCAGCACTTCGTGACAGTAGTGCTTCGCTTCCGAAAGCACTCCGTTGGAGTGCGGCTGCGCCATCAGCTTCTCCAGGGCCGTGAGGCTGTCCTGCAGCCCCTTCACCAGCCCGGTCACTTTGTCGAGCGTATCGGTGTCGAACTGGTAGCCGAGGGCCTTCAGGTCGGCACAGGTCCGCGCCAGTTCGCTCTGATAGCGGATCGCGGCGGGGAAGATCATCGTCCGGCCGATCTCGATGACCAGCCGGGCTTCGGCTCCGATCGCCTTGCAGTACTGTTCGAGATAGATGTCGTGACGGCTCTCCAGCTCGCGCTTCGACAGCACACCGTACTTCTCGAATACTTCGATGACTTCCGGCTTGGTGATCGCCGGGATCGCATCGACCGAAGTCCGCAGGTTCGGCAGGCCGCGACGTTCGGCTTCCGCGTGCCAGGCTTCGGAGTAACCGTCGCCGTTGAAGATCACGGCACCGTGTTCTTCGATGACCTTCTGCAGCAGCGTCTGGACCGCTGAGTTCAGCTTCGACGGGTCGTTGCCCACCATCTTCTCGAGTTCCGTCGCCAGATAGTCGAGCGAGTCGGCAACGATCGTGTTGAGCGCCACCAGCGGGCCGGCGATCGACTGGTTCGAGGCGACGGCACGGAACTCAAACTTGTTGCCGGTGAAGGCAAACGGGCTGGTGCGGTTGCGGTCGCCGGCATCCTTCGGCAGCGGCGGCAGCGTGTCGACGCCGACGGTGAGGGTGCCGCCACGCTTCGAGGTCGTCGCTCCACCGTTCTTGATCTGTTCGAAGACGTCGGTGAGCTGATCACCCAGGAAGATCGAGATGATCGCGGGGGGCGCTTCGTTCGCTCCCAGGCGGTGATCGTTGCTCGCCGAGGCAACGACGGCCCGCAGCAGCGGAGCATACTTGTGCACGGCACGGATGACCGCGGCACAGAAGACCAGGAACTGGGCGTTCTCGTGCGGCGTATCGCCGGGATCGAGCAGGTTCCCCTGCGTCGAGTTCCCCAGCGACCAGTTCAGGTGCTTGCCCGAGCCGTTCACGCCGGCAAAGGGCTTCTCGTGGAGCAGGCACTCCATTCCGTAGCGCTGGGCGACCCGCTTGAGCGTCGTCATCACCAGTTGCTGGTGGTCGGTGGCGACGTTGGCGCTCTCGAAGACGGGGGCGATTTCGTATTGTCCGGGAGCGACTTCGTTGTGCCGGGTCTTGACCGGAATGCCGAGCTTGTAAAGTTCACGCTCGGTCTCGAGCATGCAGGCGAGCACGCGGTCGGGAATCGCGCCGAAGTAGTGATCTTCGAACTCCTGCCCCTTGGGAGGCTTGGCTCCGAAGAGGGTGCGTCCGGCCGTCAGAAGGTCGGGGCGGGCGAAGAAGAAGTTGCGATCGACCAGGAAGTATTCCTGTTCGGCTCCGGCGGTTGCCGAGACCATCGCCGCGTTTTCGTGCCCGAAGAGCTTCAGCACCCGCTGTGCCTGGGTGTTGAGAGCTTTCAGCGAACGCAGGACGGGAGTCTTCTTGTCGAGGGCTTCGCCGGTCCAAGAGATGAACGCGGTCGGAATGCAGAGGGTGGTGCCGTTCGGGTTCTCGAGGATGTACGCCGAGCTGGTCACGTCCCACGCGGTATAACCGCGGGCTTCGAAGGTGGCGCGGATGCCCCCCGAGGGGAAGCTCGACGCGTCTGGCTCGCCCTGGATGAGCTGCTTTCCGCTGAATTCGGCGATTGCGCCGCCGTTGCCGTCGGGGGAGAGGAAGCTGTCGTGCTTCTCGGCGGTGAGGCCGGTCAGCGGATAGAAGACGTGGGCGTAGTGAGTGGCTCCCTTTTCGATGGCCCAGTCTTTCATGGCCGCCGCGACCGCATCAGCGACGGAGGGGTCCAGTTTCTCGCCGGTTTCGATGGTTCGCCGCAACGACTTGAAGATCGGCTTGGGCAACCGCTCCTGCATCACCTTCAGGCTGAAGACATTCGCCCCAAACAGTTCGCCGGTGGGGGTTTCCGCGAAGTTCAGTGGGGGAGAGATCGGTTTGTAGTTGGTGACCGCAGAAATTGCTTGCATACGCGCAGTACTGCCACTCATCGTGCGGGCTACTCCTGATCGAATGTTTGTCGGTTAGCCCTGTCAGCGCGCGCAGGGCTATGGGAGACGGCCCAAAGCAGTTCCTGTGCCCGGAGAAAAGAGCGCTTCGTGGAGAGAGATTTAAGCCGCGTCGACTATTGTAGTTGCGGAATCAGAAAAATTCTGCCGTGCCTGGGGAAATTCTCCAGGTGCCTAACCTCGCAGCAGAGGCGTGCTGAGAATTTGGGCAGGGCCGCGCGAGGGCCGGCCCGCCTGAGACTCGCCGTCGGCGGGGCCGTGGCTCTACAATTTCCTTTCGGAGATGCGACCGCCCGGGAGGCGGGAAGGACGTGGCCGATTGTATCCGGGTATCCGGTCCCGGGGCCGTCGGTTCCGATTGGTATCGGAGGTTGGCTGCCCGCATCCGGGGCACTGGGAACAAGGGAGCGAGGACGCGGGAATGCCCGAACTGCCTGAAGTGGAAACCATGGTGCGGGGGATTCGCCCGTTCGTCGAAGGGCGGCGGATTGTGTCGATCGAGCAGGCCCCCTGTCACTGCAAGCCGATCACCATTGCTCCCGACTTTCCGGTCCTCGCGCACCGGGTGCAGGGAAAGACGATCACGGGCGTCGGGCGGCTGGGGAAACGCTGCATCCTCGAACTGGCCGGCGGGGATCGGCTCGTCATCGAACCGCGAATGGCCGGGCTGATCCTGCTCAGCGATCCTCCGACGCGGGAGCACCTGCGGATCGAATGGAAACTCTCCGGGCGGCGGGAATTCAACTCGCTCTGGTTCTGGGACCGGCGGGGATTGGGAACGATGCGGCTGTACACCGCCGCCGAGTTCGAACAGCGCCTGGGCGGGAAGTTCCTCGGCCCCGACGCCCTGGCGATGACGGCGGAGGAGTGGCAGGCGCGGTGCAAGGCCACCGACCGGCCGATCAAGGTGGCGCTCCTCGATCAGAAGCTGGTGGCGGGCATCGGCAACCTGTACGCCAGCGAGATCCTGCACCGGGCGGGAATTCATCCTTCCCATCCGGCTTCCCGGCTCTCGCGGGAGCAGCTTTCGCGGATGATTGCCGAAGTGCAGGCCGTTCTCGAAGAGGCCATCCGCTACGAGGGTTCCACCCTGGGGGATGGAACGTATCGCAATGCCCTGAACCAGTCCGGCTCGTACCAGAATGTGCACCGCGTCTACGGGCGGGCAGGGGAGGTCTGCCGTACGTGCAGCACCCAGACCATCCAGCGGATCGTGCAGGCCCAGCGTTCGACGTTCTTCTGTCCGGGGTGTCAACCGCTGTCGCGCCGGGGGAGTTCCCGGAAGCGGGCGACGCCGGCGCAGCCGCACAAATGAGGAAGACTGGCTGCCAGCGGGCTTTGCCCTTTCCGTAAATCGGGAAACATGCTGTAGTAATAGGGTCACCTGACGCGACCTGCTCCCGTGTCTCCGCACGCCACTGCTCCACGAATTTCATGTCGTACCGGACTTTCAAACGCCTGCTGGGGGAGACCAGCCTCGAGCGCAAGTGCCGCTTTCTGTTCGGCACCGGGCTGCTGCTGCTGATCACGGGGAGCTTCTACTTTTACGGTCGACTGACGTCGCGGCTGGTCTACGAGCAGAACCGGATCACCGGTCGGTTGCTGATCGCGCCAATCATCTACGTGAAGCACTGGCGCTGGTCGGAACCCGACCCCGAGTTCCGCAAGGTCATCGACAGCATGGCGATGGACCTGAAGCCCGAAGATCTGCAGGAGTACAATTACGATCTCGTCAAAGCCGATCCCTCGGCAGCCGATCCGGCGGACCGCCCGAGCGGCCCGGCCGGTTACGAGGCGCTCGACGAACTCCGCAGCGGCAAGCGGGAAGTCGTCCGGCTGCTGCGCGACAAAGGGGAGTATCACTACTACGGTGCGGTCCGCGCGACGAAGTCGTGTGTGAATTGCCACCATCACAGCAAGGCCGGCGCGAAGGTCGGCGACCTGCTGGGGATGTACCGCGTCTCGTTCCCCCTCGATGCGACCGAACGGGCGCTCGCGTGGAACAATGCGATTCTGCTGGCGACTGCGATCGGCACTTCGTTTCTCGCGATGCTCGCCGCCTGGGCGATCGTCCGCTATGTGATTGTCAAACCGGTCCTGCACCTGAAGGACGTCAGCGACTGCATTGCCCGCGGGAACCTCGATCTCCGGGCCGACATCCGCACCGGCGACGAGTTCGAAGAGCTGAGCCACGCATTCAACCGCATGTTGCGGCACCTCGTCGCGGTGCAGGAAGAACTGCGGCAGGTGAATGCGGATCTCGACAGCAAGGTCGACGAGCTGGCGCAGGTGAACCTCGCTCTGTTTGAGATGAACAACCTGAAGAGCGAGTTCCTGGCGACGATGAGTCACGAACTGCGGACGCCGCTCAACAGCATTCTCGGTTTCAGCGACGTTCTGGCCGGAGCGCCGAATCTCGACGAGAAGCAGAACCGCTATGTCCGCAATATTCAGAATTCGGGGAAGGACCTGCTGACGCTGATCAACGACATTCTCGATCTGGCGAAGATCGAAAGCGGGAAGATGGAGCTGCGCATCGCCGAGTTCTCGCTGGCCGATCTGATCGAGCGGCTCGTGAATACCGTCCGCCCGCTCGCCGAGAAGAAGAATATCGACCTGACGTTCGAGTCCGATCCGGAAATCCCGCTGCTGACGCAGGATGCCGGCAAGCTCCAGCAGATCCTTTACAACCTGCTCTCGAACGCGATCAAGTTCACTCCGGAAGGAGGCCGGGTGCGGGTGGTGACGAAACTCGCCCAGCCCGACATGCTCGAAATCGCGGTGGACGATACGGGCGTGGGGATCGCCCTCGAAGAGCAGGAGACGATCTTCGAGAAGTTCCGTCAGGGGAACACGCGCGCCGGCCGCCAGAACGCCCTCACCCGCGAGTATGCGGGGACGGGGCTGGGGCTCTCGATCGTCAAGGAGCTCTCGAAACTGCTCGGCGGCGAAGTGAGCCTGGTAAGCGAGCTTGGGAAGGGGAGCACGTTCACGGTTCGCCTGCCCGTCAAGCTCAACGAACAGCCCGCGCTGCTCGACGCGGATCTGAACCATCAGACGCTGGAGCTGAACAAGCTCCGCCGCCTCGACCTGGGGCTCGTCGGCGTCTCCTCCAACCGGCTGACAAAACAGTAACGCCGCCGCCTTCGACGAAGCCTGATCCCTTCCTAAAGCCTGAAGTCTAGAGCCTGAAGCCGATTTACTCCTCGTACAGCCGCACGGTGACTTGGCCGTCGCGGGTGATCGAGCCACGGTAGAGGCCCGGGGTGTTGTAGGGCGTGGCCAGATTACCGCGGGCATCGAGGACGATGACGCCTCCGTCGCCGCCGGCTTCTTTCAAGGTCTTCAGCACGACCTGCTCGGCGGCGTCCTTGACCGACTCGCCTTTATACTTCACCAGGGCCGCGATCGTGTGGGCGACCGCATGCCGGATGAAGTATTCGCCATGCCCGGTGCAGGAGACGGCACACGAGGTATTGTCGGCATACGTTCCCGCACCGATGATGGGAGAGTCGCCCACGCGGCCGAACTTCTTTCCTGTCATCCCCCCGGTGGAGGTTCCCGCCGCGAGATTCCCGTGGCGATCGACGGCGACCGCACCGACGGTTCCGAATTCCCGCGGCGGATCGGTTTCGGCTGAATGCCCGGCCAGCGGATCGGCAGGAGGGGTGAGACTGCCCGAACGGGGGGAGTTCTGCTTCGACTTCTCCCACACCCGCTGGATTTCCCTCCAGCGGGCCTCGGTCCAGAAGTAGGTCGGATCGACGATCTCCAGCCCGGCCTGTGTTGCGAAGACTTCGGCCCCGCGCCCGATCAGCAGAACGTGCGGGCTCTGTTCCATCACGGCCCGGGCCGCCGTGATCGGATTCTTGATGATCGTCACCGAAGCAACTGCCCCCGCCTTGAGCGACTTCCCTTCCATGATCGAGGCATCCAGCTCATTCCTTCCCTCCTCGGTGAAGACGGACCCCTTGCCGGCATTGAACAGGGGAGAGTCTTCCAGCACGCGGATTGATGCTTCCACCGCATCGAGGCTCGTCCCGTTCTCGGCGTTGAGCGCCTTGTACCCGGCGCGGAGCGACTCTTCGAGCGTTGCCCGCATCGCCCGTTCGGTTTCCGCGGTCAGTTGATTCCTGGGCCGGCCGGTTCCTCCGTGCACGGCGAGCACGACATCGGTCATCAATTCATCTCCGGCATTCACGGAGGCCAGGGGGAGCAGAAGCAGCGCGACAACAGTTCGGAACGAAGACTTCACAGACATCACAGTGCCTCGCGAGCAAGACCTATGCCAGGGGGGACAGCGGACGGCTGCCGTGCGTGCGTTGAGTCTAAACGAAAGCCGGCCCGTCTGCATCGGAACACTGCGAAAGAGCGGCCCGAGCGCAGTTGCCGTGCGCATGGAAAATGCGCGCAACAAAAAACGGCCGGGAAGAAGGATGGCCTTCCTCCCCGGACGCGGTTTCAGTTTCCCAGGAGGGACTCAAAGGGCGAATGAATCAGTGATGAGGCTCACCGTTTCCGACCGGCACGCGCGACCGTGGTTCAACCACGACCCGCCGATCACCCAGTGCGAGCGGGTCCTGCGCGAGTGTCGGCGAATGGCCGTTGCGTCCGTTGTAGCAGGAGTGGAGCGAATCCCAGTCGATGATGGTCTTCCCGCCTGTGACCTCGTGCTGGCGCGACCATGTCGTCAGCAGATCGAGGCAGGCATGGTCGATGTGCTCGAGGCGATGCAGGTCTACCGTCAGCTCGCAACCGCGGGGCACCTTTTCCAGTGTCGAGGCGAGTTTCGGCAGGCGAATAAAGGTCGCCGCCCCGTTGAGAATCAGGCGGCCGCTGTTCGTCGCCGAATCCACGTTGAGCTCGGCGGTCAACTGCGAGAAGGCGTACAGCAGTTTAGCCGCGGCGAGGCAGATTCCCACGATCACGCCGGTCAGCAGATCGGTGGCAACGATCATGAACACCGTGACAGCGTAAATCGCCACCTCACCCCAACCATACTTCAACAGCTCACGAACCGCCTTGAGATTGACGAGCTTGTAACCCGTATAGACGAGGATTGCCGCCAGGCTTGCCGTGGGAATCATCCGCAGGATGAACCCGAGGAAGGCGACAAACACGATCAGCCAGACGCCGTGCAGCATCGCCGAAGCGCGCGTTTTGGCTCCCGCCTGCACATTGGCCGAGCTGCGGACAATCACCCCCGTCATCGGCAGGGCACCGAGAAGCCCGCAGATCGCGTTCCCCACGCCCTGTGAGAACAGTTCGCGGTCGTAGTTCGTTCGCTTCCCCGAATGGAGTTGGTCGACGGCGGTCGCGCACAGCAGCGTTTCCGCACTGGCGACGACGGCGATCATGATCGACAGCTGCAGGATCGTATGCCAGGGAGCATCGTCCAGACTGGCGAGCGTGGGGAAGCGGATGTCTTCCCAGAGCTTGTCCGGAACCTGCACATAGAGGACCGGAAGTGCGATCACTGCCGCCACGGTCGTCGCCACGATGATCGCGATCAGCGGCGCCGGGACCACCTTCAGCTGCCGGGGAGCAAACGTCTGCCAGAGCACGATCAGGATGATGGTCAGGATGCCGATCTCGGCAGCGAGACTGTGGTTCTTCAGGGAGGCCTGCAGCGTGTCGAAAGCGGCGACCGCTGCCGCCTGGGTCTCCAGCGCCCGGGTTGAGTCAGCGGTCTGGAGGGCGTCGAGGGCGGCCTGGGCCCGTGCGGCGGCCGCGAGGGCCGCCTCGCGTATCTGCTCCGAATGATCTCCGTTTTCGATTGACTTCTCGGACTCGCTCAATCGTTCCGCGAGGGCCTGCATCTCGCGCGTGATTTTCGCCTGCGGTTCCGTCAGGAAGGTCAGGTCGGCGGAGACCGGATCAAACTCCTGGTGGACTCCGGCTCCGGGCTCCGCCTTCGCGTGATGAGGCAGGTGTTCGATCATCAGTTCCTGAACGTGGAACTGCTCCCGCTGAAGTTCGCCGGCGGTCTGAAGTGCCGCGATCCGGTGCTGGCGGATCTCCGGTGTGCGCAGGTTCGGAAGCGACAGGCTCTTCCAGGCCGCCTCGGGAATACTGACCAGGTTCTGGAGTCCGCTCCCCTTCGGTTTATCATCGATCATCACATGGAACTGGCTCCCGACGATCAGCACGCCGATCCCCGCCAGCATGCCGTGGATCACCGCCGGAGAGACGGCACGGAACCACTGCCCCAACCGCAGTATCCCCGCCGCCATCTGCAGGATTCCGCCGCACAGGACGACAACCCCGAGGATTTCGAGTCCGTAATGCTGCACGATTTCGAGGATGATGACGGTCAGCCCGGCGGCCGGCCCGCTGACCTGCAGGGGGCATCCGGCCAGCGCCCCGACGACGATGCCGCCGACAATGCCCGTGATCAACCCCGCCGAAACCGGCAAACCCGAGGCGATGGCGATTCCCATGCACAGCGGAAGGGCGACGAGGAACGTGACGATCGAAGCCAGAAAATCATCCTTGATGGGCCACCTCGAGACGTTCAGGTTGGATGTGTTCGGTTGCATAAGTAGTCCCTTGTCTGTTGTCAGTGCGCAGCTCTGGCGTACCGTGTTGAATTCATGAATAGTTGAGGCGCAAGTTCCCCGTGGGGGCTCGCCTCGCTTCCTGCCCCGAAAGCAGCGCGGTTCTTACGTGAACCGCGCCGGGATTGACGCTGCCCCCGTCAAATCGCAGGGAGTTCCGCGGTGACTGGTTCGAGACGGGTCGCTGCCCCCTCCACCGGGAGAAACTGCTCGTGCTGGGGATCGTACGCGAAGACCTGCCCGCTCTCGAACTTGTAGACCCAGCCATGCAGCTTCAGATCGCCGCGCGCGAGTGCCGCGGCGACGCACGGATGCGTCTTCAGGTTTTCGATCTGGACGAGCACATTCTCCTCAACAGTGGCTGTAAGGCGCGCATGTGGCTCGGTGAGATGCCCATAGTTCTCTTTCATGATCCGGCGGGTGGCGCCGGCATGTTCCAGCCAGTGCCGCACTGCGGGCAGTTCTTCCAGCTGCTCGGGCTTCAGCAGGCCGGTCATGGCACCGCAGTGCGAGTGCCCGCAGATGACCACGTCCCGGACCTTCAGGACGCTGACGGCGTATTCGATCGTGGCCGCCTCGCCTCCATGAACCGCTCCGTAGGGAGGAACGATGTTGCCGGCGTTCCGCATGATGAACAGCTCGCCGGGTTTCGTCTGCATCAGCAGACTGGGATCGATCCGGGAATCGGAACATGTAATGAACAGGGCAATGGGCTGCTGCCCATTGACGAGCCGCTCGAACAGACGTTTCTGCGAGCTGAAGACGCTCTGCTGGAACTGGTGAATTCCGGCGACGAGCTTTTGCATCTGAGGTACTCCTGAGGCGTGAGCGATATGCGGGGGTGTTTCCGGGGCGTATTCCGGGCGGGCCGGCGAAGGCGCACGCTGCGCGTCCTTCCTTCGGGGTCATCCGCGGTCAGCCGTGGAACGACGTGGAATCCAATGCGGGGCAGGATGGTCTGCTTTTTCCCTGTTGCCGGGAGACCGGCCACCCTCTCCACTCATCCCGGGACATGTCTGTCCCCGGGACGGCGGAAGTGGATCTTGCCTCGGAGGGCGAGCTGGCGAACCTGTGTCCGCGGAAAGCTCCCGCACTGTGGCGGGATTTTCCCCGGGAGTGTCCGCCAGGCACCTGGGACCTGCCCTGGACGCGCAGCGGGGGCCGGTATCGAAAGAACGGCAACGGGGAAAGCGGCGCTGCAACGCGCGCTCAGCAGCGCAGCGGAGCACACAGACCGTTCGCGAGGCGATGGCCTCGATCCGTCCGCACGGAGGCGCAGGAGCGCGCACCGCCCGATTGGGAAGCGACGGAGTGAACCTGCGTCGGAAGCACCTGCCAGCGGCGTCGGGACTCGTGCCGCGATGCATAATCTACCGGTGCTTCAGGAGTCGTCCGGTGTTCTTCTTCATAGAACGTGAACGACTCGGCAGGAGTTAACCAGACGAGATTCGGGGTGGTCGAGCATGTCAGGGAGAACAGGCAAAGCAGCAGCCAGTGCCCCGCCAGGGAGACACAGGACGCTCCCCGCGGTAGTTTCCGGCATCCGAGTGCTTGCCACATCATCCCAGGCATGGGATCACTGTCCGTGGTTGAGTAATCTACTGAACTCAGTGATTGAATCCGCCCACCTTTTTTAAGCCCCCGGGCAAGCGGGCGTCAAGACAGATTGCCCGTAATGTCCGCCGATTCGTCGTTGAATATCCTCACCGTTCCTGCCGGACTCGCCGGGGCTGCGACGGGCCCTTTGCGCCTCAGCGTTTCTCAAGTATCGACCCCTGGAGTCGGCATGCTTTACGCGGATCGCGTCGACTTTGCTGGAGAAATTTTCGAGAAAGTCGGTGGTTCACGCCCCCGGCGGGCAGCGGTGAAGTGCGCTCGGAGCAGGCTCCCGCACTGAGCCACCAGGCGTGTCCTGGCGGTTGGGGGACGTGTTCCCTGCAGGTCGGGTCGCTGCCGTTTTGTCAGCCGCAGGAACCAGGCGCTGTCCCGCAGCTGACTCATTCGATCCTGAATGTTCCGCAGGGTGACAATGATGAAGTGAGGTCCGTGCAACACACGAAACGTGCGGTGCTTCAGGCGGCCCGTTTTCGTGCCTTTGGTGTGCTTCGTGGTTTCCTCTTTGAGCGGATGGACGGCGGAGATAAACTCCGCCGCTCACAAGGCGGGATAGCTGGCGTGGTTGCAGGTCTTGTGTGGATTCTGAAGAAGTTCCGGAAGATTTGTTTCAGGCCGTTCAGCCCGATTGTCGAAGAGTACAGGCAATCTTTTCCGGCGATCGTTGCTGCGCGCCGGGATCCTGTGAAGATCTCAACCGTGTCACCTTTCTTCGGAAGCTCTCCATGCGTTGCCCTCACTGTCAGAGCATGGCCGTCTATCGAAGTGCGCGTGCTGATCGGGGGGGCTTGCTTCCCTGGTGTCTGACGCTGCAGATTCGCTGTCACAGTTGCCTGCACACGTTCCGCGTTTCGCGCCTGTGGGCCTTCATCAGTCCTGAAGGAGCGCCTCCCCGCGAGCGGAAATCGCGGGCCGCCTGAGTGGCAGCTGTTCCCCACGCTCCCGGCGATCGGAAAGCACCGACGCTCCGTCGCGCGGCCCTTGCGCAATGCGAATCGGCATTTGTCGCGCGACGCTTCCCCGGAGTCACCATGCGCGGACTTCGCGCGCAGAGCCAGCCGCAGTTGGAGCGGCTTTGCGATCTGCCTGCGCTTACCTCGCCGCAGCGGGGGTGGCCCTTACTGCTTGAGCGGCTGTGACGAAGCCCGCGGCTGCGAGACCGCTTTTTCGACTTCATCGAGCAGCTGGTCGAGCCGGAACGGCTTGTAGAGCACCGATTTCAGCCCCTCCTGGCGTGCCTTCACAATCGAGTGCCCCGGGTCATAGCCGAACCCGGTCATCAGGATCACCGGCAGATCCTCGCTGATCTCGCGGAGCTGACAAAAGCATTCGTAACCGCTCATGTCGGGCAGGCGGATGTCGGCGAGCACCGCATCGTAATCGAAGCGGCGGGCCATCAGCAGCGCCTCTTCGCCGTTGTGGGCCGTCTCGACTTCGCACCCGAACCGCCCCAGCAGTTCGTGCGCGGCACCACGGACGGCATCGTCATCGTCGGCGACCAGCACCCGCTTGGAACGCAGCTTCGGACGTTGCGGCCGCGGCGGAAGCGGCGAATGCGGAATGTGCGGTGCAAGCGTTTCGCCGACCTTCTGGATCAGCTGCTTGATGTCCCGCGTGTGTCGCAGGATCCGCTGCAACCGCTCGGCGACATTCGGTTCGTGACCGATGTAACGCTCGAGGATCCAGGTCGCTTCGTTCAGCACTTCATCGACCGGCTTGGCAACCTCGCGGAGGATCATTTCGATGCTCTCCGTGGCGGTCGTCAGCTTCTCGGCCACCAGCAGTTCGAGCGTGTTCAGCGCGACGGCAACTTCCCGGCTGAAGAGCTCGAGGAACTGCAGATCACTTTCGCTGAACGCTCCGACGTTCGGGCTCTCGACGTTGAAGGTTCCGAGGATCTCATCGTGCAGGATCAGCGGCACCGTCAGCGAGCTGCGGGCATCGGGAGCACCCGGCAGGTAGAGCGGGTCGTTCGTCGTGTCCTCGCAGAGGTAGCTCTTGCCGGTCGCGGCCACAAAGCCGGTGACCCCGTTATCCTGCGGCTTCGCGTAAAGCTCGCGGCCCGCGGCGACAGGGTCCATGCCCACGACCAGCAGCGGTTCGAGCCTCCCGGTGGCCCGGTCCACGAGCCGGATCTCGACGGTCTCGAACTTGAGCAGATCCTTGGTGAAGTGGACGATCTTCGATTTCAGCAGTTCGATCCGGTCCTGAACCGACATCTCCGCCAGTTCCTGCGGAGAGAGATCGCCGAGTTCGAGTCCTGCCTGATAAATGGCGTTCAGCTTCTGCTGCTGGAGCGTCTCGACCGAGACGTCGCGCACGACGACCACCAGCGACGTCGGATCTTCGCCGGGATGCTTGAAGATCGGCGTGACCTGAATCTGGTAGTAGGCCTTCTCGCCGATCCGCAGGAGGCTCGTCGCGGAGCTTTGCATCCCCAGCGCGGTGTGGAAGGGGCAGAAGTCCGGCCCGAGGATTTCGGGAGTTCCGAACGCATCATAAAAACTTTGACCGGCCAGCGACTCGGTCGCCCCGGTCAGTTCCTTGAACCTCGGATTGCTCCAGAGGATGTTGAGGTGGACGTCCAGGACGGCGAGGCCCTCCGGGATCTGCGACAGTACACCGCCCGCCTGCAGCAGGAGTGCCGTGGCCGAGGCTTCGGCCATGTGCTCTCCGAGCAGACAAACGCCGCTGATGCTGGGGTCGCGGAGATGCTCGAGGGCAGTCTCGACACTTTCGGCGACCAGCGGCTCATACTGCCCCTGAAGCTGATCGGTCAGCCGCGACATCAAGTCGCCGCCCGCACCGAAGACCAGAATACGAGGCATCGTAGTCACGCTGATCGGCCCCCCCTGTTAGACGTCAAAACCTTTGGATTATACGATGCATACCGCGAGTCGGCAATATGAGGCACGCCTGGCGGCAGCGGGGGAGCGTGTGGAGGATACCCACTCTGCTTGATTTCCCCGGAGTGCGGAGATTTCCGCCTCATCTCCCGAGTCTGGCTCGCTCAGAGCAGACCCGGAATGACCCCTTCGGCAAGTCCTTCACCAAGAATTCACAATGCGTCGACGGCCTCTCCATCATCGGGACGTTCGGCGACGCCCCGGAGTTCCAGGAATCGGCCCGGCCCGCGGATTCCTGAAGGCGCGATGGAGGCCTCCTCCTCATCCATCGGCTGTGGACGAGGCAAGGTTGATCAGAATTGCGAGGGATGCGGGGGCGCAGGCGAACGGCGGCCCGGTGAGCCGCAGCGAAACGGAAGGGGGGGATACAACGGACAGCATGCGGCCGGAGGCGCGCGGCGAATCGGATCGATCTGCGGATCAACTGCTGTGGCGGATGACGATCTCGTCGCCGTCGCGGACGACGTATTCTTTCCCCACAAGCTGATGCAGCCCGGCGGCCTTGACTTCGCGCTCCGAACCGAGCCGCAGCAGGTCGTCGACCGCCATCACCTCGGCCCGGATGAAGCCGCGGGCCAGGTCGGTGTGGATCGTCCCGGCGGCGTCGAGTGCCGTCGAGCCGCGCTTCAGCAGCCACGCGCGGACTTCCTTCTCGTCCGACGTGAAGAAAGTGATCTGGTCGGTGACCTCGAAGATCGCCCGCAGCAGCCGGTTCCGTGAAGACTCGGTGATCCCCATCTCGGCCGCGAACTCGGCGCGGTCTCCTTCGGGGAGTGCTTCGAGCTCCAGCTCCAGTCCGGCCGGCGCGGGAATCGCCCGGAATCCCTGCGCTTCGATGTCCGCGACAACGCCTGGGTCGAAAGAGGCGTCGGCCGTGTTGAGGACGATCAGCAGCTGCTTATGCGTCAGCAGCGAGAACGAGCGGGTGGCCTTCTTCTGGGCTTCGGTGAACTCCATGCCGCGGAGCGTCTGGCCGTCGCCGAGCATCGCCGCGAGCGGTTCGAGAGCTTCCAGCTCGGCCCGCAGTTCGTCCCGGTCGGGGCGGGGCTTCCCAATACTGGCCTGGAGGCGTTCGATGCGGTTGGTGACCACCTGCAGGTCGGCGAGGATCAGGTCGTCCTGAAACGACTGCGCTTCCGCGCGGGGGTCGGCACCGCTGAAGACTCCGATCACCTGGACCAGCGCATCCGACTCGCGGAGCACGCCGAGCCGCTGCGGATTGGACTGCTGATCGTCGCGGCTGAGGCCGGGGGTATCGAACAGCTCAATCTTGGCGGGGGTGATTTTCTTCGGATTGAAGAGGCGGACGAGTCCGTCGAACCGCTCATCGGGGAGTGTGGCGACGCCGACCTGTCCCGAGTGTGCCTTGCTGATGTCGGGTTTGATGCCGGTCAACAGCTCGAAGACGGTGGATTTTCCTCCCCCTTGATATCCGACGAGCCCGATCTTCATGTCTCTTCCCGCTCCCGATCACGAACTTCAGAAATGTCTGCCGCCATTGAATGCCGCCGCTGGCGGGCAGTGTCCCTGCCCCGTGCCCCACTTCAGCAGAACATCTGCCCCTCGCCGGTGGATTCGAAGGCGTTGGGATAGTGCTGAATCTCGGGCTGCCGCGCCCCTTCGGGCCAGGTAATCGCCACGACGTCGAACCGCGCCCGCCGTTCGAGCAGCCGATACTGTTTGAGAAACGCCAGCGCCAGGCGGGTGAGCTGGGCCTGCTTGGCGGGGGTGACGGCCTCGGCGGGAGTGCCCGCCGCGTGCGAACGGCGGGTTTTCACTTCCACGAAGACGACGGTCTCGCCGTCGATCGCGACCAGGTCGATCTCTCCCCAGCGGCTGCGATACTGGCGCGCGAGGATCCGGTATCCCTTCCGTCGCAGATGGCGCGCGGCGGCCCGCTCACCACGGTTCCCGAGCAGTCTGGCCAGCCAGCGGCGCACGGCCTTCCCTCCCGGACGGAAGAAGCACGCCGTCCCGTCGGCACCCCCGCGAACACCGTCGCGCGGGGGGAACGGAAGGCGTGCCGCTCTTCAACTGCTGCGGCGAGACCCGCTCGCCGCGGAGAAGCCTACTTCTGGTTCTGGCTTGCATCCTTCGCGGTCGCCCGCCGCTCGACGAGCCGCGTCGCCTTGCCGGTACGGTCGCGGAGATAGTAGAGCTTGGCGCGGCGGGTGCGTCCGTGGCGGACGACTTCGAGCTTCGCGATTTTCGGCGAGTGCACGGGGAAGGTCCGCTCGACCCCTTCGCCCGCCACGATGCGGCGCACGATGAAGGTCTCGGTGATCCCGCTTCCGCGGCGGGCAATGACCACGCCGTTGAAGATCTGGATCCGTTCCTTGTCCCCTTCGAGAATCCGCGTATGGACGTCGACGGTGTCGCCAATTTCAAACTGCAGCGGTTCCGGCCGAAGTGCTGAGGCTTCCACCGCCTTGAGGAGATCGGTCATGACTCACGGTCCTTTCTCTATCCGAAGACGGTTCGCCCGGCCGGTGTCGGCCTGCGCGCTGTCCCGTCGAAATTAAGCCACTGATTTCGTTCGTTGTCACGTGCGAAACGCCGCGAAGGCGCTTCGTTCATTCCGCGGTCCGCTCCCCGGAATGCGAATGTTGTTGTCTCTCCCCGGAAGAAGACGAGTCGGCCTTCTCCAGCAGGTCGCGGCGACGTTCGGCAGTCCGGCGACGGCTTTCCGCCGCCCGCCACCGGGCAATCTCCTCGTGATTTCCGCTCAGCAACACCTCGGGAACGGTCATCCCCCGGAACTCGCGGGGACGCGTGTACTGTGGATATTCCAGCAGCCCCGTCTCGGCAAACGAGTCGTACTTGTTGCTCGTTTCGTCTCCCAGAACTCCCGGCACCAGCCGAATGACCGTATCGATGATCAGCATCGCCGGAACTTCACCGCCGTTGGTGATGAAGTCGCCGGCCGAGACTTCGAGCGGCTTCAACCCGAGGCTGATCCGCTCGTCAAAACCTTCGTAGCGTCCGCACAACAGCAGCAGCCGGGGGTACTCGGCCAACTCCGCGACAAGCCGCTGATCCAGCCGCCGTCCCTGCGGGGTGAGCATCACCAGTTGTCCCGGCTCGGGGGCCTGCTGCTGGACGGCTTCGACGCAGTCGAAGACCGGCTGACAGCACATCAGCATTCCCGGGCCGCCGCCGTACGGCTTGTCATCCACCGACTTGTGTTTTCCGGTCGCCCAGTCGCGAATGTTCCAGCGGTGGACTTCCACGAGTTTCCGTTCGATGGCCAGCTTCAGCAGGCTCTGCTGCAGGTAGCTTTCGAAGATTTCGGGAAACAGGGTGAGAACGTCGAACCGCATGGTTTTTACTGACCGCCTCGGCGGGATTATCGGCCGGCCGATGTCGGCAACTGGATCGGCTCCCGAAGGAGCGGCGGAAACTCAGCTTTCGGTCGTCTCGGCGGCTTCGGCGGGGGCCTCGGCCGCTTCGGCTTCCGGAGCAGCGGGGGTGGGGAGTTCTTTCGGCGGAGTCGGGGCCGGAGCCGGCTTCGCTTCGCCGAACTTGTTCGAACGCACCTTGCGGATCAGGGCGGCGACCTTTTCGGAGGGCTGGGCGCCGACCGACAGCCAGTAGTCGACCCGCTCGAGGTTCAGCTTCACCCGGTCCGACTTGACCGCCACGCTGGTGTCGTAAGTCCCGAGTTCCTCGATTTCAGGGGCATTGCGCGCCTTGCGGCTGTCCATCACGCAAATGCGATAGAACGGCCGATGCTTGCGCCCCAGCATCTTCATGCGAATGCGAACCGCCACTCCACTCTCCTTCGTTCTCGTTAGTGCGAAACCAGTTGGTTTTTCAGTTATCTGTCGTGGGAACCAGCGCCGGCGAAAGATGTCGCTTGTACGGTGTCGGCAGCCTCCCGGGAGGAACTACCGCTTCTTCTTGTTCTTCTTTCGCTGAAGCTTGGCTTCTTTCCGCATCTTTTTCTTCTTGTCCGCATCCCATTTCTTGGGTTTGCTGCGGACTTTCTCGCGGGCGAGCTCCGCTCCCGGATTGAACAGCCCGCCCGCGGTCAGCTGCTGCATGGCCTTCATCTTGTCGCGCATGCCAAGCCCGGCCATCTTCTGCATCATGCCGGACATGCGGTCGAAGTCCTTGAGCAGCCGGTTGACATCCGCCGGGTCGACGCCGCTCCCCTTCGCGATGCGGCGGCGGCGGCTCATGTCGATCTTGTCGGGATTATGACGCTCGTCGAGAGTCATCGCGTTGATGATTCCCTCGATCTGCTTCATATCCTCGTCGGGATTCATGCCCTCCAGGCTGTCGAGCATGCTCCCCATGCCGGGAATCAGCTTCATGATGTCGCGCATCGAGCCCATGCGCTTCATCTGCTTCATCGTGTCCCGGAAGGTCTCCAGCGTGAATTTCCCCTGGAGCATCTGCTCCTGGGCCTTCTGCATCTGGTCGGCGTCAATCGCCTGGTGGGCTTTCTCGGCAAGGCTGAGAATGTCCCCCTGGCCGAGGATTCGCCCCGCCATCCGGTCGGGATGGAACGGTTCGAGCCGATCGAGATGCTCGCCGACACCGATGAACTTGATCGGGACACCGGTGACCTGCTTGACCGAGAGCGCCGCACCGCCGCGGGCGTCGCCGTCGAGCTTGGTCATGATGATGCCGTCCAGCTCGAGCGCCTCGTTAAAGGCGCGAGCACTGTTGACGGCGTCCTGACCGGTCATCGCGTCGCAGACGAAGAGGATCTGCTGCGGATTGACCTTCCGGTCGATCAGCTCCAGCTCTTTCATGAGCGCCTGATCGACGTGCAGTCGCCCGGCGGTATCGAGAATCACCACGTCGACGTTGCCCGCCTTGCGGGCCGCATTCATGGCGTTCTGACAGACCGTGACCGGGTTGCTCGTGGGGGGCTCGGTATAGACCGGCACGCCGATCTGTTCGCCGATCGTCTTGAGCTGTTCGATGGCCGCCGGTCGCTGCAGGTCGGCGGCGACGAGCATCGGCTTGCGCCCCTGCTCGAGCAGCATTTTCGCGAGCTTGCCGCAGGTCGTCGTCTTTCCGCTTCCCTGCAGACCGCAGAGCATCAGGGTGGCGATGCCGTCACGGCGGAGGTTCAGCGAGTGATCGACCGGCCCCATCAGATTGACGAGCTCGCGGTAGACGATCCCGTAAATCTGCTCGTGAGGCCGCAGCGATTGCAGGACTTCCTGCCCGACCGCCTGCTCGGTCACCTTGTTGACGAACTCGGTGGCGACGTCGTAGTTGACATCGGCCTCGAGCAGCGCCTGCCGAACGTGGCGCATACCCTCCCGGATATTCGCTTCCGTCAGCTTGCCGCGGCCGACGAACGAGCGAAGCGCTCCGGTCAGGTTTTCTGTAATGCCTTCAAACATAAGGGTATCGCAGCTCGCGAACCGTCTTCGTGTCACTGGAGATACGGCGACCGACGCCGCGGGACCAGCCGCCACGACTCTCCGCCTGCCGACCCGCTCTCCGCGGCGACCCACCCAGCCGCCGGGTCGCAACTGGCGCCGTCGAATGCAAGGTACTTGCGAGCAAAGAGTTGCAGTCGCGTGACGCCGTTGTGCGGTTGCGCACAGCCTCCCCCCTCCATCCCGGAAACGGGGGAAACCACAAATTCTAAGGATCGGACCGCCGATTGACAACAGCAGAGCGGAAATTGGCCGGGGAGGCTCCGTCGGCCAATTTTTTTGAGAAGCCCGGAGTCACCGCGGCGCGCCAGCTTCGAGCGAGAGCACCTGCACTGCGGGCTAAAGACAGTGGCATGCCCGCACGATTTGAGGCTCTGATTGATTCGAGTGTGGTCGCCCGAAAAGACGTTGGATCGTCCAGGCCGAGCTGAAGACCCGGTTGTGAGTAGCCTTTGGTCTGGCTTCCTGCTGTCTCACATTCCGGTCAACTTCCGCATCATGTGCGACATGCAACTGAAATCGTGAAGCAGCCGTTTCACGTCTGATACCCGGACGCCGCTCCCTGCGGCGATCCGCTCCAGGCGCCTTGCATCGATTTTTTCAGGATGCTGGCGCTCGTCGCGGGTCATCCCGTCGATGATTCCCGCGAGCAGCCTCATGTCTCTGTCGGGGTCCGCTCCTTCCGGACGCTCAAGTAAATCCCCCATCCCGGGGATCTGCTTCGTGATGTTGCGGATGGAACCCAGTCGCATCATCTCCGTCAACGTGTCGCGGAACCTTTCGAGTGTGAATTTTTCCGGGACCATCTGTTACGTGACCTGCTGCATATAGTCGCGAACATCTCCGGGGCGCAATTTCTGCCCGGCCAGAACCACCGATAACGATACTGATCCCTTGCCCTCATGTGTCGGAAATTCGGAGCACGACGGCAGTCTCTACCATGGCACCCGACTCAGAAGAATGCGATTGAATCCAGTTCAGCCGCAGCACTCGGGGCGACTTTAGATCATGGATCTCCCCCTGTTTCGGGGGGAGCTTTCAGGCTCCTGTGGCTGCAATTCTCCGTCAAGAAGATTCTGTGAGCGGCGTTTCCTTTACAGTGTGGCCGGAGAGCGAACGGTCTGTGTTGAGTTCTGTCCCGGCGTACACTTGCCGCTCGACGATGGTGGCGGGATATGCCGCAAGGAGTTGCGACGGTAACCAGCAGTCCAGAAATTTCTTCCAGGATCGTGAACACCTCGCGCCAAAGCTGCGTTTCCCTCTATGTCGCAGTTACCTTCTTGCACCCATCCAACCGGCGTGCGAAGATGAGCCTGTCCCGTCGGAGTTCCTGTCGTTCAGCAGAGTCTCTGCTTTTTCCAGAACCGTTGCGTGCGCTCCATCTCTCATGACCGCAACTCAGACAGCTCCGAACGCGCAGATTCCGTCGCCGGCCGCCGAGCCGCTGCTGGTCAGTGACCGGGAGCAGCGCTGGTACAGCGTCGGGCCGATGATCCTGGGGGGCCTCGGCATTCTGGCCGCGGTGGCGGTCGCGACGCTGGTCGGGCCGACCGCAGCGGTGTTCACCGCGCTCGCGGGAGCGGGCCTGCTGGTGATCGGTTTTGTCGTCCGCTACTGGCAGGTCTCCCGGCGGGCATACCTGGCGGTGACGCCCGAGGGCTTTGTCTTCACCGACCGGCACGGCGAACGGGCGTATGCCGACGCCGACGTCGTCTGCATGAGCTGCGGGCACAAGCCGAACTATTCTGCCGGAATCCTCAAATCGTACACGCGCACGCTGACCCTCTGGGTGGAAGGGCGGGGAGTCTCCGAACGGCTGGTGATGCGGACGACCCTCCCGCTGAATTCTCTCGATCCGCTCGACAGTCTGATGACCCGGATCGCCGACCACCTGTACAAGCTGGCTGAGGTCGCTGTGCGGGAGGGGCATCCCGTCGAAGGGGAAGGCTGGTCAATCGAGCGGAAGGAACTGCTCGTCGAGAACCGCCTGGGCACCGATGCGATTCTTTTAAGCGAGCTCGTCGCGGTCGACGTCTTCGACAATCATATCTGTGTCTGGAAGCGAGGGGAGCCGCAGCCGATCGCGCGGGTGCCGGTCGAGTCGGCGAATGCGCATCTGCTGCCGAGATTGCTCAAGGATTACCTGCCGCCCCCCTCGGAGAATGGTGAACCCCCTTCGACAGAGGGGCTTGGCCGAATCCTCTTCGAGCGGCGGTCGAAGAAGGTGACGATCGTTGTGCTCTGGTGCTGTGTCGCCCTGTTTCTTCTGCTGGGGGGCACGCTGATCGTCCTGGGGCTTTCGGACGAGTGGGGCGTGGTGGTGATGGGGATCGTCTTCGTCCTACTCGGCCTCATGATGGTCCTGCCGGCGATTGGTGCGCAAACTACGCTGTTCCGCTGCATGGAGTATGGCGTCTCGCTGCTGCACTGGCGCGGCGAAAGGAAACTGCGCTACACGGAAGTGGAAAGCTTCACCTACCAGGCAATCCGGATGTATCAGAACGGCGTGTACACTGGAACAAATCTCACGTTGAGGTTCACTCCCGTCGCCGGCGTCAACGAGAAGCCGATCAAGTATCACACACAGCTGCAGACGGGTGATGAAGAGCTCGACCAGCTCCGCGACCATATCTCGAAGGTGATTGCCGCCCGGATGCTGGGGCAACTTGTCGAGGGGCAACCAGTTGTCTGGATGGACCACCTGCGGATTCAGAAAGAGGGGCTGGAATACCGGCCGAAGGGCTTCTTCGGCCGCAAGGAGACGATGCTGATTCCGTACGAGACGATCACCGCCTTCGACATCGACACGGGCGTTTTTCGCGTGTGGGTGCAGGACCAGAAAAAGTCGGTCGTCAACGAGGCCGCCACGCAGCCGAACTTCTTCCCCGGCTACTTTGTTCTCTGTACTCTCTTCCAGGGAGGCGGCGGAGAAATCGCGCCCGCCGCGAGCGGCTCATAAGCCGCGGGGATCATTGCGATCAACCCTGCCGGCAGTGCTCCTCACAGATGCGTTCGCGTGGCCGGGGTTGGAGCGTACTCGCGAAACCCCGGTGGGGGTGGATGCGGCTCTTTTTTTCACGTGTTCAGGGCGTCCCCCCACTCGCATGGAATTGCATCGGATTTCAGGTTCGGTAGTGGCTTGCGTGATTGCAGCCCCTGGAAGATGCGACGGATTGGCGATTGCCGTGTCTTCTCCCCCGGGGCTTCCTTCGTCCAGCCCCGGCTACGTGAGCGTTCCGAGCAATTAACTCATTCATACTGTAATGATGTTGTAATGTTGAACCGCGTCCCAGCGGGACGCGCGCATTCGATGCCCAACCCCGGGGGAGCGCGTTCCGATGGGACGCGGCTAAACGAATCATTCCCCGCTGGTTCAGTGCCCGCGACGCGGGTGGAAACGCCTCCCCGCTCACCCCCGGGGCCCCGTTTGCGTTTTGCCCCGGCTGGGCTTACACTGCCCGTTCCACAGGCTGCGCACCCGGTGCGGCCCGACTTCCAACTCCCTGAGTACTCTCTGATTCTGCGCCATGACCGAACAGAAGATGCACCTCGCCACGTTGTGCCTGCACGGCGGACAGACTCCCGACCCGGCGACCAATTCGCGGGCCGTCCCGATCTATCAGACGACCTCGTACGTCTTCAACGACAGCGAGCATGCGGCACGACTGTTCGGGCTGCAGGAGTTCGGCAACATCTATACGCGGATCATGAATCCGACGACCGATGTCCTCGAAAAGCGGATCGCCCTGCTCGAAGGAGGCTCGGGCGCGATGGCGGTCTCTTCCGGCCAGGCCGCCGAATCGATGGCCATCCTGAACATCACCCAGTCCGGGCAGAACATCGTCTCGTCGGCGAGCCTGTACGGAGGAACCTACAACCTCTTCCATTACACGTTCCCGAAACTCGGGATCTCGACGAAGTTCGTGGACGGCAGCGACCCCGAAAACTTCCGCAAGGCGATCGACGACAAGACCCGCTGCCTCTATGTCGAGACGATCGGCAACCCGCGGCTCGATGTTCCCGACTTCGAAGCGATCGCGAAGATCGCCCACGAAGCCGGAATCCCGCTGATCGTCGACAACACGCTCGCGTCCCCGGCGCTCTGTCGCCCCTTCGAACACGGGGCCGATGTGGTGATCCACTCCTGCACGAAGTTCATCGGCGGGCACGGCACCTCCATCGGCGGGGTCGTCGTCGAAAAGGGTGACTTCCCCTGGGATAACGGCAAGTTCCCCGAACTGACTGAGCCCGACCCCAGCTATCACGGCATGAAGTTCTTTGAGACCTTCGGCCCGATGAACATCGCCTACATCCTCAAGGCGCGGACGCAGCTGCTCCGCGACCTCGGCCAGGCGATGAGCCCGTTCAACGCCTTCCTGTTCCTGCAGGGACTGGAGACGCTGCACCTGCGGATGAAGGCCCACTGCCAGAATGCACTCGCTGTCGCGAACTTCCTGCAGAGCCACCCGAAAGTCTCGTGGGTGAACTACACGGGCCTCGAATCGCATCCGAGCTATCAGCTCGGGCGGAAGTACCTGCCGGACGGCTGCGGCGCGATCCTCGGTTTCGGCATCAAGGGAGACACGCCGACACAGCAGCAGACCAACGGCCGCAAGCTGATCGACAACGTGAAGCTCTTCTCGCACCTCGCGAACGTCGGCGACAGCAAGTCGCTGATCATTCATCCCTCAACCACGACGCACCAGCAGCTCACCCTCGAAGAGCAGCAGGCCAGCGGCGTCTCGCCGGATTACGTCCGGCTCTCGATCGGCACCGAAGACGAACGGGATATCATTGCCGATCTGAAGCAAGCCCTCGATGCCGTGTGAGCGGCGGGAGACGCGAGTCAGCCCGATCGTTGAACAGAAGCCGCGGTGTTGTCGGGAAAGGACAATGCCGCGGCTTTTTTCATTCGGCAGAACGTGCGGTCTTCGGGGGAGCGTAAGGAGAGGGCAGGGGACCACTCTTTCCCGCCGTCGGCTGCGTGGCGATGCGAAACAAGTCGGCGCGTCAGGAGCCTTCGACGCGCATCGACGGGCGGCGGAGAATCTGCGGGACCTCCTCATCCACCGACTGCAATCCCGTGGCGAACTGCAGGTCGCCGATGGTTTTCTCGGTCTGCTCCATACTCTCGGCGGCCTGGTCGATCTGCCCGGTGATGTAGCTGGGCTCGTGCCGATTCACGGCAAGTTCGCTCAACGAGCGGATCTTGTTTTCGAGCCGGTCGATTTCGTACAGCACCAGTTCGTAGTTCTGCTCGACCCGCTGGTAATTCGCGAGCCGGGAGCGTGAGGTTTCGAGGTTGTCCTCGATGACCTTGATGAGCCGCTGATTCTGCAGGTCGCGCGGGTTCTTCTGGAGTTCGGCAAGGCGGCCTTCGAGTTCGCGAATGTCGTCGGCGATCTTGCTTTCATCGGTCTTCGACCGGAACTGTTCGAGCGAGTGCTGCGTAAACAGCAGTCGAAGGTAGAGCCACAACAGGCGATCGAGGCCGCTCAGATGAAAGTCTTCGAGGGGAGCCGGCTCGTCCGCGAGCCCCGGTCCGCGCATGTCCATGGCGAGCTGCCGCAATTCGGTGCAGCGCTTCCGCAATGAGTCGAACCGCTGGAAGAGGGGGCGGGGGAGCGAATTCATCATCCGGCGGTAGGCGACCTCGCTGGATTCCCGCTCCTCGCCGCGGGCCGCCTTGGCCGCCTGCGCCTCGACATAGCGCCGGAACTTCGGATGGGTCCCGAGCAGGCCCAGATAGCCGATCTCCCCGGCCAGGACGAGGGGAATGGCGACATCGGGCTGGCCGCTCATGAGCGCGAACCCCATCCCTCCGAGGAACAGCAGGATGTTCCACTGGTTGAGAAAGGCGGCTTTCAGAGATCTGGTCAGACCCACGGAGACCATCCCGGGAGGCGAGGCTGCGTTTGACGGTGTTTCGCTGTTGTATTGTAGCCGCGGGTGAACTCAAGGGGGAGATTGCAGCCCCCTCCAGGCAGTGTGAATTTCGCGGTCGTCCCTCGGTCCTCCACGTTCAGCCGCAGGCCCCGGGGCCATTCGACTCTTCAATTGTCACGAGCCGTTCGTGTGGCCAGGGTTCGAGCGTACTCGCCGAAACCCCGGTGGGGGTGGATGTGGTTCCTTCTTTGGTGTTCAGGGCGTCCCGCCACTCCCTGGAATCAGATCAGGCATCAGGTCCTTCAGTGGGCGATTACGTGGTTCTGGCTCCTGGGGGGATGCGACGGATTGGTGATTGCCGCGTCCTCTCCCCCGGGGCTTCCTTCGTCCGGCCCCGGCCACGCGATTGCGCTTTGGTTCAAGGCGACAAACCCGCGCCGTGATGCATCATGTTCCCGCGCGGCGGCTTTCCTCCATTTCGCTGATCAGGTCGCGGATGTAATAAACCGTCTCCTGGAATTTGGGATCGCGCTGCATCTCCTTCGACGGCCGATCCGCCGGGCGGATCTGCATCTCCTTGAGGATCGTGCCGGGCGAGTTGCTCATGATGTAGACCCGGTCTCCCAGGTACACCGCTTCTTCAATCGAGTGCGTGATGAAGAAGACCGTCGCCTCGACTTCTTTCCAGAGGGCGATGAGCAGATCCTGCATGTTCATCCGCGTCATCGGATCGAGTGCCCCAAAAGGTTCGTCCATCAGGATGATTCGCGGCTTGAGAATCAGCGTGCGGGCGATCGCCACCCGCTGCCGCATTCCCCCCGACAGTTCGTGCGGATACTTGTCCTGGTCCGAATCGACCGAGAGCCCGACCCGCTCGATCCAGTAACGACCGAGTTCGTAACGCTCTTTCCGCGGCACCCCCAGGCATTCCAGGCCGAACGTCACGTTGTCGAGGACGGTGCGGTTGTCGAAACTCGTGTAGTCCTGAAAGACCATCCCCCGATCGGCACCGGGACCGCTGACGGGCCGTCCCTGCACGAGCACCTCCCCCTGTGTGGGCGGATGTTGCGGCGCAAGCCCGGCAATCAGCCGCAGGATCGTGCTCTTGCCGCAACCGCTTGGCCCGAGCACCGACACGAACTCCCCCTTGTCGACCAGATCCTCGACGACGAAGGTCACGTCGCGAATGGCGGTGAATTCGTTCGGCTGGCCGGCGTTATAAGTCTTGGTGACTCCGCGGAACTCGACGACGTGCGGCCGCGTCAACTCCTCAGGGGAGCGGACATGGTCGAGGACCTCTCCCATGCCGACTTCCTGAGCGGGGCCGCCGGGGGCCTCCTCCGCGGATTGAGTCTTTCCGGAATTCATGAAGCCTTCCCACCTTCGGACTTGCCGCCGTTCGAGGTTCCTGCCGCGATGACCGGGTGATTGCGACGGAAGAGTTGCTTGAAGTCCTCCCAGCCGTGCATCACGATCCGCAGCAGCTGATTGAGGATTCCCGCACCGCCGTAGCGATGGGGAAACAACTCACGCTGCAACCAGAAGAGCAGGCGGTCGATCGCGAGCGCGACCAGCGGAATGATCATCAGCACGAGGATGATGTGCTCACGCGGGCCGCGACGCTGCGACGTAATCAGGATGTCGCCGAGGCCTCCCGACTGGCCGGGCATCTTCACAAGCTCGGCGAGCATGATGTAGCCGAACGCCAGGCCGAACAGCAGCCGCAGCGAGTTGAACACGCTCGGCATGGCCAGCGGCACGAGCACTTTCATGATCACCTGCCAGCGATTCGCGCCGAGCGTGTAGGCGGTATCGATATACTGCCGGCCGACATCACGAATCGCGCGGGCTGTGTCGGAAACGATGAACGCCACGCACGCAATGAAGATGAACATCACCTTCTGCAGTTCACCGATACCGAACAGGGCGAAAGTCAGCGGAATGAGCGCGGCAATCGGGATGTTCCGCCCGAAGACCGAGAGCGGCAGGAAGAAGGCATCGACCCGCGCGAAGCAGCCGCAGAGCACTCCCAGCGGAATGCCGACGACGGTGGCGAGTGCAAACCCGAGCAAGACCCGCCGCAATGTCACCAGCAGGTTTCGTGTGAGCGCCCGCTCAAACCACAGGTCGTGAAAGGTGGCGAACGTTTCGGAGGGACTCGGCAGACTGTAGGAACTGATGATCCGCTCTTCCGGACCGCCGCGCGTCAGAAACCACCACAGCCCGAAGCAGGCGATGACTCCCAGGGTACTGAAGATCGCGATTTGCCAGAGCGGCGCTTCCTCGCGGAGCCGGAGAAATGTCCACACGCGCAGCGACGGCTGGGGGCCGATCGGCGCATCGGAAGGCGTTGGCGAGTTCTCGGGAGCCGATGTCATGCGAAAGTCTCAAAAACGAGAGAAGCACATCAGGAGATGTCCGGGCTCGTTCCACACAGGATCCAGCGAACCGGGCCAGTAAACTTCTTCGCGGGCAGTCCCGCCGTCGGGCCGTTGTGTGAAACGAGTCGCCGCAACGAGCAACGCAGGCAGGCGGCAGGCGGCAGGCGCCGGGTGGTCCCCGGCGCGCCGCCGCTCCGCAGTCGTCACTCGGGGCGCGAGAGAAGCGGAGCCCCTCACAGCCGCTCGGCCGAATAGACCTTGATCTCGACGCGGCGGTTCTTGAAGTGGTTGTCCGGATCGCTCGGGTCGGCAGGTTTATCCCAGCCTTTCCCTTCGACGGCAAATCGTGAGGGATCGAGATCGGAATACTTCTGCAACAGGGCCTCCTTGATCGCGTTCGCCCGGTTCTCGGAGAGCTCCTTCACGACGCTCTCGGGGATCTGGCCGCGCATCGAGGCGTCCGTGTGCCCCTCGATGATGATGTGGGCCGCGCCGAACCGGCCGGCCAGTTCGGCGACCTCTTTCAGCGTCAGGTCAACCGAGGGATCGTACAGCTCTTCGATCTCCTTGCCGTTCTCCACGCGGATGATCTTTTTATACAGATCCCAGCTGTTCGGGAAGAACTTGACGACCACGGTGTTCGTCAGGATCTCTTCCTCGGCTCCCTTGATCTCGCTGACCGTCTTCGGCGTGAACTGGACCTTGTACTCGTCCCGTTGCGACTTGTACTTCTCCTCCTTGCCGAGCTTTTCGATGATCGACGGGTCCATCACGCTCGTGAACGCCACCGGCTGGTGGGTGATCGAGCGCACCCGCCGATAGAGATAATAAGACTGGTTCCAGACGCGTTCGAAGTTCGTGGGATTGTTCTGGTTCAGGAAGAACTGATAGTTCTCGGCCCAGTTGGTGCTGTGGGCGTCTCCCAGCATGCCGAGCGCATCGCTCGCGGGGAGGTTGTAACCGGTCGACATCAGTTCGGCGAGCTTCTGCCGCTGGTCCTGGTTCTTCAGTTGGATCATCGCGTCGAAGATACCGCGGACGATTCCCTCGATGATCTGCGGGTTGTCGCGTGCGAAGTCAGCGCGGGCGAACCAGACGTCGGCAATCAGCTTGTTCGCCTGGGCGGTGGTCACCAGCAGCCGGTTCCCTTTCACCTCACTCAGGTTGTAGATGTCGGGTGCCCACGAGACACAGGCGGCGATGTCTTTCTGCGCGTTGAAGGCGGCTGCCGCCTGGAAGGCGTCTTCCGTGAAGACGAACTCGACTTCCGCCGGCTGTACGCCGCCAGCGACCAGCATGTTCAGCACGAAGTAATGTGACGGCGAGTTCTGCGCGAGGACGATCTTCTTTCCGCGAAGATCGGCAACCGTCTTGATCTCCTCCCGGACGACAATCCCGTCCCCTCCGTTCGACCAGTCGACCTGCTGGAAGATGCGCGGCATGACCCGCTCATCGCGCGGCTTGCCGTTCGCATCGACGAATCCCTGCAGGAACAGCGGGACCATGTCGAGCGTTCCCCAGCCGATATGCACCTGGCCGGTCGCATAGGCGTCGCGCATCTTGATCGGATCGTCGATCAGCACGAGTTCGACCTTGAATTCCTTGCCGTCGGGCGTCTTCCAGGCGTGCCCGGGCTGGAAACCGTTGTTCGCGAGAATGATCGGACCCCAGCCGGCCCAGACGTTGATCGCAAACTTGACGGTATTGTCGGTCTCTGTAAGGGGCGTATAGGCCGCGGCTCCCGGCGGGTCGGGCAGCCGTTCTTCCCGCGGGCGGAACCGATATTCCTTCACGGTCGTGACCGTCGCGTCCACGTCCGGATTCTCGGCGATCGCCTGCAACTGCGTCGGATCGATCGTGTCGGCTTCCTTGTTCTGTGCCTGCGGAGCGAAGATGTCGCTGCGATACACGGCAAAGCCGATCAATGCGGCGATCACCAGCACGACAGCAATGTAAAACGCGGGTTTCGGCTGTCCGTTCACGTGGTTCTTCTCCTGTGGATCGATTCAGGGCGATCCGCTTGTCCGACCTGCTGGCCCGAACGACTCTCTGAAAGGATCATCTGTATGAATGGATTACGTGCGCTGCAGCGTACTGGATCAAATCGGGCGGCGAAAGCCGTTCCCCGCAAGGCTTCTCCTCCCGTTGCAACCTGACTCGCTTGCCAACGTCAGCCGCGGAATTTCGTCTTCGGCCGCGCCTGGTCCATCGTGTAGAGCATCTGCATCAGGTCATACGCGGTGAGTTCGCAGAGCAGCTGCGTGATCTTCGCGTGCATCTCATCATCGAGTTGCGGCTCGATCTCTTTCATCAATTCGACGAGCCGTGCCTCCTGGGCACGGACTTCCTTCTCATCCACACGGCCGTCAGCCATCGCTTCGAGAAATGAGGCGAGTTGCCGCGCGTTCTGCTCGATCGCGGGCGTCTGCAGATCGTCGTTCAACCAGCTGGTGCGTGTCTTTCCTGTGCTCATCGGGCGTCCCCTTTCCTACGTGTGGCTCTTCGGTGGATCATCCGGGAAGGCTCGGCCTTCCGCGGCTCAACGCTTCCTCGTTCGCTCGCTTTCCGGAGGCTCTATTCTTCGAGCAGCGACCGGATCGCCATGAAACGCTCCTGCAGTCGCGCGCGGCCGTCCGGTTCCGCGAGTTTCTCCCGCCACGACGGCGGCAGAAAGCTCCGCTGCGTGCATTCCAGCACGGCGGCCAGTTCCTGCTTCTCCTTTTCCAATCCCTGGGCGGACGGGATGAACTCCTCGAACGCGTGCAGCAGATCTTCAGCGGTCACTTCGCTGCGCCCTTCGGTGAGGACCTTCCGCTTTGCCGTCAGGACGATGCTCTCGATATCCGAACCGCTCAGGTGCTGTTCGGGATTGAGCGGCGGGAGATTTTCGGCTGCGAGGGGAATCTTGTTCTTCCGCGCCATCACGAGGAACATCTCGCGGAGTTCGGCTTCATCCTGCGGATAGAACAGGGGAATGTGGACTTCCGCACGACCCTGCCGCTTGAGGTCGATCGGAAGCAGGTCGGGGCGGCTGGTCAGCAGCATCCAGATGATCCGCCCGCGATAACGCGTGTCCCCCATCTGCGAAGCAATCATGCCGAACACGCGGCTGGATGTCCCCGAATCTCCCCCGGCCTGGCGGTCTCCAAGAGCCGCGTCGGCCTCATCGATGATCACCACCACCGGCCCCAGCGAACGGAGCACGGTGAGCACCTGTTCGAGATTTCCTTCCGTCTCGCCGACATATTTCGAGCGGAAGTTCCGCAGGACCACGCACGGAATGCCAATCGAACCGGCGTAGCATTCGGCAAGAAACGTCTTGCCGGTGCCGACCGGACCGCAGAGCAGATACCCCATCGGCGCGGCACCGAGCAGACCGCGGCTGATGAGCGCCGCATCCTGCTTCAATCGCTCCTTGGCGGCTTCCTGGCCGACGACGAGATCGAGCGTGTGATTCGGTTCGATGAATTCGAGCAGCCCCTGGCATTGCCGCTCGATCATCATCTTCTTGAGCTCCTTGAACCGCTGGGCATCGACCTTCTGTCCCGCGTGCTTTCCCTGCGCGAGCAGCACGTTGAGACTCGTCAGGCTCAGGCCGTTCGCCAGCTGGGCAATCTGCTTCGCCCCCAGCGAGGTAGTGTCGCTCGCGTCCTGCCAACCGGCCCAGCGGCAGAAGCGTTCGCGCTCCTCGGCGTCGGGAAGCGGGATCTCGACGTCGGCCACATGCGGACTCTGCACAAGCCGGTCGTTCAACTCGGCGACTTTCTCGGCGACGAGACAGAAGGCGACATTCGCCCGTTTGATATAGGGATTCTGCGCCCAGCCGAGAAAGCGCACGAGGTTCGTTCCATGTCCGCGGGCGAGGGAGCCGAGATCTCCCTCGGGAGCGAGGTATTGCGCGTAGTCGAGTACGATGCCGAGGCTCGGGCGGCGGTTCGAGCCTTCCAGCAGAATCCGCTCCACCATCGCATCGAGGACCAGCAGCACCTTCTCGGGTTCGCGGGGCCACTGGCTGACATCCCCCAGCCGGGCGGTCAGCCACCGCGCCATCTCCTTGAGCCGTTCAGAATCATTCCCGGCGAGCGCGCGTATCCCGCGGGCGAGGTCGTAGTGAATGATGACGTCCCACGATCCGAACACCTGCGTGGCGAGAAACTCCGGGAGCGCGCAGTAGCTGTCCCCGCCATCCGGTCGCGGACAGCGGATCAGATCATGCACGTTCCCGTGCAGCACGAACAGACACGTCGTGCCGGAGTAGTACAGCTCGGCGAGTTCCCGCGCCCACGCCGGATACCACTCCGGGAGGTTCAGTGTCCGGGGGAGCGGACCCGGGGGAGTTTTTTCGAGCGGCGGAGCAGACTCAGGTTCGGTAGACAACGCAGAGTCCTCGGGGGGGATAGGCTGTAGACTGTAGGCTTTAGGCTGTAGGAATAGGTCAGGCTGCGCCTGACTGGGGGCGCTTTGCTTGGGGGCCCCCTGTCGGGGTTTCGTTCGTCCTGTTGCGGTCACCAGGAAGCAAGGCGGCTGCGCCGCGGGCCTGATCGGGCTCGAACCTTGCCGGCCGGACTGGAGGCTTCCCCCATGGATCGCTTGCTGATGAATGTCAGGTTTCAGCAGCGGCGTTCAAGGATGGCGTACAGACAGCCGGGCCGGCAGGAGATACATTTCTCCTGCACAGACATCTCTGTCAGCGCAGGAGCAGGATCGAGCCGTCTGGCTGACTAGCCGGCGGTTTCTTTCGCCTTGGTGGCCGGGCCGAGTTCTTTCGGAGACTCGCTGACCTGGGCCGTTTCCGGGGTGATCAGCCCCATCTGAATTTCGAACTCCCGCAAAGCCTGGTCGGCCATCGCGGCTTCCATCGCCTGCTCTTTCTGAATGTCGGCAATCCCTTCCCCCGAGAGATCGGCGGCGACACGCGCCTTCGCCCGGTTCAGGCCGATCTTGTCTTGGATGACCTCTTCGATCTGGCCGAAATCGGTCGTGACGTCGAGCTTCAGCCCCTGCACGATCTGGGAGAGCTCCGCTTCCGCGCGGCTCATCTTCAGCTCGGCGTCGTACTTCTTGATCTTGTTGCGGACTTCCGCGAGCTTCGCGCTGGCGTGCTTGATCTTCATCACATTGTTGTCGTACGCCTGCTCGTGCATCTTGAGCTGGTTCTCATTCTCGGCGAGATCCTGCTTCGCTTTCTGCAATTCGAGCGCGAAGCGCGATGCCGTCTCGCGATCGCCGCTTTGCAGGTAGGCGCGGATCTTCGCTTCGAGGTTCGACACGTGTGTCTGATTCGTGGCGACCTGCCGGCTGACCCGCTCGACCAGCGCCCGATACTGTTCGAGCCCCTGGCGGCCCTCTTTCAACTGCTCGACGGAGAGGTCATATTCGTACTGCATCTGGGCGATCGGGTCGGCGGTCCAGAAGATGTTCGCGACCTTGTTGATCTGCGCCTGAAGCGCCCGCCACAACTTTCCGAAGATCATTTCCGCACCTGACCTTTCTTCCTCGCGAGAGGGGCGAACAAGTCGAATCGCGAGCTGCCGACCGACCTGAATGTCTGCGTTACGGTGCCGTGTGTCTCTCCGCTCCCGTTGGTATACGGCCGGTCTGGATCACTGTCAATCAGCGCCCGGCGACCGCAACCCGATTCCGACACGTCGCTACCCCATTCTATAAGGGATAAGTTCCCGCGGTCGGTGGGGCGTTTCCGGAAACGCACAATTCGTACCCGTGGATCAGGCCTCGTCGAATCCGTTTCACAAAAGTTTTGACCGCAGGGATGCCGGCCCATCCACTTTGACATGAATACGCGTTGATGCGATAATCCGCCTACCGTCGGTGAGTCGCTGACAGGAAATGCTGACACAGGGGAGAGACGGTCGTGCTCACGATCCTCGGCAATCGGCAGCGTGCGTGTGGTGGCGTGACCCGACGCCAGGCCCTACAGGCCGGCGGCGCGGGGCTGTTTGGACTCACCCTGCCGAAGGTCCTCGCCGCCGAAGAACGGCAGCCCTTCCGGAATGCCCGGGCGAAGTCGGTCATCTTCCTGTTTCTCTTCGGAGGACCAAGTCAGCTCGAAACCTTCGATATGAAGCCCGAGGCTCCGGAGACGATCCGCGGTCCCTTCCGGCCGATCGCCTCGCGGACTCCCGAGCTGCGGATCTGCGAGCATCTGCCGGGCCTCGCGCAGGTCTCCGACAAATTCTGCGTCATCCGCACGATGTCGCATCCTTATAACGACCACAGCACCGGTGGCCATTACATTCAGACAGGGCATCCCTGGTCGGTGCCGATCGGGGGTGGCTTCAACGCCACTCCGAAGGATTGGCCCTCGATGGGCTCGGTCGTCGAGTATCTCACGCAGAATTCGCCGGAAGGGGCGACGCGCGAAATGCCCGCGCACCTCTATCTCCCCAACCGGATGGGGCACCTGCAGAACTACAGCACGAAACTCGATCGGCCCGGGCAGTACGCCGGCTGGCTCGGCCGGGGTTATGATCCGCTCGCGACGGCGATCCAGAAGCGCGGCCCCAAGGACAATCCCTATTTCCGCCCCTGCACCGATGACGAGCTGGACTTCAGCATTCAGGGGACGGTGCCTCAGCAGGGGGTGACGCTGGATCGGCTGGACCGCCGTCATTCGCTGCTGGAACAGTTTTCCGATCAGCAGCGGATCATCGATCAGAGCCCGCAAACCGCCGCCTACGACAAGTTCCAGCAGCGGGCCCTCAATCTCGTGACATCATCGAAGATCCGTGCCGCTCTTGATGTGACGCGCGAGCCGGCAGCGCTCCGCGACCGGTACGGCCGGCATCTCTTCGGCCAGTCGACCCTCGTCGCCCGCCGCCTGGTGGAAGCCGGGGCCCGCTTCGTCACCGTTGGCTGGGACTGCGTCGATGGCTACAGCTGGGATTCGCACATCAACAGCAACGACGTCCGCGATCATCTGCTTCCCGGTTTCGATCAGGCGTTCTCCTCGCTGATCGTCGACCTCGAAGAGCGGGGACTGCTCGATGAGACGCTCATCGTGGCCTGCGGCGAGATGGGCCGCACACCCCGTGCGACGGCCAACTGGGGCCGCAATCACTGGAGTACCCTGTTTCCCGCCGTCCTCGCGGGGGCGGGAGTGCGGGGCGGCCTGCTTTACGGCAGCACCGACAAGGATGCCGCGTACGCACTCGAGAAGCTGACCAGCCCGGAGGATCTCGCGGCGACGATTTTCGAAGCCCTGGGGATCGACCCGGATATTCGGATCAACGATCCACAAGGCCGTCCGACGCCGATGATCGAGAACGGCCGCCCGCTGCGGGCGATCTTCGGATGAGCGTTGTCGGTGCTTCAGTGCTGTTCGTGGATTTCTCGCTGACTCATCCCCCCAGCCCGATCCGGCGGCCCTGCCGATAATCGCCACCACTGCGGAAGTGCCTGTTTCGCCGTCAGCCAGAGGTGCAGGAGCGTGGTGCGGCACCAGCCGCGGTCCCGATACTTGCGGGCGCTGGTCTGCAGGCTTGCTCCCGTGCAGCGAAGGGAGATTCCCGCCCGCCGCGCTGCCCAGACGAGCAGGTGGTCTTCCCCATAAGGCGCGCGGGGATCGAAGCCGCCGAGTTGAAAGAACGTGTCCCGACGCAGGCAGAAGCCCTGATCGCCGAAGGGCATCTTCAGGAAGTGCGAGCGGAACCAGGCTCCCGCGGCATTCAGTCGGGTGAGTGTCGGCCCGTCGGTCAGAAACTCGAGATTGAAGTAGTGCAGCGCATCGGGCGCTGCCTGCAGGCTCTCCTCCAACGCCGCGAGTGCCCGGGCGGAGAGCCGCGAGTCGGCGTGCAGGAACCAGAGGAATCTCCCGCCGGCCGCCTCCGCCCCCGCATTGAGCTGATTCGCCCGGCCGCGCGGAGCGGTGATCCAGCGGCCATTGGATATCGCCGACGTGTCGAATGGCTCTGCTGCGCCCCCGTCGGCTCCCTCTGCCGCCACGAGAAGGATTTCGGTTTCCACCGGGAGTCCCCGCAGGTCCGCGAGAAGTTCGCGCCAGGCCGACTCGGCAGGGGCGACGGGGATCACGATCGAAACTTCACGCCAGACGGGCATCCGTCCCTCGCTTCAGAGAAACCTTGTACAAGTGGACCGCCCGCGCCATCATGAACGTCACGAAAGGCACACATCAATCCGATGCGGCCCCGAATTCCTGCAGACGTCAAAGTAGAGCCATGACCCCGGTTGAGTCGCACCTGTTGAACGTCGAGAACTCGGTCCATTCCCGCTATGCCGCGGCCGCGAAAAAGGTCGAAGCGGCACTCTGCTGCCCGGTCGAGTATAACGCCGATTACCTCGCTGTCCTGCCCGAGGAGATTCTCGAGCGCGATTACGGCTGTGGTGATCCCTCCCCGTATGTGCGCCCGGGAGACACCGTGCTCGATCTCGGTTCGGGCGGGGGAAAGATCTGCTACATCGCCGCGCAGATCGTCGGACCGACCGGGCGGGTGATCGGCGTCGACTGCAATCCCGAGATGCTGGCGCTCGCCCGCAAGTACCGCGAGACCGTTGCCGAGCGGATTGGCTATGCGAATGTCGAGTTCCGCTGCGGGATGATTCAGGATCTCGCTCTCGATCTCGATCGCCTCACTGCGGAGCTTGCACAGAATCCCGTGCGCAATCATGCCGACTGGCTGCAACTGCGTGCGATCGAGGACCGATTGCGGCGGGAGCATCCGCTCATCGAGAGCGACAGCATCGATTGCGTGGTGTCGAACTGCGTCCTGAACCTGGTGCGGTCCGAGGATCGCCGGCGGCTGCTGGCGGAAGTATTCCGAGTGCTCAAAGTCGGCGGGCGCGTCGCGATCAGCGACATTGTCGCGGACGAGACGGTACCGACTGAACTCCAGCAGGATCCCACGCTCTGGTCGGGCTGCATCTCGGGAGCGTTCCGCGAGGATGAGTTCCTGCGGGCTTTCGAAGAGGCGGGTTTCCACGGAATTCAGATCGCGAAGCGCCAGGCGGAACCCTGGCAGACGGTGCAGGGGATCGAGTTCCGCTCGATGACGGTGCTTGCCTACAAAGGCCGACAGGGGCCATGCGTCGATCGCAGGCAGGCGGTCGTCTATCGCGGCCCGTTCCGGGAAGTCGTCGATGATGAAGGCTACGTGTTCCGTCGCGGCGAGCGTACCGCCGTCTGCGACCCCTTGTTTGAACGACTGCGGCAGGAGCCCTATGCCGATCACTTCGAGGTGATTACTCCTCTCGACGATGTTCCCCTCGCGAGTGCGCCCTTAATGGATTGCCGTACTGCGCGAGTCCGCGACCCGCGCGAAACGAAGGGAACCGACTACCGCATGACGATGCTCGGCGAGAGTGCCTGCTGCAGTCCGGGAGACAACTGCTGCTGATTTGCTCGCAGCGGGAACGTGATGAACACACTCGCGGTGCTGCCGCTTTCCGAAAGAAACCTTGCCCATGCCGGCTTTGACACTGCTGCGTCGCGATCATGAACTTGCCCAGGCGTCCCGCCAGCTTCAGATCCTGGAGCAGGAGAGTCAGCAGCCTCGTTTCGCCCAGCGGCTCGCCGGGGCCGGACTCCCGCCACTTCAGGCGACCGGAATCGAGATCCTGCAGGTCAACGTGGGCAAGCTCTGCAATCAGACCTGTCATCATTGCCACGTCGATGCCGGGCCCGAACGGCGGGAGATCATGTCGGCGGAGACGGTAGACGCCTGCCTGGCGGTTCTCGCGCAGCACGAAATTCCGGTCCTCGACATTACCGGCGGCGCACCGGAGATGAACCCGCACTTCCGCCGTCTGGTCAGCGAAGCGCGGCGACTGGGACGGCACGTCATCGACCGCTGCAATCTGACGATCCTGCTCGCTCCCGGATACGACGACCTCGCCGGGTTCCTTGCGGAACAGCAGGTTGAAATCATCGCCTCGCTTCCCTGTTATCTCGAACAGAATTGCGACGCGCAGCGCGGAAGCGGAGTGTTCGCCCGTTCGATTGAGGCGATTCGTCGGCTGAACGGACTCGGATACGGCGATCCGGAAAGCGGGCGAGTGTTGAACCTCGTCTACAACCCCGTCGGGCCGTCGCTTCCCCCTCCGCAGGAGCGTCTCGAAGCGGACTATCACCGCGAGCTGCAGGCACGCTACGGCGTGATCTTCAACCGGCTGTATACGATCACCAACATGCCCATCAGCCGCTTTCTCGAAGACCTGCGGCAGAGCGGACGCTATGAAGAGTACATGCGGAAGCTGGTCGATTCGTTCAACCCGGCTGCCGTGGCGGGAGTGATGTGCCGCACTACCCTTTCGGTCGACTGGCAGGGGCGGCTCTACGATTGTGATTTCAACCAGATGCTGGAATTGGGAGTCGAGGCGGGTGTTCCGCAGACGATCCAGGAGTTTGCTCTCGCGCCGCTCGCAAGCCGGCGGATCGTGACGGGGCAGCACTGTTACGGCTGCACGGCGGGCAGGGGATCAAGCTGTCAGGGGGCGCTGGCGAACTGAGATTACACGAGGCAGGGGCGGCGCGTGGTTCAGGTCGGCCCGACCGGCAGCCACGGTGTCGGCTGCCCGAACCACAGGTCGAGGTTCGAGTACTCGAGATATTCGAGCACCGCACCCTCCTTGTGAATGAAAACGATGCGGCCGAAATCTCCGGGCTCAAACGGCCCGTAGATCACCTCTTCCCCCTCGATCGCGCGATTGAGGTCATCAACGCGATACGCGACGTGGGGAATGTTCCACATCTTCCAAAGCCCGACATCAATGGGATCAATGTCCGGCAGCTTTTCCGGTCGCAGATATTCAATCCGCTGCGGATGTATACGAGGATTGGTTACCCAGACTTTGGAGAATGGAACCCAGCACTCCCCGGGATGTGGTTCCATACTCACAATGCCGATATGATCGAACTGTCTCATCGCCAGACTCCAGTCGATATGACATAATCGCGCTCATCGCGACCGACGGTACGCCCCTGAATATTACGCCCCTGAATATATTGTACCTTAGTTTCTTCCCGGCTCTTCGAAATCTCCGGCCGGATTTTTTCGGACCCGCTTCCCTGTTCCCTTGACCAATCGATCGACATGCAGACGCTGGGGATATTCGTGAAGCAGCCTGTTGCCGGGCGGGTGAAATCGCGGCTGGCGAAGGGGCTGGGCGAAGCCGCGGCACTCCGCGTGTATACAGCCTTCCTGGATGATCTGCTCTTAAGGTTTCGTCGCGTTGCCGATCGGCGCGCCCTGGGCTATACGCCGGCGACGTCAGAAGCAGCCGCTGAGTTCTACCAGCGCGGCGGGGAGAACTACGAACTCTGGCCGCAGCCTGATGTGGGGCTGGGAAAGCGGATGCAGTGCTTCTTCGCAGAGCACCTGCGTAATGAAGACGATCGCGCGGTCCTGATCGGTTCCGACAGCCCGACTCTCCCGGTCGCTTATGTGGAGCAGGCTTTCGCGGCACTGGAGCATGCGGACTGCGTCCTCGGCCCGGCGACCGATGGAGGCTATTACCTTATCGGCCAGAAAGGGCACGTCTGGCCGATCTTTGAGGGGATCGAATGGAGCCAGTCCCGCGTGCTGGAGCAGACAGTCGTGCGGCTCGAATCCGCCGGTGCCCGGCTCGCCCTGCTCCCTCCCTGGTACGACGTCGACACCCTGGACGATTACCAACTCCTCCGCGGCCACCTCCGCGCACTGCAGCTTGCGGGCACTGCCGACGAGTTCCCCGCCACGCGGCAAGTCATCGAGTCGCTCTCCATGGAGCCCGCGCGGGAAGAGTGAGATTATCCCCTTGAGCGGCGGGGTTCATCCCCGCCCGCATTGCGATTCGCCCTTCGACCTTCAAGTCCTCGCACTGCCTCTACGTCAACATTTGCAGTGTAGAAGAGTCATCCGCAGAGGGCACAGATGTTCGCCGATTCAGGAAGCGCAAGAGGACTCGTGACGAGGGAACCACAAAAGGCACGAAAGACACCTTGTACTATCAACACTGGTTTGTGTGTTCCGTGGCTTTCGTTGTCCGTTCTGTAGTATTATGGCGTCACGTCTCCACCGTGGCGTTCTAAGAGTCTATCCGAAAAGCCGCTTCAGGCGGCCACTAGATAGTGAAACGCGGGTTGGTGCTGATGTCCGGTAAGCCGTTTCAGCATCAGGTGAACACTGCTGATGCGGATCATGGCTTCGCTGCTGTCCGTGCGGCGTTCATAGTCTTTGCTCAGTCGGCGTGAGCGCCCCAGCCAGGCCAGGCTGCGTTCGACAATCCAGCGCTTCGGCAGTCGCAC
>Ga0180217_1000428_pt1 | contig 70005 bp, 56 predicted proteins | sample eDN3rd37CBELigOP_FD_128521 | JGI IMG/M metagenome (GOLD analysis project Ga0180217, IMG submission 128521) | Enriched Organic Plus compost microbial communities from Emeryville, California, USA - eDNA 3rd pass 37_C BE-Lig OP (version 2) (version 2) ...
AACCGCGACGCCGTGGTGCGGCTCGTCGGCGCCGTGCTCGCCGAACAGCACGACGAGTGGGCCGTCGCCCGGCGCTACATGGCCGCCGAAGGCCTCGCCCGAGCCCGCATCCGCATCATCGACAGCGACCTCGAGGAGGTGACCACCCACGAGCTGAGCGACGTCATGTAGAACAACACCCGAGGCTGACACGGTGACCGTCGGCTACACCACCTCCCGGGGCATGACCAGCCGGCAGTCGTTCAGGGTTGGACATCCCAGGTGGCCGCCGGCTGCGACACCCATTGGATACAACTTGACCAGAGAAAGTCAGGCTTCGGGATGCAGCGGCGAGGTAGACATGCTGGGGACATGGGCGCGATCCTCTTCGAGGGAAGTCATCTGCGGTGCAGGTGGATGGGACGCGCCCTGGACCAAGCCGATCTCGACAGGCTCGCAGCCGATGTCCGGGAGCGGGTGTTTGATCTGGCCTTCTCGGATGAGGTTGAGGCACAGATGCGTGACCTAGCGCAAACCGACTTCTCCACCGAGTGGCTCGATTCGTTTCTAGCGGCCGGACGTCAGAACGATGTCCTGCCCTGGCAGGTCGGCGAGGCCCTCGTAGAGGCGGTGCTCGAGGCCGAGTTCGCCGTGGTTCTTCCCTGGAACACCAAGCGCGACCAACGCACGCCGAAGGCGAGTCTTCCGGGTGCCGATTTGGTCGGTCTGTGCCAAGTGAACGACGAATGGCACCTCGTGTTCGGTGAGATCAAGTCTTCGTCGGACAAGGCCTGCCCTCCCGGCGTCGTACACGGCAAGAGCGGGCTCGTGCAGCAACTGGAACGCATCCTGAACGATCCGTCAGTGCAGTTCGAACTCATTCGTTGGCTCATGGCACGCGTCCCTGACGGCGAGTTGTCGTCCGGATTCAGCGAAGCCCTCACACGGTTCGTGAACACCCGCGGCGCCGGTACCCGCTTGATCGGAAGCCTTGTACGTGACACGTCACCGAACGAGCTCGACGTCAGCACTCGCGGCCGGAACCTCGGGGGGTTGATAGGCGACCCGGGCACAGCAGAGTTGCACGTCTGGTATCTGCCGATCCCCATGGCCGACTGGCCAGGGCTGGTGGCGGCATGACCGATAGCGGCTTGCTCTCAGTGCTGTCCTCTGACGTTGTGCAGACGGCTGCGCTGGCTGCGGACCACCTCGAGGCACTCTTCGTGTTCGGCGAGGAGTCGCGGCTCGAGGATCCGAACTCCGTTGAGTTCAGTGCCAGCTCCGCAGAGATTGCTGCCGCCCAGTTATTCGCTACGTCAGATCCTCGTGCGACCGAGGCCGCCAAGGCTGCGTTCGAGATCATCCGCGGACTCATTCGGAATCCGAGAACGGCCGACGACAGATCGGAGGGCGCCACGCTGCGCCTGACGCTTCGAGCGGCCTGCCTTGGGGTGCTAGGGGACGTTCCCTCTCAAGCTCGCCAACTTCTCGGCGAAGTGTCCGCGGATTCGACTCCTGGCGGATCCAACTGGGCTGCGACGGTCGAGACGACTGCGCTGACGGTCTGGCTGTTGCTCATTCGCAAGGGCGGCTGGAGCGACCTCGACGACGTCACACGACTTACGACCGACCTGCGGGAGGCACAACCTTCAAGGGAGCCTGCATTCCTCGAGAGCACTACTGATCAAGGGGCGGCATGGCGTCTCGTGACCTCATACCACCTCCTCCGCACGGCCGAAATTGTCAACGAGTACACGGCTACTGGATCGATTGAGGGAAACTATGACCCGGTTGAACAGGCGCAGATGCACTTCGATCGGGCGCGCGAAGGCGCTGAACTCGCCGGCGATGCCGAGCTCTCATTTATCTCCACACTTCTGGAGCATGTCGCACAGCGATTGATCGCTGGGAGTGTCTGGAGCGCAGCTAGAGGTATGGGATCTCGGGCGCAACGTTTCGTCGAGAACCTCGCGTCACGTGCACGTCCGAGACCCATGCTGGACCTACTCCCACCGCAACGACACGCGCTTCTTGAGTCCGGGCTGATCGGCACGGGTCGTCGGTCGGTCGTGGTGTCACTTCCAACCTCCGCCGGCAAGACTCTCGTCGCCGAGTTCAGAATCCTCCAGGCGCTCGACCGATACGAAGAGCAAGCTGGGTGGATTGCCTACACCGCTCCGACTCGCGCCCTCGTCAATCAGCTGACCAGTCGGCTGCGGAGGGACTTCGAGCCGCTGGGGATTCGAGTCGAGAAGTTCTCGCCAGCGCTTGAAGTCGACTCGGTGGAGGCCGAACTGCTCGACGACGACGACCAGAATCCGTTTCGGATCGTCGTCACCACACCCGAGAAGCTCGACCTGCTCCTTCGGGGAGGCTGGACCGAGGAAATCCAACGTCCGCTCAGCCTCGTGATCGTGGACGAGGCGCACAACCTTGGGATTGGCTCGCGCGGTCTGAAGCTCGAACTGCTACTTGCGACGATCAATCGTGAGCACCGCGACTCCAGCTTCATGCTGCTCACGCCGTTCGTACCCAACGCCGACGCAATCGCGTCATGGTTGGATCCCGCCAACTCAGAAGCCGTGCAACTCGCCTTCGAGTGGATGCCCAACGATCGAGTCGTCGGCCTAGTAACTCGGCAGAAGGGTCAATCGAGAGGTGACTCCGTCGTTCTCGCACGAACGGTCGTAGCGTCGAAACCCTCGCTCCAATCACCGCGACCAATCGTTCTCACTGCGGGGCGTCCGCTCGGCACAACCTTTTCAAAGCTCGACTCGCCAGGCCTGCTTGCCGCCGCTGCTTCCGACGTCCTGGGCAAGCGCGGTTCAACCGTGACCTTGGTTCAGCAGCCGCGCCATTCGTGGTCTCTTGCTGCTGCCCTTGCCGCGTCACACGGCACTTCGACGTCGGATCCCGACGTGGGCGCAGTTCAGAGTGTCATCCGCGCCGAGTACGGCGATGACTATCCGTTGGTTGAACTCTTGTCGCATCGAACGGCCGTGCACCACGCAGGGCTCTCGGACGATGTGCGCTCGATGGTAGAGGCACTGGCTGAGCGCGGGGCCCTCGACCACCTTGTGGCAACCACAACGCTCGCTCAGGGCATCAACTTCCCCGTCATGAACGTGGTATTGGCATCGCATCAGTACCCGTACGGCGAGGACATGCCACCCGCTGACTTTTGGAACATCGCAGGGCGAGCGGGCCGCGCCGACCATGGACAAGCGGGCATCGTCTTGCTGTCAGCACCGGAGGAACAACGCGAACGTCGACTGACCGAGTATCTAATGCGCTCCAGTGGCGAACTGGTATCGACCCTCGTAACGATGGTGAAGGAGGCTTTGGAGCGCGAGGGAACAATCGACCTCTCTCGACTCTCGGTCTACGGCGACTGGTCGGCGTTCGACCAATTCATCACGCATACGCTCCGTGTTGCGGGAGCTGAGCGATTCAACGCTCAGGTCGAGCAGGTCCTGCGCGGGACTTTGGGGTTCAGGACGTTGCGAGCCGAAAGCCCCAACGTCGCAGACCAACTTGTCCGAAGCGTGCAGCAGTACGCGGCGACGCTCGCTGGTCGTCCGATCTCACTTGTCGACTCGACTGGCTTCTCCTGGGAGAGCGTGAGCGCCGCAATCGCCCGCATGAACGACGCCGGGATCGGTCATGAGCCGTGGGGGAGCGAGATCTTCGATCCGAGCTCAAGGACCTTGAAGGACGCGATCGGAGTGCTCCTTCGCGTGCCGGAGCTGCGAGAACAACTCGTGGAGAACCTCGACAGTGGCGAGTCGGATGGTGACTTTCTGGCCCGCGTGGTCAAGGACTGGGTTGGTGGCCGCTCTCTCGCCGAAATCGCATCGGAGTACTTCTCCACCAGCGAGAGCGGAAAGCAGCGCGACACAGCGGACGCGCTGACGCGGTGTTGTCAAAGACTGTTCAGTTCGATTCTCCCAGCGGTTTCGTGGGGACTCTCCGCTCTTCAGGCACTCAACCTTCGCGGTCACGACGCGGAGGTTGCTCCTGAACTCCGGGACGTACCTTCGTACGTCTTCTACGGAGTGGCGTCCCGGGAGGCGGTCGCACTGCGTCTGTTCGGTGTTCCGCGAGGTGCAGCTGGTCCTCTCGCACGACACCTCGCGGATGACGGTGCCTCGACGACAAATCAGCTTCGAAGCCGCCTTTCCCAGTCGACAGAGGGCGAGTGGACTGCGGCTCTGGGACAGACCGGCGAGAGCTACTACCGAGCGTGGCGACTCGTCGAGTCGGCCGCGTAGGTGTCCATCGCACCTCGCGCCAGACGACCGCCGGGCCAAGGCTGATGCGCCCCTGAAGGTTCTCGAACCACGCAACAACCGCTACCAGAGCTCGTACTTGCGCGCGCAAGGGTAGAAGTTCGGTAGAAGTGGGGGTCTCCGGACGCGAGGAAACCCCTGCTGAGCAGGGGTTTCGTGGTGGGCGAGGGGGGACTTGAACCCCCACGTCCTTTCGGACACTGGCACCTGAAGCCAGCGCGTCTGCCAATTCCGCCACTCGCCCGAGTGGAGACGCCGATCGTAGCGCCCGCAGGGCCGGTCGCCCCAAGCCGGAAGGTCGGTCAGCGGATCTCGTTGCGCATCGTGCCGATGCCCTCGATCGTCGACTCGAGGACCTGACCGGGCCGCAGGAACCGCGGCGGCTCGTGCCCCCAGCCGACGCCGGCCGGGGTGCCCGTGAAGATGACGTCACCGGGGAGCAGCGGCACGACCGCGGACAGCTCGGCCACGAGGCGCGGCACGGTGAAGACCATGTCGGACGTGCGGCCGTCCTGGACGACCTCCCCGTCGACGGTGCACCGCAGGCCGAGGTCGTCGGGGTCGGCCAGCTCGTCGGGCGTGACGACGACGGGCCCCACCGGGCCGTAGCCGCGGAAGGACTTGCCGAGGGAGAACTGGGCGCCGGCCCGCATCTGGACGTCGCGGTCGGAGATGTCCTGGCCGACGGTGAGCCCCGCGACGTGCGCCCACCCGTCCGCCTCGGCCACCCGGTCGGCCCGGCGGCCGATGACCACGACGAGCTCCACCTCCCAGTCGACCAGGTCGCCGGACAGCTCGATCGGGTCGTAGGGGCCGCCGAGCGACGCGGGGAACTTCGTGAACGTGGCTGGGATCTCGGGCACCGCCTTGCCCGTCTCGGCCGCGTGCGCGGCGTAGTTCATGCCGATGGCGAACACCTGGCGCGGCGCGACGGGGCGCTCGAGGCGGCGGGGGTCGAGCGGGCCGGTGGCCGCCGGTGCCGTCGCCGCGAGCGCGCGCACGTCGTCCCACCGCGCGTAGGCGCTGAGGAGGTCCGGGCCGAGCCGCCCGTCGCTCGCGGTGGCGAGGTCCACCACCTCGTCGTCGCGCACCAGGACGGCGCGCCCGTCGATCGAGCCGAGTCGCATGTCGGGATCCTCCCACCACCCCGGCCGCCACGCCCCGCGGCGGGGCCGCCGCCCGGCGCACCGCCCGTCGACCCATGGCCCGGAGCGGTTGTGGGTAGCCTCACCCCCCGATGGGCATCCGAGGGTTCGAGCGCCGCCTGGAGCGGGCCGTCGAGGGGGTGTTCGCCCGCGCCTTCAAGAGCACCATCCGGCCCGTCGAGCTGGGTCGGCGGCTCGTGCGCGAGATGGACGACAACCGCTCCGTCGGCGTGCGGGGCGGCACGGTCGTGCCGAACCACTTCACCGTGGCCCTGTCGACGAGCGACCTCGAGCAGTTCGAGGACGTGCGCGACACCCTCGCCCGGGAGCTCGCCGACGCCGCCCGCGAGCACGCGAAGGACGAGGGCTACTCGTTCATGGGCCCCGTCGAGGTGGTCCTCGAGGAGGACCCGGGCCTGCGCACCGGCGCCTTCGCGATCGCCGGGCGCATGAAGGAGGGCCGCGGCGGCACCGGGGCCGGCTCCCTGATCCTCCCGAACGGGGACCGCTTCCCGCTCACCGACTCGATCATCACGGTCGGGCGCCACCCGGACTCGAACCTCGTCCTCGCCGACCCCAACGTGAGCCGCCACCACGCCGAGATCCGCCCGCAGGGCGACCGGTTCGCCGTCGTGGACCTCGGCTCCACGAACGGCACGCGGGTCAACGGCGTGCGGGTCGACTCCCAGATCCTCAACGAGGGCGACGAGATCGCCTTCGGCAACACGCGCATGCACTTCGAGGCGTCGTGATGTCGAGCGCTCCCCCCTCCTGAGCGAGGTCCGCCGTGCCCGATCAGCTCCTCAACCTCCTCAAGATCTTCCTCCTGCTGCTCCTCTACCTCTTCTTCCTGCGCGTCCTGCGGGCCGTGTGGGCGGAGGTGAACCCGCCGAAGCGCGTCGAGGGGCAGCAGCCGGCCAGGGCGAGGCGGGACAAGGGGCGGCGGGCCAGCCGGAAGCCCGGGGCCCCGCAGCTGCGGATCGTCGCCCCGCCCGAGCTGCGGGGTCGCAGCTACGAGCTCGGCCCCGAGACCACGATCGGCCGGGCGGCGGGCTGCCAGGTCACGATCGACGACAGCTACGCGTCCCAGCTGCACGCCCGCGTCTTCGAGCAGGAGGGCCAGCTGTACGTGGAGGACATCGGCTCCACGAACGGCACCTACCTCAACCGCAAGAAGGTGACGGGTCCGATGGTCCTCCAGCGCGGGGACCACCTGCAGATCGGCAACACCGTCCTCGAGCTGGTGCGATGACCGAGCGGCGCCTCGAGCTCCGAGCCGGCGCGGCCACCGACGTGGGCCGAGCCCGCAGCGTCAACCAGGACGCGCTCCTCCTGCGCCCCGAGCAGGGGCTCTGGATGGTGGCCGACGGGATGGGCGGCGCCCAGGGCGGTGAGGTGGCCTCGGCGATGGCCGTCGAGATCGTCGGCGAGGCGTACCAGGAGCGCTCGGTCGACGCGCTGCTGGCCGCCGTCGAGGAGGCCAACCGGCGCATCCACGACGCCGCCATCGACCAGGACCTGCGGGGCATGGGCACGACCGCCGTGCTCCTCGCGCAGGTGCCGGCCCCGCCCACCCCCGAGCTCGACGACGACGGCGAGCCCACCGGCGAGCTGGCCGACCCGGCCGACCTGCCCGACCAGCTCGTGGTCCTCAACGTCGGCGACAGCCGGGCCTACCTGTTCCGGGACGGCGAGCTCGTGCAGCTCACGGAGGACCACTCGGTCGTCGGGGAGATGGTGCGCGACGGGCGCCTCACCCGCCAGGAGGCGGACGTCCACCCGCACCGCAACGTCGTCACCCGGGTGCTCGGCCCGTACGCCCACATCGAGGCCGACGTGTGGCCGGTCGACGCCATCCGCGGCGACCGGATCGTGCTGTGCTCGGACGGCCTCTCGGGCGAGGTGCGGGAGGCGCAGATCGCCGCCGTGCTCCGCCGCCTCGAGGACCCGACCGAGGCCGCGCAGGAGCTCGTGCGCCTGGCCAACGAGGCCGGCGGGCGCGACAACATCACCGTCGTGGTCGTCGACGTCATCGACGACGGCGGCGTCACCGAGACGGCGTCCGAGGCGCTGGCCGCCCGCCGCTCCCACCTCCAGTCCCGCGACCTCGCCGGCTTCTCCACGGCGCTCAGCGAGGACGAGCTCGCCGAGGACGAGCCCCGCGGTGCCGGCGGCGCGGCCGGGAGCCGCCGGGCGCGCCGGGCCGAGCGCAAGGCGCAGCGCACGAGCCGGTCGCGCCTCACGTGGCGGGTGGTCGCCTTCGTGGTGCTCCTCGCCGCCGTGCTGGGCGGCGCCTTCGCCACGATCCAGTGGTACGGCACGAGCGCCTACTTCGTGGGCTTCGACGGGGACGAGGTCGCGATCTACCAGGGCCGCCCCGGCGGGGTCCTGTGGATCCAGCCGGAGCTGAAGGACGGCACGGGGATCATGCGCGACGAGGTGCCCGACCGGTACCTGGCCGACCTCGAGGCCGGCCGCGAGCACTCGTCGATGGCCCAGGCGCAGCGGTACGTGTCGAACATCGAGCGCGACATCCAGGAGGAGGCTCGGGAGCAGGCCACCACGACCACCACCACGTCGACGACGGCACCTCCGCCGACGACGGCGGCCCCCGGGTAGATGCTCCACGCCGTCCGCCGGAACACCGAGCTGGGGCTCATCGTCCTCAGCACGCTCATCACCGTCGGCGCCTACCTGCTGGCCAGCCTGGCCGACGAGGCGACGATCCCCGCCAACCTGGGTGCGTTCCTCGGCGTCGTCCTCGGGCTGCAGCTGGCCGCCCACATCGCCGTGCGCCGCCTCGCCCCCGAGGCCGACGGGACCCTGCTGCCGATGGCCGCCGTGCTGAACGGCATCGGGTACGTGTTCATCGTCCGCCTCGACGAGGCGAAGGCGAGCCCGCAGGGGCTGGCCGGCAACCAGTCCGGCTGGATCGCGCTCGGCATGGTCGCGTTCGCCGCGACGCTGCTCATCGTCCGCCGGGTCCGGGACCTCGAGGCCTACCGGTGGACGCTGGGCCTCGGCGGCATCGTCCTGCTCCTCCTCCCCCTCGTGCCCGGCGTGGGCAAGACGATCAACGGGGCGAAGATCTGGGTCGGCGTCGGCCCCGTCAGCTTCCAGCCCGGCGAGTTCGCCAAGATCCTCCTCGCCCTGTTCTTCGCGTCCTACCTCGTGGAGAAGCGCGAGCTCCTCGCCGTCAGCAGCCACCGCATCGGGCCGATCCCCCTCCCGGACCTGAAGCACCTGGGCCCGGTCCTCCTCGCCTGGGGCGTGTCGCTCCTCGTGATGGTCTCGGAGAAGGACCTCGGCTCGTCCCTGCTGTTCTTCGCGCTGTTCGTGGTGCTGCTCTGGGTGTCGACCGAGCGGGCCACCTACCTCGTGATCGGCCTGCTGCTCTTCGCCGGCGGCGCCGTGTTCGCGCACAGCCAGTTCACCCACGTCCAGGACCGCGTCGACATCTGGCTCGACCCGTGGCAGGACCCGAAGGGCGACGGCTATCAGATCGTGGAGGCCGCCTTCGCGTTCTCGTCCGGCGGCGTGACCGGCACCGGCATCAACCTCGGCTCCCCCACCCGGATCCCCTACGCCGAGACCGACTTCATCTTCGCCGCCATCGGTGAGGAGCTCGGCCTCGTCGGGGCCACCGCCATCGTCATCTGCTACCTGCTCATGGTCGGCGCCGGGCTGCGCGTCGCGCTGCGCACCACCGTGCCCTTCGAGCGGCTGCTGGCCACCGGCCTCACCGTGCTGCTCGGCGTGCAGTCGTTCATCATCATGGGCGGGGTCATCCGCGTCCTGCCGCTCACCGGCATCACCCTGCCCTTCGTGTCCTACGGCGGGTCATCGCTCGTCGCGAACTACGTGCTGCTCGCGCTCCTCCTGCGCATCTCGGACGACACGATGCAGCGCGAGCGAGAGCGGGAGCACGACCGGGAGCTCGTGGCGTGACCAAGCAGATCCGGCTCCTCGGGATCGGGCTCATGGCCTGCTTCTTCCTGCTGTTCGTGCAGCTGAACCGCCTCACGGTGTTCCAGGCCGACGAGCTGAACGACAACCCGAACAACACCCGGGAGATCCTGCGGGACTTCAACCAGCCGCGCGGCACCGTGGAGACGGCCGACGGGGTGGTGCTCGCCCAGTCCACCCCGACCGAGGGCGGTCGCTTCGCCTACCAGCGCGAGTACCCCCAGGGCGACCTCTACGCGCCGATCACCGGCTACTACTCGTTCACCCTGGGCAGCGCCGGGGTCGAGAAGGTCTACAACGACGAGCTGGCCGGGCGGACGATCGACATCTCGCTCCAGAGCATCGGCGACCTCTTCGTCGACAAGGACCGCGTCGGCAACCTCACGCTGACCCTGCGGGACGACCTCCAGCGCGTCGCGGCCGAGCAGCTCGGCGCCCGCGAGGGCTCCGTCGTCGCGCTCGACCCGCGCACGGGCGCCATCCTCGCGATGGTCTCCTGGCCCCGGTACGACCCGAACCTCCTGTCGAGCCACGACACCGCGGCGGCAGCCGAGATCGCCGAGGCGCTCGACGCGGACCCGGAGAAGCCCCGCCTCGCCCGGGCGTACCAAGAGCGGTTCTTCCCCGGCTCGACCTTCAAGGTCGTGACCGCGGCGGCCGGCATCGAGCACGGCGGGGTCACCCGGGACGAGCCGAGCTACCCGGTCACGAACGGGTACACGGCGCCGGGCACCACCCGGCCGCTCCGCAACTTCGGGGGCGGCAGCTGCGGCGGCTCGCTGTTCCAGATCCTGCGGGTGTCCTGCAACACCGCCTTCGCCCAGATGGGCGTGGAGACCGGGCCCGAGGGGATGATCGAGACGGCCGAGGCGTTCGGGTTCAACCAGGACGTCCCGATCGACCTCACGAACCCGGCCCGGTCCCGCTTCCCCACCGACTTCGAGCGGAACCTGCCCGCCCTCGCCCAGTCCGCCATCGGCCAGAACGACGTGCAGGCCACGCCGCTGCAGATGGCGCTCGTCGCCGCCGCGGTCGCCAACGACGGCGTCGTGATGGCGCCCCACGTCCTCGACCGGGTCATCGACTCCGACGGCAACGTCATCGAGGAGCACGACCCGGAGGCGTGGACGACCGCGATGCCGCCCGACACCGCGGCCCTGCTGCGGGAGGCCATGATCGGCGTCGTCGAGGGCGGCACCGCGTCGCGACTCGCCGTCCCGGGCTTCCAGGTCGGCGGCAAGACCGGCACCGCCCAGCTCGGCACCGACCCGCCCCGCTCGCACACCTGGATCATCGGCTTCGCCGGCCCGCCCGGCGAAGCGCCCACGATCGCCGTCGCCGTGATCGTCGAGGGCCAGGAGGGCGCCAGCGAGGCCACCGGTGGCCGGGTCGCCGCTCCGATCGCCCAGGCCGTCCTCCAGGCGTACCTGACCAACCCCTAGGCTCACCCCGACTATGTCCGACCCCGGTCCCACCGTCCTCAACGGCCGCTACGAGCTCCACCGTCGCCTCGGGCGCGGCGGCATGGCCGAGGTGTTCCTGGCCCGCGACCGGCTGCTCGACCGCCCCGTCGCGGTCAAGGTCCTGTTCCCGGAGTTCGCCACCGACCGCTCCTTCGTCGAGCGGTTCCGCCGTGAGGCGACCGCCGCGGCCAACCTCAACCACCCGAACATCGTGGGGGTCTACGACTGGGGGGAGAGCGACGGCACGTACTTCATCGTCATGGAGTACGTGGACGGCCGGACCCTCGCCGAGATCCTCCGCACCGAGGGGCCGCTGCACCCGGACCGCGTCGCCGACGTCGGCGCCGACGTGGCCGCCGCCCTCGGGTTCGCCCACCGCAACGGCGTCGTCCACCGGGACGTGAAGCCGGGCAACGTCATCGTGACGACCTCCGGGGTCGTGAAGGTGGCGGACTTCGGCATCGCCCGGGCCATCACCGCGACCCCCGACGACGACCTCACGCAGGTCGGCCAGGTCATGGGCACGGCGGCGTACTTCTCCCCCGAGCAAGCCCGGGGCGAGAACGTCGACCCGCGCTCGGACACGTACTCGCTCGGCGTCGTCCTCTACGAGCTCGCCACCGGCCAGCCGCCCTTCGCCGGGGACTCGCCGGTCGCCATCGCCTACAAGCACGTCCACGAGACGCCGGTGCCGCCGCGGCAGCGCAACGTGGACGTCCCGCCGGCCCTCGAGGCGATCATCCTCAAGTGCCTGGCCAAGAACCCGGCCAACCGGTACCCCACGGCCGAGGACCTGCGCGCCGACCTGCGCCGCTACCGCGAGGGTCGCGGCATCCTGGCCGAGCCGGTCATGGACCCGGCGGCCACGGGGATGCTCGCGGCCACCACCGCCGTGCCCGCGGCCACCACGGCCGCCCCCGTGTACACGGAGGAGTACGACTACGAGGACGAGGAGGACGAGGGCCGGCGCCGGTCGGGCCTCTTCATCGTCGCCCTCGTGGTGCTGCTGGCCGCGCTGGCCGGGGTGCTCTTCCTCCTCGCCCGCGCCCTCGGCATCGGTGAGGACGACGGCGACGACGTCCCCCTCGTGCTCGTCCCGAACGTCGTCGGGCAGCCGGTCGGCGAGGCCACCCGGATCCTCGAGGACGAGGGCTTCGTCGTCCGCACCACCGAGGAGCCGAACGAGGAGTTCGAGGCCGGCATCGTCTTCGAGCAGGACCCGGCCCGCGGCGTGCGGGCCGAGGAGGGCTCGATCGTGCGCCTGAAGGTCAGCGAGGGCGCCGACCTCGTGCCGGTCCCCGAGGTGATCGGCTCCCACAAGGACGAGGCCCGGGCGCTGCTCGAGCGCGATGGCTTCCGCGTGCGCGAGGAGCCGGTGCCGTCCGAGGACGTGCCCGTCGACCACGTCGTCGATCAGCTCCCCGGCCCGGAGACGCAGGTCGAGCGGGGCAGCGAGGTCACGATCCAGGTCTCCACCGGCCCCGAGGAGCGGCTCGTGCCGGATGTGGCCGGCCGCACCGTCGCCGACGCGTCGAACGTGCTCGGCCAGAACGACTTCCGGGTCACGCAGACCTCGGAGCCGTCCGACACGGTCGAGGAGGGACTGGTCATCCGCACCAACCCGCCGGCCGGCACGCCGCTGCAGCCGGGCGCCACGGTCGAGCTCGTGGTGTCGAGCGGCCCGGCGCCGGTGCCCGTCCCCGACGTGCGGGGGCTCACCGAGAACGGCGCCCGCCAGGCCCTCGAGAACCGCGACTTCTCGATGACCGTGGCCGGGACCGGCGCGCCGTGCGAGGTGGGGCAGACCACGCCGGTCGTCATCGACCAGACCCCGTCTCCGAACACGCCGGCCCAGTCCGGGTCGTCGGTGTCGGTGGTGCTCTGCGAGGTCGTGGCGCCGGATCCCGGCGACGGCGACTGACCGCCGCCCCGCTCAGCGCACGCAACCGGTTGCCGGGCCTGCTCGGCCCGCCAGTACCCTCGCCCCCGTGGCGCCCCGGGTCCTGGTCATCGACAACTACGACAGCTTCGTCTACAACCTCGTCCAGTACCTGGGGGAGCTCGGCACCGAGCCCGTCGTGCTGCGCAACGACGAGCGCACGGTCGATGAGCTCGTGGCGATGGCGCCCGACGCCGTCCTCATCTCCCCCGGTCCCGGCACCCCGGACGACGCCGGCGTCTCCCTCGGCGTGATCGAGGCCTTCGCCGGCAAGGTCCCGGTCCTCGGCGTGTGCCTCGGCCACCAGTGCATCGGCCAGCTCTACGGCGGCGACGTGGTCCGGGCGCCCGAGGTGATGCACGGCAAGACGTCGCTCATCCGCCACCGCGACACCGGCGTCTTCGCCGGCCTCCCCCAGCCGCTCGAGGCCACCCGCTACCACAGCCTCGTCGTGGACCGGGCCTCGGTGCCCGACGTGCTCGAGATCACCGCCGAGACCGACGATGGCATCGTCATGGGGCTCCGCCACCGCGAGCTCGGCGTCGAGGGCGTGCAGTTCCACCCCGAGTCGATCCTCACCTCGGCCGGCCACGACCTCCTGCGCAACTTTCTCGGCGCCGCCCTCCCCGCCTAGCGGCCCCGGCTGCGGGGGACCGCGGCGCCCGCGGTAGTGTCGCCGCCATGGCGACGAAGCCCTCGAAGCGCAAGGTGCAGGGCGGCCGGGTCACCCCCAAGGGCGGACCCCAGGCCGCGAGGTCCGCGGCCCCGCACCCGGACGCCTCCAGCCGCTACACGCCGCCGATCCCCCAGGAGTACAAGAGCAGCCCGCCGTGGGTGCCGGTGCTCATGTTCACCCTGCTCATCCTGGGCGCGCTGGTGATCATGCTGAACTACCTCGGCGTGCTGCCCGGCGGCACCGAGAACTGGTACCTGCTGCTCGGGTTGGGCCTGATCCTGGGCGGGATCATCACCGCCACGCAGTACCGCTAGCGCCGGTCGTCACGGCGGCCGGCGGGTGTCCGCCGGGCTGCCCGCAAGTTACAACGGTGTGACTCTCCCCAGGTTTGTCCACAGCCTGGGGGAAACTCGTCAGAGATCGTCGACGGGCGTGACGAGGTCCATGTCCTCGAGGCAGTGACGGGGCGGCTCGGGCATCTGGTCGTTGGCGACGGTCATGCGCACCTCGGTGCCGCAGAGGCTGCACCGGTACATGAGCTTCACCTTGCGGAGCTCCCCCGGCGGGGGCGGCTCGGGCACCGGCTGCGCCAGCCCGCCGAGCATCACGAAGCCGATCTTCATGAGCACCCAGACGGCGACGGCGGCGATCAGGAGCGCCAGCAGCGACGCGTCGGTGACGACCCACGCGAACGCCGCGAAGATCCCCAGCCCGATCAGGGCCCCCCGCGAGATCAACGGCCGCCGCATGCGCAGCAGGCTAGGGGTTCACCCCCACCCCCCACACAACGTCTGTGCGCGCTTTCGAGCCGCACCGGCTGGAAACCGCACACAGACGTTGTGCGGTCGAGCCCCGGAACGGCGAGCGGCCGCCCCGGAGGGCGGCCGCTCAGCGATTCAGGCTCGTCCGTCGACGATCAGCCGAGGCGCTCGATGATGGTGGCGTTGGCCATGCCGCCGCCCTCGCACATCGTCTGGAGGCCGTAGCGGCCGCCGGTGCGCTCGAGCTCGTTGAGCAGGGTGGCGAGGAGCTTGGTGCCGGAGCAGCCGAGCGGGTGACCGAGGGCGATGGCGCCGCCGTTCACGTTCACCTTGTCCATGTCCGGGTGGAGCTCCTTCTCCCAGGCGAGGACGACCGAGGCGAAGGCCTCGTTGACCTCGAAGAGGTCGATGTCGTCGATCGACAGGCCGGACTTGGCGAGGGCCTTCTCGGTGGACGGGATCGGGCCGGTGAGCATGGTCACCGGGTCCACGCCGGCGAGGGCGAAGGTGTGGAAGCGGGCCCGCGGGGTGAGGCCGAGCTCCTTGGCCTTCTCCTCGCTCATGATGAGCGCGGCGGAGGCGCCGTCGCTGATCTGGCTGGAGTTGCCGGCGGTCACGATGCCGTCGGGCTTGAAGGAGGGCTTCAGCTTGGCGAGGGTCTCGACCGTGGTGCCGGGGCGGATGCCCTCGTCCTTGGTGACGAGCTCGTCGCTCTCGACGATCTTGCCGGTCTCCTTGTCGAGGCGCTTGGCCTTCACCGGGATGATCTCGTTGTCGAAGCGGCCCTCGTTGGTGGCCCGCTCGGCCCGCTGCTGCGACTGGGCGCCGAAGGCGTCGAGGTCCTCACGGGTGAGGCCCCACTTCTCGGCGATCATCTCGGCGGAGATGCCCTGCGGGACGAGGTTCGGGTAGCGGGCGGTGACGCCCGGGCCGAAGGGGAAGGAGCCGGGGGTGATGGAGGCGCCCATGGGGGTGCTGGTCATCACCTCGACGCCGGCGGCGACGACGATGTCGTAGGCACCGGCGATGACGCCCTGCGCCGCGAAGTGGGCGGCCTGCTGCGAGGAGCCGCACTGGCGGTCGACGGAGGTGGCCGGGACGGACTCGGGGAAGCCGGCGGCGAGCACGGCGTTGCGGCCCACGTTCAGGCCCTGGTTCCCGACCTGCATGACGCAGCCCATGATCACGTCGTCGATCAGAGCCGGGTCGAGGTTGTTGCGCTCCACGAGGGCCTTGAGCACCTCAGCGCCCAGGTCGGCGGCGTGCCAACCCGAGAGGTTTCCGTTTCGCTTGCCGCCGGCGGTGCGGACGGCATCGACGATCACTGCAGTGGGCATCGCGTTCTCCTCATGGATGCGATTCAGGCAGGCCTCGCGGTCACGGGCCTTGACCGGTTGGTCAAGTCTGCCTGTGCGCCGCCCGGAGCCGCAACCTGCCCGGATCGCGCCGAGATGTGACGAACGCCCCACGGAGGCGGGATCCCGGGCGCCGCGGGGCAGACTGAGGTCCCACCCTGAGGTCCGACGATGACCACTTCCGCCGAGCTCGACGCACTCGTCGAGGGCCAGACCGTCTTCACCCGCTTCTGCCAGGTGGCGGACGAGCACCCCGGTGCCGTCGCCCTCCGCCGGCGTCTGCCGGACGGGTCCTGGGAGGAGTGGACCTTCGCCGACCTGCGCGCCCGGGTCGGGTCCGTGGCCGCGGCCCTCGCGGCGCGTGGGGTGGCAGCGGGCGACCGCGTCGTCCTCATGATGCGGAACATCCCCGAGTTCCACGCCATCGACCTCGCGGTCGCGTACCTCGGGGCCACGCCGATCTCGGTCTACAACTCGTCGTCGCCGGACCAGGTCGCCTACCTGGCCGCCAACGCCCGGGCTGTCCTCGCGATCGTCGAGGACGCCGGGTTCGGGGACCGCGTCGCCGCCGTGGCCGACCAGCTGCCGGACCTGCGGGCCGTCCTCGACCTGTCCGTGCCCGAGGTGCGGGCCGAGCTCCTCGATCGGACCCCGCTCGAGGTCACCGCGGACGGAGCCCGGTGCACGCCGGACACCGCGGCGACGGTGATCTACACGTCGGGGACGACCGGGCCGCCGAAGGGCGTGATCATCACGCACCGCAACCTGCTCTGGACGACCGAGGCGATCCTCAGCCAGCTCGACATCGAGCCGCTCGGGATGGACGTCGTGTCGTACCTGCCGATGGCGCACATCGCCGAGCGCATGGCGACGCACTACCTCGCCGTGATGGGCGGCCTGCGGGTCACCACCTGCCCGGACACCGGCCTGCTGCACGAGTACCTGCTCGAGGTGCGACCGCAGCTGCTCTTCGGCGTCCCCCGGGTGTGGGAGAAGCTCTACAACGGCGTGCAGGCCGCGCTCGTCGACGACCCCGACCGGCGCACGGCCCTCGCCGAGGCGGTGGCCGCGGCGGCGCCGATCGTCGATCGCAGGGCCGCCGGCGAGGCGACCGAGGAGGACGAGGCCACCTGGGCGTTCCTCGACGAGGTCGCCTTCTCGCAGGTCCGCACGCTCCTCGGCCTCGACCGGGTCCAGTACGCGTTCTCGGGCGCGGCGCCGATGCCGGCCGAGCTCGTCTCCTGGTTCCGGGCCGTCGGCGTGCCGCTGTCGGAGATCTACGGCATGTCGGAGACCACCGCGTTCGTGACGTGGGAGCCGCACCGGGTGAAGGCGGGCACCGTCGGGCGCCCGCTGGCGGGCAGCGAGGTCTTCCTGGCCGACGACGGCGAGGTGTGCGTGCGGGGCGGCAACGTCTTCACCGGCTACCTCGACGACCCCGAGAAGACGGCCGACGCGCTCGACGAGACGGGCGCGCTCCACACGGGCGACATCGGCGCCTTCGACGACGAGGGCTACCTGCGGATCATCGACCGCAAGAAGGAGCTCATCATCACGGCGGGCGGCAAGAACATCAGCCCGGCCAACCTCGAGGCGGCGCTGCGGACGATCCCGCTGGTCGGCCAGGCCGTCGCCATCGGCGACCAGCGACCCTACGTCGCCGCCCTCGTGACCCTCGACCCCGACGTCGCCCCCGCCTGGGCCAAGGAGCGGGGCATCAGCTACGGCAGCCTCGAGGAGCTGGCGAAGCACCCGGAGGTCGTGGCGGAGATCGAGCTCGAGCTCGGTCGGGTGATGAGCCAGTTCAACAACGCGGAGCGGGTGAAGCGCTTCACGGTGCTGCCGAACGACTGGCAGCCCGACTCGGTCGAGCTCACCCCGACGGCGAAGCTGCGCCGCAAGGAGATCCACGCGAAGTACCGCGAGGAGATCGAGCGCCTCTACTCCTGAGCGTCAGCGGCCACCGGCCCGGTCCGGCGACCGGACGCGCCGCCGCCCCCGGCCGGAGCCGGGGGCGGCGGGATCAGAAGAGATCAGAGGCCCTCAGGCCACTGGGTCAACCGATGACGCGGACGCCGGTCGCCTCGTCGCCCTTGCGACCAGGAGCGACCTCGAACTCGACCTTCTGACCCTCCTCGAGGGTCTTGTAGCCGGTGCCCTCGATGTTCGAGAAGTGCACGAAGACGTCGGGGCCGGTCTCCTGGGTGATGAACCCGTACCCCTTGTCGTTGTTGAAGAACTTGACGGTGCCAGTGGCCATTGCCTTGCGTTTCTTTCTTTGCTTGCAAGGAGCCACACTGACCCCCCGCGGTCCGGCCAGCGTAGGGGCGGTTTCGCGTTTCGTCTATGGGCAATGCGTTTCGGCGCTGAATGGGCATGAGCACCCCTAGATTGGGCTCGTGCGGTACGGAAACACCCTCAAGACCACGATCCTCCTCGCCGGGCTCGGCGGGCTCATGGTCGGCATCGGGTCCCTGTTCGGCCGCGGCGGTGCCGTCATCGGTCTCGTGCTCGGCCTCGTCACCGTCGGCGCGTCGTACTGGGGCTCGGACCGGCTCGCGATCCGCGCGGCCCGGGCCGTCCCGGCCGATCCGGCGCGGTTCCCGGAGTACCACCGGACGGTGGCCGAGCTCGCGCAGCGGGCCGGCCTGCCGATGCCCCGCCTCTACATCACGCCGGACGCGCAGCCGAACGCCTTCGCCACCGGCCGCAACCCGAAGCACGCTGCGGTCGCGGTGACGCAGGGCCTGCTGCAGGTGTGCACCCCGGAGGAGGTGCGGGCCGTCCTCGCCCACGAGCTGGCCCACGTCCGCAACCGGGACATCCTCATCGGGTCGGTGGCCGCCGCCGTCGCCACCGGCATCTCCTTCGTCGCCAACATGGCGATGTGGGCCGGGATGATGGGCGGCCACCGCGACGACGATCGCAACGGCAACGCCGCCGGCCTGCTCGTCGCCTCGCTCGTGGCGCCGATCGCCGCCGGCCTGCTCCAGATGGCGATCAGCCGCTCCCGCGAGTTCGAGGCCGACCGCACGGGCGCCGAGCTCATCGGCAGCGGGGCGCCGCTGGCCAGCGCGCTGCGTCGCCTCGAGGCCTACAGCCAGCGGGTCCCGATGGACATCGCGCCGTCGCAGGCCAGCCACTTCATCGTGAACCCGCTGACGGGCCGCCAGGTCAGCTTCGCCAACCTGTTCCGGACCCACCCCACCACCGAGGCCCGCGTCGAGCGCCTCCTCGCCTGGTCCCCCAGCGGCATCCCCACCCCCTGACCGCCCCGCCCCACCGGCGAATCGCCCACCGCGAACTCGTCGACGAAAGGCGGCGTTCCTGCTGCTTTTCGTCGACGAGTTCGCGTCGTGGCGCGTCGTGACGCGTCCTGGCTCGGGCCCAACCGCGAACTCGTCCACGAACGGCGGCAGATCTGCTGCTTTTCGTCGACGAGTTCGGAGAGGGGCCGGGGGCGGGGGCGCGGCCCCGGGCGCGGGCTAGAGGGACTGGAGCCAACGCTCGGCCTGGTCGGCGCGGCGGCGGAGGTCGTCGAGGCTGGCGTCGTCGATGCGGCGGAGGCCGGCGAGGCGGTTGAGGCGGCCGTTGACCTCGCGGTGGCTGAGGCCGGTGAAGCGCACGAGGTGCTGCGCCAGCTCGGCGTTGGCGGCCCGCAGCTCCCGCTTCACCTCGGTGAGCGGACGGCCGCCGAGGTCGGCGGGCAGCGGCGTCGAGAACCGGCCGCCCCCGGGTGGCGGCGGGGGCGGCAGCTCGATGGCGACGCTGCTGTCCTCGTCCTCCTCGTCCCCCAGGTTCGGGTCGTCGTCGAACACCGACGCCGTCTCCTCCACGTCGAGGGCTTGGGCGGACAGGACCTGGAACAGCGACAGCTGCTCCTCCTGCCCCTCCTCGGGCACCTCGTCGAGCTCGGCCGCCGGGTCGGCGACCGCGGCGTCCTCGTCCTCGGGCTTCTGCGGCCGGGCCAGGCTGTGCCGGCGCTGCTCGGCGATGCGGGCCGCGTACGACCGCAGCCGCGGGTCGTCGGGGATGAACAGCCACGCCCGCTCCTCCTTGGCCCGCCCGCCGGTGTGGCGGACGAAGCGGCCGACGGCCTGGCGGAAGAACAGCTCGGTCGTCGTGGTCGTGGCGTAGACGCCGATGCGCAGGCGGGGGATGTCGACGCCCTCGGACACCATGCGCACGGCGACGATCCACGGGTCCGAGCTCTCGGCGAAGCGGGCGATGCGGGCCGACGCCCCGGGGTCGTCCGACGTGGCGACGACGGCGTGCACCCGGTGGCGGTGGTGGAGGAGCCGGGCGATGCCCTTGGCGTGCTCCTGGTCGGCGGCGATGACGAGCCCGGCCGCCGTCGGCGACGTGCGCCGCAGCTCGACGAGGCGCTGGTGGGCCTGGTCGAGCACCGTGGGCAGCCACTCGCCGTCGAGGCTGAGCGCGGTGCGGAGCCGCTGGGCCGAGCGCTGCCGGTCGAGCTCGTCCTCGAACGACGCCGCGTTCAGGCTCCCGTCGGGCGCCGTCCACTCCATGAACCCGTTGATGCGGGGGAACCACACGGGGCGCACGACCCGCCGGTCGGCGAGGGCCCGGTCGTAGCCGTACTCGTAGTCGGGTCGGGCCTCGTCGAGGTGGTACTCGACGAAGGGGATGGCGTTCGTGTCGCTGCGGAACGGGGTGCCGGAGATGGCGAGCCGCCGCGGCGCGAGCTCGAAGGCGATGCGCACGGACTCGCCCCACGCCCGCTCGTCGCCGGCGTGGTGGATCTCGTCGAGGACCACCATGCACCGCTCGGCGTGCTTGCGCAGCGCCGACGGGCTCGTCGCCACCTGCTGGTAGGTGACGACGATGCCGTGCATGTCGACCGGGAGACGTCCGGACGACGACGCCCACTCGGGCTCGAGGTGGAGCCCGAACCGGGCCGCCGCGGCCGCCCACTGGACCTTGAGGTGGCTGGTCGGGGCGACCACGACGAGGCGGTGCGATGGGTTCTCCGCGAGGTGCCGGAGCGCCGCGGTCAGGGCGAAGGTCGTCTTGCCCGCGCCCGGGGTGGCGACGGCCAAGAAGTCCGGCCCGGGGTGGGCGTCCAGCCGGTCCAGCGCCTCCTTCTGCCACTTCCGGAGCCGAAACGACCTCGCCATGGGACCGACGATTCTGGCACCGGCAGGAGCGAGCTCCACACCCGCCCGCCCGGCGAGGGGCCCGGTCAGCCGCTGATGGAGCGGCAGTCGCGGCCGTCGAGGCCGAGGGCGGCGAGGTCCCGGCCGCTCCCGAGCCGCTCGCCCGCGGGGACGAAGGCCGCCGCGATGGCCTCGGCGTCGCCCGACTCGAGGGCGGCGAGGCGCTCGGCCGCCAGCTGGTGCTGGGCGTCGGCCCGGCTTACGAACGCCTTCCACTCGGCCGCGTCCGGGACGTCGTCGGTCCGCACCGCCGAGAGGTCCGCCGCGGTCTGCGCCCACTCGGCCACGGAGAGCTCGAGGGCGGTGCGCAGCTCGTCGGTGGGTTCGACGACCTCGTCGGACAGCGCGGCCGCCACGGCCTCGAGGACCACCCGGGCGATGTGCTCGTCGAACCCGGCGGCCCGGCGACGGCTGACGACGGTCGTGCACGCGGTGCCGGCGTCGGTCAGGAAGGTGGCGTGCTCAGCCGGGATGCCGGGCTGCATGTAGACGAGCTCGCAGTCGCGCCCGTCGAGGTCGAGCGCCTCGAGGGCGGCGAGGGAGTCGTCGTCGAGGGTGGCGTCGATGCCGCCGGGGGTGACGCCCTCGATCACGGTCGCCGGGTCGCCGGACTCGACGAGGGCGAGCCGGGCCGCGAGCTGGTCGATGGCCGGGTCGACGACGCCGACGACGAGGTCCCACCGCTCCTGCTGGGCCGGCGGCACCTCGAGCGCGGCCATGTCGGCGCGCAGGCCCTGGAGCTGCTCGAGCCGGGCCGTGTAGGCGTCGGCCGCGACGGCGAGGTCGTCGGCGGTGAGGTCCGCCCCTCGGGTCGCCGCCTCGAGGAGCGGGATCGATGCCTGCTGCGCGGCGAGGACGATCCCGCGGTCGATGGCGTTGGCCAGGTTGCTGCAGTGCCGGGCGGCGAGGAAGGAGAACCCGTCCGGGTCCTCCGGGTGCTCGGGCGCGGGGGGCTCGTCCGGCGCGGTGGGGTCCTCGCCGGCCGGGGCGGTGGTGGAGGTCGTCGACGGTGGACCGGGGTCGGTCGTGCTGGCGTCATCGTCGCCGCAGGCGGCGAGCCCCGCCGTCAGGGCGACGGCGAGCATGAGGGCGGGGACGCGGCGACGCAGCAGCACTGGTTCTCCTCGGTTGCGGCCCGCTCGGATGCGGGGCCCGGCGACGCAGCGCGCGCCACCGGGGGGATCGCAGCTCAGCCGACGTAGCCCGGCGCTGCCGCCACCGGACGGGCCGGCGGCGGCGGCGACGCTACCGCAGGAGCCCTTCCGTTCCCACCGCTTCCTCTGGGTCAGGGCGATCCGCGCCCTGCCGCGCCGCCCCGGCGCAGGTCCACGACGGCCTGGGCGAGGCGGTCGGCGGCCGCTCCGAGGCGGCGGAAGTAGGTGCTGCGGCTGAGGTACAGCTCCTGCGGCGCCCGGCTGTGCCCGCCGTCGGCGTCGAGGTACCCGCGCTCGAGGACGCGCCGGTTCAGCTGCTCCTCGTCCGAGGGCCCGAAGGCGACGTCGAGGGCCTGCTGGAGGAGCCGGCGGACGGACTCCGCCCGCTCGGCCGGGGTCGTCCCGTAGGCCAAGGGCGAGGCCGACAGCGCGAGCGGGTCGTGGAAGGACCGGAGGGCGTCGCGCACCGTGTCGGCCGCCGCCACCTCGGGGAGGGCGGGCTCGTCGGCCGGGAACCCGAGCTCGGTCAGGACCGACGCGCGGAGCATGTGGGCGACGCCGCCGGGGCCGTGGTCGACCACGAGGGTCCGCATCTGGGCGCCGGCCTCCTCGTGCGCCAGCTCGGGCACCGCGACGTAGCCGAACGCCTCGGTGAACGCGTCCATGCGGGGGTCGCCCGGCGCCACCAGGCAGATGAACCGACGGGGGTTGGGCATGCCGCCGCGGCGAATCATCGCGAGGTTGGCGAGGCCCACCGCCTCGGACACCGGGGCGTCCGGGTCGGTGTGCACGTCGTAGCCGTGCCGGAGGCAGAACACGTCCTCGCGGGGCAGCAGCCCGGCGTCCATGGCCTCGAACCAGCGCCGGACCACCGGGTCCTCGGTGGGGGCCCAGGCGGGCAGCCAGGTCGGGGACATGCAGATCCCCATCCCGGCCACGGCGTCCCCCGCCCGGAGCATGACGACGTGGTCGGCGCCCTCCGAGAACCAGCGCTCGATGCTCGGCATCCACTGCTGGCCGCGGGCGAGGACCGCCGCCCGCAGCGCCTCGACGTCGCCGGGGCGGACCCGGTCCGAGCGCAGCGAGGTGGCGGTGGCCTGGGTCCCGAACCGGATGGCCGGGCTGGGGTGGAGCATCGGCAGCATGCCGGTGAGCCACGGCTCGCCGAGGACGATCCGCTGGTAGAGGTGCTCGAGGATGCGCCGCCGCAGGTCCCGGTCGAGGTCGGGGAGGCGATCGCGCAGCTCGGCCTGGAGCGCGGCGGCGACCCGCTCGTGGAGCATCACGTGGGGGCCGGCCGGCTCGGCGAAGGACCGCTCCCGCAGCCAGGCGAGCGCCCGGTCGGCGTCCACCCCGGGCAGGACGGCGGCCAGCATCCGGGCGTCGGTCTGGGGAGCGATGGCGGCGACGGCGAGGACGTCCCGGTCGGCCTCCGCCACCTCGGGGGCGACCACCTGGTCGAGGAGCATCGAGGCCAGCGCGGCGTCGAGGTCGTCGGGGACCGGGCCGTCCGAGACCCCGGCGGCGTCGGCGGCGATCGTGAGCGCGAGGGGGAGGCCGTCGGCCCACCGGGCGATGCGCCGGCGCCGGGCGTCGTCGGTCACGCCCCGCACCGCGAGGAGCTCGTCGGCGGCGCCGCCGTCGAGCGGCCGGAGGGGGAACGCCACCATCGCCGCGCTCCAGCCCGACGAGCGCCACCCCTCGTCCGGCGGCTGGCGGGAGGCCACCACCACCCGGGTCGACGCCGGCAGCCCGCCGAGGATCTGGTCGCGCAGGTGGCCGGCCAGGCCCGCCATGGCCTCGAACCCGTCGAGCACGAGGAGGACCGGCGCCTCGGTCCCGTGGTGCCCGGCCACCGCCTCGTCCAGCGCCTCCGCGGAGGCGCCGACGGCCCGCCCGTCGACGTGGCGCCGCACCCAGCCCCGGGCCTCGGCGTCGCGTCCGAGAGCGCGCAGCAGCGCGCTCTTGCCGACCCCGCCGGGGCCGTGCACGTACCCGAGCACCGTGCGGCTGCTCGGGTCGAGCAGCGCCCCCAGGCGGGTGAGCTCCTCGGTCCGCCCGACGAAGGTCTCGGCGTCGCGCGCGTCGACGACGTGGCGGAGCAGGTCGTCGGACATCGGCAGATCCTCGCGGATCGCGCGGTCCCCCGCCGGGTGCGCCCGGGGGATGCGATCGGCGGGGGATGCGGGGAGCGCGCTCAGCCCGTGTAGGCGGGGGCGGCCCGGCGGGGCACCGCCGGGGCGGCGGGGGCGGGACCGCCCGGACGACCGCCGGGGCCGGTCGTGCCGCCCGGCGAGCCGGGGCCGCCCGGGGTGCCCGGCCCGCCCGGGGTGCCCGGCCCGCCCGGCGTGCCCGGCGTGCCCGGCGTGCCCGGGGTCGACGCACCGAGGACCTCGACGGCGCCGACGTCGCAACCACCGCCCTGCGGCCGCGTGGTCCACAGCTGGTCCATCGACAGCACGCAGCTCCCGGACGGGACGGCGTCGATGGCGATGCTGCCCGGCCCTGGGAGGTACACGGGGATGGGCGACCCGCTGAGCGGCCCGAGCGCGAGCGCAGGCAGCTGCAGCGTCTCGAGGTCGCCGGGGCCGTTCAGGTCGCAGTCGCCGAAGACCACGTTGTACCCGGAGCTGACCGAGGCGCCGGAGATGCTGCAGGCGCTGTCGTTCGGGCCGTAGAGCGAGGCCGTGGTGGTGAAGCTGCCGCCGACGATCTCCACGAGGGTGGCGGCCTCGGCCATCGTGACGTGGGTGAGCCGGGTGGTGACGCCGCGGGCGGCGACCGCCCGGAACTGCATCCGCCCGATGGTCGAGTTCTGGACCACGAGCTCGTCGTCGGTCTGCCCGGCGATCTCGACGCCGTAGTCGAACCCCTCGATCGTGCTGTTGCGGATCGTGGCGCTCTGATCGGGCTGGATCGCGGTGCCGCCATCGCCGTCGTGGAGGTAGGAGCGGTCGACGGTGATGACGTCGGCGCGGATGACGTCCCACCAGCCGACGGTCTCGACGTTCTCGAGGGTCACCCCGCCGTCGACCCAGGCGACGCTCATGCCCGTGCCGGTGTCCACGATCCGCATGTTCCGCAGGGTGATGCCCGGCAGGTCGCTGAAGTCGTGGTTCTGGATGAAGAGGCTCCAGCTCCCGCCCGAGCACGGGAAGGTGATCGTGTGCCCGTCACCGTCGATGACGAGGTCGGACTGGGAGTTGTAGCGGACCATCTGCGGATCGGCGTCGCAGGGGATCGTGATGTCCGCGGTGAGGACGATCTCGCTCTCGGTGACGTCGGCGAACGCGGCTTCGAGCGCGTCGGGGTCACCGACCTCGACCGCCCCGGCGGGGGTGGGGGCGGTGAGGGCGAGGCCGCTGAGGGCCAGGAGGGCTGCAGCTCCGGCAGCCAGGGTTCGAAGGGCGCGCATCGGCGCATCGTGCGCGGGCCCCCGGCTGGCGGTCAGTCCCGAGGTGGTCTCAGGTTGCCGGGCGACGGCGCTGCCGGGCGCGGCGCCCGGCGATCCGGGCCGCGGCGTCGCCCACGGCGAGGAAGAGCTCGGTGGCGTCGTCGATGAGCTCGTCGCGGGTGGCGTCGATGCGACCGTCGAGCCAGGCGGCGACCAGCTCCGCCGAGCCGCCCACGAGGATCGCCGCGGCCACGGTGGCGATGTGCTCGCCCGGGGGCCGGCTGCCGTTGCGCTCGGCGCCGGCCCGCTCGACCATGCCGACGAGCGCGTGGCTGGTCTCGATGCGGCGCCGGTTCAGCGCCTCGCTGCCCAGGGCCTCCACGTAGAGGATCCGGCCGCGGCGACGGTCGTCGTCCACGAAGGCGACGGTGGTCTCCATGACCGCCCGCACGCGGTCGCGCGGGTCCTCGGAGGTGGCCTCCACCGCGGCGAGGACCTGCTGGCCGAGCTGCTCGACGAGGCGGTCGTAGACGGCGATGAGGAGCGCGTCGAGGTCCTCGAAGGACTCGTAGAAGTAACGGGGGTTGAGCGCCGCCCGCTGGCAGACGGCCCGCACGCTGGTGCCGGCCGAGCCCTCGGTGCCGAGCAGCTCGTACGCGGCGTCGAGCAGCATCGTGCGCCGTTCAGCGCGACGATCGTCAGGCGCGAGTCCGGCCCATCGCGTGGGCCTCCGGGAGCGTGCGGCAGGGGTTGGCAACGCCCGTTACCATACCCTACGATCGTGGCAACGCTCGTTGCCAGGGGGACCCGGGGGAAGCACATGACCGAGCGCGTCGTGATCGTGGGTGGCGGTGTCGGCGGCCTGACCGCCGCGTTGGCCCTCGGGCGCGCCGGCCACGAGGTCGTGCTCCTGGAGCGCGACGACCTCCGTCCGCTGGCCGACGCCGCCGAGGCCTTCGCCACGGAGCGCACCGGCGCCCCGCAGGTCCACCAGACGCACGGCTTCCTCGCCCGGATCCAGGTGCTGCTGCGGGACCGGTTCCCCGACGTGCTCGAGGCCCTCATCGACGCCGGCGCCTACCCGATGCCGTCGATGAACGCCTTCGAGCCCCGCCCGGGCGACGAGGACCTCCAGGTGATCATCGCCCGGCGCACCACCCTCGACTGGGTGCTCCGCCGGGCCGTCGAGGCGCAGGACCACGTCGAGCTGCGCACGAGCGCACCGGTCGCCGGCCTGCTCGACGGCGGCCGCGACGAGGCCGGTCGCCCGATCGTGACCGGCGTCCGCCTCGCCGACGGCGAGGAGGTCGCGGCGGACACGGTGATCGCGGCCACCGGCCGGCGCGGCGACGTGCCCGGCTGGCTGCGCCCGCTCGGCGTCGAGGTCCCCGAGCGCATCGTCGAGAGCGGCCTCATGTACCTGTCTCGCTGGTACCAGCGCGACACGCAGGAGCTGCCGCCGGACCCGAAGCTCGGGGGCGACCTCGGGTTCGTGAAGTTCCTCGCCGTCCCCGGCGACGGGAACACGCTGTCGGTCACCCTCGCCGTGCGCACCGACGACGCCGAGCTGCGGTCGGCGCTGTCCGACCCCGACGGCTTCGACCACGCGTGCGCGCTGCTGCCCGGCCCGAACCAGTTCTTCGGGCCCGACGCCCCGCCCATGACGCCGATCGGCGGCGTGCGCCCCATGGCCGGTCTGCTCAACCGCATCCGGCGCTTCGTGGACGAGTCCGGCCAGCCGCTGGTCCTCGGGTTCCACGCCGTGGGCGACACCCACACCGTCACCAACCCGCTCTACGGGCGCGGCTCGTCGCTCGCCGCCGTGCAGGCGGTCGCCCTCGCGGACGCCATCGCCGCGCACCCCGACGACAAGGCCGCCCGCAGCGCCGCCTACGAGGCCTTCAACAAGGCGCAGGTCGAGCCGTGGTGGGACAACGCCGTGATGATGGACCGCTTCGGCGCGGACCCCGCCGGCGGCAGCGCGCTGAAGGCGGCGGCCAGCGGCGGCGGTGACGACGCGGCCCGCGCCATGGGGGCGATCTTCGCCGCCGCGCAGACCGACCCGGTCATCGCCCGCGCCATCGGCCGGGTCATGAACCTGCTGACGCTGCCGGCGGAGCTGATGACCGACCCCGAGGTGATGGCCCGCTTCGCCGAGGTGGCCGCCAACCCCGACCAGTACCCCCTCGAGCGCCCGCAGGGCCCCGGCCGGCGGGAGCTCCTCGCCGCCCTCGGCCACCCGGCGGGCGACCCGGAACCCGACGACGAGCTCGTCGCCTGAACCCTGGAGCCCGAATGACCGCACCTGCCCCGCACCCCACGCAGACCGAGCGCCGCGTCGCGACGAACGGCGTGGAGCTGCACGTCGTGGAGGCCGGCCCGAGCGACGGCTTCCCCGTCGTCCTGAGCCACGGGTTCCCCGAGCTCGGCTACTCCTGGCGCCACCAGATCGCACCGCTGGCCGACGCCGGCTACCGCGTGATCGTCCCTGACCAGCGGGGCTACGGGCGGTCTGACGCGCCGGAGCCGATCGAGGCCTACGACATCCACAACCTGACCGGCGACCTCATCGGGCTGCTCGACGAGGCCGGCCACGACAAGGCCGTGTTCATCGGGCATGACTGGGGGGCGATGGTCGTGAACGGCGTCGCCACCCTCCACGAGGAACGCTGCGCCGCCGTGATGACGATGAGCGTCCCGCTCCTCCCCCGCGGCCCGATCGCCCCGACCACGCTGTTCAAGCAGATCTTCGGGGACTCGTTCTTCTACATGCTCTACTTCCAGGAGCCCGGCGTGGCCGACGCCGAACTCGGGCGGGACGCCGCGGCGACGATGACGAAGATGCTCGCCGGCCTCACGCCGCCGAAGGGCCAGGAGGCCGAGACGGCCATGGCGATGGCGGCGCCCGGCGACGCCGGCTTCGTCGACCGGATCCCGATGCCCGAGGGCCTGCCGGACTGGCTCAGCCAGGAGGAGCTCGACGTCTACATCACCGAGTTCACCCGCACCGGCTTCACCGGCGGCATCAACTGGTACCGCAACCTCGACCGCAACTGGGAGACGACCGAGCAGCTGGCCGGCGCCAAGCTCGGCGTCCCGTCCGCCTTCCTCACCGGGGCCAACGACCCCGTGAACCTGATGAGCCCGGCCGCGGTCATGGACGGCTACGTCACCGACCACCGCGGCACGACCGTCGTCGAGGACGCCGGCCACTGGGTCCAGCAGGAGAAGCCCGGCGAGGTGAACGAGGCGATCCTCTCGTTCCTCGGCGGCCTCGACCTGCGCTGACCACCGCCGCGCGCCCGCCCACCGCTCCACGATCGACCGAACAACCCGGGGGAACCACAGCATGAGCAACCGCCCACTGCGCTTCGGCGCCTTCTTCGCACCCTTCCATCCCGTGGGCCAGAACCCCACGCTGGCGCTGGAGTACGACCTGCAGCGGATCGAGGAGCTCGACCGCCTCGGCTACGACGAGGCGTGGGTCGGTGAGCACCACTCCGGCGGCTACGAGCTGATCGGCAGCCCCGAGCTGTTCCTGGCCGCCGCCGCGCAGCGCACGAAGCGCATCAAGCTCGGCACCGGCGTGATCTCGCTGCCGTACCACCACCCGTGGCTCGTGGCGGACCGGCTGACCCTGCTCGACCACCTGAGCGGCGGTCGCCTCATCTTCGGCGCCGGCCCGGGGGCGCTCCCGAGCGACGCCCACATCCTCGGCATCGACCCCGTCGACCAGCGCCGGATGATGGAGGAGAGCCTCGAGGCCATCCTCGCCCTCTTCACCTCGGACGAGCCGGTCACCCGGGAGACCGACTGGTTCACGATGCGCGACGCGCAGCTGCAGATGCGCCCGCTCCAGCACCCGCACCCCGAGGTCGCCGTCGCCGCGATGGTGTCGCCCTCGGGTCCCCGCATGGCCGGCAAGTACGGCGTGTCGCTGCTGTCGCTGTCCATGTCGGTGGCCGAGGGCTTCGCCGCCATCGGCCAGGCGTGGGACGTCGTCACCGAGCAGGCGGCCAAGGCCGGTCAGCCCGAGCCGGACCGCTCCACGTGGCGGGTGCTGGGGAACATGCACATCGCCGAGACCCGCGAGCAGGCCATCAAGGACTGCACCTACGGCCTCCAGGACTTCGCCGACTACTTCGGCGGCGGCGCCGGGTTCGTCCCGCTCGCCAACCAGGTCGACGGCGACCCGACGCCCGAGGACTTCGTCCGCTCGTACGCGGAGAGCGGCGGCGTCGTCATCGGCACGCCGGACGACGCCATCGAGTACATCGAGGGCCTGCTCGAGCAGTCGGGCGGCTTCGGCACGTTCCTGATGCTCGGCCACGACTGGGCCTCGCCCGAGGCGACGATGAACAGCTACCGGCTGATCGCCCAGAAGGTCATCCCGCACTTCACCGGCCAGCTCGACAAGCCCCGCCGGGCCCACGACTGGGCGGTGGAGAACCGCGGCAAGCTCTTCGGGCGGGCCGGCCAGGCGATCCTGAACGCCATCACGCAGCACGTCGAGGAGAAGGAGGCGGACGCCAAGGCGGCCGCCGCCGAGGCCCCCGAGGCGGAGAAGGCCGAGCCGGCCGGGTCCGAGGCCACGAGCTGATGCGCGCCGCGGCGCTGCGGGGCGGGCGCATCCACGTCCGCGACGACGTCCCCGAGCCGGAGCCCGGCTTCGGCCAGGTCCTCGTGCAGGTGAAGGCCTGCGGCATCTGCGGGTCGGACCTGCACTTCGTGAAGCACGGGCACGAGATGATCGAGCTCGGCAAGCAGATGAAGGGCATGCCCCAGCTGGGCGGCGGCGAGGACCGGGACCTGGACTTCGACGCCGACATCTGGATGGGCCACGAGTTCTCGGCGGAGGTCCTCGAGGTCGGCCCGGACACGAACGCCCCGGCGCCGGGCACGATCGTCACGTCCATCCCCGTGCTGATGACCGCGCGCGGCATCGAGGCGATCGTGTACTCGAACGAGGTGCACGGCGGCTACGGGGAGCGGATGCTCCTGTCGGCCGGGATGATGGCCGAGGTCCCGAATGGGCTCGACCCGCGGCACGCCGCGCTCACCGAGCCGATGGCGGTCGGCCTGCACGCGGTGAACAAGTCGAAGGTGACCCAGGGCGACGGCGCGCTGGTGCTCGGCTGCGGCCCCGTCGGCCTGGCCTGCATCGCCGCGCTGCGGCTGAAGGGCGTCGAGACGATCGTCGCCGCCGACTTCTCCCCCGCCCGCCGGCGCATCGCGCAGGCGATGGGGGCGACCGAGGTCGTCGACCCCGCCCAGGAGGACGCGTTCGACGCGTGGGCCCGGGTGGGCCGCGGCCGCAGCCCCGTCGTCTACGAGGCGATCGGGGTGCCGGGGATCATCAACTCGGTGCTCCAGAACGCCCCGGTCGGGACCCGCCTCCTCGTCGTCGGCGTGTGCATGGAGCACGACACGATCAACCCCTTCTTCGGGATCAGCAAGGAGCTGAGCATCCAGTTCGCGCTCGGCTACGACCCGATGGAGTTCAACGAGTGCCTGCGGGCCATCGCCGAGGGGGACATCGACGTGACCCCGATGATCACCGGCGAGGTCCCCCTCGAGGGCGTCGCCGACGCCTTCGAGGCCCTCGGCAACCCCGAGGAGCACTGCAAGATCCTCGTCATCCCCTGACCCCCCCACAACGTCTGTGTGCACTTCTGAGCCGCTGCGGCTCGGAAACGCACACAGACGTCGTCGAGGGGGCGGTGGAATTCGGCGCGGGCGTGTCAACGGATACTGGCGCCGATCCGTTCACTCGTCGCCATGGGCACCCGCACCGCACCCGCTTCCTTCGAGGACGCCTTCGACGCCCTGTTCCGCCGCGCCTTCCTCGTGGCCCGGCGGATCCTCGCCGACGCGGCCAGCGCCGAGGACGTCGCCGCCGAGGCCTGCGCTCGCGCCTACGTCCACTGGCGCCGCATCGGCGGTCAGGAGTGGCGCGAGGCCTGGGTGGCGCGGGTCGCCACGAACCTCGCCCTCGACGCCGTCCGCTCCCGGTCCCGGCTGACCGACGCCCCGCCGGTCGAGGCCGGCGCGGAGGACGACGACGTCGCCGTGCGCCTCGCGCTCGTCGCCGCGCTGACCCGCCTGCCGAAGCGCCAGCGGGAGGTGGTGGCCCTCCGCCACCTCGCCGGGCTCTCCGAGCGGGAGTGCGCGGCCACGCTCGACGTGTCTGCCGGCAGCGTGAAGACCCACCTGTCCCGGGGCCTCGCCGCCCTCCGCTCCCACCTCGGGGGCGAGCTCGATCTCGAGGAGGTGACCGCTCGTGCCTGAGTGGCCGGCCCTCACACCTCGCGACGAGATGCTGTCCCGCGTCATCCACCGCGGCCAGCACCTGCGCCGCCTCCGTCTGCTCGCCATCGGCGCGGCCACCACGGTCATCGCGGCCGGCGGCGTCCTCGGGTACCGGCTCGGCACGAGCGGTGCGGTCGACGTGCTCGGCGAGGGGACGATCGACGCGGGCGGCGTCGCCGTCGAGTACCACGACTGCCCGGGCACCGGCCCGTCTGGCCGCTTCCACCGCGGCGACCGCGTCCTCATCACCGGGCGCGACGAGGCCGGCACCTGGGTGGAGGTCCGCTCCCCCGTCGACGCCCTCGACCGGGTGTGGATCCCCGCCGCCGTCGTCACCCCCGACGCGGACCTCGAGGTGCCGGTCGTCGACGACTGCACGCTCGACGACGGCACCACCCTCGAGCTGGCCGGCGGCGAGATCGTCACCACGACGACCACGGACACGACGCTGCCCGACGAGGAGAGCACGACCACCACCGAGGGCCCGACCCCGTCGGCGCCGCCGGCCACCTCCCCGCCGCCGGCGCCCGGCCCGTCGACCCCGACCCCCACCGCCCCACCGGTCACGCCGCCCCCGGCGCCGGCCGTCGACACCTCGCCTCCGTCGATCGGCTCGATCACGAGACAGCTGGCGGAGATCTGGGAGGACCACCACGTCGGCGACGCCTGCGCTGCGAGCTCGCCGCTGAGCACCTGGGTGCGCGCCCAGATCTCCGACCCCCGGAGCGGGGTGGCGAGCGCGTCGCTGTCGTGGACCGTCCGTGACAACGGCGGCAACGTCGTCCGACAGGGTTCCATGCCGATGGTCCGTATTGCCGGGACGTCGAGCTCGGGGACCTGGGAGGCGACGATCGGGCCGCTGACCGGCGACACCCTGCCGGGCTCGAGCTACTACCCGGGCCAGATCTCGATTCAGATCGTGGCGACCAATGGCGACGGGGTCGCCAGTGGCCCGGCGATCCGAACGAGCTTCATCACGCTCCGCGACTGCACCTTTGGTTGAACCTCGAGGCCCGACGATGATCTCTCGACTCCCGTCCGCGTCGCCGGCTCCCCTTTCGGCCGGCGTCACCGCCCGCACCCGAGGAGCGCGCTGATGCGGCGGATCCGGCGGTACCCGACGGTGGCGGTCGTCGTCACGACCGTCCTCGCCCTCGCCGCGGGCGTCGTGGTCGGCGACGCCCGCCGGGACGAGCCCGAGCTGCGGCTGCCCGACGCGGGGCCGGCAGTGGCCGCAGCGCGGCCCGCCGGCGCCCCGCCCGAGGACGCGCCGGCCGAGACCGGCGACGGCGAGCTCACCGGAGGCACCGGTCCCTGGACCGAGGCGTCGCTCGCCGTCGTGGGCGGGGGTCTCGACGTGGACCACGCCGCCGTCCTGGCGCGCGTCTTCGACCCCGAGACCGGCGTGGGAAGCGACGCGCCCGGCCCGATCGTGCAGCCGGCCGGCGCCCCGCTCCCTCCGGCCGACGACGCCGACGGCGACGGCGACGCCGCTGATGCACCCGCGCCCACCGGCGACGCGACCGCGACCACCGGCGACGCCGACGACCGCGCCCCCACCGCCGACGTCGACGCCGAGGTCGACGCCGAGGAGCTCGAGGTGGGCGGGCTCACCGGCTTCCTCGGCCTCGACTGGTTCACCCGCTTCGTCGACGTGTGCGCCGACGCCCCGGAGGAGGAGGGCTGCCCCACCGGCATCGGCGGGTCGATCCTCCTGCCCATCTCGGACGACGAGCGCACCCTGCCCCCCATCGACGTCGCGCCCCACACCTACGCGCACCTGGACCCGGACGAGGTCCGCTGCCCGCAGGGCCTGCGCTCCGACGGCCGGGTCGACGTCCTGCTCAGCACGAACGTGCCCGCTCGCTCCCTGCGCATCGAGCAGGTGGCCCGGGACCGGGTGCTGCAGCGGTGGGACCTCGCCACGAGCGATGCCGAGCGCCGCATCTTCGACCGGTACTGGCTGGAGGGCGGCGTCCCCCGCGTCATCCCCGGCGTGAAGCACTGCTTCACCGTGGACGACTGGGACCGCACGGACTCGCACCTCCGGGTCCGAGCGGAGGACGACGCCGGCAACGTCGTCGAGAAGGCGGTCAGCCTCGAGATCCTCAACGTGCGGCAATCCGGCAGCGCCACCCGGGGCGGCCGGCCGCCGGTCACGTTCACCCCCGACGGCGAGCGGCTGCGGGTCGGCGTGCCGATCGACGGCGATGCCGAGCAGGCGTGGGTGGTGACCCTGCACCGGGTCGGCCCCCGGGCCACGGAGGACACGTGCACGAGCATCGAGGGCGACGTGCTGGACCGCCAGTACCGGGGCAACGTCGACACGATCAACGGTCGCTGGGAGACGATCCCGCCGGGCGACCACGAGGCCCGCTACGACCGCCTCGAGCAGTGGTTCGTCTACCCGGGCGAGGGCGCTGTCGCGGACATCTGCGTGTGGATCACCCGCCCGCCGACCCGCTCCTACGACCGACCGGTCGTGCAGCTCCGCGAGACCCGCCGCATCCAGGCGCCCCGCCACTACCGCACCACGATCCAGGTGACCGAGGTGGTGCTGGACGACGGCGCCGAGGCCGACAGCATCGTGGTCGAGCTCCCCCACTGGGTGGGCGCGCCGTCGATCAGCCTCCCCGACACGGACCTCCCGGCCGGCTACTTCCCGACCGCTCGCACGCTCCCCGCGCTCGAGTCGGGCGCCGCCCCCCACCCCGCGGACACCTTCGTGAAGATCACCGGGCCGAGCGGCACGGTCGCCTGGCGGCGGGTGCCGACCCCGCTGGCCTGCGACGGCCCCTGCGACGGGATGCGCACGTTCCAGGTGCCGATCCCGGGTCGGTCCTTCGTCGACGAGATCTGCGGCGGCTGGTCCTGCGGCGACCGCCCGGCCGACTTCACCGACGGCCTGCTGACGCTCGCGGTGACGACCGCGCCCGGCCCGTCCGGGCCGCCGTCCGGTGCCACGCCGACCGAGTGGTCCGTCGGACCGGCCACGGCCTTCGGGTCCGCCGGGCCGGCCGACCCGGGACCGGTCCCCCGCCTGGACTGGAACGGGGCGCGCGCCACCGCGGTGACCGTGGACGGCGAGCTCGCGGTCAGCCTGGTCCTCCCCTTCGATCGGGAGGTGGTGCTGACCGACGTCATCGCCGACATCGACCCGTCGTCGGTCTGCGCGCCGGCCCCGCAGACCAGCGAGCGGCCGGCCCGCACCCACGTCGTCAGCGTGCGGGGTGTGTGCGCGGGCCAGTGGTACACGTTCGGCTTCCTCGCCACGGCGGCCGACGGCGGCACCCTCGACCTGCGCCCGTGGATCGACGGTCGGCCCACCGGCCGCTCGGGGCTCATCCCCGTCGCCACGCCGGCCCACTTCGTCCGGGCGCTGAGCTACGAGGTCACGTACGAGAAGTCTCGTCGGCTCGTCACCGACTCGATCCACCTCGAGCTCGGTGGCCGCCGCATCCCGCTCCAGCCGACCTACGACGGTCCGTGGGAGTGCCACGGCGACAACGACCTGCCCGCCCGGCGCACGGGGGTGATCGGGAGCGCCGGGGCCGGACGTCCGGCGGTGGCGCTGTCGGACCCCGTCGGCGTGGGCCTGCGGATCCGGGTGCACGAGTGCGGCGGCGAGTCGTTCACGCTCGACCTCGCGGCGGCGCCCCGCCTCGCCGACCTCCTCGCCGGCCCGATCACCCTCCGCGGCGAGTCCGACGCCGGCACCGCCGAGGTCACCCTCACCATCACCCCCTGACCCCCCCCACAACGTCTGTGTGCACTTCTGAGCCGCTACGGCTCGAGAACGCACACAGACGTTGTCGGGGGCGCGGAGGGCGGTGCATGTGGCACGGCGCGTGACATGATCGGGGCCATGGTGAGCGCGCGGACAGGGGTCAGACTCGGTGCGGCGGCGCTGGCCGTCGCGGCGGCCGCCCTGCTCGGCGGCTGCGGCGACACCGACGACGAGGTCGAGCTCGTCGAGGGCGTCGAGGTCCGGGTGAGCGCCATCGACAACACCTTCCGGCCCGAGCGCATCGAGGTGCAGGCCGGCACCGAGGTCGTCTGGACGAACGACGGCCGCAACGGGCACAACGTCCTCCCCGTGGAGGGCGACGACTGGGGCGTCGAGGTCGCGGACTTCGAGCCCGACGACGAGTACCGCCACCGCTTCACCGAGCCCGGCACCTACCCGTACTACTGCTCCTTGCACGGCACGACCGACAAGGGGATGGTCGGGACGGTGGTGGTGACGGGATGAGCGGTCCCACTCCGAGGAGGACTCCCATGACCCGTGGCATCCGACGCGCCCTGGCCGGCCTGCTGGCCCTCGGCCTGCTCGCCGGCGCGTGCAGCAGCGACGACGACGACGGCGACACCGCCGCCGACGACGAGGCCACCGAGGAGACGCCGGTCGCCACCGGCGCCACCATCCGGGTCCCCGATGACCACGACACCATCCAGGCCGCCGTCGACGCGGCCCGCCCGGGCGATCTCGTCCTCATCGCGCCCGGCGTGTACGAGGAGGCCGTCGACGTCACCGTCGAGAACCTCACGATCCGCGGTCTGGATCGCAACGAGGTCATCCTCGACGGCGGCTTCGAGCTGGAGAACGGCCTTCGCGTGCTCGCCGACGGCGTGGCCATCGAGAACATGACGGCCCGCAACTACACGACGAACGGGTTCTTCTGGACCGGCGTCACCGGCTACCGCGGCTCGTACCTGACCGCCTACCGCAACGGTGACTACGGCGTGTACGCCTTCGACTCGGTGAAGGGCCAGCTCGAGCACATCTACGCCTCGGGCAGCCCGGACGCCGGCATCTACATCGGCCAGTGCTACCCGTGCGACGCCGTCATCAGCGACGTGATCTCCGAGTACAACGGCCTCGGCTACTCGGGCACGAACTCGGGCGGGAACCTGCTCATCGTCAACAGCACCTTCCGCCACAACCGGGCCGGCATCGTGCCGAACAGCGGCAGCTACGAGCTCTGCTACCCGGAGCGGGAGACGACGATCGTCGGAAACGTGGTCTACGACAACAACCAGCCGGACACGCCCGCCATCGACGTCGCGCTCCTCGCGATGGGCAACGGCATCCTCGTGGCCGGCGGCAACCGCAACGTGATCGAGCGCAACCTCGTGTTCGACCACGAGCGCACGGGCATCGGCCTCGTCCCGTTCCCGGAGGAGGAGGCGAACGACCTCGTGCCGGACCCGGACACGTGGGACACGCCGTGCGCCGAGGTGCGCGAGGAGCCGCTGCCCGACCACCCCGAGGACGCGCTCGCGCTCGTCCTGTGGGACCCGCAGCAGAACTCAGTGCGGGGCAACGTCGTGAGCGGCTCCGGCGTGGCCGACCTCGCCTTCGGCAGCCTCCAGGAGGACCTGGCCGGGCTGGGCAACTGCTTCAGCGGCAACACGTTCGAGACGACCGCCCCGAACGACCTCGAGGCGCTGGCCCCCTGCGACGGCGCGCCCACGGCGACGGACTGGACGGGCGGCGCGCTCGACCTCCTCGCCCTCATGACGGCCGAGCAGCCGCCGTCGGTCGACTACCGCGAGGCGCCGACCCCCGAGCCGCTGGCCCAGCCGAACATGCCCGACGCCGAGACGGCCCCGCCGCGACCCGCGATCGACGTGCCCTTCGCCGTCGACCTCGACGCCATCGCCGTCCCGGAGCGCCCCGCCGGCACCTGACGATGCGGGCGCGGCCGCTCGGGCGGCTGCTGACGGTCGCGCTGGCGGCCCTCTTCCTCGCGGCGTCGTGCAGCAGCGACGGCGACGGGGCCGCCGAGCGCGCCCCCGAAGACGACCGGGCCGACGAGCGCGCCGCCGGCGACGACCCGTCGGGCGGGCACGCGCCCGGACACGGGCACGAGCCGGTCGACGCGGACGCCGGGGCGGACGTCGCGCCGGTGCGGGGGCGAGGCGCGGGCATGGGGCCGCAGGGCCGCGTCCCGCAGTTCGTGATCGAGTGCCCGTGGAGCCACTCGGCGCCCGACGACCCGATCGTGCACCCGGGCCACCCCGGACGGGCCCACCTGCACGACTTCTTCGGGAACACGTCGACCGACGCGCACTCGACGACCGCGTCGCTCGTCGCCGCGGGTGACACCTCGTGCGCCACGAAGGCCGACACCGCGGCGTACTGGGCGCCGGCGCTGCTGCGCGACGGCGAGCCGGTCCGGCCGTACACGGCGATCGCCTACTACCGACCGGGGCTCGGGGTGGACCCCGCGACGGTCCAGCCGTTCCCGGAGGGTCTCGTGGTGATCGCGGGCGACCAGACCGCGACGACCCCGCAGCCGCTCGACGTGGCCGCGTGGCACTGCGGCGCCTCGCCGGTGCTGCACAGCGACCCGCCGTCCTGCCCGGACACGGCACCCCTCGCCGTGCGGGTGGTGTTCCCGGACTGCTGGGACGGCGAGCACCTCGACAGCGACGACCACCAGTCGCACATGGCCTACAGCGAGGACGGCACCTGCCCGCGCTCGCACCCGGTGCCCGTACCGCAGCTGATCTTCGAGGTGCGCTACCCGGTGACCGGCGATCCCGCGGGGCTGGCGCTGGCGTCGGGCGGCGTCCGCAGCCTCCATGCGGACTTCATGCAGGCCTGGGACCAGGCCGGCCTGGAGCGCGAGGTCGAGGTCTGCCTCAACGGCCAGCGCGTCTGCGGCGTCGTCTCCAACCGCGCCACCGGCTGACCCCCACCCCGTCTCGAGGCAATCGCGCTCACCCCACCGAGCCTGAGGCGATCACGCTCACATGCGATCGTCATCGCCTCGAGACCGCGCCCACGAGCGCCATTGCCTCGAGACGGGGTGGTGGGGCCGCCGCTGGTGACGGGGGCGTCAGCGGTCGGGGCGGAGGCGGGTGCGGAGGGCGAGGCCCGCGGCGAGGGCGACGGCGGCCAACGGCAGCGCCACCGACGCACCGGTCGCCGGCAGCATGGGCGCGCCGGCCGCCGCGGCCGCGTCGGTCGGCTCGCTGCGGCTGAGCGCGCCGGCCGCGACCTCGGTGCCGCGCTCGTCGTCGACCGGTGCCTCGTCCGCGGTGGCCTCCTCGAGCGGCAGCGTTGGCTCCTCCACGGCCGCGCCGACGACGGGCAGCACGACCGAGCTCGGGTGCTCGGGGCTGCTCAGCACGGTCACCGGGCCGGCCAGCGTCGAGAGGACGGCGGGCAGCGGCGGCAGGGCGTGGGGCACGTCGTAGGCGGCGACGGTGATGCGCAGGCGGTGGCCCTCGGGGATCTCGAACGACGTCGGGAACACCTCGATGGGCAGCAGCATCGGCTCACCGGCCGGCACCGGGAGCGACGCCTCGGCGGTGAACGGGTGCCAGGGCTGGATCATCTCACCGTCGAGGAAGCGGGAGCGGTCCTCGTCGACGGCGCGCTGGGACGCCCGCAGCAGGCCGTTCGAGATGCCCTGCGACCGGCCGCTCGGCGTGACGATGCTGACGGCGACCGACGCCACGGCCTCACCGCCGAGCGGGGCCTCGATCCACAGGTCGGCCTGGATCGGGCCGTCGATCCGCACCGCCTCGGTGACCGGCTCGCTGGTCCAGGTCAGGGAGAGGGCCTCGTCGAGGCGGTTGTCGGTCGCGCAGCTCGTGAACCCGAGGAGGCCGATGAGCCACTGGTTCGTGCTGCGGGTGCAGAGCCCGGTGACGGGCAGCTGCAGGTAGGTGCGGCCGGCCTCGGCCCGCTCGGGCGCCTCCTGGGTGAGGCTGCCGTCGCCCCGCAGGTGCCAGCGCTCGGCGCCGAGGTTCGGGCGGGGCCACGACGGCGCGTGCTCCCAGCGGTCGGCGCCCACCACGTACTGCGTGACCGGCGGGATGCACTCGGCGCCCGTGTCGAGGCCCCGCACGTGGGCGTCGAACCACTGGAGGGTGAGCGTGTCGAGGGCCGGGATGGACCCGGCGGGCAGGCCGCTGCCGACGTTGCCGTGCGTCCACGGGCCCATGAGGAGGCGGGCGTCGGTGTGGTCGGCGAGGGCCTCGTAGAGCATCTGCTCGCCCCGCTGGAAGAGGTCGTCGAGGCCGCCGACGATGAACACGGGCACGTCGATCCGGTCGACCACCTCGATGGGCGACCGCTGCCGCCAGAACGGCCCGTCGCCGTCCTTCCCGGCGCCGAGGAGCGCGTCGGCGACGGTGGGGAGCTGGAACTCGGTGACGCCGAGGAGGTGCTCGACGAGGGGCTCCGGGTCGCCCGCCGCGAGGCTGAGGGCGGTGACGAGGCCCATCCACAGCGGGATGAACGCAGTGTTGATCTCGCCGCCGGCGAAGACGATGTCGCGGTAGGCGTCGGCCATCGGCACCATCGCGAAGACGGCCTTCACGGCGGGATGTCCGGAGGCGGCGGTGAAGAGGGCGGTGATGCCCATGTACGAGCCGCCAACGAGCCCGATGCGCCCGTCGCTCCACTCCTGGGCGACGATCCAGTCGAGGACCTCGGGGTAGTCGGCCTGGGTGCGCTCGCCCCAGGAGTCCCAGGTGCCGTCGGAGGTGCCGGTGCCGCGGTCGTCGAGGAGGACGGTGGCGTACCCGTGCCGCTCGAGCCCGGCCCCGCCCCCGCCGAGGGCGATGGCCCCGGCGGCGGCCCGGTTGTACCCGGTGGTGGTGAGGGCGACGGGGAACGGGCCCTCGATGCCGGTGGGCAGGGTGACGGTGGCCCGCAGCACGACGCCGTCGGACATCGGGATCTCCGCCGTGAAGCTGCGGCTCCCGGTGGCCACGGGCTCGGGCGCGTAGGCCGGGAACTCGGCCCCGCACGCGACCTCGTCAGCCCCGGCGGGCGACGCGCCGACCCCCGGCAGGAGCGCGGCCCCCAGCAGGAGCACGAGCACGACAGCAGTCCGGATCCTCCCCATCCGCACAGTCTGCGTCGGATCGCCCCCCAATGCCCAACCCCGAGTAGGAAAATCCGGGGAGACGGCCGCGCCGCGGACGTGGCGGTCAGTCGACGCGCCGCAGACGCGGACGACCGAGCCCTGGCGACCGGGCGATCACCGCGCGCCCCGGCGGGGGGTGTGGGGGGCAGAGGCTCCGCCGGCGCCCCCCACCCTGGCGGAGGGCGGCTCCGCCGTCCCGGAGCCGAGAGCCGCCGGCGCCGCAGGGCGCCGGAACAGCGAGCGGCCGCCCGAGGGCGGCCGCTCACCGACGAGATTCGCCGCAGGCGGGCGCAGCCCGCCGAGGACGACGATCAGATGTTCCGCTCGTGCCCCTCCCAGTAGGGGGCGCGCAGCTCGCGCTTCAGGAGCTTGCCGCTGGGGTTGCGGGGGAGCACGTCGGTGAAGTCGACGGACTTGGGGAGCTTGTAGCCGGCGAGGTGCTCGCGGCAGAAGGTGATGAGCTCCTCGGCGGTGACCTCGGCGCCCTCGGCCGTCACGACGATGGCCTTCACCGCCTCGCCCCACTTCTCGTCGGGGACGCCGATGACGGCGACGTCGGCGACGGCCGGGTGCTTCATGAGGGCGTTCTCGACCTCGGCCGGGTACACGTTCTCGCCGCCGGACACGATCATGTCCTTGACCCGGTCGTGGAGGAACACGAACCCGTCGCGCATGTAGCCGGCGTCGCCGGTCTTGAACCAGCCGTCCTCGGTGAAGGCGGCGGCGGTGGCGTCGGGGTTGTTCCAGTAGCCCACGGAGTTCTGGTGCGAGCGGGTCCACAGCTCGCCCACCTGGCCCTCGGGGACGTCCTCGCCGGTGTCGGTGTCGACGACGCGCATCTCGACCCACGGGTAGGGCTTGCCGGCGGAGCGGAGGAGCTCGGGCTTGTTGACGGGGTCGTGGTCCGCGCCGTCGAGCTGGGTGATGGCGCCGGTGGTCTCGGTGAGGCCGTACACCTGGATGAACTCGCAGCCGAAGGTCTCGAGGCCCTGGCGGAGGACGGCCTCGGTGATGGGCGAGGCGCCGTAGACGATGGCCCGGAGGGTGGAGAAGTCGGTCGTCTCCACGCCGGGGGTCATGAGGAGGAACTGGATGACGGCGGGGACCATGAAGGCGTTGGTGATGCCCTTGGCCGGGATGACGCGGAGGATCTCGCCCGGGTCGATGTCGCGCAGCACGACGGTGCGGCAGCCGAAGTAGAGGCCGACGAGGCCCCAGCCGGCGCCCGCGATGTGGAACGTCGGCATCATGGCGAGGTTCACCGAGTCCGGGGTGAAGCGCCACTGCTCGGCGATGCCGGCCACGCCCTTGAAGAAGTTGTCGTTGGTGAGCATCACGCCCTTGGGCAGGCCGGTGGTGCCCGAGGTGTAGAGCTGGATGGCGACGTCCTCGCCGGCGGCTCGGTGGCCGGGATCGGTGTCGGGCTGGCCGCTGAGGAAGGCGTCGTAGGTGGCCCAGCGGGCGTGGTCGCCGAGGGCGACGATCGTGCGCACGGTGGCGAGGTCGCCCTCGATCTTCTCGACGTGGGCGTAGAAGTCGGGGGCGACGAGGAGGACGGGCGCCTTGGCGTCGTCGATGATCTGCTGCATCTCGACGGGGGCGAGGCGCCAGTTCACGGCGACGTGGACGGCGCCGATCTTGGCGAGGGCGAAGGTGATCTCGAAGAACTCCATGGAGTTCTTGTCGATCGACGCCACCCGGTCGCCGGGTCCGACGCCGGCCGCGGCGAGGGCGTGGGCGAGCTGGCTGGAGCGGCGGTCGAGGTCGCCGAAGGTGGCGACCTGGTCCCCCACCTCGACGGCGATGGCGTCGGGCCGCTCGACGGCGTGCGTGCGGATGATGTCAGCGACGGTCTCGATCGCCATGTGTCCCCCCCCCTGGTTCGGGCTGCTCGGATCCCGGTGCCGGCGGTGCCGGTCGCCGGATGGAACCACACCGGGGCCCGTCCCGCCACTGACGGGTCAGATGGTGGCGGTGCCCCCCCATCTCGGCGGTACGGTAGCCAATTGGCAGTCGACCAATAGCGCCCGCCGCCGGCTGGCGGCGCGGTGCGGCGACCGTCATCGGTCGTCCGAGGCGATGCGCCCCGCGGGCACCGACCCGCACGACTGGGGAGGGGCGCATCGCCCGGCCACCCCTCGCCCGCACCGCAGCGCGCCCGCGAACCCCGTCTCGAGGCAATGGCGCTCATGGCCCCGAGGCTGAGGCGATGGCGCTCCCATGCGGTCGTCATCGCCTCGAGGACGGCAGCGTGAGCGTCATTGCCTCGAGACGGGGGGTGACGACGGCGCGGGACGGGACGACCGCGAGCGGCAGATGACCTCGCCGACCGCAGCGACGGGTTCAGCCGCCCAGGCGCAACGACGACCGCGCCAGACGAATGTCCGGCCACGCGCAGGTGCGGCGGCGCGACCGGGGCACCGGGGGTCGTCAGGCGGCGGTGGTGGTGCCCGACGGGGACTGGCCGCGGGCGGCCATCTTCTGCTCCCAGGCGCGGACGGTGCGGCGGGCCTGGGCGACGAGCACGGGGGCGCTGAGCGACACCGGCGCCGTGCGCACCGGGCGGGGGGTCAGGCGGAAGACCCGGCGCAGGTCGCGGACGGCCCGCTCGTAGCGGCGCTGGCGGGCGTCGTCCCACGGCTCGTCGAGCTGCGCCCGGATGGGCTCGGGCAGCGACCCGAGGGTGACGAGGCGGAACCGCCGGCGCACCGGGTCGAGGGGCACGTGCAGCCGCAGCGGCAGCGTGGGTCGGAGGATGAACCCGATGAGGTCCCGGGCGACGTCGTCGAGCTCGAAGCCCGCGACCATGTCGGCGACGTAGGCGCGGAAGTCGGCCAGCGTCTCCGGGTTGTGCTCGAGCGGCACACCGAAGACGAGGGCCACCTCCTTCATCTGCTGGTAGTACTCCTCGGCCACCGCCGGCGGCACCGGCCCCACGAAGGTCTCGTGCGCCCACAGCGCCGAGTCCACGAGCGTGGCGTGCACCCACAGGAGGTTGTCGGGGTCGTTGGCCTGGTAGCCGGGGCCGGTGATGAACGAGTGGATCCACCGGATCCGCTGGCCCACCCGCTCGGCCAGCTCGGCGCTGCCGAAGACGACGGCGTTGACCGCCTCCATCGTCCCCTGCAGGCGGGTGAACGGGTTGCGCTTGAACTCGCTGTGGTCGTTCACCCCGTGGGCGACGGCGGGGTGGGCCAGCTGCAGCACGAGGGCTCGGCCCGCGGCGGCCATGACCGCGGGCTCGCTGTTGATCCGACGGATGGCGCTGTCCCGGGGGAAGTGGTCGGCCACGTGGTCCTCCTTGTCGGTCGCGTCCGGTCGGAGATCGGGGCGTGGGGTCGGGGGTGGGCGTCAGGTCCCTCGCGCCGCGCGGAGCGTGGGGAGGAGCTGGTCGATGAGCAGCGGGAGGGCGCGGCGCAGGAGCGCTCGGGCCTGGTCTCGGGTGAGGCGCCCGCGGACGAGCCACTCCTGGGTGACCTCCTCGGCCATGCCGCCGTAGGCCCGCACGAGGGCGCGGCTCTCGTCGTCGGCGGTGGCCGGGTCGATGCCGAGCGCCTCGAGGCAGCGGGCGGCGGTGAGCTCGCGGGCCTCGTCGAGGATCTGCTCGAGCTCGGCGTCGCGGCCGATCCCGCCGGCGCCGATGGCCATGATCCACATGTCCTTGTTGGCCTCGACGAGCGCCATCCACGTGTCGACGTTCTGCTCCCAGACCGAGTCGCCGCTGGCCGGGTCGGGCTCGGGGAGCGGCATCGTCGGGATGGAGACGAGCTGGCGGACGACGGCGAGGTACAGGTCCCGCTTCGACCCGAAGTAGTGGTGCAGCAGGCCGCGGGCGACGCCGGCCGCCTCGGCCAGGTCCGCCATCGAGACCTCGCTGTACGGGCGCTGGCAGAAGAGGCGGCGGGCGGCGCCGAGGATCTGGGCCCGACGGTCGTCGTAGTCGAGCCGGACCCGCTTGCGGACCGCCTGCTGCCGCACTGCCATCAGGTCACCGTACCCCGGGACGGGCGTGTTGGCCGGTTGCCAACGAACCCGCGGGACGCCCCGTTGGGCGCTGCGCACGGCGCCCCGTACGATGACGGCTTCCCCACCCCGGGGGCGTAGCTCAGCTGGCTAGAGCACCTGCTTTGCAAGCAGGGGGTCGTGGGTTCGAGTCCCATCGCCTCCACCGGGGGCCGGCCCTGCCACTGGCGGGCCGGTCCGGTAGCGTCGCCCCGTCCTCGTGCGAGAGGAGGGGGCGTTGCGCGCCGGGGTCGCGGATCACCTGGGGTGGGCGACCGTGGTGACGGTGTCGGCCGACCACGAGGTCGTCGACCGGCGGCGCATCGAGCTCGTCGAGCCCGGGGTGCCGAACATGCCCGTCCACCACGACTCGAAGGCGCTCGATGACGCCGCCACCGCCGCGCTCGTCGCCGAGGTCCGCGCGTCGATCCGCCGGGCGACGGCCCGAGCCCTCGACCAGCTGGCTCGCGACCTGCCGGCGCCGGTCCGCTCGCTCTCGCTGCGCACGTGGCCGGCCGACTTCCCCACGGACGTCGCGGTCCTCCGGCGCGTCCCCTGGGAGGCGCGGGCGGACGCGGTGATGTACCGGGAGGAGCTGGCCGCGCTGGCGGCGCGGCGGGGCTGGGCCGTGCACCGCTACGACACGAAGCGGGTGGTGGACGAGGCCACGGCGCACCTCGGTCCAATGGCGGTCGACGTGCTCGACGGGGTGCGGGACCGCCTCGGGCCCCCGTGGACCAAGGACCATCGCACCGCCCTGGCCGCCGCGATCACCGCCGGGTGACCGCGCGGCACGCCTCAGAGTCAGAAGATCCGGCGAGTGACCCAGGTCCGGGGGGCCGCCGGCGCCCGCTCGACGGGGGTGACTAGTCCGAAATGGTCCGTACGGGTCATAGCGTCCACGGACCCTGGGTAAGACGATGTCATCATGCGCTTGCTCCAGATCTTCGGCCTGTGGACCGCGGTGTCGGTGCCCGTGACGGTGCTCGTCGGCCACTTCCTCGCGGCCGGCGCCGAGGACCGTCCGCAGGCCCCGCGGGCGCAGCGCCTGCCCCACCTGCACCCCGTCCGGGTCCACGCCACCAAGTAGGCCCAGCGCCCCCGTCGTCCCCGCGGGGCCCGGGGTGCCACCGCCGCGCGAGGAGCTCGGCGGTCTCCTGTCGAACACGTCTCGATCGTGGACGTGGCAAGGGACGACGGCCGCGGGCGATCCGGGTTGCGAGCTGACCGCGCGGCGATGCGCGAGCTGGTCGGCACGACGCTCGACCACCTCCCCGCTCCCTGGTTCCGCCGCCTCCGCGCCGCCTACGCCCGGGCCGTCGCCGACGGCGACCGCGGAATCCGCCGCCGGACCCTCCAGGCCGCGGTCGCGCTCGCCCGCTACCGGAGCCTGCCCGAGGACGAGTTCACCGTCGCCGACTACCCGGACGTGCGGCTGACCGGCGCCGACAGCGTCGTCACCAGCTACGTGTACTGGTTCGGCGGCGACGGCTACGAGGGGGCCGAGACCCGGTGGTGGCGGCGGGCCTGCCGACGGGCCACGAGCATCCTCGAACTCGGCGCCAACGTGGGCTACTACACCGTCCAGGGGGCCCGGGCGAACCCGCGGGCCCGGTACGTGGCGGTGGAGCCGCACCCCACGTCCGCGGCGATCGTGCGCCGCAACCTCGAGCTCAACGGGCTCGAGCACGTGGAGGTGATCGAGGCGGCCGCCACGGCAGGCGGCGCCGGCGGCACCGTGTCGCTCGCCATCCCGGACCAGGACCGCTACGGCGCGCCGGCCGGTGCCTTCGTGCCCGAGGGCGGCGAGGGCGTGGACGGCATCGCCGCCGCCCGCACGATCGAGGTGCCGACCGTCGACGTCCAGGACCTCATCGCCGACGTCGACCTGCTGAAGCTCGACATCGAGGGCCACGAGGCGGAGGTGCTCGAGCCGGTGCTCGACGACCTCCGCGCGCGTCGGCCGACCATCTTCCTGGAGGTCCGCCTCGCCGCCACGTCCCGGCTGCGGGACCTGCTCGCCAAGCTGACCGAGGGCACCTACGCGGTGTTCGCCATCGGCCGGGAGTCGCTGCACCTCGTCCCCCGCGACGAGCTCACCGGCGCGCGGGCCCTCCCCCGCTACGGCTCGCGCGACCTGATGCTGGTCGACGCGGCCGCCGTCGCCGAGCTCTGACCCCGACGACGGCCGCGGTCGACGACGGCCGGCGTCGGCGCCAGCGGCGTCAGCCCTGGGCGCGGATGCGGTCCGGGCGGACCTTGCACACCACCCGGTCGGAGCCGATCGGCATCGCGTACGGGCCGCCGGTGTAGTGCTGGGAGAGCCGGTCGATGTGGGCGCGGGCCTCGTCGCCGGCCACGGTCTCGACGACCTCGCCCCGGATCTCGACGTAGCGGTACGGGTTCTCGGGGTCGATGACGGCGAGGGAGACCTTGGGGTCCCGCTGGACGTTGCGGAACTTCTGCCGCTCGACCTCGGTGTTGAACATGACGTGCTCGTCGTCGGCGTCCACCCACATGACCTGCGTCGACGGCATGCCGTCCGGGCCGAGGGTGGTCAGCGCCGCGAACGCACGCTTGTCGAGGAGCTCCTGGAGGATGGGATCGAGTGCCATGCCAGAGTTCTACCCAGGCGCGGGGTGGTTTCAGCGCTCGGGGGTCGACCGGGGCCATCGCCGGCCTGCCGTGCGCCGGCCCGGTCCGCGCCTTCGGCGGGCGACTGTGGTCGACTTCCGGCTGTGCCGGCTCACCGGGGGGTAGAGCCGGTCCACCCTGCGGAAGGAGCCCCAGTGATCGGTTTCATCGTCTTCGGACTCGTCGTCGGCGTCGTCGCCCGTCTGCTCGTGCCCGGGCGGCAGCGCCTCGGCATCGGCATGACGCTCCTCCTCGGCCTCGTCGGGTCGATCATCGGCGGCATCGTCGCCAACGCCCTCGGCACAGGCGACATCTGGGAGCTGAACATCATCGGCTCGATCGTCGCCATCGCCGCCGCCGTCGTGCTGATCGTGATCGGCGAGCAGGCCAACGCCTTCCGCTCGCGCGGCGATCGCCGCCGACGCTGAGCGCGCCGCGGGCGGGCCCGGCGGCCAGCCGGACCCGCCCGCTCGAGGCGATGCAGCCTCACCGGCCGCGCTGCGGCGCGGCGCTGGCGATCAGCCGGTGAAGCGCGGCTGCGCGGTGACGGGCTGGGCCGCCGGGGCCGGGCTCGTGCCCGGGTCGGTCCCCGGGAGGCAGTTCGCGAGGAACCAGTCGGTCAGCGCCGCCACGGCGGGGCTCTGGCCCGTGCCGCCCGACGCCCCCGCCCGGAGCTGCCCGGCGATGAGGCGGCCGCTCGGCGTGGACAGGTCGTAGCTCACGGCCTGGAGGGCGTCGCGCACCTGGCGCAGCGGGGCGGTGGCCTCGTCCCACTCGTCGCCGAGGTCGGCCGGGTGGCTGGCGTCGCCGGCGTCGAGGAGGTCCTGGACCTGGTCGACGAGCGCCTCGAGCTCGGTCGCGAGCGCGGCCCAGTCCTCGGCCGCAGCCCAGTCGGCGTCGCTCATCGAGCCGTCGTCCTCCGGCAGGGCGGCGAGGGCGGCGAGCAGCTGGTCGGCCACGGTCGGGAGGGTGGGCAGCGCGGCGCAGAAGGCCGCCACCGCGGGATCGTTGGGCGGACCGCTGGCCGGGATCGTGAAGGTCTGGACCCAGCGGGCGCCGGCCTGCGGGACCATGATCGGCGGGAGCGCCCCCAGCAGGAGCTCCTCGGCGATGGCCGGGTCGACGAGCAGGTCCAGGACGATGGTGCCGAGGTCGAGGCCCGGGCCGTAGCGGTTCACGAGGTAGGCGGTGGCGGCGTCGACCATGGCCTGGAAGCGGGCCGGGTCGGACGCGTCGGGCTCCACGCAGGTGGCGGCCACGCCCCAGAGCCCCGGGTCCACGGCGGGGACGGTGAGCGTGCCCTCGCCGGTGACCGGGTCGAAGCTCGACCGGGTGCCGATCGGCTGCTGCGTGGCGATGTCCACGAAGGTGAGGACGTACGAGGCGTCGAGCACCTGCTGGGCCCGGGCGTCGCCCGCCAGGACGGAGAAGACCAGCGCCATGACGTTGGCGGCGGTCGCCTCGTCCCCGGTGAGCCCGCCGAGCTGCGAGGTGACGTCGGCGGCCGCAGCCCCGAGCGCCGACTGCATCTCCGCGAGGTCGGTCATGCAGCTGGCGCTGACGGCGGCCGGGTCGAGCGTGGCACTGACCACGTCACCCGGCTGCCCGGTGGTCGGTGTGATCTGGAGCTCGGCGTCCTGGCTCGCGACCGGTGTCGGTGCGATGGCGAGGACGGCCGTGCTCAGTGCGAGCGCGGACGCGCAGAGCAAGCGACGCATCTGTGTCTCCCCCCGGAGTGGTGCGATGTGTGGTGTGCGCAGCCGGTGCGGCGACCGGCCGCTCGCTACCGACGGTACGGAAACCGGCGGCGCAGGGGCACCGGGACGTTTCGGTTCATCTGGGAAGTACCGGCAGCTCCGGCACGGGTCCGGGGCCGGTTCCGGGTGGCGCGGCACCGCTGCGGGCATCGGGCGGCCGTCGTGCGGGTAGGGCCGGGCCCGTGACCGCAGACCCCCGAGACGCCCTCGCCCAGGACCCCGACCACCAGCGACCGCCCGGCGTCGACGACGCCACCGTCGCCGCCTGCGGCAAGGCCAGCGAGGCCCTCGAGTGGCTCGAGCGGGCCCGGGGCCGGCTGTACGACTTCCACCAGATGCTCGGGCACCTGGACTTCCAGATGGGCGACGCGTCCGACATGCTCCGCGAGGCCGGCCACACCGAGCTGGCCGACCTGCTCGACCAGGAGGTCGTCGGCCGCAACGTGCTGGACGGGCGCTGGACGTTCCAGATCGTCGAGGAGTTCGAGGCGCTCTACTACGAGCCCATCCGGACCATCGAGCGGCGACTGCGGGACGAGCTGATGCAGGGCCGCAGGCACGTCTTCGAGGCGGAGATGAAGGAGCAGCGCCGCTCCCGCGGCCGCGCCGGCCACGAGTTCCGCCCCCCGACCGCCCACACCGACGACGTCGTCACCGAGTCCTGACCAACCCCGTCTCGAGGCAATAGCGCTCGCTCCAGCCCACTCGAGGCGATGACGACCGCATGTGAGCGCCATTCCCTCAGCCCCACCCACGTGAGCGCCATTGCCTCGAGACGGGGGTGCGCCGTCCGAGTGCGACGGCGGCGAGTGCGACGTGACGGCGGCGGCGGGGACGAGCCAGCTGGGGGAGGCGTCGCGCCGCTGGGACCGGACCAGGGTCCGGTCCCTCCCCAGTCGCGGCGGGGGGAGTGCTACGAGATCTGGAACGGCTGCCGGGCCTTGCGGACCTGGTCGATCAGCAGGCCGGCGGCGAAGGCCAGCATCCCGAGGGCGAGGATCGCCGCGGTGGCCTTCGCCGACGTGTCGGCGTCGTCGGGGGCGGGCACGGCCGCCGGGGTGGCCGGGGCGATCACCGTCTCGGAGTCGAGGACGTCGGGGACGGCCGCCGCAGCGATGTCCGTGACCGACGCCGCGGCGGGCAGGTCACCGTCCGTGCCGAGGTCGAGCTGCGGGACGCCGCCGAGCGGGACGAGCTCGAGGGTGCCGCCGACCGGCATCCGCGGGACGACGTAGCCGCCCCGGGAGACGGGGCCGTCCTGGGTCAGCTCCGTGGCCGGGGCGCCGCTGGCCGCCTCGGTCGGGGTCTCGCCGCCGGTCGACCCGCCGGGGCCGGGCGCGGGCGCGCCGGCGCCGCCGCCTGCGCCGCCGTCACCGCCGGGGGTGGCGCCGGGGGCGGGCGCGGGGGCCGGAGCGGGCGGGGCGGGGACCACCACGGCCTCGACCGCCGAGATGGCGGCGAGGGCCTGGCTCTGCACCTCGGCGAGGAGGTTCGTGAGGGCCGTCAGGTCGAGGCCGAGCGAGCGGAGCAGGTCGACGACCGGCTTGCTCAGGCCCTGCAGCTGGGTGAGCAGCGCGCCCGTGGTCTGGGCCAGCGAGGCCGCCGGGATCGAGCCGCTGCTGAGCAGGCCGGTGAGCGGCGCCAGGCCCGGCAGCAGCCCGTTCAGGGAGCCGCCGGCCATCTTCAGGACGTCGCCGAGCAGCCCGAGGCGGTTCTGCAGCTGCCCGAGGGGACCGCACAGCTCGGGCCCGGCCTCGGGACAGGTGATGGTGACGTCCGACGCCGGAGCGGCGGGCGCAGCGAGGGCGGGACCAGCCACCGGGAGGGCGATGAGCCCTGCGGTGACGACAGCGGCGGCGGCGGCCTTCGTGCGACGCATGGGTGACTCCTGGTTCGACGCGTGATGCGGGGACCCCCCGATCCCCGTGATGGGGTTCTGCGCCGGAAGTGTGGAATCCTCCCCCGACGGCGGGCGCCGGCTGTCGGAGCGGGACGCGCCGTCCCTACAGTCGCTGCGCCCATGTATCCCCACTCGCCCCGCGCCCGCCGAGAGAGCCCGCAGGTCTATCGGGTCCGCCGCGCCGTCGCCCTGACGATCGTCGTGCTGCTCCTCTACGGCATCCTGCGGGTGGTCGGCCTCGTGGGCGGCGGGGGTGGCGGCGGCGAGTCGGCGGGCACCACGAGCTCGTCGACCACGTCGACGACGATCCCGGACCCGCCGGCGTGCACCACCGGGGACGTCGTCGTGCAGGAGGACCCGCTGGCCCACTGGCAGACGGTCGTCGTGGACACCGAACGGCGCCTCCCTGAGGGCTTCGCGCCCAACGACCTCGTCAACATCGCCGAAGCCGGCTTCCCGTTCACCGACGGCCTCGCCGTGCGGGAGATCCTCCTCGTCGACCTGAACGCCATGCGGGAGGCCGCGGCCGCCAACGGCACCCCCATCTCGATCCTCGCCGCCTACCGCAGCTACGAGCAGCAGCAGGCGCTGAAGGAGCGGCGGGTCGAGCAGCTCGGCCCCGAGGTGGCGGCCGGGCGGGTGGCCGAGCCCGGGCACTCGGAGCACCAGCTCGGCACGACGATCGACGTGACGAGCGAGGGCCAGACCGACGTCGACCAGGCGTGGGGCGCGTCGCCCGCCGGCCAGTGGATCGCCAGCAACGCCCACAAGTACGGGTTCCTGCTCAGCTACCCGTCGGGGGCGTCGGGGCGCACCTGCTACGACTACGAGCCCTGGCACCTGCGCTACGTGGGCCGGGAGCTGGCGCAGCGGGTCGTGGCCTCGGGGCTGACCCTGCGCCACTACCTCTTCGTGCACCACCCGCCGCTCGGCTACGACCCCGCCGCCGAGCCGGACACCACGACCACCACCGACGAGGTCGTCACGGAGGGCTGAGGCCCCCCGGTCAGCGCACCTCGGTACGCTCATCTCCCCTTCGCCCCGCGAAGGCGCCCCACCCCGTCCGCACCCGCACACCAGGAGCTCTCGTGCCCGACGACCAACGCAGACGTCGCACCCTCATCGGGCTGGGCCTCGTCTCGGTCGTCGCGCTGCTCGTGTCCTTCGTCGCCAGCCGCGACAGCGGCGACGACGAGGTGGCCGCGGGCGGACGGGACGCGGTCGAGGCCGGCGACGACGAGGGCGCCGACAGCGAGGGCCGCGACGGGGCCGGTGAGGACGACGGCGACGAGGACGCGGGCCCCGAGGGCGAGTTCTTCCGCACCGACTACGACGGCCTCGCCGACCCGGCCGGCTTCGGCAAGCCGTACCCGAACGCCGAGGTGGAGGGGCTGCTGACCTTCCGCGGCAACCCGTCGCGCAGCTACTACGGCGCCGGGCCGGTGCCCCGCACCGCGCCGGCCATCCTCCACCGCTTCCCGGACACCCCGATGTGCCGGCAGTCGGTGAACCTCGGCGAGACGAAGACGTGGTGCGGCATGGGCTGGACCGGCCAGCCGACCATCGTCGTGCGCGAGGACCGCACCTGGGCGATCTTCGGCGGCTACGACGGCCACATCCACTTCATGGACGCCGACACCGGGCAGCGGATCATCCCGGACGTCGAGACCGGCGACATCATCAAGGGCACGCCGACGATCGACCCCGACGGCTTCCCGCTCGTCTACACGGGCTCCCGCGACGATCTGCTGCGGGTCATCGCCTTCGACCGGCCGGGCCAGGCCGAGGTGCTGTGGACGGTCGACGCCGAGAGCGTGCAGCCGGTCATCTGGAACGACGACTGGGACGCGTCGCCGATCGTCGTCGGCGACTACCTGGTGGAGAACTCCGAGAGCGGCCGGTTCTGGGTCATCAAGCTGAACCGCCGGTACGACGACGCCGGCCTCGTCCAGGTCGACCCGGAGGTCGTCTACACGACCCCCGTGTGGGACCAGGAGGCGCTGGACCTGAACGGCGACAAGGTCGCCTCGGCGGAGAGCTCGCCGGCCATCCACGGCAACACCGCCTACCTCGGCACGTCGGCCGGGCTCATCTGGGGCTTCGACCTGACCGGCCTCGACGATGGCGTCGAGCCGAAGAAGGTGTTCCGCTTCTGGACCGGCAACGACCACGACGCCACCGTCGTCGTCGACGACGAGGGGATGCTCTACATCGCCGGCCAGTACGACCGGAACCTGCAGCGCTCCCGGGACGTCGGCCAGGTCACGAAGCTCGACCCGAGCAAGCCGGACGACCCGATCGTGTGGAAGATCGACGACGCCGGGGCGCTGAAGGGCGGCGTCTACGGCACGCCCGGCATCTACGGCGACATCCTCTACTTCGGGACGAACGGCGGCCGCCTCGTCGGCGTCGACCGCCACACCGGCCAGGTGCTGTGGGAGAAGCACATCCCCGGCCCGGTCTGGGGCAGCCCGGTCATCGTCGACGACGTCCTGCTCATCGGCGACTGCAGCGGCTTCTTCCACGCCTACGACGTGAGCGACCCCCGCGTCGACCCGCCGCTGCTCTGGAAGGTGGAGCTCGGCGGCTGCATCGAGGCCACCCCGGCGGTGTGGGACGGGAAGATCTACATCGGCACCCGCGCCGGCCACCTCTTCATCCTCGGCTGACCCCCTCGCGGCGGACCCCCCACCCCCGCGAACTCGTCGACGAACGGCGGCGTTCCTGCTGCTTTTCGTCGACCGGTTCGCGGGCATCCGGGGATGGGCGAGGGTGGATGGGGGTGGGCGGGGGTGGGCCCGGGCGGCACTAGCGTCGGCCGGCGTGGCCGACCCCGTCGCACCGAACGCCGACCGCTTCGCCCCGCTCGCCGACGCCGACGTCGTCGCCCGCTGGTCGAAGTTCCCGCAGGGCTGGGACCGGGACTACTTCCCGAAGTGGATGGGCCTCCAGCTCGAGGAGCTGCGGACGGACTACTGCCGCCTCCGCCTCCCCTTCCGCCCGGTGCTCGAGCAGCCGGCCGGCGTGGTCCACGGCGGGGCCATCGCCACGCTGATCGACACGGTCGTCGTGCCCGCGGTCGGCCAGGCCTACGGGCCCGAGACCCGCTTCGCCACGATCCAGCTCGACGTGCGCTACCTCGGCGCGGTCGTCCAGGAGGACCTCGTGGCCGAGGGCTGGGTGGAGCGCCGGGGCCGCACGCTGGTGTTCTGCCGGGCCGAAGCCCGTCGCCCCGACGGCCGCCTCGTCGCCGACGGCACCCTCACCTACGCCATCAGCTGATCACCCGCACCCCGTCGACCGCTGCCCCCGTCGACCGCGCCGGCGAGAACCCGTCTCGAGGCAATGGCGCTCACCCGCCCGGTCTCGAGGCGACGGCGACCGCATGTGATCGTCATTCCCTCGAGTCACCGTCCGTGAGCGCTATTGCCTCGAGCCGGGGTGGGGCTGGGTGGGGTGGGTGGGCTACTCGAAGACGGCGGTGCTGACCCGGACGGGGCGGACGCGCTGGGCGACGGCGCTGACCCCGGCGGCGACCGCCGCGACCACGAGCGGCACGACGACGACGAGCAGCAGGACCGTGCGGAGCGGGAAGATCAGCGGGAACGGCTCCTCGAAGCGGTCGACGATCGCCCGGGTGAACACCACCACGGGCAGGAAGCCGACCGGCACCGCCATCACCGCGCCGATGGCGGCCAGCAGCCACGCCCGGGCGCCGGCCATGCGGGCCAGCAGGCGGGGCGGGGCGCCGGCGACGGTGAGCACGTCGCGCTCGTCCTTCGACTCGGCGGCGGCGAGGGCGAGGCTCGTGCCCACGACGAAGAGGCAGAACACGAGCGCGAGCCCCGTCAGCGCCAGCTCGATCTGGAGCGCGGTCGGCCCGTAGCCGGGGTAGCGGACGTCCACCTCGACCCACGTCTCGGGCGACCCCGGGTCGAGCTCCTCCCGGCCCACCGCGCCGTCGGGCCCCACCTCGGTGCCCGGGCCCTCCGCACCGCCCTCCGCGCCACCGTCGGCGTCGTCTGGGGGCAGCTCGTCGCTGTCGTCCTCGCCGGACGGGGCCGCCCCGGAGCTCGCGGTCCCGTCGACGGACCCGTCGATCACGGCGGTGGCGATCTCGTAGACGAGGTCGTCCAGCTGGTCGCGCTCGCGGCTGGAGAGCGGCCGCGGGTTCACGTACAGGGTGGCGAGGGGCTCGACCTCGAGGTCGAGCTCGTCGGCGGCGGCCTCGGTGATGAGGATCCCGCTGGCCACGTAGCCGAGGTCGTGGGCGACGTCGAGGGTCACGACGGGCACCCCGCTGCCGATGCCCTCCAGCCCCATCGTCCACTCGACCGCCGTGGTCTCGCGCCCCCCGCCGGCGCCGACGAGGAGGGCGACGCCGACGTCCTCGAGGGCGGCCCGCTCGCGGTCGGTGAGGTCGAGCGCGTCGAGGACCGGCTCGTCGGCGACGAGCAGCCGGTCGTAGCCCACGTAGGTGACGGACCCGTCGATGCCCATGACGCCCATCGTCGAGGCGCCGCTCGACAGCGGCGTGTCCTTGTCGACGGGCACGGCCCAGCGGGCCACCTCCCCGTCGTCGGTGATCGGCAGGCGCACCTGGCGGAGCTCGAACGGCACCGCCTCGGGCAGGATCCGGGCCACCCGCTCGGCGGTGGTCGCGTCGAGTGGCGCGTACACCCCCTCGTAGACCGTCTCCCCGCCACCGACCTCGCGGACCTGCTCGGCCCGCAGCGCGGCGACGGCCAGGCGCGGCCCGATCTCGAGGTACTGGGTCTCCCGGGCCTCGGCGCCCTGGACGAGCGCGGAGGCGGCGATGGCGAAGCCCGCGGTGGCGCACACGGCGCCGACGACCGCGCCCGTGCGGGTGCGGTGGCGGGCCAGGCCGCGGGCGGCCATGCGCCACGAGCCGCGGAGGTGCGCGGCCAGCGGCTCGAGGCGGGCGACGACGGCCGGCGCGATCGCGCAGGCGCCGAGGAGCTCGGCCACCCCGCCGACGATGGCGACGAAGGCCCACAGCTCGCCGGAGTCGCCGCTGCGGGAGCCCACGACGGCGATGCCGAGGAGCCCGAGCCCGCCGGCGACGGCGACGGCGCCCCACGCCACGAGCCGGCGCGGCACGGGCGGGAGGGGACGGCGGCCGGCGAGCGCGGTGAGCGTGGGGACCACGGCCGCGGTGCGGGCCGGGATGAGCGCGGCGACCGTGGCGGCGAGCACCCCGACGAGGCCGGCGCCGAGCACCTCGACGAGCCGCATGTCGTAGCCGTCGATGCGTCGGTCGAGGAGCTCCTCGACGAAGCCCTGGAAGCCGAGGAGGAGGCCGACGGCCAGGAGCAGCCCGGCTGCCGCGCCCACGAGCCCGGTGACGGTCCCCTGGAGGACGAGCGCGCTGCGGACGGTGCGGGGCGGTGCGCCGCTGGCGGACAGCTGCCCGATCGTCACGAGCTGCCGGCGGGCGCCCACCGCGAAGGCGGCGGAGATCACGATGCCCACGACGGTCAGCGCGACCGCGCCGAGCACGTACGCCCAGCGCACGCCGGTGGACCCGCCGTCCGGATCGGCGCCCCACCCGGCGACGAAGAGGTCGCGGGTCATGATGCTGCCGTAGGTGCCCTCCACGAGCGCGATCTGCCCGGCGTCGTCGAGGGGCGGCAGGTCGATGAGCCAGCGCTCGGGCACCACCTCGTCCAGCGCTCGGTGGTGCAGGAGCTCGAAGGTCTCGAGGGTGGCGTGGCCGGTCTCGCACGACAGGCAGCCGGGGTCCTCGGCCACGCCCACCACCGTGAGCTCGGCCGTGACCGGCCGGTCGATCCGCAGCGTGCTGCCGACGGATGCGTCGAGCCGGTCGAGCACGCGGCGGCTCAGGGTCACCTCGCCGAGCGCGGTGGGCAGGCGGCCCTCGACCACCCGGGGCCCGAGGTCGAAGCGCGCCGCCGCCGTCGGCTCGGTGAACCCGACCCAGCTGCGACGGCCGTCCTCGGTGCGCAGCATCTCGCCGATCTGGTGCACGGGCATCGACTCGCTGCCGGTGGGGAGGTCGTCGAGCGCCTGGATGTCGAAGGTCCGCGCGTCTGCGGTGCCGTTGTAGGCGGCCCACTCGTCGGCGACGCCGGTCTGGCCGGTGCGGATGAGCGTGATGGCGATGACCATGCCCGCCACCGGCAGCGCGACGAGGAGGGCGACGAGGGCGGTGCGCCCGGGGCGCCGCATGACCTCGCGGCGGGCGAGGCGGAGGACGACGCGCCAGCGCGTCATGCGAGCGCCCCGGTGGCGACGCCGGGCACGGAGGACTCGTCGACGATGCGCCCGTCGCGCAGGAACACGACCCGGTCGGCCCACGACGCGTAGCGGGGCTCGTGGGTGACGAGGACGACGGCGGTGCCGGTGCGCTCCGGCAGGGCGGCGAGGAGCTCGACGACGGCGTCGCCGGTGATGGTGTCGAGCGCGCCGGTCGGCTCGTCGGCGAGGAGGAGGGTGCGCTCGCCGACGACGGCGCGGGCGACGGCGATGCGCTGCTGCTGCCCGCCGGAGAAGTCGTCGGGGAAGCGGTCCAGCTGCTCGTCGACGCCGACGGCGGCCAGCGCGTCGCGGGCCCGCTCCCGCGCCTCCTTGGTGGGCACGCCCTCGAGCTCGAGGGGGAGCATCACGTTCTCGAGCGCGGTCAGCGAGGCGACGAGGTTGAGGCGCTGGAAGACGAAGCCGACGTCGGTGCGGCGCAGCGAGGCCCGCTCGACCGCGCCGAGCCCGGACAGGTCGCGCCCGCCGACGAGCACGGCCCCGGCGTCGGGGTCCTCGAGGGCGCCGGCGAGGTGGAGGAGGGTCGACTTCCCGCAGCCGCTCGGGCCCATCACGGCGACGAGCTCGCCCGGCTGCACCTGGAGGCTCACGTCGGTGAGGGCGCGCACCTCGGTGGGGCCGCTGCCGTAGCGCTTCACCACGGTGCGCAGCTCGAGGACCGGCGGCCGACCGCCGGTCGTCTCAGCCGCGGGCGCGCCCGGCGCGTCGGCGGGGGCGGCGGCGGTCGGGGCCGGGTCGGTGGTCGTGGGGTCGGTCATGAGGTCCTCCGGGGCGACCGGTCGGCGGCGGTGCCGGACCCGCGGGAGCGGGTGGGCTGCAGGTCCACGGCGGTGAGCCGGTGGATGACGATGAGGGCGAGCGAGACGAGGGGGCCGCCGAAGGCGACCGCGGCGAGGGGCAGCAGGTCGGTCACGGCACGGTCCCCTGCTGCGGGAGGCGGACGGCGCCGAGGCGCTCGGTGACGAGGCCGAGCCCGGCGGGCCCGCTGGCCGCGGGGCGACCGACGACGGCGCGCCGGCGGGTGGGGACGGCCCGCAGGGCGGCCCCGGGGGACGCAGCCGCAGCCGCGGTGCCGGTCGGCGCGGCGGTGCGCCGGGCGGCGGCGCGGTCGGCGACGACGAGGGCGACGCCGAGGAGGGGTCCGCCGAGGACGATGGCGGCGAGGGTGAGGATGAAGGTCACGGACGCACCTCCGGGTGGGGGGACGGGCGGGCGCCGACGAGGAGCCCGAGGCTGAGGGCGGGGCCGCCGAGGGCGACGGCGGCGAGGGTGAGGAGGAGGGTCATCGACCGGCCTCCCGGCGGCGGCGCACGAGGCGGGCCTCGCACAGGTCGAGCCAGCGCAGGTCGGCCTCGGCCCGGGTGGCGACGGCGTCGCTGACGAGGGCGGTGGCCAGCGCGGCGTCGTCGTCCCCGTCGGTCGCGCCGGCGGCGGCGCGGGCGGCCTTGCGGTGGGCTTGGAGCCGCGCCGTCAGCGCGCTGCGGTGGCGGGTGATGACGGCGAGGGCGTGGTCGGGGCCGGCCTCGAGGGCGAACAGCACCTTGAGGAGGAGCTCGTCGCGGGGCGGCGGCTCGTCGGCGGGGGCGGACTCCCACCAGGCCACGAGCTCCTCGCGGCCGGCGGCGGTGAGCTCGTAGCGCTTCTGCTCGCCGGAGTCGTCGACGGTCACGTACCCGTCCCGGGCCAGCCGGTCGAGGGTCGTGTACACCTGCCCGACGTTCAGCGGCCAGACCCCGCCGGTCGTCGCCTCGAAGGCCGTCTTCAGCTGGTACCCGTAGCGCGGTCCCTCCCGCAGGAGCGCCAGCAGTCCCTCTCGCACGGCCATGGTTACTCAGTATGCATACTCAGTAAGCACCTGGCAAGCGCGCCCTCAGGTCCGCCCCGCCGCACCCGGTCCCCGCAACCCCGGCTCGAGGCAATGGCGCTCACCGACGCCACCTCGAGGCCACGGCGCTCGCATGTGAGCGTCATCGCCTCAGCCCCCGTGCGATGGGCGTCATTGCCTCGGGTCAGGGCTCCCCGCGGATCCCGCGCCGGCGGCTCGGGTGGGCGCCACTACCCTCCGCGGGATGCCCCGCCGCCGGACCTCCCGCGCCCGCCGATCGCTCGCGGCGCTCGTCGCCACCGCTGCGCTGCTCGCCGGCGCGTGCACGAACGAGGGCGACGACCCCACCGTGGCCGACGGGGGTGACGAGACGAGCGACGAGGTCCTCGTCCCCGATGCCGACGCGGACGCCAGCGTGGGCGACGCCCGCGTGGGCCCGGAGGGCTTCATCCCCCCGCCCATCGAGTGGGAGGACTGCGCCTACGGCGAGTGCGCCACCCTCGAGGTGCCGCTCGACTACGAGGACCAGAGCCTCGGCACGACGGAGATCTTCGTGTCCCGCGAGCCGGCCCGCGGCGACCGCCGCGGCGTCCTGTTCGTGAACCCGGGCGGCCCGGGCGGCACGGCCACCGACTTCGCGGCGACCCTCGCCGTGATGCTGCCGAGCGAGGTCACCGAGCACTTCGACATCGTCGGCGTCGACCCGCGCGGCACCGGGGAGAGCTCGCCCCTCAGCTGCGGCATCCCCACGAAGGAGCTGTACGCCGCGGACCCGACGATCGAGGACGACGCCGACATCGACGCGATCATCCACATCAGCGAGGCGTACGTGGACGACTGCGCGGACCGTCACGGCGACGTCCTCCAGCACGTCGGCACCCGTGACGTGGCGCGGGACATGGACGCGGTGCGGGCCGCCATGGGCGAGGAGCGCATCTCCTACCTCGGCTTCAGCTACGGCACCGCGCTCGGCCAGGTCTACGCCGAGCTGTTCCCGACCCGGGTCGACAAGATGATCCTCGACGGCGTGCTGCTGCTCGGCCCGAGCGGCCTCGAGCAGGCGACCGCGCAGGCGGCCGGCTTCGAGGTGGCGCTCGGCCGCTGGGTGGAGTGGTGCGCCGGGAGCACCGGCTGCGCGGTGCAGGCCGACCCGCTCGGCGCGGTCGAGACGGTGCTCGCGCTGGCCGAGGAGGGCGACGGCTTCCCGTCGGCGAACGCCGACCGCCCGGCCGGCCCCGGCGAGGTGTCGCTCGCCCTCTCGATGGCGATGTACGCGGAGACGCTGTGGCGCCCGCTCGGCACCGCGCTCGCCGAGGCGCTGGCCGGCGACGGCTCCGGGCTCGTGCGCCTGGCCGACCAGTACATCGGCTTCGGCGGCTTCGAGGTGTACTTCGCCGTCAACTGCCTCGACTTCGACTGGCCCGAGGACCCGACGGAGATCCTCGCCGCCGGCAAGGGCGCCGCCGAGCAGAGCCCGCACTTCGGCGAGGCGATCGTGAACGACTACATCCGCTGCGCGGACTGGCCGGTCGAGCGGGAGCCGATCGAGCCGGTCACCGCGGAGGGCACGCCGACCATCGTCGTGATCTCGACGACCGGCGACCCGGCCACGCCCTACGAGGCGGGCGTCGAGCTGGCCGAGCGCCTGGCCGACGCGGTGCTCGTCACCTACGAGGGCGAGGGCCACACGGTCGTCGCCAACGGCGTGCGGTGCATCGACGAGATCGTCGTGCGCTACCTCGTCGAGGGCGAGCCGCCCGCCGACGGCACCACCTGCACCTGATCGCCTGACGGCGCCGGCGCGTCGCCGGCCACGCCCGTCGCCGCTGACGTCGTCCATCGCCGCCTGTCGCCGCCGTCCGTCGTCCGACGCGAGCAACCCCGGCCCGAGGCAATGGCGCTCACCTGCTCGGTCTCGAGGCGATGACGCTCGCATGCGGTCGTCATTGCCTCGAGCGCACGTCGGTGGGCGCTATTGCCTCGAGACGGGGTTGGGGGGGCGCCGCGGGCGACGGGGGTGGTCGACCCGGGGGGTCCGTCGAGGTCGGCTGATCCGGGGTCAGGTGAGGATGAGGATCAGGAGGATGATGACGATGAGGGTGCCGATGCCGATGTACATGGGGTTCCTTCCAGGGAGTCTGTCCGCTTGGGTTGGCGGCTCCCTGCCCCGCACCGGCGTCCTCTAGACGTCGGGCGAAGGGCGCATAGCGCCCGGCCCGTCGCCTTCAGGGCCTTCTGATCAGCCCGCCGTGCCCTCGGCGACCAGGCGCTCGAGCGTGAGCTCGGGGTGGTCGCTCTCGACGCGGGCCAGCCAGTACGGCGACTCGAACAGCGCGTAGCGGGTCCCGTCGGCGCGGATGTAGACGGCGACCCCCTGCAGCCCGCGCAGCGTCGCGGTCGACGCCTCGTCGGTCTTGCGGGCGACGCGCCACGACGTCGGCGACAGCTCCGTCGGCGCGCCGAACTCCTGCTCGAGGCGGTGGAGCGCGACCTCGAACTGCATCGGGCCGACCGCGGCGAGCATCGGCGCCTGGTCGCCGAGGTCGGGGTCGCGCAGCACCTGCACCACGCCCTCCTCGTCGAGCTGCGCGATGCCGCGGCGGAACTGCTTGAAGCGCCCGGTGTCGCGCACCCGGGCCACCTGGAAGTGCTCCGGCGCGAACTCGGGCAGCCGCGGGAACTCGACCGGCTGCGAGAGGTAGAGCGTGTCGCCCACGGTCACGTCGGTGGCGTTCACGAGGCCGATGACGTCACCGGGCCAGGCGTCGTCGATCGTGTCCCGCTCCTGGCCGAACACCGAGTGGGCGTACTTCGTGTTGAACGGCTTGCCGGTGGGCCCGTGGGTGACGACCATCCCCCGTTCGAAGTGCCCGGAGCACACGCGCACGAAGGCGATGCGATCCCGGTGCGACGGGTCCATGTTCGCCTGCACCTTGAAGGCGAAGGCGGAGAACGGGGCGTCGAGGTCGCGGGGCTTGCCGTCCACGTCCTCGCGGGGCGACGGCGCCGGGGCGTTGTCGACGACGGCGTCGAGGAGGAGGCGCACGCCGTAGTTCGTGAGGGCCGACCCGAAGAAGACCGGGGTGACCTCGCCCATGCGGAAGAGCTCGTCGTCGAGCTCGTGGCCCACCTCGGACAGCAGCGACAGCTCGTCCTGCGCTGCCTCCCACGCCGCGCCCTCGACCTCGGCGGCCTGCTCGGCCGACATGCGCTCCTCCCCCGCCTCGGTGGCGCCGTGGGCGGTGCGGGTGAAGCGGACGTACTCGCCGGTGCGGGTGTCGACGAGGCCGCGGAAGTCGCCGGCGATGCCGACCGGCCAGGTGACCGGCGCGGGGACGATCGACAGCTGCGACTCGATCTGGTCGAGCAGCTCGAGCGGCTCGCGGCCGGGGCGGTCCCACTTGTTGATGAACGTGAGGAGCGGCATGCCCCGCTCGCGGCAGACCTCGAAGAGCTTCAGGGTCTGCGGCTCGATGCCCTTGGCCGCGTCGAGGACCATGATCGCGGCGTCGGCGGCAGCGAGCACCCGGTACGTGTCCTCCGAGAAGTCGCGGTGGCCGGGGGTGTCGAGCAGGTTCAGCACGGCGTCGCGGTACGGGAACTGCAGCACCGTCGACGTGATGGAGATGCCGCGCTTCTGCTCCATCTCCATCCAGTCCGACGTGACCCGCCGCCGCTCCCCTCGCGCCTTCACGGCGCCGGCCGACTGCACCGCGCCGCCGTAGAGGAGGAACTTCTCGGTGAGGGTGGTCTTGCCCGCGTCGGGGTGGCTGATGATGGCGAAGGTCCGCCGGCGGGCGGCTTCCTCGACGGGGCTCGGCATGCGCCCAGTGCATCCCATCACCGGGCCCGCCGTCGAACCGGCTCGAGCGCGGGACCGGCGGGACCGCGGCGCCGGCCGCGCCAGCGGGCTCCGGCGGTCAGAGCTCCTGGGCGAGCGTCGCCGCCATCTGCGCCCGCGTGCTCACCCCGAGCTTGCTGTAGAGGCGCGACAGGTGGTGCTCGACGGTCTTCACGCTGATGAACAGCTCCTCGGCCACCTGGCGGTTGGTCCGCCCGGCCATGACGAGGCGGGCGATCAGCCGCTCCCGCGGAGTGAGCTCGACCGCGGCGGTGGGCGACGACCGCTTCACCGGGCGCAGCCCGCAGGCGTCGAGCTCCCGCTCGCAGTGGTCCAGCCAGCGGGACGCCCCGATCGCCCGCAGGCGATCGCTGGCCGCGCGCAGCAGCTCCGCGGCGACGGCCCGCTGACCCTGCCGACGGTGGAGCGCGCCCGCCGCCAGCTCGAGGCGCGCTCGCGGCAGCGGCCGGGCCAGCCGCGGGTCGAGCGCGAGACCGACCCCGAGGGCTGCGTGCGCCCCGGCGCTGTCACCCCGGGCGACGGCCACCGCGGCGCGGGCCCGAGCCAGCTCGGTCGCCACCGACGCATCGGTGAAGTCCTCCAGCCCGGCGGCGACCGCGTCGAGCGCCGCGTCGGCATCCGCGAAGCGCCCGACGGCGGCCAGGCTCTCGGCGTAGGTGGCCCGCCAGTGGTTGATGCCCTCGGCCATCGACTCGACGCCGGCGGCCCGGAGGTTGTCACCGGCCGCCACGACGGCGGCGTGGTCGCCCTCGGCCTCGGCGATGCGGAGCCACGCCGCCTCCGACCACATCATCGCCGGCGCCTCGCTGGTCATCCGGGCGTACGCCGTGGCCACCTCGGCGTGGTGGCGGGCCCGGTCGAGGTCCCCGATGGCCGCCCCCGCGTAGGCGGCCACGCTGTGCGGCAGCGGGGTCAGCCAGAGGGCCTGCCCGTCCTCGAGGAGGTCGATGGCGAGGCCGGCGAGGTCGAGGGCGTGGAGCAGGTTGCCGGCCCGCAGGTGCGCCTCGGCCAGGTGGGACCGGGCGACGATGGCCTGCACGAGCGAGTGCTCGACCACGCCGCCGAGCACGGACGAGAGGTTGCGGATCGCCTCCTCGACGCGGTTGGACCACAGGTCGACGATCCCCACGCCCATCCGGGCGTCGAAGTCCGGCTCGCCGATGACCTCGGCGTCGAGGAGGAGGGTGGCTCGACGTGTGGCCTCGTCGAGCTCGCCCTGCATCGCGTAGCCGTGGCACATCATCGTCGTGCCGAGCGTCGGGGCCCCGCCGGCGTCGATCTCCTTGGCCCACCGCAGGACGGCCTCGGTGTCGAGGCAGCTCACGGCGATGATCGCGAGGTGCTCGGCCACGGCGGCCCGCACCTCGGGCGACAGCGCGTCGTCGCCCGCGGCGTCGAGCGCCCACGCCTGCTCGAGCAGCACCTGCGCCTCCCGGAAGCGGCCGTCGGCCATCCGGGCCCGGCCGAGCACGGCGCTGCGCATGGCGCTCTCGGCGAAGCCCTCGATCTCCGTGGCGCGCTCACCCAGGGGGCGCCCCGCCGTCAGCAGCCGGTGGGCCGCGTCGAGGACGAGCGTCTCGCGCTCGGCGGGCGGCACGAGCGTGGCCGCCGTGAGCAGGTGCTGGGCGGCGTCGTGGAGCGCGCCGCGCGCCGTCTGCGCCTCGGCGTGGGCGATGAGGTCGGCGACCAGCGCCGGGTCCGGTCCGAGCGACGCGGCGACGCGGTGGTGGAGCGCAGTCGCGCCGCTCGTGCGCGCCGCGGCCCGCCGGTGCAGCGCCCGACGCCGGGACAGCGGCAGGTCGGCGTAGACGGCGGCGGCCGGGAGCTGGTGGCGGAAGGCGACGAGCGCCGAGCTGAGCGCGCCGCCCGCGCTGGGCCGCCGCACCTCGACGAGCCCGCGCTGCTCGAGCTCCTCGACGGCGGCGAGCGGGTCCTCGACCTCGGCGAGCGCCGCGACGGCCCCGAGCTCGGCGGGGTTGTGCAGCACCGACAGCGCCTCCAGCAGCTGCCGGGCGGCGGCGGACCCGGTGACGACGCGCTCGAGCACCAGCGAGGGCAGGTCGAGCTCTGGGCGCGCCGTGTCGTCCGCGAGGGTCGTGGGCCCGTGCTGCCGCACCAGCACCTCGACGTGGAGCGGATGGCCGCCGGTCAGCTCGTGCAGCCGGGCCGCCAGGGTCGGGGCGACGGGTCCGCCCCAGTGGGCCTCGGCCAGCGCGCCCGTGTCGGCCACGTCGAGCCCCGCGAGCTCGACGACGCCGCCGCTGTCCTCGGCCAGCCGCACCAGCCCCGGAGGGAGGCGCCGCAGGCCACCCGGTCGGCCCGCCAGGAGGAGCACGAGCCGATCACCTCGCGCGCGCCGGGCCGCGAAGGTCAGCGCGTCCAGGGAGGGGGCGTCGACCACCTGCACGTCGTCGACGGCGACGACGACGTGCCCGGCCGCGTCCGCCTCGTCGAGCAGCTGGAGGAGACGGGCGCCGACGTCGAGGGGGTCCCGACCGGCCAGCTGCGCCGCGGCGGGTGCGCGGTCCAGCGCCCCCATGACCTGGTCGACGAGCCCGAAGTCGAGCTCGGTCTCGGCCTCGTCGCCCCGCACCCGCACCACCCGGGCGTGGGCGGGGACGACGGCTGGGGCCAGCACGGCATCGAGGAGCGCCGACTTCCCCACCCCGGGCTCGCCGGCGAGCACGACGACCGACGTGGGGTCGTCCGGTCCGGTCCCGGCGAGCACCTCGGTGAGGTGGGCCCGCTCGCTGGCGCGCCCGACGAACACCCCCGTGGTGCCCGTGTGGGGCACGCCCCCGGTCATGCGGCGAGGGTATCGAACCCCGCCCGCGCCCTCGCCGGGCGCCGGCGGCGACGTCCTGCGGCTCGGGGGCGTCGCTCGGGAATAGGGGGGATCCCCCGATGCGAAGGACGGCGCCGGTCGTCACCGTGGGTCGACCGCGGCTTGGGCCGCCGCGACCTCTCATCGGCGCGAACCTCCGGAGGCGGACCCTGATGCACGACACCCCCACCCGACCCACGGCGGCGGCACGCCCCCGGCGCCGTCCTCGCCTCCGCCACGCGCTCCTGGCCGTCGCCCTCGTCGCCTCGGCGCTCCTGCTCGGCCCGCCGTCGACGACCGCCGGCGCGGCCGAGTGCGGCTGCACGGGTGAGTTCGTGGCCCCGAAGGCGACCACGGCGAAGGTGGCGGGCGCCGCGGCGCCCGACGGCGACACCGGCCTGTCGAAGACCGGGCGGTACCGGCTGGTGAACGAGTACGACCAGGGCGCCCAGGCGGGGCGGATGCGCGTCGTGCGGGTGGCGGACGGGCGGGAGCTCGTCACGTTCCCCGTCGACGGCTCGGTCAACGGGTGGGGCTTCAGCCCGGACGAGGACCGCTTCGTGACCTTCGGGCACAGCTCAGCGGCGCTGTACGACCTGGCGTCGGGCGGCGGGAAGGTGCTGGACCTGAACCGCCCCGCCACCATCGGGTTCAGCCCGAAGGGCACCTACGCCGTGGCGGTGTGGCCGGAGGGCAACACGGCCTACGCGAGCGTGCACCACGCCGCGAACGGGCAGCTCGTCCGCATCGGTGGCAGCGACCGCATCCAGGACTCGCAGTACCTGGGCTTCGGGCCCGACGACACCACGCTCTTCGTCGAGAACACCACGGCCCGCACGAGCTCCCTCTACGCCCTGCCCAGCGCCACCCGCTTGTACCAGCGCTTCGGCAACCCGTCCTCCGTCGGCTACAGCCCTGATGGCAGCCACGTGTCGGTGATCACCCTCGACGGCAGCCAGGTGCACGTCGCCGTCGTCCGCACCGCCGACGGCACGATCGCCTACCAGACCTCGTTCACCGCCTCGGCGCCGCCGATCATCAGCGAGCCCGACGAGAAGACCGGGAAGCTGAAGCTCGACCCGCAGGAGGCCGGCGGCCTCGGGTTCTCCCCTGACGGCGGGAGCTACCTCGTCGGCACCAGCGACGGCAGCACCGCCCGGGTCACCGTCGTCGACCTGGCCAGCGGCGACGAGGTGCTCGTCCGCACCAACATCAGCGGCCGGGCGACGTGGGCGTTCAGCCCGTGCGGGCACATGTTCACGCTCGTGACCCAGGCCCTCCCCACCAGCCGGCCCCGTGTCGAGGTGCGCTCGACGGCCGACGGCTCGCTCCTCGGCGAGACGACCACCCCGCCGGGCGCGGTCACCGTGCGGGCCACCGTCGACGAGCTCGCGGTCGACCACGAGCCGGAGGGTGGGCGCGAGACGACCGTCGTCGGCCCGAACCCCATCTGCGCGACGTTCACGCTGGTGCTGCCGGCGTCGCTGCCCGGCGGGTCCTCGGCCAGCGGCACGCTGACGCTCGACCGCGCCGCACCGCCGGGCGGGTTCCCACTCACGCTCGCCACGGACTCACCGCACCTCTCCGTGCCCGCGTCGGTCGTGGTGCCGGCCGGGGCGACGACCCTCGCCGTCCCGCTCACGTCGACCGCCCCGTCGGCGGACGTCGACGTCACGGTGACGATGCGGGCCGCCGGTCGCTTCAGCAGCGAGCCCGTCACGCTCACCGTCCGGGTCCTCGCCACCGTGCTCGTCGACCTCAGCCTCGACACCACGGAGGTGGCGGGCGGCAGCCCGGCGACCGGCACCGTGACCATCAACCACCCGGCCCCGACCGGCGGGACGCGCGTCGCGCTCGCATCCGACCACGCCGCGGTCTCCGTGCCCGCCTCGGTCACCGTGCCCGCCGGGCAGACGTCGGCCACCTTCCCGGTGACCACGACCGAGGTCGACGAGCGGGTGGCCGCGGAGCTCACCGCGACGCTCGGTGACTCGACGCGCACCACCTGGCTCGACCTGCGGCCGACCTACCCCACCCAGCTGGAGCTCCTCACGGTCCCCGGCCCGACCGCGGTCGCGGGGGCACCGGTCACGCTCTCGGTCCGGCTCGAGATGACGGCGCCCGACGACGGCGACACGCACCCCGGCCCGGAGGGCACGGTCGTCTTCTCGTCGGGGCTGGAGCGCCTCGGCACGGCCGAGGTCGAGGGCGTCTGGGGCGCCACCGAGGCCCGCGCCGAGCTCACCGTCGACGCGCTCCCCGTCGGCGCCCACACCATCACCGCCCGCTACGAGGGCTCCCCCCTCCACCGGCCCTCGAGCGGGTCGGTGGAGCTCGAGGTGGTCGACGGGGTGCGGTGGACCGGCGCGGGGGACGGCCGACGGTTCTCCGATCCGGACAACTGGTCCGCCGGTCGGATCCCGGCGCCCGGCGAGCCGGTGCTCATCGCCCCGTCGGAGCCGACCGAGATCGAGGTCGACGCGGCCGGGCTGACGCTCGCTCACCTCGACGTCCGCGACGCCGTGCTCACCGGCGAGGCGGTCGCGCTGTCCGGCCACCTGAGCGCGACGGGTGACGTGGTCATCGACACCCCGATCAGCCTCCCCGACGGGTTCCACGTGATCGCGGCGGTCGGGCGGCTGCAGCTCCGCGGGCAGATCTCCGGGCCTGGTGCCGTCGGGCTGCACGCCGGCACGATCGAGCTGGCGGGCGCGAACGTCCACACGGGCCGCACCACGATCAGCCGCGAGGCTCGCGTGCGGGTGCTGGACCCGGCTGCGCTCGGGTCGACGGACGCCGCGACCGACATCCTCGGGACGCTCTGCCTCGCAGCGGACGTCGACCTCGCGGAGCCGCTGGTCGTCCGCGGCGCCCGCCTCGAGCTCTGCATCGACACCCTGTCCGACGACTGGGATGCGGCGCTCGCCCCCGGCCAGGCGCTGGCCCGCGTCACCGGTCCCGTCGAGGTGCTCGGCGCGGTGCGCATCCTCTGCGCGGAGGAGCTGCCGGTCGACGCGCCCCACGCCTACGCGCACCTCGCCCTCGACGGTGCCATCTCCGGTGCCGGTGCGGTCGAGGTGTGCAGCGGCATGGTCCGCTTCGGCGGTGCCGCGCCGAACAGCTACAGCGGTCCCACGGTGATCGGTCGTGAGATCGTGGACGGCGGCAGCCGGGACATCGGCGCGCGGCTCACCCTCGCCAAGGCCGACGGGGTGCGGGCCGCGAGCGGCGCGGTGCGCGGCGACGCGCTCCACCTGGCCGCGGCCGGGCAGCTCGACCCCACGGTGGACGTCGAGGTCCGCGAGCTGCACCTGGGTGTGGTCGCGACCCGCGTGCGGGACCTCGACGTGGACCGGCTCGTCGTCGGCACCGACGACGAGGCGGTGGGGCGCATCGAGGTCGACCGCTCGGCCCGGGTGGCCGAGGTGGCCGTCGACGCCATCGCCGACGTCCCGCCGGGCGCCGCGCACGAGGTGGTGACCGCTCGATCCGCCGCGCCGATCGCCGAGTGCCCGAGCGGCGCGCTCGCCCGCGGCTCGCGGGTCATCGACCACCGCGTGCGCTGCGACGGCGGGGACGGGAACGACCTCATCCTCACCGCGCTGTGGCACACGGAGGTGGCGATCACCCTCGACCCGCCCGACTCCGCCCGCGTCGGGAGCGACGTGACCGTGACGGTCACCGTCACGAGCCCGCCGGGGGCGCCGGCCGCCACCGGCCTGGTCGACCTCTGGGCCTGGGATCACCGCGGCCGCTGGCAGCCGATCGCGCACCTGGGCACGCTCACCCTGTCCGACGGGCAGGCCACCACGACCCTGCCGGGCGACGGCACGGGCGCCTTCTCGGCCGACTACCTGCCCACCACCACCCACGCCGAGGCGTCATCGCCCATGCGTCGCTACGACCGCTGGCAGGAGCGGGCGTCCACGCTGCCCCAGCCGCCCGGGAACCTGCGGGCCGACGGCGACCCGTGGGAGCGCAGCGTGCACCTGGAGTGGGAGTCGTCCATCCCCGCCGCGGACGTCGTCGCCCACCGCATCGACATCACCGACAGCGCGGGCCGGCAGTGGACCGAGGGCACCGACACGCTCTGGGAGCCGAGCTTCCTCGCCTACCCCCAGTTCCACACGTTCGAGTTCTACCGGGTGCACGACCTCGAGCTCGGCGAGACGTACACGTTCCGGGTCCGGACCCTGAACAGCCGCGGCACGAGCCTCGCGTCGGACCCGGTGACCGTCACCCTCGAGCTGCCCACCGTCGACCCCGGCGATCCGAGCGACCCTGATCCGGAGGACCCAGACGACCCTGATCCGGAGGATCCCGGCGACCCCGGCGACGACCCCGACGACCCCGGTGACCCTGCGCCGGAGGACCCCGACGACCCGGACGATCCCGGCGACGACCCGGGC
>Ga0180217_1000429_pt1 | contig 69846 bp, 28 predicted proteins | sample eDN3rd37CBELigOP_FD_128521 | JGI IMG/M metagenome (GOLD analysis project Ga0180217, IMG submission 128521) | Enriched Organic Plus compost microbial communities from Emeryville, California, USA - eDNA 3rd pass 37_C BE-Lig OP (version 2) (version 2) ...
CTCGGCAGTCAAGTCAGTATCATTTTGAGCCTTCTTAGCAGCCTTTCTGGCATCAAGGGCAGCATCGAAGTGCTCCTTTTTAACACCCTTGACGACGTCGCCGAACATTGAGATGAAACGGCGGTATGAGTCGTAGGCAAACCTTCGGTTATTGGTAAGTTTCGCAAGACCCTCAACAATCTCGTCATTCAAACCAAGGTTTAGGACTGTGTCCATCATACCGGGCATGGACACCATTGCACCCGAACGAACGGATACGAGCAACGGATTATTGGGGTCACCAAAGCGCTTACCCGTCTTCTGTTCAAGTCGGGCGACCGCTTGCTCAACTTCCTCGGCGAGACCCTGAGGCCATGTCTGGTACTCCTGGTACTTGATGCAAGCCTCAGTGGTTATGGTGAAGCCCGGTGGGATCGGCAATCCGAGGTGGAGCATTCGGTTCAAGCCATGGCCCTTGCCGCCCAGAAGCGCTTTGGGATTGTTGATGTGAGCTGGCAGTGGCTCGTCGAAGGCGTAGACATACTTTGTCGACATAGGGGCTAGAGAATTGAGTCATGCAAACGTGATGCAGGTGTTGTGAGTCAGTGCCATGATATAGAGATGCACCGTTGGGCCAAACAGCTGCCATCAAGTCGATGGCTTGAGAATTTGGACTGGATCCATTCAAGCGGGTCCAGCGTCATGTGAGAGCATGTTGTGGCGTGAACCAGGAATCTAATGCTGGATGTTTGTTCGCGTGAACTCGAACAACTCAAACCTGCGCTTCAATTTGGCTTTCAGCCAGTAACACACGCGGTATCTTCATTCTTTAGTGCTGCAACCCAGATCCAGATATTTTCTGAGAAGTTCGAGATAAATATCTGCCTGACGACGGATTCTTCAGGACGTGTTTCACATGCGTACTGACTTCGGTTTTACGAGAAGAGGAAGAATCTCCCGGGGTATATGAATGCGGTTCGCACTAAATCATTGTGGTTGATGGACTCAATAAGGACGAGTGAGAAGATCTGTATTTCCATAAAAGTATCGATCTCTCAATCATCGAAATGACGAAGCGCGAGGGGGAGGTTTCGGCGCAACCTCGAACCGCTCCCTGGGTGATAATGCCGATGAGGTTTTAGCCAATGCGAGAGCATGTGACAAGGTCGTGACTGAGTTTCTCATCGTCGTGACGTGCTGCCGGAGGATTCGAGCCCTGGCAGCATGATCCTCAGCTCGCATTTGGGCTCGGATAGTTTGGAGTTGTAACTGCTTCAGTTCGGTCGTGCGCTGTGACAGCATTTGAGTTGACACCTCTTTATACTCCATGAACTCGTCCTGAATTGACGCAAGCTTTGCTTCATAATCTCGAACAGCACGGTCAAAGGCTGCCTTCGCTTCACCCTTGGGAATCATATCCGAAATACGTTGCATCGCGTCTGCAAGAGCTGCCTGTGCCTGCTGCATCTGCTCTTGGTGTTGAGCCCTGAGTCGGTTAAAAGCCATTTGTTGCGATTCAAATATTGCGACGGACTCTCGTGCATGCTCGAGTTTCTCTGCCTCAACTGTCTCACGGAAATGTTCACCTTGTCTCATAAGTTGGGCTTGCAGAGATTCGATTTTTCTTTGCAAAGTTTCGCGCTCTAATGAGAAGGAATGATGCAATGAACGGATCGCCCTATCAAGTCGACTTGACCATTCCAGGTCTCGCTCTGTCACCTGTTTCGCGAGCTTATTCACGATTGCGCGAAGTTGTGAAGCCGTTCCCACCTCCATAAGCAGGGTCAGCTCCTCGGTAGACTGGACCTCATCGATCTCGTGCTGAAGGTCAAGCCCATCTGCGACATCATTTAATAGTTCAGACTCGGAGGTGCCAGGATAGGTGGGCAGTTCTGGTACAGGTTCCTTGGCATCTGCGCGAGAGAGAGCTAGACTTTGAGACCGCTGATCGGCCTTGGCTCTAAGCAGTCTGGCAGTCAGGACCTTTCTCCATGCAGATGTGACTGGAACACTCCAATTGAGTCTTGGTGCGAATAACAAACCAGAGTCAGGTGATACCGCCGCATACCGAAGGGTTCGAACCCGATATCGCATGGTTAGCTGCTCTGCGGATGATGTTGCCTTTTCTGAGGGCTCAGCCGAGTCGTAGGGAGGTGTTGTCGCGACGGTGGGAGCAACAGGGAGTAAGAGTCGAATTGCGGAAGGGTATACTTGACTTCGAATGGCATCGACAAAGCTGTGCAAGGACACGCTCGTCGACGAGAGGTCGTCCGCATCGGCTTCAAGTGGAGCAGGTTTCGCATTACCAAAGCCAGCAGTAGCTACACTAGAAAGTGCAGCACCTCGATAGATTGATAAAATCACACTCTCGTCCACACAGCCAGACGGTATCACACTTTGGAACAGGGCTCGCGCGGACTCCAATGTCAGTGATGTTGCAGATAATTCCTTTTCGAGATGTGTGACGACCGAGTCTCGCAGTAGTGCATCGCTTAGCTCTTCTCCGATTTGATTGGATGCTGTATCACTGCGGCGATTCATATTGAGGAGCTTATCAAACTCCTTGGCAACACCGGAATCGGATAGGGGTCGTGTATAGAGGGTTCCGAGAACTGCGTCCGCTCCCGCAGTATCGCCCAAACCACGCGCAAGCCAAGACAGCATCTCAACATACAATGCAAAGTGTTCAAATCGATCCAGAGCTAGGAATGCCTCGAGGGCAACCTCAGCTGCAGCATCAAGTTCAATGTACACAGTTTCGGGTTCTTTTCCGTCCTCTATCGATTTGGGCTTGCTCCTGGGCACTGAGCTCATTGCTTGTTTCTTCGCAAGACGAGCTGCATACTTGCCAAGCAACTCATCAATACGAGACGAGTGTTGAGGGGCTTGGCTGGGAGAGGGATTTTCCGTCGGATTCGTTACGGATGACTCTTCCTCCCCGTGAGAAGCACTCTCCAAGCTAAGTTCTGTGGATGATGCTGTCGAAGCTTTCTGGGAGTCTCCTTCCTCGCTCGAAGCCAGGTTAAAGGAACCCAGAATAACTACTGTTTCTAATGCAAACCCTTGGGTCTGTGCAAGGATTCTCATGGTTTGTCTCCTGACCCGTCTCAAAACCGCTCGCTCCAGAGGGGTCGGAGGAGGCGGCAGGAAGCTTCCGAGTGAGATTGCAGCGGTGATCTCGGTATTGCCATCAATTGCTGCCACCACATCGTCAAAGCGGCTTGACTCCCACGCTGCTTCCGCCTCTCCGGCGGCAGGATCCCAGTCCCAGTCATCATCTTCAGCAGCATTTACGGAGGCTTGCTTTGCTCGTTTCATCTCAGCCTCAAGAGAGGACGGCACACCCCCAAGCAAACTGTGCACACATGCGAGAACAGAGTCGAGCGTAAGCCACTGAGGCGGAGCGTAATCGCTCCAGTTAATTCGCTGGAAAGTCGAATGTTGCGCTGGATCTATGTAGGACCCACGAGGTGTGTCATCGCTTGCGCCAACCGCCCGACGAGTCTCTTCCGCACGTGCAAACGCTATATCTCTCGCGGGTCCTTCGGCGTGAAGAAGAAGAAATTGGCGGATAGCTGCATAGAATTGGAGGACTCTCTGAGGGAGTGTCAAAGAGACGAGACTTCCAACAGACTGGGGTTGAACGCGACCGTCTGATCCCGGACGCTGCGACCCTTTGAGTGCAATCCCACCAAACGAGAGTGCGGCACGGACAGGCTTATTCAGATGGATATACTCCAACAATGCCTGGCACCTTGCTTTTGTTTCTTGGAGCTCTAGCTCGAGGGGGTCGTTGCATTGTACCTCTTTGACGCCCTGGGATGATGCAAGGAGTGTTGAAAATAGCACGGCAGGAGAGGTGAAGGCATTTGAAGAGAGTCTCTGGAACAGTCGCACGCGTGCCTGAGTTGTAACGTTGATACGCTTTTGGGTGTCGCTGGATCCCGACTCTGTCGGCCGGTTTGAAAATGTAGCCAGAGCGTTCGAGATTTCGACGGAGTGCAGCAGATCGAGCAGTGCCAGCTCAGCTGCCTCGACCGACCCTGTCTGTACTAAGAGTGTATCGAAGACTGCGTCTGCTAGCGTTGGCGGCGTAGCGGGTGCTGATGGTGACCTAGCCACACCAGGTGGTAAGGCGGGTGGGACATTGAATCGTGAAAGCAGAGATATGGCGCGCGCGAGTTGTCCCGCCTCCTTACGGGTATATAACTTTGAGAGCTCTGGGACCCCGACAGTGGGAAGCAGTTGGGACGGAGCAGGCTGCATCTCAGATAGTGCGCTCAGCACATGCTCTGGATTTACATCTGCAGGGAACAAGATGAGTGGAGATAGAACTGACTGGAAGATGCTCGCGACGGTTCCAAGCAGTCGAGAACCCGTCATGATATCAGGAAAGTGCTGCCGAATGGCTGGGCGAGCCGAAAGTCGATCGAGCGATAAGAGATGTGCGTACGTTGAGGGTACGAACGGCAAAGCATAAAAAGATGTGATCCGAGCGCCAGTCAGATGTGATTGCTTGGTGGATAATACTGCAGCTCGCTGGTCCAAGACTGACGCAGCCTTAGTGGCTGCATATTTATCGGAATCTCCGTTCGTCATGCCCAGTGCTAATGTGGAGGCAGGCACAGCCATCGCAAGAGCATATTCGTTTGAATCCTTACCACTCAAGTGGGCGATACTCAGGTCGGCCAAGTTCGAAGCAATGGCAGCAGGGTCGATAGTATTAAGACCCTCATCTTTGAAGTGGTGCTTAAGGATTGCTTCCACAAGTTGTACACAAACGGGAGCTGTCCAGCTTGGATAGGGAGAGACATTAAAAGCTTCCATAAGTGGCAGTCGAGACTGCTCAAGCTCCTGTGGAGCAGTGATACTCAAAAAACGTGTCATAGCCGAAAATCTTTTGGCATCCGCCGAACCCGGTGCATGCCCGAGCGAGCCCAGGAATGCAGACAATTTGGAGTTCGTCAGGCTCCACGAATCAGAGAAGGAAGGGCCGTCAGATTGTGTCTCTGTTGTCTTACGCTTGCTGCGACGCATGAGAGTGCGAACAAATTCTTCCCTCGCGGCTGCATATCGCTTGATATTGCCCAACGCTGCACTGGCCGCACCGGCTTTGCTTGTCAGTTCCTCTAGACTTGGTAGGGGCAACCGAAGCTTGTTCGCATGTGCCACAATTTTAGCCTTGAGCTGCTCCCGTGCCAAACGAAGCTCTTTTGCCTTAGCCGCTGCGAGCTGTGCCGCCTCGTCTTCGGGCTCGGTTGCATGTGAACTCGGCAGAGGCATTCTGCGCGGTGTGAGGTCTCGAGGCGTGGTTGGTTCATTGCTGTTCTCGTGCCTCTTCCACGACTGCCCAGCCACTGTTTTTGCTTTTGTCGGGGCATTCGCAAGACTCAGGCTCTGCTGGTCTGAACGACGGCCAATCCAGACACCCGCAAGGCGAAGGACTTTACGAGTTCTGTAGCCGCGCCATAGCGCCTGCAGCCGCCTAACTGCCCTGCCAATGGCGCCTAACGTAATATCATTGCTCGAAACTAGTGTGCGCTGGGGCTGAGTGTTCTCCTCCCTCGAGTCGGAACTTTTCTCGCCGACGAAGTCATTTTCAAGGGGTTTGACCTCCAAAGGCGCCTCGGATCGCTTTCCGTGAACAAGTTCATAAAGCGAGGCACGAGTTGCGTGTGCAGTATCTCTATATAGCACGGAGTGCGACACTTCAGCACCAATTTGGTTCAAATAGCCGCTGCCATACTTAGAAACTGGTGGCGGTACCAAGAGCCGATGGCTCGACTGACCGGAATCCTTAGCCATGGAATTCGTCACAACATGAGCAAGCGGAAGGGAGAGCTTGCTAGTGAGTTCCGACGACTGATAGCGTGTGGTATCCTGCACCAGCGGAATACCATCAGCAGTGTAAACAGGGCCGGGTAATTCTCCTCCGCTGTCGTCTTCTGACCACTCCATAGCTAGCAAACGTGCGAACTCCTGCACTGTAGCAGGATCCTCTAGGAGCCGCGCTGCAGCGACGCCGGCATCTAGTACATTACCATGCTTAACGTCAGCTGCTCGAATCGCAAGTCCAGCACGCTGTTGATCACGTTGCCAGGACGTAATAGTTTTTGAGTCAACAACTGCAACTCTCAGTGCGCGACTCGCGAGCATTCTCCATTCAAGCAACCGCTTTGCAAGCGACCTCCGCTTACCCTCTAGGTCTAGCAACGCTGTACGTAGGCGAACAAGCTCGCTGGCTTGGGCGCGAGTCTGGTCCATGTAGGTGGTATGGCTCAACTTCTGTGCGGCATCAACTTCTGAGCGCATCTTCTCGATCTGCTCCTTGGAAACCTCTACGGACCGAGCGGTTCTGACATCTTCAATCAGACTGTGAGTTAGCTCACTCGCAGCCTGACGTTCTCTATCCGCCGAAGTCAAGGCTAGCATCCTGAGGGCTCTCTCCTCCTGAATCGCTTGATTGAATCGGATATGATCACGCGCGAGAACAAGAGCGAGTTCTGCTGACTGCAGGCGTGCCTGGAGGCGCATTACATCATACAGCTGCCGTGATCTGTGACGATGACGCGCGGAGATCGCGAGCTGCAGATTATGGAGAACATAATGGATGAATTCGCCCACGGTTGTCCCAGAAAATGACGTAATCTTCTGAGTCGAAGGAATCATCTGTCCTTCCAACGAGGACAGAATGCAAGAGGGATCGCCAAGACCCGTGCTTGAGTCAGTTCCCGGCATTCCCAACAAGCTCGAGGCTCCTTGCCGAGCAAATGACCTGCGGGATGAATGCTTCAGGAGTGCATCTGGGATCGTTGTCGGCAAAGATGAACCTGCGATTGCCAGTCTGCTTTCTAGCTCAGATAGCGCGAGAATGCAGGCACGCTCTGTCCAAATCGCCTCAAGGGGATCACGGTGCTCGGTCGAAAACAGCGTTGATGAGTCGAGGAGCGAAGACAGGAACTCAGCATCAGCTCGCATTGAATTCAAGGACTCCTTACTGCCAACACTGTGGGTAAGGGAAGATATTTGTTCGATAACGCGCGTTATCCTTTGGCGCAGTCGATCAATCTCACTACTAGCATCAATCCCTCGTCGTCGTCGCATTTCAGAGCGTGCCTGTTGGGAACGCTTGGGAATGAGGGTCAGTACGCGTTCAAACCACGCGACTAGGGCTGAAACGTCACCCGAATCCTGAGCCATGGCGGCTGAAGAGGCTTGGGTTTCCGTTACAAAAGGATCGGCAGCGGAACCCGGTTCGAACCCCAAGGCCAAGGAAAGTGACCGAATAAGCGCACCGTTGCTCGTCATCGTCGAGTGACGCTTAGGCGCCCTGCGACCGGATCCAGAGGAAACGGTATCAGATGACTCTGAGGGGAAATGCGAGTTTGAGGCCGTTTGCAGTTTCGGAGGGAGGGGGAAAGGCCACTGGGCCGAGTATGGTGCTTCCGCACGACTCGTTATGCGCTGCTGATGCATTTCAGTGACATCTTCAAGTCCATGTGTGACTGTAATAGTCGCATTGCTTTTCTGAACGCCTCCAACAACGGTAGGCAACACGGGTTCTGCCAAGAGGAGCGCCTCCATCAGTGCAGGAGGGAAAATCGTGTGGGACATCGAGCTCGCTTGCTGCATACTTAAGAAAGGCCCCTTGAAGGGTAAATCATGAAACGTAATCGCAGAACCATCATCAACGTGGGATCGCAGAGCCTGCGCCTGTGAATCTGATGTCTCCGGCTGCACATGTGCGCTCTCTGGTGGTACAGCGGGTGTCTTGGGACGAGTAGGCTGAACTGCAGAAACAGCGGGGTTCAGTGCCTCTGCTATCATTTTGTGCGAGGCTGGTTTCTGCACCACTTTAAGAATCTCATCCAGCTGGCCCTGTGCCTTTGTGAGTAGTCCGCTCTCAATCTTGCGAGATTCAGCAAGGAAGAGCCATGTATCAGAGTCTTCGTCGTGCTGTGTCATAAGCATCTGAACTGGATCGGCGACGACCCCAAGGGCGTGTTGCTGCGCTGATGCTAAGCCCGGTGCCTCTGGCTTCACAGGGTGAGTGCGTGAGGCCTGGTTGAGTGAACCAGGTTTGCGAGCGAGAACCGCATCAAAGCCTGTTTTAGCAAGGCTTGGAGAGGGGTTCGCTGGCCTGGACAGATGTCGGTGGGGCTTCCCACCCGTCGTCCCGCCACTAGTACCTTCCACGCGAGGCCACGCTTGCTTCGAAACCCTGGGTGAACTCGATGACATGCTGTTATCGGGTCAGATGCATGTGTTTGAGCAGATCAGAGCAATAGAGGGGGTATATCAGAGCGTTTTATAGCCAAACCTTGAATAACTGGTCGCTGCAGAGACCAGGATGAGCGTTATTCACGAATCGTGTAAAAATGGAAAAACGGTTGGATACATTACTTCATATATTCAATCCAGCTGGCATTTGCGATCAGTGACACTGTAAATGTGCTACACAATACGTGCCTCTGTTACATATCACATAGGTTCAATTTTCGGCACATTTCCTCACTTGCAAACAGTACGCATCTATTTCCTCCCAGTGAGCAGAAAGGCTAGCATCACGTTTACAGCTTTGTTGAATACGACGCTGCAGGTAGGATATCTGGCGCAAAAACAACATTATTGTGCTGGTGACCCCTACTTGAACGCTTCCAACCTCGGTCAAATTCGCAAGGCCTCGAGGAGCGGTGGAAACGCCACTCCGCCCTAAACAGCACATCATCCTTGGAGAGAAACCACGTTTGAGGAGCGTATGTCGCTGTTCGGGCAGCCTTGGCGGCCTGAAACGTCCGCCGATGCCGAGAATGAACCATCAGATACTAGTATCTCCGATATAGAGCTTAATCTGCCGTCGACACGAGAAGAACTTCCTCTCCTTGAGGCTTCTCGTGAGCCTCGAATGTCACACATCCACGTTACACTCCGGATAGGTGGGCGCACAATGAAAGTAAGTGCACTCGGACTCGATGTTTGTGTTTGCCTTATCTGTCTCTTGATTATATCTAGCCCTTGACTTACAATTTATCCTGTTCCTGCTAAATTAACGGCTCTAGCAAAAGGTCGTCTCCTCGATGACGATCGCAGAATTCAAGCGTCGAACATTACTGGCTGAAATGAGGCTCTTCCGCCGCGTTGTACTCAAGCACTTGGACCAGGAAATTACAACTACCGGCACGCTACAGAATTGCGGAATTCAAGACGGAAGCGTTGTTGAGGTCGAGGTGTCAGATCCACGTCATGGAAACTTTGAAGATTGGGATACCGAAGACAGTCCACGGGGTCGCTCCAAAGAAACTCCACCAGCTCTAGAAGAAACCAAGATAGACCCATATGATTGCACCAATTCATACGCTGAGCCTCGTTGTGACCAATGCTTAAAGAGTGAGGGATGCGTCTGTCGTTTGAGTCCAATGGAATCAGAAGTTGAGCTGTGTGAGTATCCGCACACAACTCAGATGCTAAGAGCCTCCACGTCAGGAGACAAGGATCCTGAAATGCCAAATTCGTGTTCTGACGATGAAGATGCTAGTTCAGCTTACTTCACTGAGGCTCTGCCGAGTCAAGAGCCGAGCAACAGCCCTGATACTCGGATTGTCGAAGAATGCAATCGCTCGTCGTCGTTCGTGGTTGCCGTCACTGTAACCAGCTTTACATCAGCCACTAGTCAGCTTGTGACATCTCTTGCACTTTTCTTGCTCGGTACGGTCATGGCCTTGACTGAGGTCGTCGTGCGCGCACTGAGTCTAGCTGGAACCGCATCGCTAGGTGTCGTACAGAGGGTTGTCAATGGTATCCGCAGAAGTTGTCTCTGCTGTGCTCGCCTGACACAGTCTCTTGTCCGTGCATGGAATGATCCCATCATGGGACCTGATTTACTCTTCTTTGCTGGAGTGATAGCTGGTATGAATCCGTCACCCATTCTTCTATACGCAGTGCTGAAGGCAGAAATCCCAAAGCTCACAATTGGGGTCTTCTTTGGACTGCTACTTCGCGCCATTCGGGCCATCTTTACAAAACTCTACGACAACAAGTATCCTGATGATGTGGACCCAGCAGTTGGACGCAAGTTGACCCTTGATATGATCTCCGTATACAACCGCTGGAGTTCCTCCTTACCTGCTCCTAACAACCATTCTGTCGGAACCTTACCTTCACATGGGCACCTCAATTCTACAACCGGAAGTGGTCTCGTTGGTAGCGCGAATGAAACTGTAACTAGACCCGTTGCGGTTAATATTCCCCCACCCTCCCCGCTATATGCTCAAGCAGGGCAGCGACTGCTTGCGTTAGTTACTTTGCATGGCAAGGCGGCGATAGCTTGGCTTCGAGACCCACTACCTCCTTATGAACGGAGTCTAGACAACTATTTCGTCCCAGCCGAATTGGAAGCAAAAGAAAGGCTGCCCCTCTTGCTTGAGTAGTTGCGAAATGTGCATCGTAGTGCACTGTAGTTTTATTGGTAGATATTGCATTATTGTACATAGTTAAGACATTAGTCATGCTTCTACCCTGTGTGCCAAGAAAACATACAAACCAATCCAATGTGTCAACGTTCCTGCTACAAAAGCCCTGATGTGACGAAATCGACACTCTGCTCCTAGTCTGGTTTATTTGCCAAACGCGATAGCGAGGAATGGATCATCATCAGGAATTTGAGATGTTTGCTGTGATGGACCTCCTGGTGTTACACCAGCCGCTTCTTGTCCTGAGACTGGTTGGGGTGGGCTCGACAATAGACTCAAGAATGGATCTGGCGCAGCAGGCGCTGGTGGCTCCGAAGCACCATTGACTTGTGACGAAGGGTGAGCACCATACGGAACAGCATTGACGGGTGGGACTGGTAGGGGCATGTGGAAGGGAGGCGCCATGGGAAGCGGTGCGGAAGGATTCTGTGGTGGCACTGAAGCTCGCTCGGGTCCAGATAGGTTTAAGCTCCCTAAGAGAGCTAGAGGGTCAAGTGGATTGGGCGAGGTCGACTGAGATGCACCTGCAGCTGCAGTTGGAGACGGTTCCGCAGGATTGCTCGCTGCCGATCCTCCTCGCACACGAGTACGACCTGAAGGTGGTGCCGTAGGGGCAGGAAGAACCACCGCCGACAAATCTCCCACAACGATAGGAGGCTGAAGAGGGCTCGAAGCTGGCTGCTGAGGTTGTGATGGCTCTCTCGGCCGCTGCTCGAGTCGCGCAGTTTGGCTTGGTTCACTAGGCGGGGCGATACCCAAGAGGGCTAGGAATGGATCTGACTCTACTTCTGCTCTTGATGGTGCTGTGTTGGCGGTGTTGGTGGGGACTGAACTCTGGCTGGCTGGAATGGGAGGTAGAGGCTGGCCTGTGGCCCTAACTTGACTTGTTCGTGCATTCAAAAACACGTCGTTCGAGCTCGCAGTCGAGCTCGACGCAGGAGACGGAATAACTGCTGGAATAAGACCGGTCCGAGGCGAAGGTTGTGCCCCAATCGGCATACCTAGGTTGTAACTCGGGCCAATGGCCGGAATAGGCTCACTCGAAGGTGGAGCCAAGGCTGGTGGAAGAAGAGCCGTATTACCCCTCTGCTCTGAAAATTGAGTAGGGATCGATTTGGGCACATCGCGCGGCTGCGATCCAGACCCCGATTGTGCTCGAGACGCGGGTACCGCCGACGAAGCTTGTGATACTGCTGCAGCAACTGCTGCGGCACTATAGCTTTTGTTGCGCGTGCGAGTTCCCTTCAGGAGCCCATCGTAAAAAGCCTTTACTTCGTTTAATGCGTCGATGGCGATGATATGTTCATTGAGCTCGCGATCGTTACGGCATCCACCTGCAGTAACCCTTTTTGTGAAACGTTCGAAATAGGGTGTAACAGTTTCGGCCAGCATAGTTTGTGCAATTTCATTTCGTCGCAGATCCTCGCGAGGATCACTTTCGTTGAGAACCTGCGTGAGAAGATGAACTGCCTCCATTGCGCCGCGGCACTCAATATTAACGAAGTCTGCACCTGGAAAGGGCAAAGTCTCCTTCGTCTCAGGTGCGTGTGGCGTTAAACCTAGATCAATGAGTTCGGTCGCCTTCTGCTCGTTGCCCACCGCCCGAGCAGGTGGTTCCGACCTTTCCTGACGTGCAACTTCAATGTTGACATCAGGAGTGTCAACAGGTGCCTCTTCACCTGGCTGGGGAAGAGGGAACTTGACTCCATCCAAACTGAGCTTCCTAAACGTGTCATTGAATGATTTTAGCTTGTCATCTGTTTTGAAAGCCGTGGACCACTTCCGGATTAGCGCAAGTAGCTTGTCACATCGGGCTATTTCTTCGATGTTGGTCACTTTGCGACCACCAAAGAGATGCTTCTTCAGAGGCTGGCGAATTGACTTGGGAAGCGTCTCGACCATGAAGTCAAGGAACTCTTGGTCCGCAACACTCGGTCGCATTTTGACACAGTTATCGACGACTGAGCTTAGAAGATGCAGCGCAAGTAGACCCACGCTTTGTTGACTATGATCGAGTCTCGGCTTGATGTACTTGATGAAATAAGGGCCTAGTGATGGGTGAGCATTCAAGTCATCGCAAATCTGCAGGTTTAGTCCCCAGTCAGGCTCCTTGCGCACCTCATGTGTTGCGGCGATGATTCGGTTCTTGAGCTCCTGCTCGGCGCTCAGTTGGCTACATCAACCGGGGATTCCGAAGCGATGAAGTTGTCCGTGAGGATTGGAATTTAGTGCACTGGATGAGAGACATCAAGCAAGGGGACTCGAAAAGAGAGACGTACCTCATAGGAAGCGAGGGATAAAGACACGATTAAGGGTTTCTACGCAGTATGCAATATGTCTATAATATGCATTAGGGTACAATCGCCCATGAACGTGACAGATCTCTGAGATGTGATGTTGGTAGGAAGGAAACGGGCAACAAATGGCTTTAAAGAATAAAATCATGGGGATATGGTTGACAAGATCAGATTTAAACCTGCTCCAGCAATTTCCCATCACACGATGTGTGCTGATAGCGAGATAACTGCACGGCCGAGCATGCTTCTCCCGCGAACCACGCACCGGAAAACTTTCCGATGTCAAGCTCATTTTTACCCCGTCCGATCACTCTTGCTGAGTGACGAAATGTTCAATGAGTGAGCAAGTGGGGCTTCCACCCATGCAGGGCAGAACGCTATAGATTCGCCGACATTGCCCTGCGATTGCAACGGGACTGGCATGTGAGTACGTACATATACAGGCTCTGATTAGCTTCCTCAAACGGCTTAAAGCTCGAGGAGGAGTCTCTATTATACTGTGAGGCGAGGCTTTAACTGGTATCCGACAAATGCGAACGATTCATAAAATTGCTCTTTAAGTTATATTCAAGTTCTTGTGGTTGATGCTGAGTTGTAACTATATCTGAAGGGGTGCAAACGGTCCGTAAGTCAGTACCCACCGGAATTAGTTCGGGGGCAGGACCTTGTAGGGGTTGAGAATGCCCTTGGGATCGAAGAAATGTTTGAGTTGCTGCATCAGGCGCACGCTCTCCGGTGATTTCGAGTAGTAAATAAAGCTGTTCTTGGCCTGGCCCAAACCATGCTCTGCGGAGATGGAGCCTCGGTAGCTCTTCAATTGCTCGAAAAGCCAAGGCTCTAGTAGGGAGAGCACATCGTTATCAGCCTTAGGGCAGACGATGTTCAGATGAAGGTTACCATCACCAAGGTGGCCGTATCCGACGACATGCGCTGTAGCGTTTTGTAGGCGCATACGCGTCTTCTCGACAAGATTGTACATCTGCGCCACTGGAAGCGATACATCGTATTTGTACACGTAACCCTCCTTGCTAAGCGACTCGGAGATGGCTTCACGAAGCTTCCATAGCTCCTGAGACTGTTTTTCACTCTCTGCAAGGGTGCCATTGACGAGAAGATCCTCCTTCTCGAGCGCGGCCAAGAACTCAGAGATCTTTTCTGCATCATGGCTCGCATTTGAGCCTGATGTCTCGATCAGCATATAGAACGCCGAACGCTCGGGGAGCGGGTCTCGTGCACCTGGAATGTGTTTAAGAACGAGATTGAGTGACTCGATATCCTGAAACTCGATGGCAGAGATGATTTCTTGGAGATGGGTCCGAGCCAATTTCATCGCACGAAGGACCTCATCGTAGGTACGGAGCGCGAGGAAAAGGACCTGGACCGAGGTGGGCTTACGTGGGCAGAGAATAGAGGCACGAGTAATAACTCCAAGAGTACCTTCTGAACCAATGAAGAGCTGCTTCAAGTCGTAGCCTGTGTTGTCCTTGCGTAGAGAAGTGAGAGAGTCCAAAACTGTACCATCAGCGAGCACAACCTCAAGACCGAGCACGGTTCCTCGCAAAGAGCCATACCGCACATATCGAAGGCCACCAGCATTGGTCGCAATATTGCCACCAATCATACATGAGCCTTTAGCACCCAGATCAAGTGGTGCCGTGAGATCATAGGCGTCCAGATATGAGGTAAGCTGCTCGAGGATGCAGCCAGCCTGAACAGTCACTATGCCTTGAACAGGGTCGAGGGACTCGACGGCGTTCATGCGGCCAAGAGAAATAACAATCTCGTCATAAACCGGAATGGAACCTCCTACAAGACCTGTGTTTCCGCCTTGTGGAACAACGGCGAGGTTGCGTGCATAACAATGCTTCATGATCTGCGAGACTTCCTTGGTAGAGGCAGGACGTAACACGACAGAGCACTTACCTTGCCACTTTTTCATCCAATCAGTATTGTAGGGCTAAACGGGTAAGACGCAGAGAGGTGTAGTATGTCAGGAAGATATCATTACAGCACGGTCGTAGAGCGCGTGTAACAACTGAAGTCCTTGATTCTAAATGATGAATTCTTTGCGATTGAGATTCTCTTGTCATGGCCAGTGATCATCGGTAGCGTGGCTACATGAGGAACGGTTACTAACGTACCTGGATGTCGTCGCTGTTGACGAGTACACCCTCCTCGCCGACAATGCTCTTGAAGTAAGCAATATCCTCAGGCTGCACAGTCGCAAACTGTGGATTTCTCGGGAGGAGTGGAGGGACCGACTTCTTTGGCATCACGGCGAACTCGCGGCGGAAGATTTCGTGAGCAGTGAGGTTAGGCACGCTGAGTTGGGTCGAAAGGTCATGTACAGACCCCTGGCTCACCCTGCCCATTGGTGCCGGTGTCACATGGCCGGTCAGAGACCTCAGCGTTGAGGCAGTGCCAAGTCTGGTTGACTGCTTGGCAAAGCTTACAGCACGCTGTACCAGGGCGCGCATAGGTCTAGAACAAGTGATAGATGGTACGAGCAGCTCAGCACCGGATAGCAGCCTCATGTAGGTGACTTTCACAGAAGGCATACAACTGAAATTTGCCGATCTGACATTTCGAATCTACCTATTGTTTCGCGGGCATCTGCCGCACAACTCGTGGATATAAAGCCTTACTCAGCATAAACTCGCGCAGTAAGACTTACCCATGTCTTTATGGTACGTAATTACCGTGCGATCGGCTTGAATGCATCTCTTGTCCCATTGATTCGTAGGCTCACTCCCATGCACCTCACCTGTTTCGGTTTTGGTGTGGGCCATTGACCCACTGCAGGAAGGTTCGCGACGCCAGCGAATCAGACAGTGAGTCCCACGAGCATAGTAAACCCGGTGGCTCTCGTAGAGATAAAGATCAAGAGCGAAGAAGGGAGCGTAGTCCAAGCTCTAGCAGGAGTCGCAGTCGTCACCGAAGTGAAAGCAGTCACCGAACCCGGACTCGTAGCAAAAGCTATGATAGAAGAAGCGAAAGATGGCAGGAACGCGATGAGAGCGATAGGGAGGCTAAAGACCGAAAGCACCATGGAAGGAGTCGAGGCAGAAGTCAAGGGCGAGACAGGAGCCGAAGTCGAGATCGAGGGAGAGATAGAGAAGAAGGACGCAGCAAGGACAAGCAAAGGAAGGGGCGGCGAGTAAGTCGAAGCCGAACCCGGAGCCGGACCCGGAGCGAGAGTAGAAGCCGTTCCCGTTCGCGTGACCGACACCATCGACGGCATGGGAAGCGAGGACGCAGTGGTCGTAGTCGCGATCGTTACCAAAGAAGCCCGAGTCGCAGTAGAAGTCAAAGTCGAAGTCGAAGTCGAAGCCGGAGCCGGAGCCGGAGTCGTGACCGACGTCGCGCTGAGAGTCGAGAGAGAGAGAAACGACGCACCGCTCGAGAACATGAAAGGAGCCTCGCTGACCGACAGAGGCGCTCCCACAACCGCGACAGGAAGGAGCGGAAAAGTGTCTTCACTCGTTCGGATTCGCGGTCCCTTTCTCGTTCCTCATCTCGTTCTCGTTCCTCATCTCGCTCTCGTTCCTCATCTGATTCTCCCTCACAAGTCACTGACGGATCGATATCCCCAAAAGCTAGGGTATCATCTTCGGGAGTCACGTTCACAGAAATCTCTGATCGCGATTACTTTGCTAAATCCATCGAGTTTGGCACATGGTTGGCAGAAACAAAGAGGATTTACTTCTCAGATCTGACCAGTGACCAAGCGCGGAAGTTGTTCAAGAAATTTGTGGAAGCGTATAACTCGGGCTCGTTGAGAGCTGATTATTACAAAGGCATAACTCGTAGCATGGCGGGCAATGCGACCCTTTCAAGACACAAATGGGGATTTACACAAACCCTTTCGTCTGCCGATAGATCGGCTCTCGAAAACCTCCGTGCGGAAGTAGATGCCGCAACCGAAACGAAGGACCATCAATCAGCTGCTCGTATGCTAGGTTCAGAATAATGTGCCCCCTCAGACGCAGAGCGTCAAGCACGACTGTACTGTACCACTTTTATTATTGCTCTATGGTATCCAACTATGGTGAACCTCGTCGATGCTACTCGGAGGGCTGGCAATAAATTCGCACTCTAAATTCTGATTGTAAGGTAGATGACGTACACGGCGGAGGTAGGATATCGTTAGAACGCAGATGCAAGTCGGATTGATTGAATTGGAGTTTGTAACGCTATGGAGTCAGATGCTGGTTTGTCATAGCTGGCTTCTTCCCGTTCTCAACGGTAATACTGGCTGGATCCTCAGTAAAGGTACCTTCATCTAAGTCAAGTTCGTAGTCTAGGTTCTCAGGATCTGGATTGAATGTTGCAGTGGGAGTTAGCGCCGATGCTATAGCGGCTGCATCTTCTGCAGCTGCTGCTGCCGCTGCTGCTGCGGCAGCGCGACGCTCCGCTTCAATATCATCATCCAACTTGCAGTGGATGTCTTCTTTCAGAAGGTCTTGCATAACCAGCATGGAACGTCGTGCGGCCTGAAGCCGACCGGCCGAGTAGGTTCCCACACCAGCCGCACTTGCTGCACCGGTAGGCGCGTAGATCTCACGTGGCCGGGGCTCACTAAGCTTAAATTCGTGGCTCACGACTATTGGAGAAACGAAACTTGCGGTGGCACTGGCTTGGGGGACGACCAGCTTACTGAGTGATGTGACTGGGTGTGCTCCGGCTTGCGACTGGTTGGTTGTGTCAGGAGCAGCTATTGTCTGGGAGAGTTGCTCATGGCCTTCGGCTGAAGAGGAACGGTCGCGCCGTGGCAATTCAGCTTGATGTGCGGATATCGAAGCCGAGCTGTAGCTCGATCGAGATAAACGACTCGTGGGTTGGAGGACTATGGGATTCATGAGTACTGAAGCCTCCTCCTCTCGTAAGGTATTCCGAGTTTCGAAGCGTTCAAGTTGCTCCCGTAGATGCGTGTCTGAGATCCTACGGCACTCATCAGAGGGCCTTAGGCTCGTCGCAGGAGCCCATACCGAACCAGAAGTGGGCAGCTGCGTTGGCGTAGTCGTCTCAAGAGCTGGAATTGAGGCTGTGGTATGCAAGTTATCTGCGGCTAAGCGCTCTGCCAACGTCGGGCGCATTGTTGGTGTGTGCGAAACGTCAGGGATGGAGAGTTGAATGGTGGTAGACCGTTGGTCAGGGAACTCAATTCGGTCGAAATCGAGTGGCTCAGGCTCCGGTGCAAAGCTCAATGTACGATGATCAAGCTCCGGTGAGCTCACATCCTCATACATATCTTCATTCACCCCAACGATGGGTTGGGAAGCCAGAACAAGTGGCGTCTGCCTTGCTCCCTGACTTGGTGATGAAGGCGAGGCGATGTGCGGCTGGCCCGATCCCTGATGCCGCAACTCAGTTAGGAAGATTGGTGCATGTGGACCATCGTCGAATATAACAATCCGAGTTGGGTCCATCCCAACCGCTGATGCAACAGCTGCAATCTTTTGAGAATCAATACCAGCCCGAGCTGCGGCAGAATATGCACGAACCAAGCCGAGCGCTGGAGTGGCTTGTGTGCGACCCTTCGGGTTAATATCAGCAACAAATGATTGGATACGCGTCAGATGCGTCATTGCTGGTTGTCCTAGACTAACACGTGCAGCCCCTCCAACATCTGTAGAAGGGGTCACACTCTGAACCTTACGTCTAACACTAAGCGACTTCGCTTCATCGTTAATCCGGGCGACACTTGGGACCAGTTGTGATGGGGGTCGGGTATATCTCAACCTGCGGCCGCTTCCAAGTGGTTCCAGGGGCGTGGATGTTTTGCCGACTTCACTCGGGTCGTCTTCCTGAACGAATCCATCTTTCGTTTCCGCATGGACTTCGGGTAATGCAACTAACTGTGGCCCATTCACAGATTCACCCAAGACTGCAGCTGTGTTGGCGAGGATAGCCTTGGCAACTGCTGCAGCCGAGCTTGAACTATACTCGCTTGAGGCTTCACTTGTTGCCTCGCTCTGAGCACGGATCAAATCGAGAGGAGCCGCCTCTTCAGGTTCGGCACCGCGTTGGCTCGTGCTCGGCCGTAACTCTTTCCGTGATGGTTGGCGCATGATTTGCTCGCCAAAAAGGTATGTGTGAATCTGTTTTGCAACCTCCGGACTATATAGCGATGCGAGGAAGGTGCGGGCACGCGCAGGCCCAAGAACTTTCACAAGATGATGCGTCAAAATTCCAGATCTCGCCTGCTGCCTTGCGATGGTCTCTGGATCAATTTCACGTTGATTAGGACCTGCTTTGGAAAGCGCTGCAGATGAACTAATACGCTTGACCAAACCTTGAGATGGTGTGTGATCCACGCCGTCGGGTGCGAAGGTGTTCGAGAGTGATGCTCTTGGTTTTAACTGTCGGGTTGGTGCTAGAGTGCCTTCTCCTCCCATGAGTGAAGCCGATGATGATGAACCATGCAAGTTTTGGCTGCCCGCACTCGTGTCAGTCATGGCTCGGGCAGTATTCATAGCCGAGACTGCTGCAGCAGCAGCCGAGGCAATATTGCTGAATCTGGGAACCAGCGGGGCTGCCTCAGCCTCGAGTTCGACCTGTCTTCGTAGCTGAGCGACACAGTCATCGAGTGTGAACTCGATCATGCACGAATTATTGATGAGAGAAATACTGGGCCAAGTGCATTTTTGGCTCTGAGTCATTTGTTCGATCAGGCGTGCCTCGGTTGGATTTTCGAGGATCATGAGGTAGTCTCGAAGACCAACACCCTTGGGCAGCAGCGTAACGTGGCCGACATACCCCTGAGAAAGCATTGGTCCCAAGTATTGAGTGAAAGGAAGCAAGCCGTTTGCCCACAGATTGGTTAGAATTCCTCGCAGTTCGAGCGAAAGATACTGGAGTGTCTTGCTAAGCGGTCGTTGTAAGTATGCTAGGAGTGGATGTCTCGGGCGAGCGCTCAGATGGGGATCTGGGAGGAAAGCCAAGAATGGGACGACATGTGGATTCACTTGGGACACGATGAAGTGATTCACGTTGAAAAGTTCAGAAAGCCGTTCTTTTGGAAGGTCTGAGGAAAAGCTCCCGTCTTCCCACTTGACCGGGTCCTGATCGAGATAAAGCACAACATCTCCGTTTTCGTTACGAGCTAGTAACTCAACTGCCTCATAAACGTAGGGAATCGCACAGCTTGCTAGGCATGCACTCCAAATAAGCACGTTAGGTGCAGTCAAGTAGTTGAGAACACGTGAGCTTTCCATGTTTCCATGCGAAGCTGCTGGAGTGACGACAATATTGAGAACGCGTCCCGTGCGTTCGTGGGCCTCTTGGAAGGTCAGATCAGGAACATTGGCGCGCACAGCCCTGGAGAGAACTGAGATATCCATCATATGACCCTCCCGCCAAAGACGTTTCAGGCGTCGGGAGACAGAAGCGTCGTTTTTGTCATTTCTAGGGAAGAAGGAAAGATTCACTGCTCCGGGTTGTCCAGAAAATAGTTCACGCAGCTCGGCATCCGTTCGCGTGCAAACCATGGCAGCAATGATCGAACCAACCGAGCTTCCAGAAATCACTCTGGGCAGCAGATTTACCTCATGCAGCGCTTTAATCACTCCCGTATGGAATAGACCTAGAGTGGCACCACCGCTAAGCATGAGTGCCGATCGGCCAAAGGAATGTCGTAACTCGCTGAAGAACGTGAACCTTTCACTCAGCGGAATACTGTTGCTTTCACAAACCAGACGAAGCGCACGCGTAACTTCACCGAGATAGTCTTCGATTAACTCCTTTGTACCCACACGCAAGACATCGTAGAGGGAGTGGTTGGTAATACCCACCATATTTCTAGAAATAGAGCTACGCAAAAACCACATCAACGCACGAATGTCCTTTGCGTCATATAGTCTACGGAGTCTCCAGAGATGTGCAGCGATTCTCCTGTAATCGTAGTCAGGAGATCGCATGTCGCGCTTCCAGGCACCAAGCCCCTCAAGATTGTCAAGTGCAGTAGCTGCTTCTCGCCACTCCGCGTATGTTGTGGCATGCTCCAAACGGGACGAGAACTCCTCGTGTTGTTGACGGGAGATCGGGTCAAGCAGCTTGACTGAAATCCATCTTCGGGTGCGGGATACGGCATCTGCAAAGAACAGCCTGTACACAACATTGACGGCGAAGATGACTACCATTGCGACTGCGTGACGTTTGAGCAGCTTCCACAGTGTTCTCGGCACCAACAAGTAGTCAATCCAATCTAGAAGCCACAGGAGCAGTCGTCCAAGGCTTCGGAACAAGCGAACATACAGCGCGAAAAGCTGGCTAATGCTAAGTCCTAGCAGGTTCGCGACCCTCCTGAGTGCATTGATAGCTGGATTTTGTGTAGATCGATGGAAGGAACCGGCGACCCACTGCCTAGGCTTGCTGCGGAGGAGCCCAAAGCCCGTGGTCAACTGCTCACTGATACGAGTAATGAGAAGCCATGCCGAGTCCACAGGGCCCGCTGCAAATCCAGATGATCTTGAAAAGATTACTGGCATGCGGTATATGGCGAACGCCGGGGGTGGTTCAAGCTTCGGAGGACTCTTCCGCCCAAGTGATCCGCGTCCTTATTAGACCGGACTGGACCAGATCAAGATCAACTGAGGCTGGTTGTGAGTACAATGTCGAGCTAATGCTGATTCCACTCACCTATTGCCATATACTACACGAAAGACTCTGGTGGCGCGGCAAAATCCACAGGGCTGCCTTCGGCGACTGTAAAAATGCAGGATTGAGAGGGGTGGAACAGAGAGAACAAGTTTCAAGTGAGATTATGAGGTAGACAAAAGCCAGAACAACTATTCATGCAGTCATATCAGGTTGGTTCGTCGCATATAACAAAAGGATGCGATTTAATCGTTGAGGTAATGGCGCCTCGCGCATGTTCTACATGCGTGGAAAACTGGCTCTGAAGGTTCAAAAAATCTGGCTCTTACCCAGTTACCTCCGAACATATGACACACTTGCCCCATTCATGGGAAGCCTCTGTGACTCGAAGCAACGCAACGAACGATGTGGCCAAGCAAAGGTCGCGCGGTAAGGTACATGCTGTATTAAGAGTAATTGTAATGTATGACACCATTCGTAATACGATGTCCTTGCGCTAGTTCAGCCAATGTTAGAGCTGAGAGCGGCTGAATGGTGTCGAGAGTCGCTAACGACTGAAGCGTGAGTATTGTAGAACTACACTAGCGTCCTTAGAGACCAGGAATATCAGGGAGTGTAGGAGGGGTAAAGTTAGGAGGCTTGGGAATGTTGTCCTTGATCTTCTGGTATATCTGACCTGCCACGTCAACTGCAAAGCTAGCCGAGAATGAGCGGAAGTTGCGAATGGTGCGCTGTGCGGACAGTAAATAGTCACCATTCTTGTCTGTGCCCTCCCATGCGACGTATGCCTTGAGGGTGCAATCCAAATCGTCCTCATGGTTCTTGCACGCCTCGTAAGTGACTGGACAAGCGGAATCGATACATTGGTACGCACAACCTTGGCAGCTTGAATCATACCTAATGCCAACTACCTTTCCTTTTTCAAGCTTAATGACAACGGTCCAATAAGGCACGTAGTACAATGTGTTGCCAATCTTCTGGGCAAGGCGAACTGGAGGTGTGGACAGGCCTTGGAACTCGAATTTGACGAGATAGTTGTAAGTAGATGGATCGTCTGGATCCATGTTCGCAAAAAATGAGTCTTTGATTTCAATCATCGAGAACTCGTCCGTCTGCGGCCAGAACTGTGCCTTCACCAAAGGCGTAGCCTGATCTGCATCATCCATTGTACCACTGCCGATGACCATCGTGATCGGAGCCTGAGAATGCGTGTTCGCAACGAATGATACATCAGAATATCCTGCGGGCTCTACGCTATAGATGATATCACTCGTCATTCCTGAGTCACAGGCTGTCGTTCCACCATTCAGTTCAGCGCAATAGACGGTACCACCCGTCTTAGGGTCAAAGTTGGTATAGGTTTGGCCTGAGGTGCAAGTTACATCGCACGTCTTTGAGGCACCAGTGCCAGTACATGTAATCACCGCGTGCGCAGCCATAAGGCATTGAATAAGCACCAGAGCGATCAGCGCTGCACGTGCAGCACCTTTGCAGCCACTCATGGCGCACGATGTTCGATCTGTGTGTGAGAAGATGTTTCGATTCGAGCGTTTCTGGCTTCGCTATCTCCCGCTGCACGTCGCGCCTTGGGGTCTGGAGGATGTTAAACGTTAGTTTAGTGGTGATAGTCGCGAATACATAAGAATTATACGCGGGTTCACGCAAACATCAGAGAGAACACTGTGAAACAGCAGAAAGGCAACCCGAAACTGAGAAAAATAGCCTCATTCACGGCGAATTTCGGATATCGTGCGCGGGTTCTGGGCGTTTAACCCGCGGAGCAACATATTATATATTGGTACGTGCGCGGTATCACAAGGAAAATGAACTACGTACTCGAGAATTGCGCGAAAAATGAGTATGGAAGTTGCTCACTTGCCTTGAGAAAGACAACCCCATCCACCCGAGACCGAGAATCTATTCGAAAACGGAGACGACGACGGCCAACTTTCAAGACCTTGCGCACTGCACAAAAATGGAACCATTCTGTGCACTCCCCGATTACAGCATTCTATCACCCCTGAGAAGGGAAGGGCAGGTACTGACCCATCTAACTCTAACATGACAGCTGTATTCTTGTTGCATATGCGCACGGTTTTACAGCCGCTTTTCTCGGGTAGTGGTGCGCTTCGTCCTATATAGAGGTACTTGCTTGATGCGATGACAATCATCGCATTGTCAGTGCCTTCTCCAACAGCCAAGCCGCCAGAATCAACGCTCTTTTTAAGTAGGTGCTCAAATGACGCTTATTCTTTCGTCGACCCAAGGACGAAGGCGTTCTTCGGGGGTGGGTGAATGAAGGATCGTTGATTGGTTGGGACGTGTTGATAGTTGATAATAAATGGCCTTCCGTAATTGAATGACGGATTGTCAGCAGAAAGGCAAAGTCTCATACTGCTAGGGAGATTTACGTGAATGTATAGTCCTTAATTCCTCCAATCGAGGCGATATGCCGGAGCTTGGACACAGTGGAACTGTATGGAATGAAGGAACGAAAAAAAGTTAAAGAAGCGATGACTTCACAACAATGTCAAGGATGGTGCAGCGGAACTCGAGGATGCTCTTGGAGTGACAAACATCCAGGTCTAACAATCGGATTGATCAAGGGTGGTCTAAAGGTTAGCAGCAATTTGAAGCAGCTCCGATCGCAACCAAGGATGTCGAAGAAGCTGAGATGCGCTCCACCGCTTTTGGGGGTCAATCTGCAACAATCCCTCCAAGACGTCCCAGCATTCGGCTGAAAATCCGGCAGTGCGCTTCGTTCCGGGTTCTCGCTTGGGATCCGGAGGAGGCAAATGCAAGCGAGTTGCAAGGTATCTCTCGGGGCCCAATATAGCTAGAAGCGCAAATGCGCGATTCGTGGGAACTGGATAACCCTGATATGGTACGTTGCCGGTAAGCAGCTGGAACAACGTCACACCAAGGCTGTACATATCGGCCTTAGATGCCGAGAGACCAGAGGATTGCGGAACAGCAAAGATCTCAGGAGCGCCATACTCCGCAGTTCCAGCAATGAGCGGAGGAGATGAAGTCGGGCTCGATGGAGCGTGTTCGTCTTTGCCTTCTACATCGGTCTTGCCGTTGGATTCAAGCAGTTCAACCAACTGTGCTCGCGAAATGAAGTCAGGTTGATCAGCATTCAACTTGGATTCGTCGGCTTGCTCCAGGACCCGAGCTAGTCTAAAGTCGACAAACACGACCCTGTCAACTTGCTTATCCAGAACAATATTTGCCGGTTTGACATCTAAGTGCGCAACGCCTGCTATGCTGTGCATGTGATACAAGCCCAAGCCGAGTTGTGCTGCATACTTCTTCACCACTGATTCGGGTAGACGTGCGACTGACTGTAGATTGGTAGAGAGAAGGTAGTTTGCATCTGGAGAGGCTGGCGAGCCAGGTGAAGTAGCACTGGGACGCATAGATGTGGCGTGACTGGCCAGGCAAGCCAGCAAATCCGTGCCTTCGATAAAGTTGGTAACGACCCAGATCGCCTCCTGTTCATGAGTCGATGGAGGTTGTGATCCTTGAGAGACCGCATAACTTGTCTGTGGAGACTTGGAAGAGAATGCGTCAATACATTCAACAACAAATGGATTCTTCGCGAGACGTGTCAAAATGGCATATTCTTTGAGTGGATTTGGAACCGAAACCTTTAGGGTAGGGCTTGCGACTGTGGATTTGGAGCTTCGTTTAAATGCTGTATACCTTCCTAAGCCAATATGAGCGAGCGAAAGCAAGTGTGTCGTCATGGGTTTGTCACTTGGAGGCAATCGAAGGCGCCAATGGGATGATGTTACCATCCGGGGGAAACGCAAAACCCGCATGTTATTATAGCCTTCAGTATCCTTCCCACATGGACCTCGTAGGTCTACCCCCTTGAAAAAGTGCTTCGGAATTTCAGTTACATGGCACCAGGTCTTCCCTTCATCAACTGAAGCCTCAAGAATGGATCGCTCAAGAGTAGTAGCCGGATTGAACCACTTATGCGCGCCTATGGTAGCATGTGTGGCAGTGACGGGGTCATGGAAAGTGAATGTAACAATTGCATCATCGCCAGGACGCGATGGCAGCGCAACGATGCCAGCATCGGTGTGGGCAGCGGTACGAGTCCAAAATGCGAGTGCAAGGCTGTCCACGAATGGTGCGGGTTTTCCAAGAGCATCATGTCCTGGTGGCTCCTCCATGACATGAGATGACGCCGTACCTGCAGGCGAAGGTGAAGCCGGGTGATCGGTGGGTAGCTCGAAAGCTACGGGGCTTTGGTGTGTCAGGCTGCCATGCAGTCCACCAGATTGGGTTCTAGGTGACATTGTGTCATCAACTACGGGTGGAGCAACTTGATTGAGTGATAAAGTGTAATTCGTGAATCGCTGCGCACCCAAGTATACCGTTGTAGACGCCGAGCGATGGAGAATCTTATAGAGCACGTAGTCCCGTACTAAACGACGCACTGTGGCGGCTCGACCTGTTGAGGGCTGTATCGGTGCGCTTCGGTCCACAAGCGTGCCTTCGGCAGAGCCGGAATGCGAAGCAGTAGCTGCCTGGGAGCCGCGCACCATCAGTGCACGGACATGTGAAAGAGCGGCAAGCGCTTCACACAGAGCCTTAGTCGTCCTTGCCAAATTGATCTCTGCCTCTGCCTGCGCAGCAGCGACCGCATCTACTAGGCCAAACGATTTATCTACGCCTGCTTCAGCGGGGCCGTCCGAAAAGAGCTGGAAAGTCTCCACAATCGCTTGTTCATCATCCCCGTCAGCCTCGGCTATTGCCGAAGCCCCAGGTGCGTCGTCCTTCTTGTCAGTGAACGGTTGACAGGGTGAATGAGAGTTGATACAGTGAGTAGGGGGGAGTAGGTTCTCCTCAATAACTTGCCTGAGCAGGCTTTCTTCACTCTCAGTGAAGGCACCTTCATCCTCGGAGGCTGCAAGGGCACATAACTGAATCCATCTTCGCGCTGCTGCGACAACTTGTTTGCGGGCAACAACAACGGCGCGTTGCAACTCCTCGAGGGTCGTCATAAGCAGCTGTTTGTTATCAAAGTTCTCGGGGTATGCCACAAATGTACGCCAGTGTTGAATTGCATGAATGATGTCCAAACTTGGGTCGAGCTCCGGTATCTCAGCGGTAAAAGCTTCGCCGGCGGGTGAGGACAGCGAAGACTCGGGATAGTTTTCCGGTGCTGGTGAGCCTACCGGAATAGGCGAAGTACTCGTATGCGAAATAGGCAGAGAGGGGGAACGCACCGGTCCTCTACAAGGCTTCAGATGGATTGATCTCGCCCGTGATTGCTTGGTCTGGAGATCAGCTTTTGAATCCACCCTCGTACATGGCGAGCATGGGTGGTCCTGCGTCTGCGTTCGAGTCACATTCGTAGTATCGAGGCTAACGACACCAATTTGACCGTCCAACGGAGTTAGTGAAGAACATGGAATGCCCCTCCCAGTTCCCACGTCATGGCGTCCAGGGTCGTAGAAAGAGCCAGCATTGCTGCGCTGCGTGGCAAGTGCCAGAACGGCTGCAGAAGCAGCAGATGGCGCCGTAGAAACAACATTGCTTGCGACGGACTGGAAGGGGAGCGGGTCAAATGCGACCTGATCGACGAGGGCCTCGTGAAAGGAAATCTGTCGCGTCATCCTATCAAGATCCGAGACGTATTGCGACGCCTCTCCCTGGTCAGACTTCGGCTGACTCATCTATACGTAATAAATGTGACCCCAGGTGTCGAGTAATCGGTCGAGGATGCTGAGCAATACTTGAAATTAGAGGATGCAAACTCATGTGACACCAAGAAGAGTCGTAACAACACCGGATCCGCATTAGGATTGGGGATTATAATGGGATGATAGCATACCACGCAATCGATCCGTTAGTGTGAGATGAAAATAGGTGCCGTCCACGCAGGACACGCGTCCATTCGGCGCCCTCGTCGACGGTTTCGAAGCCTAACGTTGTCTTTGTGCTTACTGTACATTTGGAGGGTGGGGCCTTGCGTCGCACGAAAATAACACATTACATCAGTATATACGAGGTGTTTATCCCACATTCGGCATGTACCAATCTGGTTACACTGAAGCACGCACAGAAACCCCTGGGTATCCCAATCTTCCACTACCAGCCGTTGAGCCCCCGCAAAGACCGGGGGGTCCTGTGCGGCCCCAGCCTGTGGGTGTGGTCACTGCCAGTGCTCCTTCGTTATCTCTTGCGCACGGACGCCCTGGCCAGCGCAGACCCTCGCAGCCTTCCGGTAACCCGCAGAACAGTACTTTGGCTAGGAGGGTGGAAAGCCCAGTCCAATACTATTCTGACCAGCACAACTCGGTAGGAGCTGAGAGAGGCAGGATGAGCCCACTCATCAACGTTATTGGAGGCTCTGCACCGGCTTCAAGACCATCGAGCGGCATCGGCACAAGACCATCTGATGTTCTTGCGATTGAACGGAGTTCGAATACCCGAAGCTCAGCTCTGAGCGAGCATTCAATCTCAATTCCGCAGTCAAATTCTCAAATTCCCACGGAGAACCATGAATGTGCAAGACCTAGCAATGCCGTAGAGTTTCCGCGAACGGGGATTTCCGACTCGTCTTCGCTCCCTCAGGGTGCGGTGTCGTCTTCTAGTGCCACCCCGGCTCACCCACTCGTCAGCCTTTCGTCGAAAGGAGATAGTGTAGATCGCGCTGGATTAAGCAGCATGCAGCGAGCTTTCAGGATTATGCGTATTAAACCACCCGAAGCATCACTACCCATTCCACCTCAACCCAACGTTGGATCTGAGCAACAAGAGCCATTCCAGTCCAGTACAGCACCACTCTCACAGGCTTCGATCGGAAGAACCTTCATGGCCCATGCACCCGTTCCGGGATCAGTACCGACCTTACCAAGGCCTCCAACACCAACGGACCAGAAGGAAGATTCATTCCCGCAGCTACCTGCTCCACCACTCCGACTAGCACCACCAATCCCGACCTCAGAGCATCCACCCCAGCCCACTCCTCAGCTAACAAAGGCACAACTTCGAACTCCTAATCAACCACTACCTACACCGCCTCAACCACGGCCACATGTTATCGACAGTATGCTTCCCTCCATGACCGCTAACGTTGGTCAAGGCTTAGGTCAAGCAAGGTCATTTGATTTTGGAACTGCGTCTGCCTCGCATTCATCACACCCTTCGGCTCCATCATCAGATCTGGCGATGACTTCCATGTCCCACTCCATGCTAGGGTGTAGCTCGGAAAGTCATCGAGTGAGTGACGGATCACAAGATTCGGTTATTCAGCTCCATACCAGCTCCTTCCTCTGGTTGCACTCTCCCTTCACACAGTACGTGTGTGACCCACCTCAGCTGCAGGCTCGCGTCCGATTAGACTCTAAGACACTTCAATTCACCTCAGCTCATGGCACAATGGATGCTGATTTTGATCACGTTCTGCGGGATGAGGACTCACTTGAAACCATTGTCAAGCCCGTGTTAGAGCCGCTGCTAAATGAGATGTCCAACTCGCCCATCAACGCCTCGTTGCTGGTTCTGCAGCCATACTTAGCTGCCCTGACACAGCCCATAGCTTCAGCCCGAACTTTGAAAGCCAATTATCGGAACGAGCTTGGTGAGCAGCATTCCGCCGGCATTCGATTAGTTGGCCCAGAGGCCAAGGTAGATAGTCTAGATAGTGTACACTATGAGGAGTATGCTGTGGAAACGGGAGCCGCACTTTTGGCGACATTAACGAAAGAAGTCGTTGAGCGCATATTCCAGAAGGTTTCGACCCTTGAACAGGCGCATCTTACGATGTCCGTATGTCTCACACGCCGAGATGGACAAGCGATTGACGCGCTTACCTTCGCTCATGAGGATGGCGCCGGCTTTGGCTCGAGTGATGAATGGGGTATGTCTGATGAGCGAGACGGTTTGTCATCTGTATCAACAGCACGCAAATCACCGTTTGTAAAGCGAGCCTGTCATTCGTTGGACGATGTGATTAATGGTCTTGACGAAGGGTTAGATGCCTTGGAAGGAATGCTAGAATCAAGCCACTCCATGTCCCCACCAACAGAAGCATCAATTGCCGAAGGACCATGTACTTTCGTTATAATATTTTACATCTCGTCGGTAATTCAACGGCGTCGCGTAGTTAGAAGTCTCTCCATAGTTCACCCACTTTTCACACCATGTGTGGACTCATCGATGGGATTGGATTGGCTGCCCTTTATTACTCCCCCAACAAACCTGTCGTATCTCCTAGTGTTGCCATCTGATCGACAAGACGGATCATCGCCTCACTTGGCGACCTTGCCCGAAAAGCTTGCCCTTGAAATGCTTTTCCCCATTCTGGGGTCTCTGAACCTGTTGCGAGAATTAGGCTCGCGACGACGAAAAGAGTTTGACTCGTTGTATACCTCGACGCTAGATTCTGGCTCAGCCTCCCACTTGATACACATGGATTTAGAGAAGGAATTAGCTGGTCCACTTCCGACACCTTCGTCGACCCCGGTACATACCCCTCGCTCATTCCATGGTCAGGAGCACGCCTTGCATCGCAGACAAGCCAGCAGGGCCTTGCTAGGGTACACAGACGAAACTCGACCACATCGAAGAGTCCCCTCTGTTAATGCTGCACCATCTTCGTTCCCACAAGGTGTGGAGCACGTAGAATCAGCAGGTGTCGAGGTAGAGAGTCGCACCCCGCATGGCGCGAGCTCAAGTGAATCCAAACTGCCGATCAGGTCGGAAGGCAGTCAGACATCAGCACAGTCCAACCAAGAGGCCGTGATCCCTCATGATCTCGCTCCTGCTCCTACAGGTCCAATGAATTCTACCTCCTCTAATACCCTAATGAGCAGCCAAGGGGGACGAGGTCTTTCTGTTCGCGTCGACTCTCTTGACACAGAGGTCGAATCAGAGGGCTTCGGAGAGCTTATCACGCCGATTCCTGTGCAACCTCCAAACCCTTTGTCCGCGTCAACTGTTACGACATCATCAACCAGAGCTCAGATCCCCAAGCGCGTCATGGACTACATCAACAACTTCTTCCGCAAAGAAACCGAGCGAGCCAAAGCGCAGTTCCGTGCGCAGCAACAACAGCGGGAACAGCAAGAGCGGTAGCATACTGACGCTTCCCAACCCTCACTCTTAGTATCCGTAGCTGAATCCAAGTTACTTGTATGTGAACTATCAGAAAGAAATAACGGGACCACGAGTGGTAGAGCACCTAAACGCACACGTTGATTATCTGGAGAAAGACAAACGATTTGATGACCAAGCGTCTGAGCTCTTGGGAACCCATTCGCATGAAGTCAATAAACAATAATTGGGGATAAAGAGCGTTCAGAGTATCACCGACAACTTGCGGTTGCCATGAATGATCGAAATATTGCAAGTGTTCTTATTGAGACGGATATATCATAAAAATATAAAGCGGTGGCGTATGACGCTTCGCATCTGTAGAAGCAGGTTATAGCAGAGGAAATCAAGCATGAGTAGACAGGTTATTCATACAAGGAGCTGAGCCTAGGAACTAAAAGCCAGTTGTGGTATCGAGAGGGCGAAACTTGGAACAAAAGGAGGAAGGCGCAGATAAGAATCTCATACGTCGTAGCGTAGCATCAAAGATGTTAACACCAATCCTGCTTGCAAAGCGTAACTCCTGAGAAGATGGCAATTCCAACCACGTAGCATGTAATGGTGATGAAGCCCTTCCATCTCGCGAGTTGCACTTTGTTGTTTTTGTTGTAGATCGCAAGTCCAATCGTAAGACAAGCAAAAATGACGACACATGTCAGCAAAATTCCTGCCGTACGAATGATACGGTGTTTACCAGGGATTTCAACAGGCTTGTTATACGCAGCGTTAGAAAGCGCCCAAGGAAGACCGAGTCCAACCAGAATGTTTGTGATTTGAGCACCAATGCAATTCGAGACAGCCATAGAACCGTAACCACGGCGGGCGACTGTAACAGATTGAATAATGTCAGGGATCTCAGCACCAATCGAAACGACGGCGACACCCAAGAAGGCATCAGGAATGCCTGAGAGTTCACCCCAGCGATCGATGATAGCAGCAATCAGCATGGATATCAAGGCGACCCAGGCAAAGGAAAGTACAAAGCCAACGAAATAAAGCCGCTCGTGCTTAGCACCGATTCTCGTATCAAGGTTCGTGTACTTGAAGAGAAGGCGAAGAGGAATTGAAACGGTCTCGACAAACCTGCCGATAGCTGAGCTTGGTTCGCTTTCATCGTCGTCATCGTCGTCAGCATCATCACTGCGAATCACTGGGATATCCAATGGGGCAACTTCGTCTGGGGTCAGCCGTTCCTCATCATCTCGTGAATCAAAGCCGTCGGTTTCAGCCCCATCGCTATCTGTGTACCGAGTGTGGGAGTAGACTCCACCCTCAACAATCTCTTGGAGCTCGTGTGCCTTGCCACCTTCAGTATCTGGAGGCAAGTCTTGGGCGAAAGTCACGGATTTACGACGAGCGCTCCCACTACGGTCGCGCGATTTCGAAATGGACGACCTTGGCTTATCGGCTGCTGCTGCTGCTGCTGCTGCGGCCTCCGTGATTGTCTTCTCTTCGATTGGCAACGATTTGGCGCCTTCAACAAGTGGCACAGATGTAGATTGACCCGGTGCTTCTGCCACATCTGGTGAGGCTTCTTTGCTACTTGAAGATGCCATAGATGCCTCAGTGACCTGGGTATGTGCAGCAGCATCCGTGGCGTCAGTCTCAGCCTCAGCCACTGTAGCGGACGGGATTGAATTTGATTCAGCAGCCTTCAAGCCATCAACAGCAACTGGTGCTGTGCTGGTTTGTGACGTGTCATTCGAAACAGTAACTTTGGCCGATGCATCCTTAGGGCCCTCGTCAGCGGTAGTAACAGGGGCTGACGAGGCATCTTGAGAAGAGTCGTTGGCTGCAACCGAGGTTAGCACCGGAGCTGGAGCAGCCGCTGGTGGCTGATATGAGCCGACTGCTTCCTTAGTAGCGCTCGAATTAGGCCTTGCGTTGACTTGGAATTCATCGTCAGAATCAGAACCTCCATCACCTATCTCAGTCAACGCACCCGCAGCCGCAGCGTCAGCCTGTGCTTTACCGAGAGGGATGGCAGAGAATCTGCGAGGTCCATAACCGCCACTGCGTGAAGCCTTAGATTGCTCCTGTCTTGTAGCAGCTGCAGTTGTAATGTCCTCTGCATTGGTCTTCGGAACGGCGGGCCCGTCAACTTCAATTACAGTGTTGGAATCGGAGAGCAGTGGCTGAGTCATGGCATTGATACTTGTTGAGTTACGTTTGCTCTTGCTTTCCGCACGTTCAAGTCGCGCCTTCTCGACGAACGAAGTCGAGCGCTCCTTCAGAAATTGCACGCGCTCCTCTCCCTGTAGCTGGCGCAGCTGATACCACAGCCGAATGCGTGGAGAAACGACAACGGCGATGATGTACACGAGGTAGAAAATTACAAGCGTTACGGCTTCACCTGCAGTGACCTTGCCATCACGAATGAAAACCATCATGCAAACCAGGGCGATGGTATAGAAGATAATATCACGTGCCAATGGACGTCGTTTGATTTGAAGCGGGCGCACTTGACCCGAAAGCAGAACACAGAGGGCTGGAACGACGGTGAAGGCAATCATACCGGAGCCCATAATAGCTGCCGTACCTGTGTCAGACGTACCCTCATCACCTGCCGTAAAAGTGGTAATGGCACTGATCACGATCTCGGGTGCCGCCGAGCCAAAGGCCATAAAGGTCGCACCGGCAACATCTTCACGAATGTTCCATCGGACGCAAAGGGTCTCAAGGGACGGGACTAGGTATTCATCACAGATTGTAGCGAGTGCAATGAATGCATAGAAGAGCAGGAAGAATTCGAAAATAACACCCAGTGGGTGGTGGTCGATTGACTCGAGACAAAAGCTCTGGAAGTCACCTGAACAGTTCGGCATGGAAGTATTTGTGCGAAAAGGCCTCAAGACTCAAGTCTTTGGCGCTCTGTCCTCAGTGCTATCAGTGGCGCCACCTATATTTCAAAATGTGGTAAGTCGTATTCATGAGTCAAAGCCTCTCAACACTCCTGCTAACCCCTGATCTTGATGCTCCCAAAGTCATGTTTCAAGGCTCGAGACTGCTCTGAGTTAGTCGCGGTACCCCAGGGGTCCAATTCGAGGCCTTTCGGTGCACTTTTACCATTCTAACCAGTGTTACAGTGAATATGCACTCGATTATATGTCCATACTGGCGCCATGGACCCACACTCACCCCAAATTGCACTTGTACTCCACCACCTCCAGTTGGAAATCTGCCTTGCCACTCGCACTCCAATTTAGCCGGAACAGGCCAAAATTCGAAATAAAAATCTGCTGGTTGAACCTCGGACAGTGAACTTTACGATGCCTGCTGCGACGCCCACAGGCATCCAAGCGTGATTACCAGCTTGGAGTCACATGGCCAGCGGCTAAGCTTGCTAAGTCATTATTCAAACGGCACCGATCCAAGTAAGTCGATGACTTGGCTTGCAAGCAGCTGCACTTGCCAAAGGCAGTGGGGATTCCTTGACAGGTTATCTACCTCCGTAGTGCAAGTCACCTCGTATGGACGGGTCTTGATGGAGCGATGAGCTTCGCCAAAGCAGTGATTAAGTCTCAGTGGTGGTGTCTTACTGAGCGTGATGATGAAACGGAGGCCGATAGCTTCACCCTGGTGGATTTGCCAAACCGGGGGTGCTGGAATAAGCTTATCTAAACCGCTATGTACTTTATGAAAGGCTGATTTTGTCCATTGCTATGTGGCTTCTGGGGATTGTAATGATATCCTTATCTGAGGTACTGTGTGTTAAGTATGTGACTTCATTTTCATGGTCGGGCAACTCTCGACAAGGTCTCTTTTTGCGGAACAGACCCGAGCCCGTAAGCATGGAAGTATCTTGAATCGACCTCTCCGCGCTGCTTGAGGCTTCTTGACTCGGGTGCCGCCCCTCCTGTGTTACCAATGGTTGTACGGCGCGTATTTCACACGCCTTCCAGCCCCTCATTACCGTTCGTTCAACCAACCACCCTACTCAACCCCAACATGTAGATGTTTGGGCGTCGAAAGATCGTCGCCCGCAAAGCGGTTACAGAGTACGTACAATTCTATGGGGCATTTTCCAGTGGAACCTGCTTACTTCGATTATAACAGATGAGATTCTCAACCGTCCATGGCATTTGAAATCAATGCTGGACCTGTAGCCGAGCGCAATCTGGTCTCCACTCCGCCTTACCGCTTTGTACTGCCACACACATGTTGGTTCATCATTTAGGTCGGTAGATCGTGAAGTTGTCCGAGCGCGCGACTCCCTTGACTTTGAGAATGATGCCATCCTGGGAGTTGATGGTGATCAGGTCCGAGCTCCCAGTGCACTTGAACTTGGACTGCGTCGCTCTTCGATTGACATCAGCCAAGTTGACACAAAAAACTACTTCGCATTGAAGGATGCAGAAGGTGCAGCGTCACTTCGAAGTGCTGGCCTACTTACAGACAAGACTACTCCGGACTTTACCACGGAAGCTGTACCTAATCTGTCGGGACGAAGTCTCGAAGAGGATATTACTGGCGTCGTGACGGCTGAACAGCAACAGGAGCAAGAAGAAACTGTGAAGAAAGCAGCACTTCAGTTTGAGCCGATTGCAAAGACTTCCCCAGCCAAACGTCAGCAAATCGTGAAGGAAAGTGGCTCAAAGGGATCTCGTGGAGACTCTCTTACAGACAACAATTCACTTGGTGAGACAGGAAGTCAGGGAGGTAGTGCTGCAGGCGACGATGTCCCAGATGGCCCACCACCACCACCATCCTCAGCCCTTGCTGTAATTGGCGGCGAAGACCATACGAAGGCCCCTGATGCAAAGTACCTGTGGCCAAACCGTGTGCGACTCCCCCTTTCGATATGCTTCTCAATTGGCCTCATTCTTTTCCTCATAATCTTCGGCGCTGCGGTCGATGCGGCTGTTGGTTTAACAGAGGAATTCGATTATATTAACCACTTTCACCTAATTGCCGCTACGGTCACAGGTGTCATTGTGGCTGCGTTCATCTCGCTTCGTATTTGGTTCTTCCCACAAGGCTCAACTCGTGGTCTGGTGTTTGAGTTGCTGTTCTTCTGTGCTGCCTTCATCTTTATCCAACTGTTGATTTACTCGCGTCCCAATGCATCGACCCAATCGTACGAGATGGCGCAATCGATCAAATCCAACGCCTTTGGACTAACGTATGATAATATCCAATCCATTGACGCCTGGTGGAATTTCATGTTCAATACTTTCTATCCCTTCTTGTTCCCCAAGGGCAACAGTATTGCTGACAAAACACCAGGATTGTTCCTTTTCGGCAACAAGGCGCAGCTATATGGAGGCTTCAGATTACGTCAAGTTAGAATGCCACCGAATAGTTGTGAAGCCGAATCCGTACGGGAAATGAACCGTGCTCAGGAGTTCTGTGATGCTGCGGGTCTGGACTGCAAAATCCCCACGGTATGTTACGGCCGCTACCAGCAAGATGCGATTGATACTAATCCATTTGTGAGCCCGATCGACCCTGGAGTCGAATTTCCTTTCTACGATAACACGTATGTCTCCACGGGTGGAAAAATTAAGAAACCTCGTGATCGCCCGTCGCATTCAAGTCGTGGAGAATGGAAATACCCTGGTTCAGGCCATACGGTATGGTTCCCACTGCACTACGAAGATGCTAACGTCAAAACATATGACTTACTGCAAAAGCTCCGTGACAACCAATGGCTCGACGCTGGTACACGAGCCGTCTTTGTGGAATTTGCTTTCACATCCCATGTCGATATGCGTCTTGCTTTCGTCAGTGCCATGGTTGAAATTTCTCCTGCAGGCTTTGTGGACCCCGAGCCTGTCCTGGTGCAGTCGGCCTTCTTGACGCGAGAGACCGGTGTGGATTCGGATTGGGTAACTTGGTATTATCCATACCTCATGTTCCAAACCTACATGCTGAGCGAGGTAATCATCCGCTTCATTTTCATGGGTTTCAAGCCTGTTATTACATCTGCCATGACTTGGCTTGAATTCCTCAACTTTGGTGTCTGTCTCGCATTCTTTGCTCTAAATCTGATTGCGGCGGATTATAAGCCCAGCATGATGCAAAATATCCCCCTGGACCCACTCATCGATACGGACAATGTTGGGGTTGCCGCACTACCCCTTGATGGCCCATCATACTATCAGACAACGTTTATGTACATTACTGCAGCTAACGTCCTCTCAGTCGTATGCTTGCTCTACTGGACCAAGATCATCGCCTACCTCGCTATCTTCCCTCAGCTCAGCTTCTTGAGTCGCATTTTCATCAAGGTTGGTGGTAAACTTTTGGGTTTCTTCTTCATCTTCTTCATTCTCGTTATTGCCTTCGCGCAAGCCTTCTTCATGGTGTTCTCCACGTCACTACAAGACTTCCTTACAACAACACTTGCATGTTACTCCATGATTACGGCACTCACCGGCGGTCTGGACATCAAGCCCATGTTCTTGGAACAGCCCGCGTATACCGTGGTTTACTACGTTCTTTTCGTATGTATCATGGTCTTCACCATGTTGACTGTGATCCTTGCCATCGTACACGAAGACGGTTATTCAAGGGTGGCAGAAGAGATGCGACTTGAGGATCGAAAAGCGATACGCCGTGGTCGTACGGGTCCATTTGGCATGCTGCTGAGTGGTCTGGAGAATTACAAGAAGCTTCACCGCGCGGATTTGAAACGTGATCGTGAAGCAGCGTCATTGCCACCAAAGAATGTTTAAGCGTGCTGCTCGATCTGAAGGACAGACTGGTTTACGTCTTATCCTCGTTGTCACGACACGACTCGTCGAGGATTTCGTCTCGCTCCTCACAAGCAGCTTAGTTGCTACTCCTTTACCATGTTCGTTCGCTTCGCCTGTCGCGTCGCGAATGAATCCTCCTCTACACGGATGTATTATATCGGCGTCACAGCCGCCTAGCTGTACTAACTCCTCATATCACACTTAATCCATCTCATCTACCATCTTTGAGACCCATACAATAAAACAAGTTCAAAATACATATGATTGATTGTGGGTGTTCGGAATAGATCAACGCAAATACCACCGAATTCATGCACATCGATTGGGTTATGCGAAGATTGTTTTCCATTAACGTCAACCACCGTCTCCTTCAGCCCTAACGCATAAGCTTAAAGCCGACGTCTGCCTGCGATGATGTCATTGTAAATGGCTGGAGTTAGAGGAACGTAGGTTTCCGCTCTTTCGTCACACACGAACAGTGCGTCTGGGGGGTTGACGCGACTGGGGTCGAAGCCTTCGCCCATTAAACGAGTCTTGTTCGGCTTGAACGTGGCAGTTGTCTCGATGCCACCAGGCACGGTGATACGGAGGAAAACGGGAATTTGCCACTTGGCAAGATGTTGGCACATTTCACGGTAAAGTTCTCGGAAGGAAACTTGAGTATACTGAAGCGTCTGTTTGGCAGGATGCGGGATTGCTGGCGTGTTGTGTTCCTTGCCCCTCGAAATGGTTGCATCGGAGTCGGAGAGCTTGGTGGAGCTAACAAAGTTGTTTGTCTTCGCCCCCCCAATCGGTCCGTCAAGCAGTTCATCTGAAGGTGACACCATTCGGACTGGCTCAGTTACCGCTGGCTCAGACCCGGTCTCTGAAATGCTGACTATACATGGAGCTGTAGAATTCGATGACGTCACACCGGACGTAACGGACGATGTCAATGATGATGCGAATGATACTGCTGACGCGACGGAACGGGTGGGAGAGGCGGTGCTCTCGTGGTGGCTGAGCGACTCATCCACGCTCTCTGTATCAAGTTCCTTTCGGCTTCGTACGTTATTATCAGTCTCCACAGGGAACTTAGTTAGGTTAGTCGCTAGGTCTTTTGTAGCATCGCCCGGGAAAAGGCTAGATTCAACTACGTCACCATTTGAAGTGACTAATGAGTAACCGCCCTTTAATATAACACAGGCCATGCCTGCCTTGTCTTCGTAGCCGGGAATCGGTACGCCATAGACCACCACTTCATCCACAGGGCGCAGAGCTGCCATTACGCTCTCTACTTGGTTGCACGCACAATTCTCACCTTTCCAACGAAAAGTATCACCTAGTCTGTCGACGAAATATAAGAATCCGTCCTTATCTTTCCGAAGGAGATCACCAGTTCGGAACCACTTGTCACCATGACGGAACACATTCTCGAGAATCTTTTTCTTCGACTCCGCCTCCCGAGTGTAACCTGTGAACTCTCGCAGTGGGTCGCTCGTTATCTTGCCGAGGAGTTCTCCTGGCTCGTCATAGTCGCACTCAATGCACAACCCATCTGGCCCTCGAACTGGTTCCATGTCAGTACCAACAACCCGTATGAGTTTAGCCGGATAGAAGAGAGTCGTGATGTGGGGGAGATAACCACAGGCCCCAACTTTGTTCATTGTGTTAATGAGCGTCGCGTTACCCTCTGTAGATCCGTAGAACTCGCCAATGTAGGGAATCTTGAATCGTTTCTTGAACTTAATCCAAACATCTTTTCGGAGTCCATTTCCAATTGCTTTCTTGATACAATGACGGGTATCAAAGGGTGATGGCGGGGTTGCTAATAAGTACCGGCATAGCTGACCAATATACTGGATCACAGTGACGTTGTACTCAAAGCAATCGCGGAAGAAGGTAGAGGCCGAGAACTTGCGCTTGATTACGATCGGCGCGCCAACAGACCACGACATACCCACACCAAGCAGGCCAGCAGCCGAATGATAAAGTGGAAGTGGACAGTAGATTGTGTCTTTCTCTGTCACATTATGGAACAAGGCGAAGGAGAGGCCAGCCATGAAGATCCGAGTGTGGGAGACTTGGGCAGCCTTCGGTAGGCCAGTGGTACCTGAGGTGAAGATCAGGAAAATGGGGTCATGTGGCTTGCGGCCCTCTCGAGCAGTTCTTGAGACGGGCGCGATATCAGCAACGCTATAGCCCACCTCCCCATTAATCAGTGGAGTTAGGTCCTCGATGACCCTTGCTTGCGTGCGACAGACTTCTCCCTCGTGCAATGTGGCTGACGAATCGATGAGCCTCGGGAACTTGAAGCTTCCAAGCAATGCGCTTGACGATGTGGAACTTGAGTTTGAGCAGATCCTCGTGGCGGCTTCGACAGGAAAACGCGCATCCGGAGCGAAATAGAGAGCCATACTGGACTGAAGTAATGAGGGGAGAATCTCTGTAACGTTAGACTGGCACTCAGCACCATAAATGAGCGCCTTCGCCTCAGACTCTTGAATGGAGTGAAGCAGTGACTTGCCACGCATAGTTGCATTGATCAGAGCGATCTTGAGGTCAATTTTCGCAGCACCTAGCCAGAACATTATGAACTCGGGCCGCGACTCCATTAATAAGGCAATACATGAGCGTTTGGGTAAATTGAGCGTCATTAGCCATCTGGCTACGCGATTGGAATGAATTTCCAAATCCTCGAAGGTCCAGGTTTCACGTTCGAAAATCAAGGCCGGGCGATGCCGGAACTTCGAGAGTACATCTTCAAAAACGTCTGGCAGCGTCTTCTTTTGCAGAAGGAAAAGATACGTAAAGAACTTAAGCTTAAGAAATCTGACGACATAAAGAAGAAACTCTTTGTATCGCTGGATCAAGATGCCAGCCATCACCATCAATCCGCAGCAGACAACAACGACACTCTTCAAGGACCACGTGTCGTCATGTCTATCGCCTGGTGCGACGTCAGGACCAACCAAGGCGCCTTGAGGCAAATCTTTAAGGAGACTGAGTCGAGTGGTGGAGTCTTGCAAAGTTGCAAGAGCCCTCATGCAGTTGATTGAAACCAGCAATGAGGTGAAGCGAAGAGCTCGTTGCACAGCCAAGGCTCCACTGGATAAAACTGATGTGACAGTCATTGAAGTAACTCTTTCAGCCTGACTCAATGCGTACGAAGCATAAAGCACTGGTACTCGTGTTGAATCTGTCGTGTGCGTGGCCAAGAGCGTCACAACGGTCTGCAAAGTGGATCTCGAAGGCAACCTAGAGCAGGGGTCTGTGGAGTACAGTGGGCCAGTATGAGGCGCGTTATTAATAGCTAGCCGGCTGACTGTACAGTGCCTGTGACGCATGTGGATGGCACTGGAAGCACAAGAGGGGAGCGAATATCAACTCCGCCTGGAATCAACTTCAGACCCAAGAACCACGACTGGCGTACAGCATCCAGTTCAGCGGGTAACAGCGCACAGAACATTAATAGATGGACACATACTGAGCTACATTATGCTCAAATTACTAGCACATATTTTTTCGAGTCATAGATCCTGCTACATCCACTGATTTCCAGTGTGCTATAAAGATCGCGCTAGACCTGAGTCAGACCACGAAGACAAAGATTTCCAGGTCTGTTGCGAGGAGAATCACCATTGAACCGCGACCATTTCAACATGAGCAATACGTCCAGTGCCTGATAAACTCATGCGCTGGTTGATGCCTCTGCCAAGCTTCGTGGATCGCGATTTCTCGGCAAATCCCCGAATTCTGGTACGGAGAAAAACCGCTCAGCATACGCTAGTGGGCAAGGCGGGCTGCTTAGGGAGTTGAAATATGGGTATAATTGTATGTCTCGCTCTAGTTCAGGTTGTTAACTCGGGAATTGCGACTTATCTCTTCTCCTTGCATGGTTCTGGAATACACTCAATGGGATGAGGTCAGAAGTCAGGTTAGCAGAGAGACAGCTCTAGGGTTTCAAGACTGAATGTACTGTCCTAGCGTCGTTCATAAACCTATATGCGTATGAAATGACATAACTCACTGTAATTGTGGGAAGACTCCTGCAGGAAGCACTGGAAATGTGGAAAACCCCAGGCGGAACTTTATGACTGCGCACACTAGTTAACCTAGTGTTAAAGTAGACACCGTGACGCTGGGATGGCTGAACAAACAAGCTCGCTAGGTGTGGTTGCAGATAAGTCTCGCGACTTTTTCAATGATTACTTCATTGGCAATGTTGATAGCGAGATAATTCAGGATCTACAAGCCAAGCATGAAAAAGAGGAGAGCGAGCACTTAACAGGAACGCGTTCGTTGGCGGTACCGCAGCAGAAACTCGACCTCCTCAACTATGTACGCGAATCCGTCGTTGGGACGAACGATATGGTGCCCACGCCGTTTGGACCCCGCAAACTAACCTACTGCGACTATACGGCATCAGGCCGAGCACTATCGTTCATTGAGGAGTACATTCAGAATGAAGTGCTGCCACTGTATGCGAACACGCATACGTTGGGTGACGCGACTGGACTTCAGACAACTCTATCGCGTCATGAAGCCCGCGATATCATCAAGCGTGGCTGCCGCGGATCAATCGATGACGCCCTGCTATTTGTTGGTACGGGTGCCACCGCAGGTATCAACGCACTTGTCAAAATTTTGGACATTCAGAAGCTTACGGAGCCCACGCGTCTTGCTGTAGAAAAGCTTCGTGAAGAGAAGCGGAAGAATGCCGCTGCTGATAAGCTTATGCAGGCCGCTATGTCAGACGCCCCTCGTGAGGAATTGAAGCTTGCCACCGCACAGGCTGGAATGTCTTCGTTGGGTGCAGACGCTATGGTTGACTCGCCGCTCAATGATTCGCTAGATGCAATCATGTATGGTGCCGAATTCTTTAATGAGGCTACTATGGAGTTCGCGACTGGCTGCTATCCTCGTGTTGTTGTCTTCGTCGGCCCATACGAGCATCACTCTAATATCCTTCCTTGGCGTGAATCTGGCGCGCTTGTACGCGTTATTCCGGAGGCACCGACTGGAGGTCTGGACCAAACCGTGTTAGAAAAGGAGCTGAAGCGGTGGAGTGCGATCACTCTCCCGCCACCTCTGTTGATCGGTGCATTTAGTGCAGCGAGCAACGTGACAGGAATTTTGGAGGATACACTTGGTGTTACTGCGCTTTTGAACCAGTATGGCGCACTAAGCGTGTGGGACTACGCTGCAGCTGCGCCATACGTCCCAATCGACATGAATCCAATGAACGACAGTCGCTACAAGAAGTCCGCGATCGTCTTCTCTCCCCATAAGTTTGTAGGTGGAGTCTCGACACCAGGTGTTCTGCTGATCAAGAAGAGGCTTTTGCAAACTCGATCTCCGCACCGACCTGGAGGTGGTACGGTGCTTTATGTCACGGCGAAGGAGCATGTGTATCTCTCTAACTTCGAGGAGCGCGAAGAAGGTGGAACCCCAGAGATTATTGGGTCGATTCGCTGTGGCTTGGTTTTCCAGCTCAGGGAGAGCATAGGCGCGGAACTTATCTATCGCGAGGAGCTGCGTCATGCACGCAGAATTCTGAGCTCCCTCTCCACCCATCCGCTCATCCATATCTTGGGTCATCAGCAGGAAACCGCTCAGGGCCAAGCTGCCGGTGCTCGACTCCCAATCGTCTCATTTGTGATTCGCTATGCTCCAGATCCTGCCTTACTTCTTCATCACAACTTCGTCGCTGCGCTACTGAATGACTTGTTTGGCATCCAGACTCGTGCAGGCTGTGCATGTGCAGGTCCGTACTCCCAGGCACTACTGGGTATTCGATCCGCCGCCGCAGCCGACTTCCTCAAGGTTGTCATTGAGAAGCAAGAAATCATGCGTCCTGGTGCCGTGCGCTTCAACATCAATTACTTCGCATCGAAGGAGGAGGCGGAGTTTGTCCTTCGAGCGATTCACTGGGTAGCCGAACACGGATGGAAATTACTCCCCTTCTACTGTTATGTCGTTGCCAGCGGTGAAGTGAAGCACCGGTCGAGGCTGACAAAGACCCTTGGACGTCGCTGGTTGTCCTCAGTCTCGTACATATCAGGTAAAATGCAATACTCCTCGATGAGAATGCGCGCGGATCTGGCAGAGACCTCACTGAGTGACCTTTATGCAAAGTATCTAGCGGAGGCAGATGCTTGTGTGACACCTGCGGCACTTCGTGCATCGCTACCTGACGAGCTCGCAAATCAAGCCAGTGCACTGAGTCCTCAAAGTCTGGCTCTACGGTGGTTCCCTTTAACACACGAAGCGCTGGCAGATGTCAAGCAGTTCTTGGCGCTGACGGAAGGTAAGACTATCTCCGCTGCAGAACTACATAGTGTGTTCGGCGTGATGAATCCCTCTGCACGGTATGACCATAGCCGATGGTTGCAGCGGCCACAGACTGCTATCCAGCCACACTACGCGTACCTCTCTGGATTATTGTCTGAGTACACTCGACCTTCACCAACCATCATCGCAGAGTCCACGTCGGCGTCGTCTTTCGACACGGAGATGAAAGTCGTTTCTGCAGCAGGTGACAGTAGCTCGTCGAAACCAGGTAAGCAGGCTTGCCTGCCCTGTCTCGCAGACGGTGCGGAACTCGTGAACGCGCACCGAAGGACGAGTGCCATCATTGAAGAACCTCAGATGCCAAACGGACAGGGTAGCAAGGATATTATGGACCGCCTCTGCCAGAATTGCTTCCACGAACACAAGGTTGCAGAGTCCTCAGTTAAGGGCGCGTCTAATGCCCGAGAATGTGACGCGTGTGAGTGTGTTTTCTTCGTACCACGAATCCCAGTCAAAAAGCATGAAGTTGAACAAATCCAGAAGAAAATGGCAGCGAAGATTGGTGATGCCATTCATACCTTCAACATGATTCAGTCTGGTGACCGTATCATGGTGGGAGTCTCAGGTGGCAAAGACTCGCTCACCTTGATTCACATGCTTTTGTACTTCCAGCGTCGATCACCCGTCAAGTTCGAGCTTGCCGCTTGCACAGTGGATCCACAGGCTCCAGAATACGACCCATCGATTCTGAAGAACTACTTTGCTGCGCTTGGCGTCAAGTACTTCTATGAAAGCCAGGATGTGATCGGAAGTGCCAAGAAGTGCCTGGCGCAAAACCCCAAGGTATCGATTTGCGCCTTCTGCTCAAGAATGCGGCGCGGCATTCTTTATTCAGCCTGTCGGCGTGAGGGTTATAACGTCTTGGCGTTGGGACAGCATCTGGATGACTTAGCCGAAAGCTTTGTAATGTCTTGCTTTCACAATGGTAGTCTTCGCACAATGAAGGTTAACTACACGAACAAACAAAAGGATGTGCGCATTATTCGTCCATTGTGCTTCGTACGTGAAGCGAAGACAAAGGAATATGCACGTGCCATGCATTTGCCAGTCATCAGCGAAAACTGTCCAGCTTGCTTCGAGGCACCAAAGGAACGTCAGCGAGTAAAATTGATGCTCGCAGCACAGGAGACGATTCATCCTAATCTTCATAGCTCACTACTACGTGCGATGATGCCACTACTCAAATTGGCATCACATGATGCAACTATTGCGGCCTTGGCTGCTGGCAACCAAGTTACTGCGACAGCCGCGGGCGAAGCCAAGCAGTCTGCAACGGCTAGCGCCCACGACGCCATCCTGCAACTCTTGAAGATGCAGCAGGAAGGCGATGAAGATGATGACGAGCGCCCACAAGCTCAACGACGTGGTCGAGCAAACACTAAGACCCAAGCCGAGAGTCGCGCTGAAGAGCCGTCATTGTCATCACGAGACGCCCTGGTCTCTGATGGAATGCAGCAAACGACCAAAAGAGTGCAACTTGAGCAAAATACGGATGGGAAATCTATGAATCAATGAGTACCACATAGAAGTATACAATAGACAAACCTCACGCGAGTACCTGTAGAATATAAGAAGACTTGTATGATTCAGTAATTTATGATATCAATAGCGTGTTCGTTGAGATTGGTCGCCTACAACCAAGAGGGAAACGACATCGAAAAGGCCGGACGCCTTTACTCTGCATACCAATAGACTGGACCGTAATAATAGCGCAATGCAATGCCTCCAATGCAACAGACGACTTGAAGCGCTAGAAGGATGAATGTAAGGGTTTCCTCCCTAACAGGACCAACGATCCTCAGGACAAGGTTAATTAGAGTCAGGTTATCATACTCTTTACCATTGTGTACAAAGCGAGACGGGCGTCGTAGACCATCCTTAGCATCGAACGCAGGCAGTCGATGACGAGGGCAGGGGTAAATACGGAAAAGTTGAGGGAGCGAATACACAAAGTTGAAGATTTGTGGAATCAAGAACAAGAGTAGTGTCTTTGAGAAATGACCCAGGATGCCTACAACTGCAAGGGTCATTCCTGCAAAGTAACAGTAAGTGTCTCCCACGAAGACCCGCGCAGGATACCAGTTATGCTTAAGTAGAGCGAGCGAAGCTCCGATGAAGACAATCAAAATAATAGCTGAGAGCATATGGGGGTGTTGCATAGGATTCGTGGATCGGCTAAGTTCAAAGAGGTTGGTGCCCAGAATAGCAACAGCAATGATAATAGCCTGGCCTACCTCAAGACCGTTGATACCTGCATAGATATTGATAGCGTTCGTCGAAAACACTGCAAGCATAGACATGAAGAGATAGTAGTAGATACCAAGGTTGATTATTTTGCCATCGGCCTTGCTGTCTACAGTTACAAAGATGTTGAGGAGCTTTGCAAGCCATGTGAGCTCACCGTTATTGAAAAGATAGGACCGTGCAAAGAGCGGCATAACGATCGACGTGCTGCCAGTATAACTGCAGAGCAAGGGCAACGAGGCAATGGGTGGTAAAGCCAACTTGAAGCGCCAGGGCAAGTCAAGCACATCATCGGCGAAGCCGAGCAGCACCATGAAGCAAATAGACATGAGCGCTGCGTTATATTTCATCAGCTCCTGTGGCGTGGTCGCATCGAACAACTGGACAATGATCACTGCCGTGATGAACACAACCGCGACAACAACACCGAGTGCTGAGGGAACATCAAGGTCCTCGTCCGGGGTGCCCTTGCGGCCTAGATCCTTCCCTTTAAGTCCTCGACGTGCGAGGAAGACCTGCAGGTAAGGGATCAGGTAGTCACTCGCTAAGTACGACACAACGCCAACGAAGCTGACGCCAGTCAGCATGTACTTCGCCTCGGCATCTGAGATCTTGCCGAAGAACCAGAGCAGTGGCGCGAAGAGAAGCGCGAGACTGAGGACCTGAAAACCGCTTCGCATGCTCAGATCTGCTGAGGGACTGCTCGCTCGCAAGAACGGCAGGCGGATAATGGGGTGTGATCAGAAGTGAGTTTTGGAAAGAGTGGCCGGATGCGTCGAGCGAAGTAGTTAGTGGTACAATCGTGGTGACAATACATTAACAATGGGTTTCGCAGTAGATTATGCTAATATTTACCAAAATCTTTACCCGTATCTTGGCCAAGCCCCATGATCCGACCACTAGATTAGGTTTAACAAGCGACGTGATCAATCTATTTTCGATTTGATAGGATCTCACGACAGACCCCCACTTCACCCATGCATATAGGATATGTCGACGTCCACCACCCAAACGAAGCGACTTCCGTCGGAATTCATCAAGCGCATCATTGGCAGGCCCGTAATTATCAAGCTTAACTCGGGGGTCGTCTACAAAGGCATCCTTGCTTGTCTCGATGGTACGTATAGGCAGAGATTTGTATCGTTATATATGGGTATGCTCGCTTTAATGAGTACGTTAATGCCATATTGTGTGTTGTTTATCCCGTATCCCCTTTAGGCTACATGAACGTCGCGATGGAACAATGTGAAGAATTTGTGGATGGGCAACTTAAGGTGCGATACGGTGATGCTTTCATTCGAGGTAATAACATTATGTCGATTAATACGCAGAAAAAGAAGAAGGCTGCAACCGCTGCCGTAGATGGTTAAGTGTTGACTAGTACCCGCCAAATAGCGACGAAAATCGCTCCCGAAAAGTTTCTCTGGACGGATTCAGAGGGGACGGCTTGACTTGGATCGATCGTGATGCGACTTCGTCTGTAACAACCAGCATCCTAAGATGTTTGATACAGATGTCACTACACGTCTCCTGAAAGTATCACCTCATTGTGTGGTATTAGACATGTCAACGGAGACGGAACAAATGATCAAAAAGGTTTAGTGTTACTGCTAGGTCTATGTGAAAGATCGACACTCCAAGGAGAACGTGTACATATGTAGCATTTGCGTACCTGCATATGCCAATAGCGACAAGATTATGACTGAAATGAGGGGTGCGTGGTGCCTAATAGGTTAGCTCCTTCCGCACACGCACTTCTGTGAATGAACGAAGTTAGAAAATCGGAGTTGTTTCCTCATCACTGATCGAGGCCCCATAATTGTGGAGATTGACCACGTAAGTTAGATATCTAAAGTAGTGACAGGTGCATAAAGCCTTTCTCAATTGTAATTCATCCATGCGTTGAGGTGGGTCGGTATCTGAGAGGCTACCACACTAATCTAGTCAATCATGTATTGTGTGACACCGCGTTACAAGCACAATGTGATCAAATTTTCGGCGTTGGAGAGTAATTCCTACTATAATCGGAGCCCCTACTTGGGCATGCAGCAGGTCCAATCAGCGGCCTGCCATGGGAGCGCGTATGAATGGTAAAGCACCAAAGTTTTGTGACTAGAGTTGCTACCTGGACGTCGCTGTGGAGGGTGGTTCGGAGGCCTCTTCGTCTGGTGGCTCGGGCTGAGGCGATGTGGAGAGAACGGTCGACTGAGATGCCGGTACTAGTCCCACACGGCCTTCATCTAGGCGTATTTCACCTGAAAGTGTGGCCTCTACTTCGTCTGATGCAGGTGTTCGGCTACATAATCCAACAATCTTACCACCACCAACGGCTATCCGACTGTTCCTTCGCTCATTCGTCGTGAAATCCGCTTCTGCAGCTGATGAAGCTCTATCTAGCTTGAGCTCGCTCTCAACTTGTAAATTCGCTTTCTTTGCCTCACTCGTATCATAGGATGGTTGACCCTGTGCCGACGGGATGTGATTCTGTTGTGGCTGGTTAGGTAGCTGGGCCGACTGTTGAGAATGTTGCGATCCCTGTGGAGGCTTATGCATCTCATCCCCAGCAATGACACGATTAGAGTCCAAGGTACGTCCAACAATGAACGCAAATAGATCCGTGAGCGATACTATGCCCATGAGTCGCTTATTTTCATCCAAACATAGTAGCTGGTGCCGCTCCGACACATATAATTTCCGAGCAATATCGATCAACGTATCATCCATTGAGCAGGATGCAACAGGAGGTCGGACAGGAACATAAGCGAGGATATCTCGGAGCTTTAGAGGACGTTCGGCCAAATATTCATAGTCATCATGGTGCACCAATAGGCGGACATCCGATCGTGAAAATGCATCCACGACAACACCTGTTTCTGGATCCAATAGGGGCAACGCAGTGATTCGATGACGCTTTAAAGTTCGGAGTGCATCTAGTACTGGAGTATCTAAGGTCGCAGTGACTAGAGACCCTTGGAATCTACCAATTCGGGCCTCTCGAACTGTGAGCATCAGTGCGTTTCGTTGGGCTTCATTCGGGGCGTGTGGCGCGGTCGGAGGTACCGTTGGATCGATTACCTTGAGTAAAGCCTCCAAGATCTTGTGTTGTGTCAAGAAACACAGTACCGTATGAGCCAGCGCATCGGTAACAACAGCAAGACGGTGCACGCGATACGTTAGCAGGTGCTCCGTAGCCTCTAGTAAAGACACCTCAGGGGCTACACAAAGGAGCTTGGATATCGACGCTCCCTGCTCTCGCAAGCGCATTTGCCAATCTGAAATTTTCAGCGAGCCTATTTCTGCTCGGCCAGACTTATGTGTTTCATACGTGTGGACAAGAATCTCCAAAAAGTCCGTAACACTTAGAAGACCGATATATCCACGCCGACTGTGGTTCCAGACAGGCGCACAGTTTACTCCATGTTGAAGAAGGCCCGTAAATGCATAGCGAACCTGCAATTCACTATCAAAAACAACAACCTTACCTGAGATTGGAATTGTTTCAAAGACCAGGTGCCGCTGAAGTGTGGATGTCATGATGTTTTTCGCTTCTACGCGTAACTTCTCGATACGCTCCATCTCAGCGATCTCTGGGGAAGTACGGACTGGAACCATGCCCTCCGCGACTGTGCCTCTGCTAAGCGCAACAGGCGCAGAAGGTGAGTCAGTTGCTTCAGTACCTCGGAATGATGCAGATGCCACTGGAGTAGCAGGTAGCGAGCCAACTAGAGGTGTGGTTCCAGCACTAGTATTGACTTTCAGCGCTGCTGCTACGGGGTTAGAATAGCCAGAGTGTTGGGTCTTTGGATTTGCTACCGGTTGATTCTGGTGCTGCATTGGGTGAGCCTGCTGTTGGGATAAGAGAAGTCCATCTTGTGAGTACGATCGAGGTGCCGGATGAAGGGAGAAGCCAGTACTGGGTGCTGGATTCAACGGCGGAGTTCCAAGTTGAAACGTCACATTCGTGGCGGCAGCGGCGGCAGCAACGGCGGCAGCCGCCGCTGCTGTGCCTGCGCTAGCTGCGGTCGCAATTGGCGATGTAGGATAGGAGTCGCCACCACGTGGTAGTGTCGCCGTTTGAGGCTGAAGGCTTGGTCCTGGTAGATGAGAGGTCACGAAAGCGTGTGTTGTCGGAACATAGGTTTGGCCGTGAAGCTGCTGCAGCTGTTGAATCTGATGGTTCTGCTGGATTTGTAGCCTTTGAAGATTCTGTTGCTGGTGTTGCTGACGGTAGATCTCCAGGTGCTGCGCCTGTGACTGCTGCTCGAGCTGCTGCTGTGTCAAGACCTGATTGGGAGCAGTCTTGGGCGATCCCAGTTCGTCATGCTCCTGCTCCTGCCTGTCCAGTTGCGACGCGGAGGACTGGTTGGAGGGGTGCCCTGAATCGTGCGATGTCATATCGCACTACAGTCGCCCTGCGGATGAAGGACGAAGACTGTCCTTCACCTCCAATGACGGAACTTGGTGTGTCAACTTGTGAAGTTGAGGGAAGGCTACAGAAGACTGCCGAGAAATCTGATAATGACAAAGGTGTTGGGACACTCAACGTGTTTCAAAGGTCTTGAGGACTCTCCTGTCTTGAATGGGTGAAAAGCTGAGTCTACCTTCGATAAATCGCTTCGGTCCTAAAAACAAGAAGTTGTACCGGATCAGGACAAAGATGCACCAAATAAAACAGACTACACAAGTTATTCAGATGCCCTCGTGTGGGATACAGCTGTTTATATGCCAGCACACACCCTAGATCTCCAGATACAGTGGACCGGGAAAGTCGTTCGAAACTCAAATCAAATCGGTTAAACCGCTGTGGCAGCCTAAGTTCCGATCCAGTAAATGCGATCGTAGGGAGCTTACAAGTAGTGGGTACAGTCGGAGATAGAAGTGGCAGTGATAGAAGAATCGATATGGAGCCTCGACTCGTTGCTCGACTGCCTTCTTGCTCGACGCCGTGATCGATTTGAAACCGGCCCTGATGAAGGCGGCCATGACTATCAAGATCAGCTTAGGAGCTGCTCGAAATGAACACAATATGGATGTTTCTGTTAGCTGTAATGCTCACCCACCGCTCGTTCGCCGTCGATTTGCAAGGGTTGGCATTTGAAGCTCCACGGGAACTGCATGACTCGTAGCTGAACATAGGACAGAACATTTGTTGCAAACGAAAGACGATGTCGACAAGCAAGCCCGCGGGGCGGCAGCGTAATTACGTATACGTAGCTGGAGATAGGTGACTGAAAATCGTGTGTAGTCGTCGGGGTGTCAATCAGATAGACTGCCAGGTCAAAGAGTCGAATCGAGGACCTCAGGGGGTTTGGATTATCGAGATACATGAACTGAGGCACATGGTCGGTTAATACCTTGTCCACATGAGTCCCCAGAACCTGGAGGCAGTCCATTTTGAGTTGTAATGCTCAAACTTTTGAACGTGCATTGGTGGAACAGCTCTAGTCTAGCCCATCTCAGTCCTGAATTCAAATTCTTTGGCCCAGTTTTCCCGCGATTTTTCACCCGCTCCCACACGGATAAAAGCGCCACAAGCCGGGATACGTGTTTGGAATGCCGCATTAAAATTAGAAGACAATGTTGTCCTTGAGAAAATTCTCGTTCTACCCGGTAACCTTCATCTGATAACCGCGGGAAGCCCTTCCCGCCAAGACTCTCTACTGCTCCCACTTCACTTTTTCCGACTCCTGTACCACCCCGCGTTTGCGACCTTCCAGCTATATTCGTGCCAGCCTGACAGGTGTCTTAGGTATCTTCTGCTGTCCTCTTCCGGTTACTAACTTTATAGGTCCAGACCTGCTTCCAGAGGCGCAAACAGGCCAGACTGCTAACCCTCAACTGATTTGAAGCATGAGCAACAACTCGGGCGCACCTTTGAGGCAAGGGGATGGATCGGTCGAGCGAGTATCACTTTCCCGACCCAAGCCACTTGGTGTATTGCCGCTAGCATTGACAGACTCGTCTACATCGACTCAAGTCGGGCGAAACCTGACAGGTAAACTGCACTTGGGGCAAGCCAGTAGTACCTACCTCCTGGGTTCTCAGGGCTCTGTGAATATCTCGAATGGACATTCCGATGCTACAGCAGGGTTGAACGGAAACGATGTAGCTCTGAGCCCTTCCGCTACCATGTCTGAGAAGAACGGGTTGCTTCTTGCACGACTCGCGACTGATGGGACCATTGCTCGACGTGATGCTGCTAACGATCCTTTGGTGAATCCTCATTCAAATCAAATCAATCATGCGGGACTTTCTGCCTATGGTCGCCACCAGCTTGGAGTAATATCGCTTAGATCTGGCACCGGAGAACCCCGCGGGTCATCCAAATCGATGGATAATTCGTCAGGTGCTCCCACCACAGAGGTGTTACAACATCAACAGCCTGAAGGCCATTCAATCGACGCCACACTTCCACTCAGTCAGACCATCCCATTAACACAGTCCCTCGTCAATTCCAATAACCTGAATGATTCGGCTTTTGAAGCCCTTCAGCCTCTGCCGTCGGCCACGGAACAAGCTGGTATTGACACCTCGATGCAGCTCCAGACTAGCTCTAGCTTTGTTACCAGGCCGCCAAGCGAAGAGGTGCCAGTTAGCTCCGCAACTGCCTCGAGTGCCGCACCTGCAACCACCTCACAACTAAGCGGGCCGAGTTCCACAAGTCAAGGATCAGCCGGCACCAATCAGACAGCGTCTTCGGCAACGTCAGGCTCAACGCCTCCAGGATCAAATGCCCCATCTGTCCGAAAACCCAATGGAACGAACCCTACAAATAACGCTGCCAATCCTACATCACCAAGCCGTTCAGGCGTCTGGCTGCAAGCTCCCAGCACCATGCCAGCATCTGGAACGATCCAAGTTACTGGGGCAAGCTTCGTACGGGCGGTTCCAGCGCCTTCTGCGGAAGCTGCCAGCGTGGTTGCAGCTAGTTTGCTAAGCAAAAATGTAGCCCAGAAGCCGTCAGGAGCGGCGGTCCCCGCGTCTGTATTATCTACAGCCGTGAATGCTGCGCTCGGAAAGGTCCAGCAAGCGAATAACTTTACCATTCGAGCAGAAGCGTCTCCAGCTAGTCCTTCGAGTCCATGTGGCTCGGTCGCTGCGACACCACGACTCACCCCTTTGGAACCCTCACGAGGGCCAGATCTCTCCCCGCTTGCTATCCGAGGTCTTCCTCGTAGCTCTTTGACGCGATCAGACAGCACGAACAGCTTGTCAGGAACGGCTATCCCAAGATTTGGAAGCAATGCCAGTGCGGCGCTCGCTGTCCAATACGGCTCATTAGCCCCACAAAATGCCTCGAAAGGAACCGGGCAATCCGCCTCGCAACAGCACTTGAGTACTCTGGTGTCGATTTCTCGCTCCAACTCAGCAACCGGAAAGCTCTCGCAACAACCGCAACAGCTGGCACAACAGCCATCGCAGCAATCCGCTCAAGTTTTTCAGATGCAAGTATCCTCGCAGCCCAGCTTCAGGAACACACAACTGGCTCGTGGGCCTGATGTTGGTCTACTCGGGTCTTCATTGTCACAATCATCCCAATTTAGCATCGATGGCCTTCCGCTATCCCAGCCGTCTTTGTCACAGCAAACAAGTCTTGGGAGCGTGGGACTACGATTCAGCCAGCAAACTGTTACCGGAAGTCAGACTGGGAGCAACCTCATAATGCTACCTCATCAGGATTCTCTGATGAGTTCGACGGAATTCAAGAACGCTCGAAGTAGGTGGCAGACACGGAGCGGAATGCTAACAGCTACGAATTCGTTTACGAGTGCCTTTGGATTCATGCCCACCCAATCTCAATCTCCTCCCCAATCACAGTCCCCAAATCTCTCACAAACCCCTACCCCGTTGCCTGCAGGCAGCACTGCAGCCTCGTCGTCGTTGGCGGTTCGTGGTAACCGTAATGCACTCCTGGCTCACAGTCCTCTACATTCCGCTCAGGCGGGAGATCCAAGTACTCAGTTTGTAGCTAGGACCTCAAGTTTTATTCGCGGCTTTCAAACCGGACTGCAGAACACATTCGGACGGATTCGAGGTCCAAATCCGCCACGTACCGACTTAGTGGCAGCTCCGGGGAAGAATGGTGTACTGATGGGGTATGTAGGCTATCAGTATAACGATGTGTCCCTTGATAGATCTCAATCGATGGTCTTGGCCTCAGATGTTGATGGAGATGACACGAGTGAATACGATCAAGAGGACGAAAACTCGGTACTAGACCATCGGAGCCGCGAACTTAATCAAGTGGCACATCCGGGACCATCGTCACAACACTCGACTAAATCCAATAAGCGCAGCAAGCCTAGGTCCCGAGACCTTGATATGGCACTGGCAGCTTCTCCTGCTCAGGAAGACGGTACTACGGGTGACGAATCTATCACAACCGCTCAGCTAATCCAATATCCTGGTGCACTGACCCCAGCTACAAGGCCCTTCGAGAGCTACTCAGAAACCAACATGGGGCTAAAGATTATCCCAGACGACCCCGAATGGAATAGTTATATGACCGGTAACAAACGAGTTAAAATTACGGTTGCATACCTGAAAGACTCAGAGTCGGCGCAGCCTTCAGAACGTGACGTCACTGTTAAGACTGGCCCATTTCCGGCCATGCCTGCACCCGCTTGTCTCGAATACGTGTTTCCACCTATTAGTTTAGAGGCCATCATAGCAAGTCAGGAGAGGGTTTGAACGATGTGCCGTACAATATCTCGTAGAACTACGAATGCATACGTTTTGCCTTTGGTTTTATGCTTCTATAGCTTATCCCTAGTTTACTACAGTTCATCACGTTGCGAGGTGATTGTTGTCTTACTCGTCGTTGGAGACATCATGATATGCTCCGGGTTTACAACCAAAGGTGCTTTAAGTTGATTCTCATGCATCTTTGTGTTATGGATAGTTTCTACAGAGTTACATGCGTAACGCGTGCGCGCCGCTGATACTGCTGCTTCCATGGCACGAACAAACAATGGTGTGTTGAACAGTGGGTAAGCGGACTGAGGATTATCTTCAGCATTCCCTCCATGTCTATCAGGAAGATGTGCGTCGAGAAGTCTTTCTAAGCGAGTCTTAAGTGCTTCAAGCTCTCGCGGATACCGAGCCAGGCGGACGGCGCGCCGAACAAAATCGGTTTGGGAGTCCGCCACCAGCTCAGGTAGTCCGGCGGCGAGAACAATGCTGGCTGAGACTCGAGAGGCGAACGTCTGATTCGCCACGGTTAGCACTGGCAGCCCGACATAAAGCGCGTCGGAGGCCGTCGTATGTGCTGTGTAGAAGAATGTGTCAATAAACAAATCAGCTCGTTTGTGACGTGCAAGGTGAACGGGCTTGGGCTCGCGTCCAGCGAACACAAGTCGCCTTGGGTCCACACCATACTCAACAGCTGCTGCGCGCAGGTTGGCCTCAACGACACTATCAGCAGAGAGTAGCCAAAGTACACTTCCTGGGGTGGCCCGTAAAATGGCAGCCCACGCGGCGAAACTGTCCGGCTCGTATTTGTTATTTCGATTAAAGCATACAAACACGAAGCCTTCTGTCGATTGTGGTTTGTTTAGGGCCTGTTCTTCGAGGGGTAAATCAACTACGGGGAAGTCGTCGATCTGCACATTGTCAAAGCGAGTTAGGTTGGTTGGAAATTGTTCCCGGAGCCGCTCGACCTCCTTAGGGTCGAAGTCTCGAACAACTCGTTCAGGGAGGCCCAGCTGGGCACGTGAAGGCGTTGGCGCGACTGATGACCGATAGTCTTGGGGCTGGTACGTGTACGGCATGTAAAGAGGGGTTTCTGAGAGGAAATTGACAAGAGTTGTCGAGTTACCAACGACCAAGTGCCTCAAACGATGCGGTAGTCCGAAACGCTTAACGAAGGTATCAGTGACTTGAGGAGGCACATTGCTTGGTGGTGCGATGATGGGATCCACCACAATATAGTCCACTATTTGACTCGCACCCGTCGTACCCGCGAAGCCAAGGAAAGTAACTTGAACCGGTGCAGGACGGTGTGCCAGAACCGCTAATGAATTGAAGTTGTGAGCCCCATCGTAATCAATGAGGACATCGATCTCGTCTTCTGCGATTCGCCGAGCGACCGAGGCAGGATCGAGACCCCAAACATCGCGAAAAACGTCGGATGTGTCACGCACAATCTGTCGCTCCTCGCTACTGTCATCAGGCCCATAGGCGTACGAGTAAACCTCAAAGGCTGAGCGATCGTGAAGACCAAACATGCGCAGCATGAGCTGAGTACCTGGATAGCGTTCGAAACGGCGCGAAAGATACCCTACACGTAAGCGCCGTTGAAGCAGAGGTTGGAAGACCTCGGGAATTTGAAGGCCTGTCTGGATTGGAGCAGGCACGAAAGACGCATGAGTTGGAAGCACTTTACGGCAATAGTCGTGCAAGCCCGCAAGATTAAATGCCTGTTGAACCCTACTTTCGAAATCACGCAGGCGTTGGTTGTAGATCCTGAAGAAGGTATGGGGTGACTTCATGAAATCGCGCATGAGATCCAATGAGGACTTTGTGCTTTGTAGCTCTGTCATGACCGTACGATCAGCCCAGGACTTGGCAATTTCAAGAGCGAACTTCGGAGCCATTGGTAAGAATAATGTCTGGTATGGTGAAAGCGGTGAGTGCATACCTCGTCGTAGCATGTCGCGGACACCATCTTCTGTCTTGCGCAGGACTATGTCCCAGTTTCGCCAAATATTCAATTCGCGCTGAGCATGAAGGATGCCCACGACTGAGGCCGGTGATTGATCCAACTTGTAAGCGGCGCGATAATGCTCAAGTGCCTCTGACTGAAGGCCTCGGTTCGACAATACATCTCCAAGATTGCGGTGAGCCAACGGGTTTCTGGGATTCAGCGCAATCGACTGTTCATATGCCTGTGTTGCTTCTGTCCAGCGCTTAACATTGTTCAGCACATCCCCCAGGTAGAGGTACAACTCAGGGTTTTTTGGCGCGGCACGTATTGCCTCACGAAGCTGGCGCTCTGCTTCATCCGGCTTTCCCATTTGTGTATAGAGGTAAGCAACCTTCACGCGTGCTGGAACGAAGCTAGGGTTAACCTGGAGTGCGAAAAGGAACATTTCCAGAGCCTCAGAGCGGCTACCGGCCTGGAGATATGCATATCCGGCGTTAAAGTAGGTCTGATCGCGCATGGAATGGGGCTGTTGTGCGGCCTTTTTAAATAAACTTGCAGCCTCCAAATGGTTACCCTCTTCACCCACAACATAAGCGAGTCCAGAGAGCGCGAAAGGATCATTTGGAGCTATTTGAAGGGCATCTTCGTACAGTTTCTTCGCTGCTTGTGGCGATGGAGCGCGCTCGGCGTGCATCAGAAGTTGTTCAACTTCACTGCTTGGTTGAGCAACTGCCAGCGCAAACAGAAAAACGCCCAATAGCCAGAACAGGATTCGCCGTCGGCTAGCCCGAGAGCGGAACTCCGCCCCCGGAAACATACTGAGGACGGTGTGAGTCGGGGCGAGATCTGCCGGCTTGAAAATGCGATATATAGAGCTGCACGAGTGATATGGGCCTCGCTCTCTGGTTTCAGTGAACCAAGGCGTTCGATCCCAGGTGTTTTGATCACCTCGGAAATGGAACTCAATGAACCTCAGAATCTCGCCCAGTTCTGTTGTCCCTCGGATTAGTTGAACCAGGCCTTATCTGTGAAAATAAACTTCAGTTGCCTAATTAGCGCATCGAGTGCTAGCCAAAGATGTGGTTTTTGTAATTGTTCGTAGCTCTAGATACAGCACGTGATCTGACCGTTGCGTGCGCTTTTTCATTAAATTCAACTTGAAGCGAGGCAGAATAACTCTCGATTCATTCGACCAAGTCTGTACTTTCGCGGCTGAAATGTCGTTCTCCCCGCAACTACGTCCAGTACGTAATTGGTTTCTCTTTCTCGATCGTCGCTATGGCCCCCACATCACTCGCTTTTCATGCTAGTCTGCCCTCCCACTTTTTTCCATCCAATCAATAACGTCGTTTGAGTGGGATTTAATGGCTCAGTCGGCACTAAGTGTAAATAACTCACCCATTTCCCTGCCTCGCCCAACTTGATGCACCATCTCCACCCAACAATTAGTTTGACATGGACGAGTACGACCATGAAATAGATGATGACTACCTCCACTTAAACCACCAGGTCGATCCAGGCCAGGTTACCGACCAGATTCTGCAATCGGAGCCTGAGTTTAGGCTCATTGAGAGCAAGAGCAGCCTAAGCGCCTCGACTTCTGCTGCTGGCGTGGAGGATTATGCGCTAGCCCATGGGCTCCCCCAGAACGAAGGATCTAGTCTCGACCGAACCGAGTCGAGTCTGTCGGAGCTGACTCCGAACGACCGTGCGGCACTCTATGCGCTATCACAACTCAATTTGAACCAGCTGCGGAAGCGAGCGGAAGGCGAGGATACAGCTGAAGGTATAGATGCTGCAGCCGGCGACGGTGCGTCACAAAAAGAAGGTATGATTGGTGTCGTCTCTCCCGTTCGAGTGGCTGACGTTCCGCTCTTCAGTAATAGCAACTCATCATATCCAGGTGGTGATGGCTTCGAGGGCAATGCACGCAATCCACTTGAGACTTCAAATGGGCCCAATACCACCGCGATTGTCGTGCCTTTAGGTACAGAGGATCAGGCCGGAACTGTGAAAGTCGCAGCCATTCGCCAACGGGGTACAATCTCAACAACAATAACTACTGTGAGCACGCCACAAGGTACGACCACAACAACTACTGTGGTGGACACGGTGACCGGTGAAACTAGACAGTCCTCCACAACGTTCGCTGTATCGAATTCAACAGCCGTCTCAGCCACTCCTGGCATGTCGACAAGTGCCACTTCGACCGAAGTTGGCACCACTGCTGACAGCTCTTCTTCAAATTTATCGCTTTTGGATCCACGAAGAAAGTTGAATTTAGAAGAGTTGAACACCATTGTGGCAGAGCTGCTGAAAAATGGCCGTGAAAATGCCGATCTGGATGCAGTAAGGTCGGCAATGGAACGATATGATGCAAGCACGAAAGACTGGACCAAGTATGTCTTTTGGGACAGCAACTGCAAGTACACCCGTAATCTGATTGCCACGGACGGCAAGAACTACTCACTTATGCTTCTGTGCTGGAACGCAGAGCGCGAGAGCCCCATTCACAATCACCCTCGATGTGAGTGTTTCGTGCGAGTAGTTGATGGAAGTGTGGTTGAATACCGATACGACTGGCCACGACCAGATGCCAAGCCCGATGACCTGCTTCGACTTAAGGGCTTGCTCGATTGCCACCCAGGCGATGTCACTCTGATGAATGATTCACTTGGCTTACACAAGATCGTCAATCCCCAGAAGCGTGGTGCAGTTACATTGCATTTGTATTTCCCACCTTATCAAAGCTGTAAACTGTTCCTTGAAGGTACATCCACGTGTGTTACTGGGCATATGTGTTTCCACACGGAACGAGGATGTGTAGTGCAACACTTAGAGTAATCACTGGCGCGGCCTCTACAATCCCTATCAACACCTTATGTACTGTGTGCTGCCTTTGGCAGCGAGATCTCCCACTGTTGTATACCAATGCGCTTATCACAGCCCGCTTTACATCAAGTATCCATACTATGTCAACTTCCTTCTATTCCCTCATCTCCTGAATAGCTGAGTGGTCTCGTATATGGGCACGTCTTTATGAGAACCTGACAACTGAAATCAACCACCAAAATCAGTCCACTCGTTCCTCAGCTGAGGAAACGCAATTCATACGCAAAGCTCTCAATACTGCCCTTGATTATTGTAATAACTCAATACGAATCCTCTTTGTCCTCGTCGTACTAAGTCATCGTAGGTAAAGTCCTACGGCACAAAATATAGTCAACTAAGTCATTTAAGCGCAGCGAGTACTTCGAATGTGGCATATGAAAGCGAAACCGAAGATGTAGAAGGTTTGTATGTGCAGGCATGGGGACTTCAAAATGAAGTGTTGACTTCAATTCACGATATTAGGACAATGCAGACCAAAGCTGGATGCTTCGGACAAAGGAAAGTTCAAAACAAAAAGGAACATCGCGTGGGAGATTTGTAAGATAATATGAGCACATGTCAACTATGTAATGCGATGACTACCTTCCGGGAGCAGCCGCTGTGGCGGGCTTACGAGCTCTCGATTTGGCGGTTTCGGATCGAGGTGAACCGGGCACCGAGGGCGCTCCATTCGGAGCAGTGGCGGTTATTGCTAGAGCTGCTGCAGCTGCTGCAGCTGCTGTCGTTGCTTCCGATGTGCTCAGGACTCGAGGAGGAGCTCTTTTGGAACCAGAGGTCGCTTTCGTCTTCCGTGATGAGCCTCGACGCTGGCCCTCACCACTTCCTTCGTCATCATCCTCATCTTGATCCATGTCTTGGTCACCAAAGCCATCGTCATTGAGATCATCGTTCTCCTCGCCCTCATCGTCATCATCATCATGATCATCGTCATCGCCTGCACGATCTGCGCCATCCCCGTCTTGACCATCTTGGATCTGCATGCTCTGACAACGCTCCAGAGCCTGCTGAAGAAGCGTCGTAATTGTGGGGACGAGGCTGGGATCGGGCTGTAGGAATTGTTCGTCTTGGTCTTGAACGCCCTGCTCTAAAGCCTTGACCACCTTGGAAATAACAGTGGATCGGAACTGGAGGTTGGGTGGGAATACCTGTGCCAAGAGGTTTGGAAGATCGCGTGGTTTGGGATGGAGCACGTCGAGACGGCACGCCCGGACAGCAAACCTAGTCTGCCGTTTCGTGGCATATTCAGCCCTGCTAGTTTGGAGGCAATCGGGGCTGTGATCAGTGACACTTCGAATCACCCAATCCCGATAATGCATACGACTACCATCGTGGGGATTATCCACTGGCTTCTCAAACAGCTCCTTGACTAGCTTGGGGATCTGGCGAGCGCTCGCCTTCTCAAGCAAGCCTAAGTTGGCATTCGGAATGGTACGCAAGTCATTATACAGATAGTCGATTTGTAAATCTGTCACACGCTGAGACTCATCTTGGGGTACAGGACCGTACAAACCGCTCGTTTGGATGTAAGCCGAAAGACGTTCGGGGGGGATCTTCGGAGTACGTCCATGATCCGAGATCAACCGAACAATACCAGGGTGCGTCTGGAAGTCGACATTCTGCTGTAAAGCTGTCACGCAAAACTTAGCGCCAAGGCGGAAGAAAATCAACTTTCGATCAGTCCAATGCCTCTCATGGAATTCTTCCGGGAGGAGGTTGGTTTCCCAGTTGTTTTTCTTGAGATGTGCGCGGGCCTCTTCGCTCTGCTCTAAGTACCACTTAAAGCCCTTAATGAAGTACTCCTCTTGCTGTGCAAGTTGAGACATGCGTCGGGTCAATGCCTTTCTTCGACTCAGCTTTTGCAACTGGACATACTGATCGTAGCAAATTTTGAAGGTGCAACCGGGTGTGGTGCAGGTTGCCTCAAAGCGATGTTTCTCCAAGTTAGCGTATTTGATGCCCTTTGCACTATCATGCATGCACATGGCAGCGACATCGATTGTTTCCTCTAGGGCTCGACGCGTTGCGAAAGTTTGCCCGATTTGGGGATAATGGACTCCGTACGCCCTTCGAATATATGCGAGGACCTCGCTCGAGTTGGATTTCATCTCACCTGACGCCGCAGCGGCGGCGGCAGCAGCGGCGGCAGCGGCAGCGGCTGTTGCGGCGGTAGCTGCGGGGATAGCATTAGCCAGTGCGGCAGAGGCAGCTACTGCAGCTGCGGCCGCAGCGGATGAAGCGGCGGCAGACGCAGGCGTCGTCGTAATGGGAACGCCAGCGGATGCAGCAGCTGCTGCTGCTGCCGTAGCTGCAGCCGCAGCGGCCACTGCAGCCGAAGCAGATGGTGACGCGGATGTAGGACCCGCAGCGCCGGTCGGGTGTGCGTGGGGGACATGCATGGCATGACCCAAGTGTGCTACTGTCTGCGGAGTCACTGCCGCGGCAGCAGCCTGCGGATTGGTGGGAAGCAAGGGCACAAGGCGAATCATAGGCTGCGTAGTTGGGATCGCGGCAGCTGGCGCAGCCATTCGGTTACGCAGATCAGCATCGGGGCCGCCAGGTGCGGTCGGAGGAGCTGAAAATGGAGGCACGCCCAACCAGTGCACAGGCTCGCGCGAATCTGTGTGAACCTGATTAAGCGCCTGTGTGTGAGGGTGCTGGCGAGTACGGCGATCCATAAGCTGGATCATGTTCTCGTGTTCACCCACTTTGGTCGCATCTGAAGTGTGCGCTTGGTCCTCACCTGGATGCGAGTCCATGTTGACAGAATTGGCGGGCACTTGTTCTTGGCCCTGGACACCCTTCATCTCGACGAATTTGGGATCGTCATAGGACATGGCAGCGGAAGCCAGCCCATGCGGGAAGACGCGCTTGTTGGGAGTGCTGATGCACTCGTCCTCAGTGCGGAAGCGTACGTTGCCGAGCTCCTATATTTCAAAAGTTTGAATCAAGCCAAAAGTGAGTCCAGAAAAGGGGTCCAATGGACAGTATTACGCATAGCAAGATGTGTGCAACTATAATGAATACGTACAGTGTGATGTGAGGACATGTCTTCCATAGTTTAGTCCTCCGGGGAGTCGCGTCCAAGCTAGTTTTGCCTGAATTGAATTTCCCCAATTTAAACCCATTTTCACACCCCCGATACACGTCGTCAGGAGGGTTTGCAATATGAGAGTGGAATAGAATTTCACCCTAGTATACGCGAACGCGGTAGGATTGTATTGACTATAGTTTTGTAGCCGTATCTATGGCGCATACTGCCACATTAGACATCCCAACTCTACCTATCCCTGACTCTTTTCACTTCCTCCTAGGACGCGCCCACTTTGCACCGCGCCTGCGTCCGAGCGACCTCGCTCTGGACCTCCGCACAGCACCAGTGACATGCACACGCACCCGTGGAGCATGTATATGAGACCTATTCCACCAGCGATCCACTCCCGACTGGTCCTGTCGAAGCGTGTGCGTGGGTCTTGAGCAGGGCAGGGTGAGCCTGTCGGACATCTCTGGGGCTTGAGTACGAGACGCGGACACAAACGGAATGCGACATGAGATTTGTGATGTAAAATAAGAGTATGAGAGTATGACTGCTGGCTGTGTAGCTCGTAGGTACCAAAAGGTCGTCGTGATGTGATGCATGATTCGGTGGATATGCTATTCAGCCAGTCAGGCTGGAACTGACTGCTGGTACTGACTGGGTGACTGCAACTTGGAACAGAGACAATCGAGAGTGTGAGCCGGTGTGGTGTGTACCAACAATGATATGAAATATGCTGGGGAATGAACGGAGGGGCTATGTGACTCTCAATTTGTTGCTATTCCTTTGGTCGACATGAAGGTCCATCGTGCCTCCGCTCGGATGTGTGAACAACTTTGAGTCTGCCAGCTTGGCTGGAGAGGCGAATCACAGCACGCATATCTCATGCGTTTGCTGCCCAAACTGGAGGTTAATAGAAAGCTCACAATGCACATATGATGCTTCGTTGCCTCTCTCACTTCAAAGCCCCACCAACCAGCTCTCTGATGAGTTCGATTTCGGTGAGTGTACCAGAGGCTAGACATTAATCGTGTGCTCTCATTGAGTTAAATACAGTGGTATCGACACTAGAATGGCTGGAGAGATGATTGAGCCATGATATATTGTCTGACTGTGCGGGATTCCGCACAGCTCTGCAGTGAAAGCGCAGTCTCCACATTTGATTTTCAGGCCAGGACGCCTATCGTCATTGTAACCGCTCAATGCGATTAATGCGAATCTGACACATACGGGAGTATACCTGAATGGGTAACCTTGTTGTTGTGTAGTCGTTCGGTTATGGTTCCTGAAAACACCTTTGTCGGTGCCCTCAACTCACGCACAGAGCCAGAGAAGCGCCCGAAAGAGGCTCCGCATGGGTTTATGTGTCCAGACTGGAGCTCAGAGTGGCTGCATGCCATGGGCTCCGCACCGGACGGGCGTCCGGTTTTTGTCAATGAGCTGTGATGGCATGCTGCGTAGTGAACGGTTGTAGCACAAGATCCTTCCCTGCCCTAGCTCCCGCTCAGATTTTGAGCTACAGCAACGGATTCTGGAAGTATCGAACAAGAACACGGTGTGTTGATTATCTACACTGCATGCACTTACTTGGACATGGACCACGTCGCACCACAACTCTAGACCGCTCTGCCCTCCCGCATTGCCGTTCTTCGAGGGCCGAAGTGCTTCAACCTGATTGTACAACAGCCAAGACTCTGATTGTCGTCTGGCTGGTCTTGACTGAAGCACACTTTAGAGTGCGGGCCGGCTCTTAGCTGGACTCGTCAAGATCATGAGCAGTCAAGCCCACATCAACGACCTTTGCCGCGCGATACTTGAAGCTGAATCACTCGAGACATGTGCACCTGAATCAAAGTCTCCCTATCCTTCGTCGTCGCTCCAAGCGCGAACACGCGCAGCGCATGCAGCACGGGAGGTCGGTGATCAGTTTTACAAGCAATCACTTTCCCGCTCTTCCCCAGACGACCGAGCTCGAGATGAAGCGTGTGCTCTTATTTGGTATCGTATTGCAGCGGAGAAAGACGATATCGAGTCTCAGTTCAAGGTTGGTTCTTATCATTATGGCGGATATGGTGGAGAGGTCGTCAGCTACTCGAAAGCCTTTGAGTGGTACGTGAGAGCGGCTGAGAAAGGGCATGCGCTGGCCCAGTATAATCTCGGAATTTGCTATCTGGAGGGTTTAGGTGTCCCACAGAGTTACCCAGATGCGATTCGCTGGTTCCGAAGATCGGCAACGAACGGATATTATCTGGCCCAGCAGTTCCTTGCGAAATGCTATGCCGCAGGCACGGGTGTAGATATTAATTTAAAAGAGGCTTTCGAGTGGCACCGTGTCGCCAATCGGTGCTGGAAGGGAACTATTGCCGTAGAGAAGCTGTTTGAAGATGGACGTGCGGAGACGAAAGAACATCATGCCGTGTTGTTAGGATCCATCTTGGTAATCTCGCAACAGGACAAGCGTGACAAAGTTGCGTGCGTTCTGCATCTGGACCAGGTCCCGTTTAATGAACACAACACTAAGTTCAGGCTGAACTCCAACGAAATCGAGGACAATCTAATTTCCATCCCAAATCTGCCCTCGGATGCGGTCTCCAAAGGAAGTGAGCGCGTGTGGCGGAAAAAGATCATGGGCCTGCGGATTCACCCATCAAAAAGTTCTGTGGATTCTCTTGACGCCTTAGCTTCGGAGTATGGCGATAGCTTTGAGAAACTCATTATTCTCTGCCGAAATCCTGACAAATGGCCGCCTCATTTGTCTTGCAATGCCGTCGCCCTAGCTGTTAGCGACGCTGAGTCGCACTTCGCCGCTGATCAAATGAGAGCCTTTGAAGTCATTGCAGAATGCATGCTGCTTCAAGAAACGAGCCAGTTCTTGTCGGATCTAGATCGTGACACACTATTGAAACAGGTTAACATAAGTGGGTACGTCGTCACAGGGTTGGATGTCCTCACGCAAGCTGCTCAGCTCGTCCCGATTCCCGTGCTGGCTGACGGTATTTCCAAGGTCCTAGAGATTACCAAAGGCTTGGTTATGCGAGATGCAGTACTGCGGAAGCTGCTGGCTGAGGACCTTTACGAGCTTGAGCACGATATGCGGCGCATAAGGACGATCGTTCTAAACTACGGCAATGAGACCCACTGGTTTACTCGCTTTGCACCACGCGCGAAGGAATGTTTCGAGGCGATTTATGCCACGCTCTTCAAGTTCCGAGTCGTTGGCAGGGAATTAGAATTGATGACATGCACGTGTCAAGGATTATCGAAAGCTCCCGACTACCAGGATATGGTTGCAAGCATGCGGCGTAGCGTTGCGCAGCTTGAAGCCCTCCTCACAACAGAGACCATAGTTGCGACGGCACACAGTGTAAACCAAGTGGAGCTGGAATTGCCGCTTGCGCTTAGGATCATGGAACTTAGGCAGCGCCGACTTGGCATCGTCCCAGATCCGTCCTACATTCCAGTTAAGTGTGGATCAACTCGCAAGCCCCCGACGGACGAGAAGGATCAGCTCCAGGAGAAGACTGTGGAAGAAGAAATCCAACAGCTATTCTCTGCGTTGGAAGACGACAGCATACGTTCTGCTTTACTCCTCGGACCGTCGGGATCCGGCAAATCGTCGGCGATGCGGGCTCTTGAAAGGCTCTTTTGGAGTAACCTTCAAGTTAGCAAGCTTGGGAAAGAGTCACAGTTGCTGCCGATTTTCATGGAGTTGAGGGAGTACGCTTCTCGCGAAGTCAAAGGCGATAAGGATCTACAGGAGATGGCACTGTTGAAGTTCGGCGGGCTTATCACAAAACGAGATCTTGCCGGTGAGGCTCTTTTGCAGCTCAAACTGCGACCCATCTGGATCTTTGACGCATATGATGAGATGGGTAGCACTCTACCTCTCGGCTCAACTCTCGGAGAATGTGGGTTGACCATTGTCTCATGTCGGTTGCAGTTCGTGGATGGGATTCTCAAAGGTAAGATCCATGACTACTTTGATCCCAAAACCAAGGCCAACATACGGGTGAGCACAAAGCCCCTCTATCTTCGAGCCTTTGATTTCCTTCAAATTGAACACTACGTTACGAGCCACTTGACAAATCAGCAAGCCCTCGCCCAGCGCTACTCTGCTCAGGCCATTGTCCAGACAATTCGCACAATCCCGAGTTTAGCTCATCTTGCGACCAACCCATATCTGCTTCGCCTCATTGTGGACCAGCTCCCTGAACTCGTGAAGCGCTATCCACTTCTCGAAGTCCAACTGACGGGCCAAACTCCATTGGCAAACAGTGCGAAACAGCGAGTCCAACTCAAGTCCTCCGACATTCTCCATTCGTATGTGGAACAATATTTCGAACGGCCGCTCCAACGTCTCGCAAGCGATGCGCGCTGGCCGACCGGGTTGGAAGTCGAGTTTATCCATGAATGTCGACAGTTTTGCATTGAGGTTGCGAGGACAATGTTTTCCCAACCACACCGCGGCTTTATTGTGGATACGAGGGTGAACGGCGAGTTCCAAGCCTTATTTTATCCGGATCGAGGGCATCCAAAGCATCTTGAGCGGTTTTTTGTCCTCCAGGCGGTGCCACTTCACTGCGAGGGACTTAGTAAGTGGTCATTCTTCCACAAATCCTTGGCTGAGTACTTTTATGCCTGTGGCAACATGCTGGAGTTACAACCACCACCAGCAGCACCCGACGATGAAGAACAAAGCAGGCCTGACACGGCACCAACCGAAGAAGCTATTATGAGGCTCGCAACTACACTGGGGATGGCGTCGTTTGTGCAAGATCGTGACCTAATCCACATGCATGCCGAGCTACTTGCTGATAGCCCTCTCACCCAGCGCGCGTACGTCGAGTTGATCCTTTTTACGCGAACCAAGCTCAAGGACAGTACTAGCGACAACAGCCTGCTTGTGGCAGCCAGTAATGCCGTCACTATTCTAAATTATGCCGGACTCTGTGGAATGCTGGACTTTAGATTCTCTGACGTGAAAGATTGGAGTGGCATTCGTGTCCCATATGCCAATCTCAATTATGCCCAGATTTTATACTGCAACTTTGACCATGCCGATCTATCGACGGCGTCGCTCATTCAGGCCGTTCTCCGTGGATCCTCGTTCCGAGGAGCAAACCTCGAGCATATTGACATCCGCGAACGACCTCCGCTTTTATTGCATTCAATGAGTCCCAATAGTATCAGTTTTAGCCACGATAGTAGAGCACTAGCCTCAGCTGCAGATGATCGCTCCATCTGTATCTGGAATGTTGCGACTGGAGAGTGTGAGAAGAAGCTACAAGGCCACACTGGATGGATTAGCGGTGTTGCCTTCAGTCCTGTAAGCAACGCCCTGGTGACTGGTTCAGGCGATAACTCGGTGCGCCTTTGGGATGTTAGTGCAGGAGAGTGTATTGCAGTCCTTCTTGGGCACTCTCAGTATGTCACAACTGTCGCTTTCGGCCCAGATGGTGGCTTCGTCGCCTCTGGTTCAGGCGACCAGACGATCCGGATCTGGAATGTCGCGTCCAAAGAATGTATCGCCATCCTGACTGGACACACCGAACCCATTTCGAATATTGTCTTTGGTCCCGACGGTAATACTTTGGCCTCAGCCTCCAGTGATTGCTCAATCCGAATTTGGGATCTTAGTACAAGCGCATGCACTCGGATTCTCGAAGGCCACACTTCGGTCATCAATACGATTCGCTTTAGTCCAGATGGAAACTTGCTCGCATCTTGTTCAAATGAACCGACAATCTACATCTGGGATGCTCGTACTGGTGAATGCATCAGTCAGTTGCGAGGACACAACCAGGGCATAGGTGGCGTCGGGTTCAGTCCGGACGGTAAACTGCTCGTGTCGGGTTCATATGATGATTCGGTACGGATTTGGGATCTCTCTTCAGGAGAATGCACTGCAGTATTGCAAGGCCATAATGCATCGGTCACGTGCGTGACCTTCAGCCCTGATGGAAAGTTCATTGGCTCTTCCGCGTTCGATAACTCCGTACGCATCTGGAATGTGGCATCTGGTATGTGCACCGCAACCGTACCAGGACATTCACACTACGTTCACAGCGTTGACTTTGACCCAACTGGAAAGCTACTCGCCTCGGGTTCTGAAGATAAATCCGTTTACCTGTGGAGCACTCGCTCTGGCCGCCGACTCGCAGCACTTGAAGGTCATTCCGATGCCGTGACAGGTGTTAAATTTCACCCGGATCACGATAGCGTCCTCGCGACTAGTTCAAAGGACGCTTCAATCCGCATTTGGAATGCCGAGACATTTGAATGCGTGCGTATTCTGAACGACCACACTCGTGCTGTCATGTGTGTGACGTTTAGCTATGATGGGAAGCTGATGGCTTCAGGTTCTCAAGACCATACTGTGCGGATTTGGGATGTCCAAAAAGACTTCGCATCCGTCGCAGTTCTGCAGGGTCACACGCTTCCCGTGGTTGGCCTGGCTTTCAGTCCTAACGGCAAGTTGCTAGCATCCAGCTCTGATGACCGCAGCATCCTGATCTGGGATGTAAGCCAGCCTGACGCCATAGCAGAGAACTCGCTTGCACACTTGCAAGGTCACGACACACCAGTCAATTGCGTCTGCTTCAGCCCCGACAGCAGATTCTTGGCTTCCGCAGGAGATGATCCAGTCGTCAGGATTTGGGACGCGAGCTCTGAGTGGAAGTGCACGGCGACATTTGGTGATCATGGGCGTGAGGTGCAAAGCGTCACATTTACTCCTGACGGCAAGTTCCTTATCACGGGCTCGTGGGATAAGTGTATTCGTGTTTGGAACTTCCTAACGGGCACATGCGTGTCAGTGGTCAAGAGCCACACGTGGTATGTGCAGTGCGTTCGATGCTCCATGGACGGAACCATGCTGGCGAGCGCGTCCTATGATAACTCTGTTCGACTGTTTAGCTTAGAGAAAGAGACATGTCTGCCGAGGCTGCTGATGATCTTAAGTCAGTCTTATCAACTTGATCTCTCTCAGACGGACTTCGAAGGAGCCAGTATCGACGGTATGTTGAAAAAGCTAACCGAGCACCATGCCCAGATCTATGGCTAATGGCGTCGAGTGTACGGATGCAGGGCAGGGGAGGGCAAGTTGGTACGCAGCATGACAAAGGCTCACTCTGGGTCGCTAGGGTCCATCTGGGTCCATCTGGGTCCATCTTGGTCTACTCCATCCTAGGAGCGACCCCATCCTCGGAGCGGATGCTCCCATCCTAAACTTCATAAACAACGCTCATTCGTAACTTGTTGCTTACACTGCTCTTCGGAGAGTCAAGGTTTCAAAGGATGCTCTAGCTAAGCGAGAGCACGCACCAAATGGGGGAAACAACCCTCAGAACAGATTCGCGCTGCTTGAGGATCATGACCCTCCATGGACCCCTTTGAGGCTGTTATATCGGAAGAAGTTAGATCCAAATGCCACAACTTACTTCATCAGCCGCCACCTACGAGAAGGAAGCGCGGAGGCCGAGGTGTTAGCAAGAAAAGTAGAACCAAGACTGATGAAAGTTTGGAGGATATACAAACACTC
>Ga0180217_1000430_pt1 | contig 69796 bp, 27 predicted proteins | sample eDN3rd37CBELigOP_FD_128521 | JGI IMG/M metagenome (GOLD analysis project Ga0180217, IMG submission 128521) | Enriched Organic Plus compost microbial communities from Emeryville, California, USA - eDNA 3rd pass 37_C BE-Lig OP (version 2) (version 2) ...
AAGACAAGACAAGACAAGACAAGACAAGACAAGACAAGACAAGACAAGACAAGACAAGACAAGACAAGACAAGACAAGACAAGACAAGACAAGACAAGACAAGACAAGACAAGACAAGACAAGTGACAAAGTGCACAGTTGAGACAATTTCTGATCTGGTTCGCACGAAGACGGGACGCTGATTTGTATTTAACTCTCTGCTTTCGCAATCACTCCCTGTGCTTCCTGTTTCTACCCTGATCCGGTTAAGCTGGTTTTAGCCAGCATCCTGTTTGCCCGAGCTGATGTTCGGTACACCGGCAAACTTCTTGACTACCTCGGAGTAGTCAGCAGCTACCTGTCTGATGTAGGACTCCTGTGATAGCAGTACTGCTCTTGGTTCCCGCTCCACATCTAGCCCCAGCACGTATGTTGTGTCGCCCTGGTCTGCAATCTGCCACTCCTCAGCTATCTTTCGTTTGATTTCTAGGACCTTCTCTTCTTTACCTGCACTTGTCATGTCATCCACTTACACCGCTACAACTACCGCGTCCTCCCCTTTACCCCTGTAAGAGAGCGCCGGGTCTCTCTGCGACTTCTGCATCTTGCACGTCTGGGTGAAGAACCTCTTCACCTCTCTGTGCCAGGTCTTCGGGGCCATGATCAGACCAGATGCTGCCACGACCATCTCCATTATCGTTCCCTTCGGGTGGTTTCTGCAGTGGTTCGGCATGATGGCATACTCTGGTTCGTCTAGTTCCGCATTCAGGTATGCGGTGGTGACATCACTGGTGTGCATCGTCCACCCGTACGGTCCAGCAAGGCTCCAGAGCGTATTTAGGGTCTCTTTTGTCACTACAGGCGATTCTGCGTGGGACGGCCTGAGATGGGACAGTCTATGAATCTGGTTTCAAACATCAATCACTCTACCACCTGAGCTACAGGCGGGCTGAATTAGTGCCATGTGGGATGCTGAGACATGCTGCATTCATTCATTCATTCAATCATCATAATAGTCACGCTGCACTCAGACATTCACGCATTCACACATTCACACATTCACATCAACACATCATCACATCACTAGTCTAGAGGAGAATAGAATCGAAGACAAGAGAAAACAAGAGAAAACAAGAGAAAACAAGAGAAAACAAGAGAAAACAAGAGAAGAGAAGTGACAAAGTGCTCAGTTGAGACTATTTCTGAATCTGGTTCGCACAAAGACGAAGACGCGACGCTGATTTGTATTTCACCGGATTAGGTTAAACTGGTCAGATCAGGGGAGAAACACGACCCTTGATCGCTACGAATTTAGTGAGGTTGCGATCACTCGAATTTTCGTGTTTTCAAATTTCATGATTGTACAGGGGGGTGGAGTCTTCTGCCATCCCCCACCATCCTCACTCGACTCACTTTCACCACACTCCTCCTTCTTTGTGAGCTAGTAGTGGTTCGGTGAATGTGTCTGCTAGGCTTGTCTTCTGCTGCCACTTCTTCGACCTTCCGGAGTCCCTGTCGACCGTCACTCTCCTCTCCGTACTTGAGTGCTCTGTTCTTCGTTCTCTCTAGGTGGCTGACCGGTTTTGTTGCCAGCTCCCATATAGTATGTGAGGGACGCGAACCTGGGGGAGTTCCCGGAGAGACAGGTAAGAGAGAGCCAAGTTGAGAGGGACGAGGAGAATCGCGACAAATGGGAAGCAGCTAGACAGCTGGAGCTCCTCAGATGGATAGTCTGGGAGGTATGCAAACCACACAAAGTCAGAGCCCCGACGAAACCAGCGGTCACTGAGGCCAGCCAGAGAACCAGGAGAGGCCTGGAATTCGCATGGGTCTACGGCAGTGCTCTGGTCGTTTTCCGGGTCCCCGCAGCCGAGAAAGAAGGAAGGTATGTGCGGAGTATGATAGGAACCCGCAAGGGAAAAGCGCACAAACAGGTCATGATGAGAATAAACAAAATCAAACAAGACCTCGACTTCGGACAAAAGCTTAGGAGCATGCACACAGCGATGTCACACACGCCATACGCCCAAAGCGCGGCAATGTCGAGGAATGGGGTGGGGAAGTTCAACAGCGCAGAAGGGCGACAGGCAGCCTCCGGGAGTTTATTGGATGCGTGGACCGTAGAACTCCATCGACGCATCGTCAAGCTACCTCCGGTTGAGTAAACTACCAGCAGTGCGACAGGAGTGGAGCGGTTAACACTCTACACGATGAATTGCAACTGGAACTCCAATCCAAGTCCAGCCCAACCGGTGGGGGAGGGGGCACAAAGCATTGCCGTATTTGACAAGTATCCGCCACGCAGCAATATCTTTGCAAAATACGTTAATTGGTTTCGAAAAGTTCTTCCACGCAGAAGCGTTTGTCCTGACGCGAGTCGAAAGGTTTCTGTCGAGTGAAGGCCACGTTGTCCATATTCACGTCTGACGGTTCTCGATTGAGAACGGTCTTCTCCACGATATCTTTCACCGCCGGTGCAATGGAATCATGGAACACGAGGCTTGTGGGTGCCTTAGAGTACTCGAAGAACGATGAAGCACGAATAAGCACTTTAGGGTCCAAGATGGCTTCGGACTTGGAGCGACAACTCTTCAAAATAAATTCCTTATACTTCTTCACGAAATATGCCCTATTCAACACATTTGAACAGCTGTCACACACGTCGTTGGGAATGGATACAAGGTCAATAACTAACATTTCGACTCGACAAAGATCATCTCCGAGCGCCTCCGCAATGCGACAAGGCCTCGCTTGATTTCCTCGGGTCTCCTCGCCAAGACAGTTCTCTGCATCAAGCGCCAAGTAAGTTGTTAGTGCTTGCTCTGAATGGTGATGCCTCTGCGCGAACTCCCCGTCGCTCATCCGTTGTTTAAGGTCACCTGCTTGCCTTCGTATGATCTCTCTAACATTGTCGTTTGGGTTTGCCATCGCGACAACCTCGTCCAAAGAAAAGCATTTGAAGGTAGTGGAATAACCTATGGCTATGTTGTGTTCCCTGCGAGCGCTGGCGAAGCATCCAAGGTTTGCGGGAGCTACATTGCCTCCTGCGAAAATATTTAAGGGCCTCCACGTTATGTCAGGCTCAACCAATGGGGACAACGAAGAGGATCGCGGTGGTGAGGGCAACGAAGAGGACCGCCGCAGTGAGGACAACGAAGAGGACCGCCGCAGTGAGGGCAATGAAGAGGACCGCGGCCGTGAGGTCTTCGAAGGGTTGTGTATAGCCGCAGTCACGGACGCTAACACAAAGTTCATGCAATGCCTTACCTGAGAAGGCTTACCCCCTTCAAAGAGTGGCAGGACAAGGGCGGGCCCCCATCCGCCGTTGAGTAAAGTATCCTTTCGCTCTCCGATACGCGCTGTCATTGAATCATATTCGTGATTCGCTGTGTTCTCTGTCCTCGCTATGTCCCAAATTTTGCGCTGGTTTCGCAACAGCTTTACATGTATATCTGCTGCGGCTTTCCGAGCGTCTATAATGGCCTTGATATACGGCTGGACTTGATGATATTGATGCAGCCCTAGTGGAATGTCGAATGGCAGTGTGATCTGATCTTGATTTTCAGGCTGCTTGCTACGATCGAACCCTAGCCCTCCGGGGTTGATAAAATAAGAATTGATAGTTTCAATGCGCTGGTTGTTCCCATTGTTCACCGTTTCGGGTCCTGACGCGGCATGTCGCTCAATTAGTTTCACAGGATCTAACTGTGCGCCTCGTGAGTCCACTGCTCGGTAAGCAAATACCGCTACTAGTTGAAGGTGAATTATAGCAAGGCAGAGCGCACACATCCAGACTCTTCGTTGCTCCAGAGCGGATGCAACAATCCTGAGTGTGACAGAGACAATCATTGAGATCGCAGTGCACGTGGGCTCGGCGTCTTGATTTCACTAAATCTATATGAAAGGAGTCGTTGCGGCAAGCGCAGTATTAGTAGCGCTTCTTCGCATCAACCACTGCGAAATTGTGTGACATCAGCGTGGCTGTCTGGGGACATCTGCGTGACATTATCCAAAGACGTCTTGGTGGAGCGGTACACAACTCACGCCGTGTACGATACGACATTTGATCAAATGCTTCTTTACATGATGCTCCACTCCTAATGTGAACGCTATGCGGACCCAGTATGTCGTCTTTGCGGAGTGAGACGTTCCGCAGTTCTCGAAAGACGTTTGAAAAACACGATGCGACAAAACATTCAAAACCTCTTTCCGACCGTTTTGTTTGTAACGATATTATCGGGCTAAAACACGACATGTTATACAACAGCAGACAACACTCCACACCCGCCCAAGCAACCAGTGCTGGTTTGCATTCCACTCCCTCCCGAAAGCCAGAAGCCGTGTAAAGTTCTCTTCCGAGTCGACATGTCCCGGTATGATCTATTCATGACTCTTTATTATCCATTAAGTACTTTTGTTAAATATTGGGCAGCTGCCGGTTCGTGCTTTACTAAACTTCGTGTGGATGAGTTTGGCAAGTTCATCGGGTCTGTGGCATTGATGACTTGCTTACTTCCGGCTTGAGACCATGAAAGGGTCGACTAGGCGTTTTCTCCTTTACTGATCAACGTTCAGACAACAATAAAGAGAATAATAATCATGTGGATGAGTCGTCAGTTATCGTGCCATCACTCACCCGGGTGTTATTCAGCTAGCTATCTTGCTAAAGGTTTCAAACGCTAGCAACAACACGAACGAGGGTGAGGTCAGCACGTTCACTCTGGAGGGAAAATCTGCGAAACAAGGTCGACACGGATCAGCACAGCAGAAAGCTGATCTGCCCGTCGTCCCCAAGCCCTCAATTTCCTTAGAACACTCCAGGGATGAAGTCATCAGGCATTTCCGCATCCTCGCATTGATCCCAATCTTCATCCCAAGCTCCATTCCAAGCTTCATTCCAATCTTCATCCTCGTCCTCCTCCCCTTCCTCGGCTTCATCCTCAACTTCATCCTCAGCGTGCTGTGACGCGGCGGGGTCCTCTGAAAGGATTTCAGGAAGGAAGGGCACCAGTTCTGAGCACGATCGGGCCACTTCCTCCAACATAGCCTTGCCCCGTTTCGGCGCATGTTTCAAGATCTCCACTACTTCGTCTTTGGTCGAATCGGGCAAGGTGGATGTCAACGTATTCGCAGCGACCCAGCAGGCTTCCTTAAGAATCGCACGATCGCGATGATTAACAAACGTCTGCAACACTTTCTTGAGTTCTGGGATGTGGTCTGGAACGTGCTGGAGGCCATGGTAATCCGAAAGAATATTCGAGAGTGTCCATAACGATTCTCGATGCAGGCCCTTGAGACGAGGATTGCCGAGCACCGTGAATAGAATCTCAAAACAGTTGTACTCCGGAGCAAACATGGCAGCCGGGTCCGACGACGACATTAAATTGCCCAACACACGGAGCATCGGAGTGAGGAGGCCGCTTCGCTGGGGTGTAAGCGATTGGTTCAGCTGGCGGAACAACGCCTTCACAAAGTCAGCCCGTGTTAGCATCACCTTGGCATGGAAGTCATTATTGGAGACATGGCCTAGCCCCCACCACACTTCGACCAGACTTTCTGAAGCGATCTCCACGCGGTCCTGCTCGCTGCCTGGTTCGACCGAGATGGACCAGCTTGCTTGAGGGAACGCCCGACGCATGCTCACGACTGAGAACGCACTCACCGCTTCGATGAGCACCTGCGTGATTTGCGTGGTGGGTGCCAAAGCCGGGCGTGGATTCCCACCGAGGCAGTTCCTCAAGAACCACCAGAAGACCGTCTGAGTACTGCTCTTCAGGGTGGGAAATAGATCCAGAACCGTCTTGATCACCTTCTCTGCGATAAAGGAGTTGAGGACGAAGTCTCGACATTCTGGACTATCCGCTGCAACGTTGCCTAGCGCCCATACCATATACTCGAGAGTGCTGTCCTCGTGAGCAGCTTCCAACTGCTTAGCAAAGCCGTCAAAGAAGTTGGCCTGCATGAATCTTGCCACGATATCTTGAGAGCCTGAAGTCAGAATCGCTACGATCCAGGAGAACTCCCTCAGCAAGGCTTCATCCTGGACATGGGGATAGACCTGGGTCAGCCATTCGATGAATTCCATCCGCGCGCCAATTGGCTCGATTGCAAGGGTATCATCCTCTGTCAAAATCATGCGAAGTGCCACAACCCTTGGAGCAATTTCGGATTCTTCCAGCTCGTCGGGCTTGTGCATGATGAGCCAGTCCGTGTGCAGCAGGGCCTGGATCACCATCTCGTAAGGCTCCGTATCAAAGTCGCTCATTGTGGAGGAGCCTTACGTCTGGAAGTCAAATGCAATGGGGCACCAAACCAGCGGAAAGCGGAGGGTGGGACCACAAATGAGTCGTGTAGTTAAGCGAAACGTACGGATTTCAAGGTTGTCGAGTCTGATCTGCAGTTGACATTCGTAGGGAGCAACTGGCTCGGCCGCTGGTTTGTATCTCACGGTTAGGCAGTGCTGTCATATGTCACCCCTCCCCACAAACGGTCATAGCATCCAGCAGATCTCTCACTCAGTTTCGATTTGTTGAGTATTCAGCTTCTTGTGTGGGCATTCATTCAGCGTCTACGCACGCGGCCGAGTTTCGGAAGGCTCGGAAGGTTCGGAAGCTTAGGGCTTCTGCCACACCCCCGCCGACCGGAATTTAGCGGTATTTATATCATTTTTTAAGCTCGGCGGTTAGGACCGCGACTATCCGTCCTGGCCCGGAAACGACCCCCAGAGCATTTTCCCGGGAAACCTGAGGCGGTTGGAAAAACCGTATATACGCTCCAAAATGGATGTTTGAGCGGGGGTAGACTCACCATTCTTACCCTTCGAAGTCCTCATAACGCTTTTCAAGTTCCTGGCCATACTGGACGTGAGAATAATCCATAACATAACCGCAATGACTACCCCGAGACAAGTGCACGAACAGACCTTTCAGAGGATACTGTGCAAGCTCGAGCCTGTGAAGCGGGGTAAGCCCGTGTTCAGTGCAACGCATGCAGATGCTCGAGGCATCTGGCGCAAGAAGTATGTCTATGAAAATGGCCAGCATGTCCTCAAAGTCTACTACATCGGACTGTTTGACGGCAAATGGACCGAAGGCAAGTATGCGTACGAGAAGTATCTCCAAGACAAGCGAGCACTCGCAGAACGAAGACGACTCGGACTTGACGTTGCCCTGGCCATGCCAGACACCGAGCGCGGTGACGTTCTGTTTGGACCACGTCTGGACCAAGACGATCCAGAAGCTGATCTGCTTCGGCAGCTTGGAACGAATCGTGATGCATTCTACGGCAGTTTGGCGTATCTTCAGGAATTGTATAGCAGCAACGAAGGCACAAATGGTGGAAATGGTGGAAATCCGTATGATCACTACTACGGCACTGCAGTACGGAATCATTGTACAACAGCGGAGACGAAGCAGAGCAACTCAACGCGAAGTCGCTCAGCCAGTCCGACATCTGGGGAAGATCCGAGTCGACTAGATTGGCCTGGTTGGAAACTACCAGAAGTGATCAGGCAGGCATACCAGGACCAAGGCATCGAACGTTTATACCCATGGCAAGCTGAATGCCTGCAAAAACCTGGGGTTCTAACTGGTGATACAAACCTCGTATTGTCGGCTCCCACATCTGGAGGCAAAACCCTAGTTGGCGAAATTTTGATCATCAGCCGATTGATGATGGGACTGTACAGGAGTGCAGAGGTACAGCATGTGCTCGCACTGACTGGCGCTGGAGTACAATCTGCTGAAGATATTACGAGATATATGGATGATTCCAATTTTAATAAGCGTAGGGTATCTATGGTGATTGTTCCATATGTCTCACTTGTCACCGAAAAGGCTGAGGAGTTGAGAGCCAAATTACAACCTCTAGGAATTTGTGTTGAAGCTTGTATGCGAGGCGTTCCGCTCTCCCAACACAGCTTAATGGAACACGTCGACATCGTTGTATGCACGATTGAGAAGGCATATATCCTTGTGAATCACTTCATTCACTTTCGGAATAGTCCATGTCGATTGAGTCTGGTCGTTGTTGATGAGGCACATCTGATTCTTGATTCAGCACGTGGAGCGATGCTTGAACTCTTGTTAGCCAAGCTAATGTATTTGCAGAAAGATTCCATGCAGTGCCGCGATCAACAACCTACACAAAAGCAGGACAACCCTGATCAGACGCTTTGGCCTCAAATTGTTTGCATGTCCTCCACACTTCCCGACATTGACAAGTTCGCCGCGTGGCTCAACGCATCGATATACATCGCACCACAGGATGTACGCCCAGTGCCATTGTATGAGAGCGTCTTCTGCTGTGAGAACGCTGTCCGATGTTCCTCGCGTCGACTGGCTGTGACGAGAGAGGGAATCCTGACAAAGATCGCGGCTCAGCCATGGTGCGGGATCGGCGAGTTTCCCCCCTTCATCGGTGAGCAAGTGGACAAGACGGCGCTGGCAGGAAACAGCGAATGTGATACTGACAAGCGTTACATTAGCACGGCCCAGTCCAGCCTGTTTCCACACCTGGTTACTTCCGCACAAACGCCCCATGCGGAGCATATCGCTTTTCCATTCTTACTGGCTCTTCTTGAGCTCGTGACCGAGCCCATGGCGCAGGGTCTCTCCACCATTGTATTCGCACCGACGAAGGCCCTTGTAGAATGCTATGCGAGAGATCTCGCTGAGCTGCTGCAGCGTGCACAGAATCATCGCCAAGCTCTCACATCATCGAACCAGCCGCACCCACTCGATATTCAACACCGTCAGAAGTGCTCGTCTAGAGCTGAACTAAAAAAACACTTTGAAGCACTCCAGGACGGCTCACATCCATTGCTCCCCAAGCTCTGTGAGTTTGGTATCGCGATCCACCACGCTGGCCTAACCGCGGCGGAGCGCCAGCTTGTCGAGACTGGGTTCAAGTTCGGTATCCTCAATGTTCTTGTAGCTACAAGCACACTTGCCACCGGTGTCAATCTTCCCGCGCGTCGAGTAGTCATTTGCGATCCGCTCACTGGTCCAGCGCGCCTGGACTCAATTCGATACCGGCAGATGGCAGGGCGAGCCGGTCGAGCAGGCCTTGATAGCCAAGGTGAATGCATTGTGCTAGTGCGGAGCCAACAAGAGTTTGAAGCTGTGAAGGGTATTATCCATGAGCCTCCCAAACGCCTGCATAGTGTTCTACTTCAATCTCGCCACGTAATTCGCCAAGCGATTCTGGAGCTAGTGCACTACGAAGCTGCAAGTGGAGTTGCTAATCTGGCCGTCTCTGGCAAGATCTTCGACTTAGAGGAAGCTCAAGAAGGGTCTGACACCTCTGGTCTCACGCACAACTCGGTGCCAGCAGCTCGAATCACATCTTTGCTGAAGGAAACACTTGCCTGGAGCTTAAGCCTGCAGAGGCTCTCAAGCAGCCAAAATTCAGAAGGATTCACCAGTTGTTCGAGTCCCAACTCTATCGTTTCGATGTTCAAAGACGAAATCCGAGCACTCGTAGACTTGGGAATGCTTGAGATGTTTGCTACGCCGAGTATTCCTTCAAACAATGCCCCACAAATCATGCTTCGCGTAACCCATCTCGGCCGGCTCGCCGCTGTGTCTGGCGTAGGAGCAGGGGAGGCAGTGATCCAACTCAAGTACCTCTCGAAAACCTTAGCTCGATTTCTTCCCGGCAGCATGCTACAAGTGTGCTTCCATGCTCAGCCTTTTGACCAAAGCGGGCAATTTCAAGTACAACAAGCAAACTCGACGAAAAGAACTTCGAACTCAGGCATGAACGCATGTTTGGTGGAACCTGATTGGTCGCAGTATGCCTGGCGAGTTATGCAGAACCTGCCAACAGATGAAGTCCTTGTACTTGAGAATGCACTTGGCCTTGATCGTCGATACTTAGAGCATGCGCGCTTAAGACGCCCCAGTCCTACGCCGGAGCCTGGAACTTTGTGGCCAATCCTTGAAGCGAGGCTCGATAACTCGCGCAAGCTCAAGCCTCACGAAGAGGACATTTTCCAGGCCTGGCTCCACCGAACCATTTATCAGGCTCTGATTATTCACGACTTGGCAGGAACTCAGAGTTTGCCGGCCATCCAGACCCGGTGGGGTTGCGATCGAGGAGTTCTACAAGCGCTACGACACCAAGCGATCTTTTACTGCGGAACCTTGTCAACATTGTGTGAGTCTGCGACTTGGCGATCCTTAGCAATTCTGTTTGGCACGTTACGTGAGCAGCTTGTGAAACGTGTAGACGAGGGAATCGATGTGAGCACAGTCTTGCCGCACAACTCTGGAAATCAATCGACTTTGCAAGCCACTGAGGTTGTGAAACTCCCCGGTCCTCAGATCGCTGGTCATGAAATTAGCCATGGAGCAGACTCGAATGCTATAATCTCCGCACCTCTTCAATTCCTGGCGAATGACATATTCGCGAATCCGATGTTTGCTATGGATGCTGCTATGTTCGATCCTTTGACTAATCCTCCTGCGCCAATCATAACCCAAGTCCCCATCCCATTACACGATGTGATAAACCCGCTTGCACTTCAGTATGGGGTCGCGAGTGGGTATATTCTTAATTCTCTCCGTGCACTGGGTATCGAAACAATTGAGAGTCTCGCACGTGCAGGGAGCGAAGATGATCCAAGCTCTGTTCACACACTAGCTGAGGCACTGGCACAGCGGCTCTCCTATCGTTTGGATCAGCGCTCGCATGGATGGGACACTGTCATGGGCTGCATTTCACTCCGGGTCAATGGTCAAGACCTTGTCATTCCTGCCGCTCTCCAACAGGTGTTGGCCACACCTTTCGGCTTTGCCGCGTTTCGTGGTCTCCTAAACGCAATTGCTCGAACCTACCGGATTATGAGGATACCAAACGCGGACGGCATGTGCCTAATCCAGCGGATGTTGTCGACTTCAGAAGTGTGTGTTGCACTTGACCTAGAAGCTAATCGCGTCCAGCATCCCCAGAAAAAGCCACCTGACTTTGCCCTCGCATTTGAAACACGACTTGCAATGCAGCTCCGTACCAACGCACGCACCCTGATACTGCAGTTCTTAACATCCGCACGCGAACAGGGGCAGTGTATACATCTCGTTGGAGCCCAGGGTAATCCTTCAGTACACATTGATCCTCGCTCGCCCCCAAGAAGGAAGCGTCGGCGAAGAGGTCGACGGAGAAAGAGGAGCAGGCCACCCAAGGAGGGCGGCGAAGGTTTGGACGAATAAATACGCATGGGTAATATCAACGTCATCTGAAAATTGTATTGATATCCGAGCTAGCTAATGTACAATAGGACGAACCTAATATTATAATGTATGTTCAACCACACCAATAAACTACTCGGTACTAGGTATTGGGGTTACTTCTCTTGATACGTTTTCGTATTTCATCAAGAACTGGTCGTATGGAGTCTATCGAGTTACGTTTGTCCGCTCTTTTCTCCAGAAATACGGGTTTCTTGTCGATCGACGGGCGCCTCTCAGTGACTGGGCGTTTCACACCAAGAACCGTCCCATCGCTTTGCACTTCTAGTTCTCCAGCGGATGCTCCAGTTGACATACCTTCTTGACTTGATTCCCGCGAGCCCATTTGTGGAGAGAAGGGCGCGAGCGACTCGACTTCATCGAATGTGGTGATGCCGGATTCAGCATGGCCCATACTAGCCATTGCGGCTCGGTTGACACCCTCGCTCATGTTGGTGTTGATGCCTGCTCGCAGACCAGTGTCGTGAGAAATTGTCGTGGATAGTGTCATCTCTTTCTCGCTGGCATCGACGCCAGCCTCATGCTCGAGATCAACTGATACAGGACGTTCGTCCGGTGAAATCAAATCGCGCATGGCCTCTTCAATACATTCCATGTCTAGTTTTGAGAGCACGACCTGCTCTTTCTCCTCAGCAGTCTGCTCCTCGCCTTGCTCATTTTGAGGCAGCGGCTGAGATTGCCTCTCGGGTTGTTGCTGGTGGGCCTGTTGCATTTTTCCTTCCTGCGGGATCTGCTGAGGTTTTCCTTCCTGTGGGACCAGCACATTAGGTTGCAGCGATGTTGCTGACTTCTTGCCCGGAGGACGGCCACGCCTCTTTGGAATCACCACACCACTCGATGTCTCACTGGGGATCGCAGGGTTAGGTTGCGCTTGACTATTTGAACCGAAGACTTTGCCAGGCTCGTCTGCTTCGCTGGATGTGGATAGCGATCCCTTCGGTGGTGTTTCTCTCACATCAGCTACATCAGCTGTGGTTGTGGCAGGCTTCGTTGAGACAGCGGGGTTAGTCGAGACAACAGACGTAGCTGGGACTGCTACTCCTGGGGTCTCTGAGGGTGGTCTAGCGTCGGCGGCTGCGTTCTCACGCACCCGCTCATTCACAATGCCTTCTTTATCGCCATCAGTGGAGGGTTCTGTCGTCATCTTCGCTCCCGAGTCGGCTTTCTGTGCTAGAGCGGTCATCTGCTCGGGACGGATCTTAGGAGGGCGACCCCGACGCTTGGGCAGAGTGGCAGGCTGTCCATGTGGTTGAGCTTGTGCCTGAGCTTGAGCCCGTGCTTGTAACTGTCCCTGCGTTTGCCCTTGTGCTTGCGAGAGTTGTGAACCCTGGAGCCGTGAGAGGGCACTAGCTGGAGTATACACGTATGTCGGTACACTAGGCTTTGGTGGTGCTTGCGACTCTGGTGCAGGCGGTGTAACGGACGAAGCTCCGGGCAAAGGTGTGTGCGCAGGCGAATCACTAAGGACGAGTATAGGAGAAGGCGAGGTGTTGGGTGAAGGAGTCGAGGATGGCTCAGAAGGTGCGTGTGAGGCTGGGATGGATTTCGGCTTAGTCACGATGCTACTGGGGCTTGCAGCGCCAGTTTGCACCGATTTGGTTACCCCATTAGGTTTCTCAGCAGCCGCAGGTGCTTTAGGAGGTCGACCTGGTCTGCCTTTCGTTGGTGGTGTCACCTTTGGTTGAAGCTTCTTGCCTTTGGTCGTGTCATTTTCGTCACTGTACTCGCTTGCCTCGCTCTCATCGACGGCATCGCTGGATTCTGATTCAGATGAGCTCATCTCCGAACTAGACACGGATTCAACCTCTGAGGGAGTGAAGGCTCGTCTACCTCTCAGAAGGCGCGTTTTTCGGATGTGTTCGACAGGTTTCATCTCCGTGGGCTTTGTTGACCCTCGTGGCTGGGGGCTTTTGTTTCGATGCGTTTCAACTTTACGAACCGATGGACGCCGCCCACGCTTGGATGCAACATGCGTAGGCTCTTCATCGTCCTCTTCTTCCTCCTCTGTGTCACTGCCGTCTTCCTCCCCGTTTTTCTCGTCCTGTTCCTCCTCTCGCTCTCCACGACCTGATCCTCGGCTGGGTCGACTGTTACTGCTTGTTGTTAACAGTCCCATATCTTGACGGGACTTCATCTTTCTCAGATCTTCGATTAAGGTCTCGATTTTGCCTTGACTGGCGAGCCTCATAGTCTTGATCGCCTGGAGAGCTTTCATTGCTTGCGCAATTGCATCGGCGTCTGAGTCCTCTTCGAGCTCATCATCTCGACCCATAAGTTCATCATCTCTTCGCGGTGCGGCTGCTTCAAGCGCCTCAGCAAGGCGGAAACATTTCCAATTCTTCATTTGAGCATGGATGGTAGAACGCAACGCTCTAACGCAGAAGGTAGATGGAGACACACCAGGGAGCGGTCGTGGAGGCGCGCCAAGCAGAATTTCAGTGCACTTCTGCACACACTGAGACACTGCAGGAACGTGGTAGCCACCTTCCAACACCACAGCAACCTTACCCTGTGCGAGTCCGAGGAGGTGGTACAAGAGATGCGAGAACCCAACTGGTGTTACGTTGCATTCACCGAGAGGATCGCCTTCCGCAGCATCGAATCCCGCCGCTACGATAACTAACTCAGGAGCAAATTCGTATGCAACCGGGAGGAGGATGCTAAGGAACGCGGAAATATAATCACCATCAGTCATACCACCGCGAGGCCACGCTACGTTGATTGTAGTTCCATCACGACCAACATTCTTGGCTGATTGGGCCGTCTTGAGCGCTGGATAGAACCTACCGTTGTCATCGCGATGCACCGAAAAGCAGACTACGCGGGGATCATCGTGGAAGATGGCTTCAGTACCATTTCCAAAGTGGATATCCCAATCAACAATAAGAATTTTGTTCACACTGAGCACCTGAAGCGCGTGTGCAGTTGCGATGGCCACGTTATTGACCACACAAAAGCCTTGCGAGTGCAGTGAGTCCGCGTGGTGACCAGGAGGGCGGATCAGCGCAAGCCCATTGCGCACTTTTCCCTTAACGATGGCGTCGATGAGCTCGATTGTACCGCCTGCAGCAGTTTGAGCGGCGACCACGGAGTACTTATTGAGATACAAGGAATCCAAGCTTTCAGCCTCGGCCGCGAGCTCATGGTCGGAAAGATTACTCCAGAGCTTGAGGTTTTCAAGGAAGGATTGCTTGTGGACTCGTGCAATTTCATCGAAAGTTGCCATGCGACCACGGATCCTGATAAGGCGGTCCAGCAGTCCTTCCTGTTTTAAGGTTTGCAAGCATTTCAGAACTCGACTAGGACTCTCAAGGTGTGCTTCTTCACCTTCATTCGAACGGTCGGAGTGGAGGAGCGTTATCTCCTCGACAACTATTCCAGTGCCGTTGCTCAGATCCAGATGATGGACATGACCAGATGAGGAGGGCATGAGTGGTCGGAGTTGGCGGAGCGTTACCGACGATGGCGAGGCATTGCTGTTAGAGCCATAAACGCTGGGAGAAAATGTCAAAGCACCAGCGACAGACATTCCAGCTCCAAGATGGCCGCCACCATCATGAGCGACTCCGTATGCAGTTTCGTGCGGTGAATCCAAGGAGCGCTTAAATGCATGTGCGCCTGTTGCCGGCGGCAGGACGGCTGCGAACTGGAGCTGTGAAATAGCGTCGCTTCCGGGAAGCAGAAGATCTCTCCAGGTCGGACCGTCTGCCATTGTGTCGTCTGACCCACTCCGAAGTAAGGACTGCATACCTTCAAATGATGCAATCCTAGCTGAGAATTCATCAAATTCTTCAGTAAGATCATTCCTCGGTCGGAGCGAAGACTTTGTTTGCGTAGTTTTTCGTTGTTCTTGTTGATGCTGTTGTTGCAGTTGGGCAAACTTGCGCTGAATGCGCTTTTTGGGGCGTACCTCGAAGTCGGAATCGCTGTCATCAAGTTGAAGCGGGTTGAGAGTCTCCTCGTTGTCCTCGTCCTCCGCGTCATCGTCGCCATCACTGCGGGCTCTTCTCAAGGATGCTCGACGAACAGGCTGAGCGGGTGGCTGTGCTTCTTGAGCGCTTGCGCCCTGACCGCGACGACGAGATCTTACTGGTTCTCCTGAGGGGGAAGACGGTCGGTCTTGTGCATCTTCTGCTTCGAAAGGAGACGGCCGGATTGGGGAGTGGACTTGCGGTTGCGGTTTTTCCCGGGGTTGAGTCTGGGGTTGAGTCTGGGAATGAATTGGTTGTGGCGCGTGCCGCGGAGAATGCGGCTGCAGCTGTGTCTTAGGCTGTGGTTGTGACTGAGTTTGAACTTCTGTCTGAGACTGCGACGGTGTCTTCGTGAGTTGCGGTGGCTGTGGCTGTGACTGTGATGGCGGCCGTGACTGTGATGGCGGCTGTTGTTGTGACTGGGCCTGCGCGGCATGCGAAACGGGGGGCTGCTGCCGTGGTACCTGAGCCTGAGTGGGTTGTGAAGCAGTAGGTCTAGGCTGCTGCTGCTCAGGTCGCGCTGTGACACTTCCCATCCCCATCACACCAGGTCGCGGTACAGGCCCACCCGGTACTCCTAGTGAAGGCACCTTCGATCCAATGCTTGGGTGCCCTAGCTGGTGGGACTGGCTCTGTAGTAAGGGTTGGGACTGGTTTGGTACTATTGGTTGTAGAGGATGAGGCTTAGGAGGCTTAAGGGGCTGGGGCGGCAATGGTAGTAGCTGCTGCCCATGAACCAACGCGATCTGCTCTAATTGCTTCTCGGAGAATGGCAAATAAATTCCGGCATTTGTGACCTGCTGTTCTTGAGTCTGGGTAGTCGCGGACCCTTGGTTCTTGGCACTATGACCTTCATCCCTCGTTGCTAACATCTCGTCTTCACCCGCTGACGAAGCCTGGGGAATCTCCATCCTCACAGCACTTTCTCTCTCATTTAGTTCGTCCTCATTCATTTGGAGCTTTGCATCCACGTCTGCGTGTTCACCTCGAGTAGCGCCGTCGTCAAAGGCATCCTCTCCATTAGACTGAGCGCGGGCTGGAGTTGTGGCATGATTCACGGGGTTGCTAACACTACGCTGAGGTAAAACCTGGGTGGTGCCTTCCATGTCCCAGGTCACCGAAGAGGCGGTTTGTGATCGACTCATTGCAGGGATGGTGAGACTCAGCGATGGGCTCTTGTTCCCACTCAAACCGGTGTCTGGACTGCCAGTATCTGGAGCCTGGTGGCTCTTCTTCTGAACCATGGTTGTTAGAGCCTGCAAAACCTTCGAGTCCTGGGCACTCAGCTCTTCCTGGCTTGAAGAAATGGGGCTAGCTTTGCTGCCCATCTTAGTCGGTTTGGGTTTGACGCTGCTGCTGGTACTGTCAGTATTGTCCAAGCTTCCACCACTAGCAACGCTGTCTTCGCTCGACTGCCTTGCCAACTTGGCTCGTGGCACAGTTGTGGTGTCATTTTGCTTAGATTGTTGTTGGCCAGCGTACACATTCGATGGGCTTGTCGGATCATCCATAGCGTTGCTTCTAGATGTCTTCCTTTCGAGTGTCGTCGACGCGGGGCTTGTCTGTTCAGGTGGTGATTGCACACCTGAGCTGGCTGGTCCATCGGTCGGCTTCCCAAGTGGTGTAGATGTAGTGTTGGACTGCCGAGCGTTGAGCATTCGAGCCCTGGCAGCTTCAAGCGGCCGAGTCAACATCGTGCGCTGCAACGAGGTAGATGATGTCTGTGAAGCAGGTTGTTGTACGAAGAAAGGCATCGGAGCGCTTTCTGATCGTGGCGGTGGTGGTGGGGGTGGTGGGACACCGAAAATTGGATTGGACGGCGCTTCCAATAACCCGATCATTCCAAAGGTACTGCTTGTGTTCGTACTTGTGTCTTCATTCATTGCAGAGCTGCTGCCTACAGTTGCGCCCAGGCCTGAGCTCTCTGGGCTGAGGGACATGCCGGTTCGTGCGCTAGCGATCGCTTGTGTCCTCGTTCAGGAGGAGTATGGGACCTCGGCCGAACGAACGGAGTGAAATGAACTGAAATCGAAAAATAAAAATGAAGAGGCCAAACTCACGCCCAGCGACAATCCACACTGTGTGGTATATGTGCGTATGTACGGCTTAGATGTGCCGACAGCTGGTCGACAAGTGGGCCGGGTGGAAGTCTGTGTGGTATGCGTTTGTGCACGAGTGGGGGGTGTTCAAGACGAGCATTAAGAAGATCCGAGAGAATCTAAGCGATGAATGTGATGAGCAGTACCCCCTAGCAGATAAATCACTCCGAGCAGCCCAGGCACTGTATATTCCCTAGAGTCTATTTCCCAAAGCTGGTATCCCATACACCCCACCCCACATACATAATACACATATACCCTAGCCATGCTGCAGCATCTAACCAGATATACTATCCCCGCCTCGATCCGAGCCTTGGACGTGTGTGCGTGTGCGTGTGCGTGTGCGTGTGCGTGTGCGTGTGCGTGTGCGTGCGACTGAGAACGTAGCGCGATGAGGATACCACCTGGCATGCGCCAGGTCGTGAAGCCACACTTGAATTCGCGGTCAAGCCCGGAATCCAACCTGGTCGTGACGGGTGTGCCGTCTCATCGACCGCTCCGAGCGTCACTCAATCAGGCTTGATCGGTCGGCCAGTAGTGGCATCAGCATCGGCGTCGTCGAATTGGACGGCGCGTGAGGGCCCAGCACGGCACGTCACACCACACCACACGACACCACACCACACGACACCACATGCGAGTGGTGAGCGGTGTGGTTGATTCCCCCCACCCCGTGGCGTGGATCCAGCTCAGCAAGGCGTGAGATCACACTCGATTTGATATGATATGGTGACTCGGAGGGCTGGATGCGTGATAGTACGTGATACATCTGGTAGTATAATATGATATAATGTAATACTAGGAATAAATTTACAGTATTTCTAATACATTTACACGATGCTTATGCTCTAGTTGATATATCTAGATCGACCTGATCCTTGTCTTGTCATTACTTGATAAGATCCTTGTCTTATCAAGTAATGACGCTCGAAGGGTATGTCAAACTGCATCATCTGACAGCATGCCGGGGGTAAGTACAGTTAAAATAATTCATACACGTACGTTTATACCCAATTTCAGCCTTTGAAATGAATTTTCAATCACATCCCTCGCGGTATATAACGCTACATAACCTTAGATTCAACCCCAATTTCGCTCTTTTTCAGCATTATTTTAGCCGCATCCGGCTAGTTTTTTCTTACGCCAGCCCCGAACTTGGGTCCGGATTTCTTAGTACGCTAAGAAAAACACAAGAAAATGCCAAGAAATCCGAAGAAAATTGGAGAGCTACGCGACTGACTCGCGGAACTGCATCTGGAGACACTGCAACTCAGATACACTTGCCACCTTTTCCACACACTCTCCACCTCACCGGCATGCTCACTTGATTTTATCTCAGTCATTCTAAGCACTCCTCCCCAGCTAAGAGATGGTATTCTCCCTCACTCACCTCTTCACCCACCCCACAAAAATTTTTTTCCTTCCAGACAGCACTTTTGATAGGACACTTTCGTCGCCGCCTAGGAGGTCCGTCTGAGAGAGGTGCACTTTTCGGTTCTGAAAACCTGATCTTTGCGAACTGGCGAGTGTATGAGAGTGGTTTCATCGGAATCCCAGCACCCTCGGAATGCTGCCGTGTCCGATATCAGATTTTGACTTGGTCAGTTAATATCCTCCACTCACGGGGTGAACCCATCCACCATCGAAAAACGTTCCGGCCATCGAGCTCAAGAGACCAAAGGAATGAGATTTTTCCCAGCATGACTGAACCGAGTTTGCGGATCGATTTGCGGGGCGCATCGCGGGTGCTGCACAGTGCTAGCGCTACCATCCTGAAGATCGAGCAGTGTCGTACTTATTCGTACATTATTTACCCGACTAACCGCCTGAAATCCACTCGGATCCTACGCACTTTAGTTTCGAGCTAAAACCCTGGCTCTGGAGCGGCGCAGACTTGACTGAACGAGTGACTCGCTGTTGAATAGAGCGCAGCAGTGATAGTAGGAGACCGAGATCTCTGTCGTCTTGGCCACCCACGAGCTTGTAACACCGCACGTTGCCTGACAAACGGACCGAGGAAGCCTCCTGATTGAATCTTCCCTGGTGTTCTCGATCGTCGGAATCGACAACTGATAAGAGTGATTGGTACAACAAGTCACCTCTCAGTATGGCAAGCCAGGTACTTAACAAACGTTCCGGCGCCGGAGCCGCGGAGCATTCTGGGGCTTCGGAAAAGGTGGTCGCCGTGGACAGTCCACGCAGCAACAGCAGCGGAAGCTCCAATCCTCTGGCCGCTTTCTTGGAGAACTTCAGTGGTCGCAGCGAGTATGTGCTTCAGGCTATCATTCTCTTTGCGATCTGCGTCTTGGCATTCTCCCTGCGTCTTTTCTCCGTGCTCCGATACGAAAGTGTGATCCACGAGTTCGACCCGTGGTTCAACTTTCGATCGACCAAGTATCTCGTGCAGGAGGGCTTCTACAACTTCTTCAACTGGTATGATAGCATGGCGTGGTACCCCTTCGGTCGTTTTGTTGGTGGTACTGTCTACCCTGGTCTCATGTGGACTGCAGCAGTCTTCTTCCACTTCCTCCAGAATGTGCTCCACTTCACCGTGAACATCCGCAATACCTGCGTCTTCCTCTCGCCCTTCATGGCATCCAACACTGCTCTTGCCGTGTACCTGCTCACCAAGGAAGTATGGAGTGGTGGCGCTGGTATTGTTGCCGCGGCCTTTGTGGCACTTGCTCCCGGTTACGTCTCCCGATCCGTGGCTGGCTCGTACGATAACGAGGCAATCGCGATTTTCGCGTTGGTCTTCGCGTTCTTCCTTTGGGTGCGTGCAGTCAACACAGGTTCGATCTTCTGGGGTGCCGCAGCAGCTCTGGGCTACTACTACATGGTTGCCGCATGGGGTGGCTATGTGTTCATCATCAACATCATCCCTGTTCACGTCTTCGCTCTGATTGTGGCGGGACGATTTAGTCGTCGACTCTACGTTGCATACTCAACCTTCTACGTCATTGGTACGCTCATTTCCATGACGGTGCCCTTCGTTGGATTCCAGCCCGTTTCTCTCCGCTCTCCCGAGCACCTGGCGTCCATGGGTATCTTCCTTCTTTTGCAGATCTACGTCCTTTTTGACTTCGTTAAGTCCATCCTCCCCGAGCGTCACACCAAGACCCTTGTACGATGGATGGCCACGGGTATGGTCGGTTTCGTTGGCTTGCTTGTCTTGGCCGCTGCCTCGGGCCGCCTGCCTTTCTTCACCGCGCGTTTGCTCTCACTTCTTGGGGCTACCTCGAACATTGCTATCGTCAAGTCCGTGTCTGAGCACCAGCCCAGTTCGTGGACGACCTTCTTCTTTGACCTTCACTGCATTGTTTTCCTCGTCCCAGTGGGCATGTACTTCTGCTTCAAGCACCTGTCCGATGCCAATTTGTTTGTCGTCCTATACGCATGCTTCGCTGCCTACTTCTCCGCGATCATGGTTCGTCTTGTTCTTGTCCTCACCCCCGCAGCGTGCGTGCTCGCTGGTATTGGTGCTCATGTTATCCTCTCAACCTTCAGTGATGTTCTCGTCACGGACCTGTTCTCGCGCCGCTCGGGATCTAATAACGCGAACCGCAACAAGCAGCAGCAACACGCTGAGCCACGATTCTCGAGCATCACAGCTGCTCTGATCATCGTCGGCTTTGCTATTCTCTTCTATTTCTTCACGATTCACTGTACTTGGGTGACTAGCAGCGCTTACTCCTCACCTTCAATCATTCTCATGGGTTCGGGTGGTCGTGGTGAGCGCGTTATCTTTGATGACTACCGTGAGGCGTACACATGGTTGCGCCACAACACTCCCCTTGACGCTAAGGTCATGTCATGGTGGGATTACGGTTATCAAATAACCGGCATGGCCAACCGCACAGTCATTGTGGATAATAACACACGCAACAACACTCACATCGCAACCGTCGGTCTTGCACTGGCCTCAGGTGAGGAGCGTGCGTATGAGGTCATGAAGCAATTCGACGTGGATTACGTCCTGGTTGTCTTCGGTGGACGCATCGGATACTCATCTGATGACATCAACAAATTCCTTTGGATGGTCCGCATTGCCAGTGGTGTCTACCCAGAAATCGAGGAGCAGAACTTCTACAACCACCAAGGCCAGTACCGTGTCGACTCGGGTGCATCTTGGCACATGCGTAATTCAATCATGCACAAGATGTGCTTCTATCGGTTCAATGAGGTGGGTGGCTTTGACCGCGTCCGTCAAGCCTCCGTCCGAGACCTTGACATCCAACTGAACTACCTTGAGGAGGCGTTCACGACAGAGCACTGGATGGTGCGTATCTACAAGGTGAAGAATGAAAAGTCTCACCCTGGCTTCCTTGAGCGGCTCGAGCGTGAGAAGAAGCTGCAAGTTAGTGCATAATTTTAGCAAACCCGCGGAAAGCCACACTTTTGGTGGAGTCGCGGAAATATCTCAACATTGAGTTCGAACACGTTTGATGAAGCAAAAAGGTCTTTGTTTAGCACCGTCGCCCTCCCACGTCAACAATCACAACTGCCGCTTCGTTCATCGTATTTCTCATGTTGTTTTATTCAATACTAGATGTACATCGAGCTACACACATAAACGACAATCAACACATGCTTCTAAGCTGGGGGGAGCTGAGAACAAAGTAAATATTGTGAGGTGCAGGTATACGCGAAGGGGAGGACTGCTAATGATGGTAGGTTTGGAAAGCTATGGTATGAAATACATTAGATCAGGGGCAAAGCGACGCGTTGAGGACGCATCATAGGGAGACGTGCTGAGAGTTCGTGTGACGTAGCCGTCCGAATTACAAGAATGAAGTGGAAGGAGGTGGGGAAGGGCGACGGAGTCGGTTGGAATTGTGATTGGGGTGAGTTGAGTTAAAGTCTCTGTGGGTGTGTCAGTTAGATAAGGCCAGGTGGTAAAGCAGGTGTTGGTTTCTTGGGCACTTCTACTGTTTCTACATGCTCTTGTACTTCGTCAAGACGAAGTGCAGCAGGACCCCAACTTGAGTGCTCTGGGGCACTGTAATCGGGCACGATTTCATTTCATTCTTTGCCTGCGCATATGTTTATCAGGACAGTGATGATCGCCACTGGCCTGGGCCGTGTGAGGATCTTAGTCGGAATCCTCGTCCTTACTATCAGACGAACCACGAATAGGTGCTGGTTGGTCCATCTGACTAAAATCAACGAGTCTCTGAGGATTCAACTTGTTGCACTGCTCTTGCAGCGCCGTCATCCACTCCTGCTTCTCAATTGCACTGCTTGCGCAGAGGAAGTAGATGCGTCCAGGAGTAACCAGCGAGATGCAGTGTTGCCGGCCAGTCTTTGAATCACCATCTCCAACCCAGCATGTGTCCAGTGCGATCGCACCCTCAGGAAGGTCCGGGGGATCGGGCCGTTCGCGTCGGAAGTAGAATAACGCATCGTCTGTGATGACAAAGAGACGCTTATTCCAGGACTGCCATCGGCCACCCTGTTTCGTCAAAAAGCCTGCCTTGACAGGTGTTCCCATCTGCTGGAAGGAGAGCTTGAGCACCTCCTTTTCGCCACGTAGGCCGAGCTCTTCGGCTTGAGGGCCCAGGGCAAGGAGCGTGATGTAATATGCAGCGGCCCGCTTAATGGTGTGGACCCATTCGATCATCTCCTCTGGGGACTCGGTGGCTAGAGGGAAGACACGATTCGTAGCGTGGGCTTCAAAGACGTAACGACGATTGGAGTCAGGTCCCTGAGGCAGTTTGAATGTTAACTCACACACGTCAATGGTGCCCTTTGGGTAGGAGTCAGAAGGTGACTTGAAGTAGTACAAGTAGCGTCCATGCAGGACGAAGTAGCGCTTCTGCCAGACCTTGCTTCGGTTTGCCTTCCAAAGGAAGCCCTCCTTGGGCTTTTCGGGCATTGCACTGATGCAAGCAGGCTCCTTTGACTCAGCGATGAACTCCTTGCGCTCGTACTTGGCTCGGATCCAGTTTTCACGGACGATTGCCGAATCCTCCTCCGCGGACGGTCTCAAGTACCAGCAAGGTGTGTGGGCCTCATAGAGGGCCTTGGCCTTAGCATTGCCATGCTCAACCATGAAGTCGATGCGATCATCATCCCAACACTCAGTATCCAGCAGCAATGATCGAACAACAGACTGATGCACGCCCAATTTGCGGTGCTCGCCAGCGCAGGCGATGCACAACAAGATACCCAGATTGATCGATGCCCAGTCCGGATCTGGATATCACAACACAGCACGGCACAGAACACCAACAGCACAGCCAGCAGCAAGCATCATCAAGCGAGAGCGCGGAGCAGGAGGATCATGGGCGAGAGAGAAGGAGGCGTGACCAGTCAGCAACAGTCAGTCTTAACATGGATCATGGCAAGCGGTCAGGGTATGGTAGGTCGATCACACAAGCAGGTCAAGCACTCGAATCAACATGAAAGCGACGGCAAGCTTCAAGATTACATCGCCAACATCCAATCGAGCAGCCTTAGAGCTACGTACCAGGCGCGCCGCAGTCGGCACATGTCTTGTTTTCGGGCAGGTCGGCAAACCTTGCGATCCTCTCTGTGACTTCGGACTGTTAAGGGAGATCAGGTGGAAGGGGAGAGCGAGCATGAGGGGACATGCCGGGTTGGAGTGATAGAGCATACGGATGTGCATGCGTTGCGCCGGTCACAATGTGTGAGCAGAGGGGTGGTCCGGCGAAAGGGCATGGCAAAGCAGTTACTTACCATCCTCACAAGTTGAATTTGTGTATCAGCACAAAGTTGGCTTGTAAAGGTCTAGAGATGCGGAATGCAAAATAGATGAGTATGTTTTCAGGACTAGTATGTATGCAATGATCATATCATCTCCGTACCAACACTCACACGTCGCTCGTTTTTAGCCTCGTTTCAACAAGGCGTTTCACGAGATTTTTCCGTTTTCTGGCTGATCTCGTGTCTGGAAAAATCGCTTTCAAGTGCCCTTTGGCGCCTAGGACACACCCATCACAGGCGGCGCATCCGTACACGTCGCACCCGCACATCCATCAGTTATCACAGCATGGATCGCCGCAAAGTATGTCACTCCGAATTGCATGCAGAATATACCAAGGGGAAAGTACGCGTTCGACGAAAGTCATTCAGTCAGATCAGATCGACTTTATTGACGTCTCTGGGCTGTGGGCTGGTGTTTGTAGAATAAGTCAAAAGCCATACGGTTAGTATTGTAATGGTCGCAGCTACATCGGTGTGAAACGGCGTAGCTGAGCGGACTCAACATCTTGGTGACAGTACCGACTCACTGCACGAGCGTACCAATAGCCTCAACCAAGTCAAGAAGCACAAGAGAGGAGAGCTGGGGCGACGATGTCTTCACATCGATGCTAAGCTGGGTAGGCACATTGCGGTCCATCTTTACATACACACATACGTGGCTGGCATCATCACCAAAGATGAGGGATCGGCCGTAGTAGGTCGCGGTGAAGTTGGCAGCGGAAACTAGCTTCGTGCCACCCACCTTTTCGATCGCTGGGAGTGCCTCATTCACTGGTAGACGCAGGTTCACTCGTGCGCTTCGCATCTCGCGGCAGCTAGTCGAGGTCAAGATGACGGCGAGGTCATCGATAGTTGTAGCTACCTTGTAAGTGAAGGCAGATGCAGGAATCTTGAGTCGGGCCTCTTCGAGCTTACGCTCTGATCCCTTTTGGTAGAGAACGTACACACCAAGCTGGAGAGCGCCAATGACGGCCTCTGGGCTGCTCCATCGTAGCGCAATGTGAGCCATCTTACGGTTGCCTGCGGAGATGCCTCGTGGAAGCGTTACAGTCAACGCCTGGTGAGGGCCATACTTGGAACCCGAGGGCGAGGCTGGGCATGGGGCAACGATGACATCAGCAGTAGGATCGATCTGTGTAGTACTTGCGATCTGGAGGGAATCCTTGTTGGCATCGGGGACAGCAATCAATACCTGAACACCAGCAAGATCCTGTGCACTTTCGAGGAGCAACTTCAGCTCACCTGCATTTCCGGAAGCACCTATGCACAGTGCGCTGACAGCGAGATTCTTGTCCTGGTATACGGCCTGAGGCGCAGTACCATGCTCGCGCGATGAGTCGGATCCAAGGCCCTTGTCCTTCTTCTCCTTCTTGTCCTTCTTCTCCTTCTTGTCTTTCTTCTCCTTTTTAGCATCGGTGGCTGCGGCAGCAGCTGCGGCAGCTGCTTGTGCTTGCTTTTCAGCCTCAATTTCGGCATAGGTCTTCGGTTTGGAAAACACGACAACGTCTTCAGGGAAGCCATCATGCTCACCCTTACGCGCCTTTTTATCCTTCTTGTCCTTCTTATCTCGTCGCGTGGCGGACTCGCTGACACCTTCGATGACCCAATCGTCATCGCCGCTCTCCTCATCAGCAAGCATCTCGCGTCGCGGATTGCGAGATTTCTTGCCAATGTCGGAAATATCAATCTCATCGTTGGCGCTTCCTAGACCATCGCTATGAAGCGGGGACTTAGACTCCGCTGACCTGGAGCTGCCAGATGACTTCAGATAGAATGGATCGTTTGCACGCTGTTCCTCGCGCTCCTTGCGACGACGTCTGGCCTCCTCGGGGTCCTCTTCGAGCATAGCAGTGCTCGAGGAAGCGAAGCTCTCTTTGCCACTTGCCGCAGTTGGAGTCGATGACACACTTGCGCTCGTGGGCGTTGGCGAGGGGACAGTAGGTGTGTGGTAAGGGAACAAGGCCTTGATAGAAATAAAGGATAAGGATGTGTTGGGGCCTTCCGGCAGTGGGGCGTCAAGATCAAGGCCTGAGGGGACTGGAACTTTCTTCTGTGCCTTCTTGCTTCCAGGATTCAAGGCCTCTGCGAACAGCGACGCGAGTTGCAGAGAGATGTTGGAGAGTCGGGCTGGCTGTGGGAGCGGGCGGGTGCTCGGTGGCACATCAACACCGGTCGTTGGATTTGGTACTGGGACCACGGCTGGGGAGGCTGGAGCAGGGGCTGGCGAGGTGGATGCGGAACCAAGGAGAGTGGGAGGCTCCGGGGCAGACGATGTGCCTCCTCCGAAGACGTCGAAAGCAGGCGCAGGAGCATTTACAATGTCCAGCAACGACAAAGGCTTCGTAGTTGTCGTCGTTGCGGGCACAGTCGTGGACAAGAAAATGTCAATAATAGGTGGTGACGAAGTAGCCGAAGACTGTGTCGAGTTCTGCTTGCTAAGCTCGGCTTGTGTGCTTGCCGACGACACAGGGGAAGTGGAATCTCCTGATGTGATTACGTTGGTGAGGGACTGAATTGAGTTATTCTCCTTCTCCTTCTCCTTGTCCTGGGACTTACCAGAAACTCCCAAAGGAATCAAGAGCTCCCCGGGTATGCGCAATTCCGAGAAAGCTGGCGCGATGCCTTTCTGAATCAAATAGAAATACATGGAGGCTCGCTGCGCAACCTCCGGGTAGATCGATACAGAGAGCATACGAAGGCCACGCAACAGGACACAGAACAATTGCTCAATAAACTCTACGTGGTGTTCGTAGGTTCGGCCAATATGGCGGGCGTGACCTGCAACGGCGAAGGATCGACCTTCGGCGGGTTTTAGCGGTGCTAGGCTTGCAGGATCTTCATCCGTCATCTGGGAAGCATTACCCTCGGGAGCAGCGTCCTTGCGCGTCTGGACAGCTTCATCGGAACCGCTCAGGGCGTCGAGGGCTGCGAACGCATCTTCTTCGTTTGCACGGCGATCCGACTCCAGATCGGCTGCCGCACGTGCAGCGGCGGCTGCGCGTTGGAGGTCCGAGGCACGAGAACGCTCACTAGCTTCCCACTGTGCTGCCTCTGCCGCTGTGCGGAACCAAGGCTGCTGCATTGCCGCAACGACAATCTTAATGGATGCCTGGATAATCACCTGCTGGACATCTCCTGGGAGATCGACAGTAGCACTACCATAGAGTCTTGTGAGGATGTTGAGATGATCAGCGGCGAATTTGGCGTACTCACCCACTACCCAGGCAGCACTTGCGAGAACGCGGGACATACTATTCTTGGGCTCGTTCCAGAGCCTTGAATCAAGCAGGATGGTCATGAACTGATCGACGGCGTAGGGACGCAGTTCTGGAATTCGAACGCAGAGATCCATAAGCTGGTGGGCCAACTGTCGGGCATTAGCTTCTGAAACATCTTCCAGTCGAGTCAGATCAAGCAGCGCAGTGAGATACCACTCAAAGTCCTCGACGTTGGAGTAGTTGTGCGCGGCTGACACCTCGAGCAATCGCTCCAGGACGAGATCACGATACGAACCAACTTGGGACTTCTTGAGATTCTCTACCAAGCGGCGGAAAATAGGAGGGAGGTTGCGTGGTGTCACGAGCTGGCAAACCAGATCGAGCGCACGAGTTCGAATCGTGACATCATCGTCGTTCAATCGAGCCAGGATGAGGTCCTTGTGCTGTGCAACGACTTTGGGGAACGAGAGCATCAGCTTGTGCAGACCAAGCAGACCCAGGTATTTGATGTTCTGATCGGGGCTTTCAACGAATTGTGTCAGTTGTTCAAGGCAGGTGCGCACAACGGTTTTGGATGTGATATCGCCTGCAAGAAGCGTGTTCACACACTCGTACTTGAGTGACTTGGCAGGTGTGGTTGCGATCATCTCGAGCAATGGAGCCTGAAGCTTCTTTGCAAGACGGGGCTCATATGGCACCAGATTGCCCAGCAGCTTGACAACCTTGATGAGGACCCAGTTGTTGGTGGATCTTGTTAGGATATTGAAGAACTGGGGAGTCAGCGAGAGGTAGTGCTTGGGGTTCTTTGCAGCCAGCTCGCACAGCACATACACAGCTGCGGTGACAACGGAGGGGTGGTCATCCTCCAGTTTCTCCTTCAAATACTGGAAGCAGGATCGGAACGCCTGTGGGTAGACCTGTAGCACACGCAGGATCAACAAAACTGCCTTCTTTCGAATGTAGGGTCGTGGGTGATTCAGCAGCTCAAGAATGTCGGACATGAGCGTCTCAGCCAACGCAGGTGTGACTAGCTCAGCGAGGCACGAAATCGCCGCACCAATCTCATACTGTGCGCCCTCAAGGATGTCGGGATCGGTCGAATTGGCTCGGAACTGGAACGCCTTGAGGAAGATATTGGTCGTCATGACGAGCAATTGCGAGTCGCGTGTGAAGGCCATGGGTGCGGCAAGGTAGGCTATCCGCTTGTGGCCGAACCAAGGCAGTGACATGGCACCTAGAATGTGCACCTGAGCCCACTTCATGTCGTATCCCATATGGTATAGGAAGATGAGCTTGCGGATGGCCTCGGCGATGGTGTTCTGATCACTCGATGTGAGCTCGCTCTGGATTTCATTAATACACTTGGCAATATACTCGGTTTGTTCCTTATCCCGAGTCGCACGCACACCCTTCACGAGATCGTGCAGTGATCTCGTGAAGAAGGTGATCTCCTGACGTCCACTCATTTTGCCTTCGCTCGCGCTTTTGAGCGGGATCCCGCGGGGAGTGGCGCTGGTCTATACAATCAATAGGAGAAGTGGGTGAGGTGGCATGTCAACGATTGTTTATAAGGTCCCAAAACCCAGGCCTAGCAGCGAAGCAGGCAGAATACCCACTTGCGAAGTTGAAAAAAATCTAACCCGGTGGTTGTAACAAGGAATATATGTTAAGGGCCCCGGGGCCAGTGCATACTTCGCATAGGTGGACAGAAACTACACTTCTTCCTGTATCGCAATATACAATCCTTGTCTCACGAGCACACCTGCAATACCGCGAATTGAGGCCTAGAAAGTAACAACCTGCGACCGGTTCTTGCAGCTCGCCTGCTCCTTCCTGAGCCAGCGTTAACCGGATACGGTTAAATCCATTCGGTCCTGGAGGTAGGTTTGGCAGAGCTAGAGGTTTGGCAAGGCGCTTTGCGGTCATGCAGCAGGAGTTGATCTATTAGCATCTCCCGAATAACTCACCAGTACCTTATCTACGGGATCAGCCAATTCCACAGCACCCTTTAACCTACTTCCACACGATCTACTCCCAAAGTTGTACAATACAAAAGCGATGCTTGGTTTATGTAAATGACGAAGTAATCGTAAATAGTAATCAAAACAATGGTGGGGTGTGGAAAAATATGCCTGAGGAGTGATTGAAGACACACATCAAATGCAGACTGCCAATGCGGGCCAGCTGGCTGGCTTACTCCTTGATCTGCCAGTCAATCTCTGGAAGGCCCTTCGACTTCAGGAACTGGTTGCACTGAGAGAAGTGCTTGCAGCCGAAGAAAGACTTCTGCGACAGAGGGGATGGGTGACCTGCCTTGAGGATCTTGTGGCGAGTGGCGGAGACTCCCGATCCAAGCTTCTGAGCGAAGCCACCCCAGAGCAACCACACAATGTTTTCGCGATTGTTTGCGAGCTTCATGATCGCGGCCTTGGTGAAGTTGCTCCAGCCAAGCTGCGAGTGCGAGTTCGCCTCGTGAGCCTTAACAGTCAGTGTCGCGTTGAGCAGCAGGACACCTTGGTTGGCCCAATCAACGAGACTGCCGTGGCTAGGCCTCTTGAAGCCGGGGATGTCGCTCTCAAGTTCCTTGTAGATGTTCACGAGAGAGGGTGGAATCTTCACACCGCGCTTGACGGAGAAGCAGAGACCCTCGGCCTGACCGATGTCGTGATAAGGGTCCTGTCCAATGATGACGACTCTAACCTTGCTGAAGTCGCATGCCGTGAACGCCTTCATGATCTCGTCGCGCGGAGGAAGAATGGTCTCCTTCTCAGCGCGAGACTGAAGAGCATCACATAGCGCCTTCCAATAGGGCTTCTTAAACTCGTCTTTGAGCTGATAGTGCCATTCAGGAGGGAGAAGATACTCCATTTCGTGGTATGAGTTGATCGTGGTCTTCTGTTCGTAGTCAGGATCGACTAGGCAAGAATCGGCATCGCCTCCTGGTGCCGCAATGTCTTTGCGCTCGGCACTGCTCTCGTTGGTGACAAAGCTCATAATGCTTGCCTGTTTGCTCTTCGTGGACATGTTATTAACTTCTGATGCTGCTGGTGTAGGCGTCGATGTATGTGTTGTAGATTGAGTTGTGGTTGTGGTTGTGGTTGTGTTTGCGTTTGTGGTTGTGGTTGTTGTTGTAACCGCCGTGAGATTGGTCACGAACCGATGAGCGGCGTGATGGTAGTGGTGTTGAAGGAGGGATGGCGAAGACAATGGCGTCAGTAATGACACATGAAAGGGCGCGGTATTGCAACTCCTATCGCTTGTCGCAAGTCTTGGAGGCCCGTCTACTTCGAGTAGACGGAGTAGACCGAGTGGAATGAGTGAGACGCGGCTTCTTCTTGAGCACAAAGAAGAGTCGATCCGTGTGAATCCAGCTCGCGCTTGGGTGCTACGCAGCGTGTGGTTCGCCAGTGCATTATCCAAGCGGCGCAGATGCGGAAGGCTTCCACTCCACCGCCACAGCCAATGCATGCGTGGATGTATATATATCCCCACGCCTCAAACCAATTGCGTGAGATATTTCCCCATCAACTCGTTGGAGTTTTTCCCGCCAAGTGGTATTTGATAGTTATTGTATATGTGCGGTGTGGTATGGTTCATCAATTCACTCAGAATAATGCTTACTGCAAGTCACTCGCATGGATTCCCAGGTCAACAATGCTCACACTAACATGACACCCACGAAACTTCAATATATCCAAACCAGATTCACTCCTGTTTCGAGTGCAAGTTTCGTCTCAGCCACAATTTCGCGCACTGGGCTCTGGGCTGGATTTCGCTCGCCCGCTGGCTCGCACGCGCAGCTAAGGAGGCTTAGGCGTGGCGCAGGGTGCTTCTGAGTCATGTCGAGTCGTGCCCTGCTGTGTCGAATAGATATGCTCGGCGCATATCTATCCCTTCCGCGTGATCAATACTCAGAGATTCGACAAAGAAGTCAGGCGAATGTGCTACCTTCAGCCTTCGTGAGACGGGTTTAAAGCCGCCCTTCGATGCTCGCAAGCATTTCCTCGTGTGGTACAATTAGAGCCCTCCTGGACCCCAGACGTTGCTACGTCGACCGGTGCGTCTGAAGTCAGCCCAGTAACTTCATGCAGCTGGTATTCCATCACCCCAGAACTTGGCGCCCATGTCGTTTTGGCCCGATGCGGCTAAATTTTTTCAATTCCAACTACAACGGTAAGTTCTGGGAATAGACAGACTGTGTGACATTTCGAGTAATATAATTGTTGGAGCTGATAGATATTGCGTAGATAACTCGACTGACTGCGTTGGAATCAATGGGAATCTTAGGATGACCTCGATACACGACTCTAAAAGGCCCAATTATGTGAGAGTAACAGCCGATTCAAACATTTCGCCCCGATTGTGTACGATCCGACACGCACGCCACTCTCTAGATTGGCTACTTCGCCGCAGGCCAGCATGGAGGACGCAGGGATGTACTCGGCCTACCGCGCAGCGGAGGTGCCGTCACTCATAATCAACACCGATGTCAATGAGTTCCTTGCCATGGTGGACTTTCTCGCGAGCCAGAAGCTGTATCGCACACTGGAGCGCGTTGCACAGGAAGCCATGAATCATCACATCCCACAGCTTGACCCTCATGCTCGTTTTTGGCGCGCCTTTGCGCTATCCTCCGCAGGAAACCGCACCGAGGCAATCCGGCTGCTGAACTCTGTGCGAACTAACCCTGACTTTGCACTCGCAGCGGGCACTATGCTGGTTCAGTTGCAGCGTGGCGCAACCAAGGGTCCTGAGGCGGATGCACTCAATCAGCTGAAAGAAGAGCTCAAGACCCTGACCAAAACATCCACCGATGAGGGCTTCATTGTGACCTCGCGGTACTTCTTGCACTCAGATCGTGTAAAGCACTCCAAGCATTGCATCGACAAGGTGCTGGAGCGCTCTCCGAACTCGTATGCCGCACAGACGATGGGTGGTCTCGTCTATCTCGCCATGGGGAACCAACGATCCGAACGCCGTGCAGCACAACTTTTCGACGAAGCAGCCTCTCAGCTTGAGCAGATCACCACTGCTACTCGACGACCCACGCGGGATCTCATCACCCTCATGGGACGTGCCGCAGCCTACGAGGCATTGGGTGACTTTAACAAGGCCTACGAAGACCTGAACACCATTGTGGTCGTATGGCCTTCCTTCTACCCTGGTCTGCTCGCCAAGGCAAGATTGCTCGCACGGGAAGGCAAGTGGGACGAAGCCGTCGGCACGATCGGCAGAATCCTAGCGAAGGATGCAACCAACGTCAGTGCATTGCAGCTCGCGTCCATTTACTCCCTTGTTTCATCCAGCAATCTCAGTACATCACTTTCCAATTTCCAGGCGCTATTAGCGGCAATCGATGAACAAGAGGCAAACAACCACGCTCTATTTGCTTCAGTAGCAAGGACGATTCTCCACTGGTGCGGTCGCAGGCCAGAGCTTTTACACGTTGCAAGTACGTTCGCTTCCCGTGCATCCGCCATCGATGCATCGAGCAGTGCGTACATGACTGATCAGGCGAATATCCTCATGCAGCTTAATGAGTTCAAGCGCGCTGCAGAGGCATTCAAGGACGCCACCCAGTTAGATGAAAACAACGTTGATGCCCTGTATGGCCGCATCCGATGTCGCATTGCGGCTGGTGAGTTCAAGGAGGCCGCTCTTGAACTCGAGTTCCTGAAAGAGATCCAGCCTCCGGAACTCTTTGAATTGGGCATTGGTGAAGGAGAGGATGGTGATGCAGCGGCTGCGGGTGGAAGTCCGGGTGTGTCGGCATCATCTGAGGCAGCCAAGCTTTCTGCTATCAACCCTGAGTTGCAATACCTAAATGCGCTCGTGTCATGGAAAAAGCGTGAAGATGCCACCGCAAAGGAACAACTGGCCCAAGCTCTTAGTACTCTCCCGGGCAAGCTTGCAAAGGGGGCGCGCAAGGCTGGTAGCCCCGAGTTCTACACACAGCTGAATGCCCAGTTGTACATTGACTGCGCATTCACCTTAGCAAGCCTGTTTGGGCCTCAACCTGCCGCCTCAGCGGATGAGGAACCACCCGCTACAGCAGTCACTGGTATCACTGCGATGGAACAGCTGTTGCATGTGTTCCCAGGTAGTGCAACCTCTCTGACGCAACTCGCACGCCTACAGTTTGTCGCTGGCCAGCTTGGAGCTGCAGAGGTTTCGATCTCAGCTGCTTTAAAGCTTGGAGATTCGGATGCCCAAGCCTACCTTGCTTCGGCATGGATTGCGTACTACCGAGCTGTCTCTCCTCGGGGGCAGGGTCATCAGATCAGCGACCAAACTAGCCTGTTGAGCATGATGATGCCAAGCTTCGAAGCAAGCAAGACATCTACTAGCGCACCAAGCGCGTCGCTCGCCGCCAGCGGCGACTTCAGCTCATCAGTACTATCATCGGGGAACGACCTTTATTCAATGGCATGGCAGCAGCTAGATCGTGCCCGTAGTCTCGACTTTGACCTCCGCAACTCTTTGAGCTTCTTGCTTTTGCGTTCTCGCCTCTTAGATGCGACGGGAAGCTCCGAAGAAGCATTAAAAGTCATCAACACTGGTCTTTCTCTCCCAGGTGTTAAACCAGGCTCATCGTCTTCTACGAATGCAGCCTCCGTTTTCCCTTCCACCAGTACGTCACCTTCAGGCGTTGCTTCCGGAGGAATCGCAGCCGGTGTAGGACAAGCGCTTCCGACATCACTGTTCTCGCCTGCTGAGCGCCTTATGTTCATTGTTGATGCGGCACAGCTATTCCACAAGTTGGGCAAGCTCGGCGAAGCCACTGCGCTCATGCGTGGTGCTTCAGCCGAATTCAAGTCGCCCGCAGAGCAGCATGCCTTGGCCTTGGCTGAGGCGGATGTCTACATCAAGCGGCGCGACCCCGACGCTGCACTGCGTGTCCTTCAGTCCATCAGTCCACAGTCCCCGCTCTTTGTGCGTGCCAAGATGCGTGCTGCTGAAGTGCACCTGACGCTTCGCAAAAGCAAGAAGGATTTCCTAGCATGCTACCAGCAGTTGGCAACCCATACCAATTCTTCGCGTGCGCTCGTCGCACTTGGTGACGCATGCTTCCGCGTCCAGGAACCTGCCATGGCAATTGAAGCGTTCGAAGCCGCGCTCGCCAAGGATAGTTCAGATGCCATGCTCAGCATCCGTATCGGAGAGGCAATGCTGCGAGCACATGACTATGCTCGCGCGGTCGCATACTACGAGTCTGCATTGAAAACCAATCCTGAGCACGTCGAGCTCGCACTACGTCTCGCGCAGCTTTACCTCCGCATCAAAGCCTACGATGAAGCAATCCGTGTCTTGACGACCCTGCTGGAGCATCGCAAGGCCGCGCTCGAGTCTACCTCTGCCGCTGGTGGTGCACAGGCAGTCGTTGTGGATGCTAGCTCCCTTAGCCACTACCAGGCTGATGTTCGAATCAAAGTGCTCTTGGCGACTGTTCTTGTCAAGAGTGGGAAACCCGTTGCTTCCGCAGAGGCTGAGCTCGTTAGTGCAGCCCAACTCCAAGACAGAATCGTCGCAGCAACTCGCGTGGGTGAACAACGCTTGCGGCAGCTGGAAGTCGCTGCTGAAATTCAGACTTTGCTCGGTGAACTGTATCGTGACAAATTCCGTGATTCTTCTCGTGCTCGCACATCCTTCGAGCAAGCGCTGAATTTGTGCAAAACGCACGCACGCGCACGCGGTGCATTAACCCAGCTGCTGCTTGAAGAGAACGAGATCGATGCATGCGTGGCACTCTGTCAAGCCCACTTGGAAACTGATCCGAATGACATGGACACAATTCGCATGCTTGCTGAATTGAAGTTCAAGTCAAGCGATTCAGCAACGGCCTTACAATTGATGACCAAGGTGTTGAATCACGATCCTAGCAATTACGAAACACTCGCCCGATTGATCACTTTGCTCTATCGCGCTGGTAAGCTGTCAGAAGCGGAGGCTCCCCTACAGCGTTGTCGACAGATGCATGGAAGTGGGTCCACTACGAGCTCCTCGTCTTCGAGTGCACCTGCCAATGGCTCCTCTCAGTCCTCAGGCACTAGCGAGCCTCCTGGCTTGAGTTATTGCCGTGGTCTTTATGCATGGTACTCGAGCCAGCCGCGCGAGGCGCTTGAGTGCTTCAACCGCGCTCGTAGCGCACCTGGTTGGGGTCGTGCGGCGGTCAAGCGTATGATCGAGGTCTACTTGAACCCTCATAATCGAGGTATCCTCTTCTCTGTTTTGGAAGGTGAAGAGACTCCTCACTCAGACGTCATCGCAAGCGTCGAACGGCTACTCAAGGAGCTTGTCATCCTTGGCGAAAGGGGTGACGAATACGTCATCCTGGAGGCATACGTCGATATTGCAACTCGCTTGCCACAACGCGTTGAGAAGGGCCTAAGTCTGCTCATGAACTTGTTAAAGGATGATCGTGATCATGTCGCTGCCAACGTTGCCGTTGCTATGGCTCTGATCCCACTTCAGCAGCAGACGAAGGCACGAAACCAACTTAAACGAGTTGCCAAACTGAAGGTTCCTCCTCATCATGTCGACGCTTATGAACGTGGTATGATGCTGCTTGCTGAAATGTACATCCGCGGAGGTAAGCCTGAGCTTGCAACCGAGCTGTGCAACCAAGTCTTGCGGTCTAACAAGTCTTGCTCGCGTGCATATGAGCTACTGGCGCAAACGTATGAAGAAAGCCGAGAGCCCATACTGGCCGCTCATAACTACAAACTGGCATGGAAAGCCGTCAACATGACCGATCCTGCGATCGGCTACAAGCTGGCATTTAATTACCTCAAATCAAACCAGCCTTTGGAAGCCGTCGAGACTTGTCATACTGTCTTGAACGCATACCCTGACTACCCAAAGATTCGCAAAGATATCCTTGCCCCTGCACGAGCCCTGCTGCGAAGGTGAAGCATAGTGAAAAAAAACAAGCTCTCCTTCAGGAAGGGAGAACGCGATTATCATAAAGAGAATTCTGTGTATTTCTAAGACGTGGTTACTGAAGAAAGGTATTACTATACAGATGGTTGATTTTGGATAGCACTACGAAGTTTATACAACTACTGTCGGCGACTTTCAAAACCTGACTGCAGAATCTTCACAAAATCGATGGGGTTCACGATACCATCCCCATCTGCGTCCGCCTCTCGCAACATCTCCTGCAGCTCTTCTTCAGCTGCGGTCTCGCCCAGTTCCTTGGCGAGTCGGGCCAGGTCGTCGACTGTAATGCCTGGTTGCTCGTCATCGGGTGCAAAGAGCTATAGAATGAAGGGGTAGCAGTGTGTCGAGCCCAGATGTAAACAAAAATCATCAGCAAAGCAATTGCAGACATGCAAGCGAATGACTCACTAGGGACTTGTGAACCTACCTTATACCCCTTCAGCACTTCATCTAGCGTGGGAGCCTCGCACATCTTCATCGTGAAGATGGCCATGAAGCCCGCGAGAGGGATTTTGCCATTCGCATCCTCGTACTCCTGAATCACGCGCTTGAGTTCGTCCTTCTTTGGTTCGAAGCCCAACGCTCGGTAGGCGATAATGAGCTCTTTTGGATCAATGGCGCCGACTCCCTCATAGTCGAAGAGCCTGAAAGCTTCTTCAAGGTCGCGCTTCTGTTCTGGCGTTAGTTCGAGTTGGAAGCCGCGGGTGGCTCGGTGTGTCAAGTCACTGGACATCAATGATACTAAGAAACGGTTACTATGGGGAGATTTTTTGTTTGAATATCCCTCGTTATGGATCGTATTAGGGTCTAGTTCGAGGTCACACCAATTATACGGTACTATCTGTATCGAATTGATTCGTCTATGAGAGAAGGATACTTTGCCAGTGTGCCTAATCGATGTACTTGGAAATCAAAGTTGATCGAACAATTTTGGCCTGATCCGGTTAGAATCAGATTTTGGCCTGATCCGGTTAGAATCCCTGAGCTGGAGATCATTCCATGCCATCAGATCGAAACTCTTCTCGGAGTTGTATGAAGCAGCGGGCACGGGGAAGCACCAAGGCTGTAGAGAGAACCTGATCTGCCCGAGACCGCATCACTTCACTGAGTAATCATCCGTGACTCGCGCAGGATATCTGGTACTGCTCTGACCAATTTGCTCTTCTCAGCAATCATTCCATGCCTTTTTCACTAGCCACTAGCCGGGGGGGTCTCAAAAGGTGTCCAATACAAGATGGCACCCACATCTAGCGTGTCGCGCTGCGTGGTCCCGCAATCATGTAGTCGGCCCCGAATCCAGCCGGGCGCCCCACACCGGACCCAGTCCTGGTCCAGGTCAGAAAATTCAAATTTCCCAGTCAGTCAGACAGCCAGTCAGACAGCCAGACGGCCGACAGGGGAGGGACCGGACAGGGGGTGACGGAATACCCTCGGTAGAGGATAAAGTTCGACCCGGGTTCAAACCCTGTTTTTTGTGGATTTGGTGGCATTCAAGAGCGACGCTGCGGTCCAGAGTTTGTCCAGATATCGACACTCTTTAGCTCCGTCTAATGCATGGGTTTTGCCCTCCACACCCCCTCCCGCCTCCCTGGAAGACCTGTTTTCTACCCCGCGGACATTGCTTTTGGATCTCTTCTTCTGGACTAGGCTAGCGGGGGAGTCGCTGGGTCTAGTGGCTTTATATTCTGTGCATTCGAGAGTTCAGGGCGGGATACACTCACCGCACCTGCGGCGACCCCGACGTCCCATAGTGCATTCCCGTCAAAATCACCTCCAAAGTCTTGACCTCTAGGCTCACCCTATCTGTCCTGGCCCTAATCACCCTTTAGACCTCACATCTCACGCGAAGCACACAGCGGTGTGCGTCAGGACCCTTACGGTAAAGCTCAGGCTGGTACCTATTATCCATCCAGCCCGGACCGACCGGCGGAGTCCGCGTGTCCAGTCAGATCTCAAGCGAGTCAAGTCCCGATCAAGAACCTCGTCCACCCGTCCTGGCCCAGCCTCAAACAACTCAGCGCATCTAGGCGGATCACGCAGAGCGCAGCGCGCGTTCAGGGTGGGACTCGATCGTAGACGGCCCAAGGCGTGTGATGCCGAGCGCACGCAGTCGCGGAGCTTCGGCTCCGGCAGGTTCCGCTTCGTCAAGGTCGACCAGTTCGACCAAGGCGGGAAGCAGCGGTGCTGGCTCTAGTGGTGGTGCAGGCGGCGGGAGCAATGCCAGCAGCGGTGGCAACAGTGGAACTAGCACTGCCAGTGGCATTGGCGCTCGTCCCACTCGGCGTCAGACTCAGACGACGGTTGGTGGGGGCACTGGCACTGCAGCAGGTTCAGGAACAAGAGGTGCAGGGACAGCCGGAGCAACAGGAAGCTCAAGCCATAGCAGTCATGCACAAAAGCAGCAGGCGACTCAGGTGTTAAAAGCAGGTCAGGCCGCTGTGCCCGAGAATGATGAGAATGCCATGGTCGACACGAGTGGAGAGGCATCTGCTGCAGCGAACATGAATACCCTTCCCGCACTTGCTGTTTATGTTTTGCCAACATCTACAGTGACTCTGGATGCGGGTTTGGTGCCAGCATCATCATCGTCTGCATCCTTTTCGGCAGCGAGCAGTAGTGCCACTGCATCTTCAGGCCAAACCCACGGAACTTCCGGTGCGTCAGGATCTGCGGTTGCAGGAAGAAGCTCAAGAGGCACCCGCCGATCGATGACAACGCCCTCATCCATTTTTGGATCACTCGATGTTGAGCCCCAGATGTTCACTTCCGGCGAGGGCACAGCGGCGTCCGGTGGAACGGGCGAAGGTGCGGCAGGAGCAGCTAGTGGTGGCACAAGTAACAACGGAACAGGAAGTGGAGGCTCTTGGCACGATAATGATGGAGAAAGTGTGTATCCACTTTGGTTGGAAGACCCTACCTTAACCCACGAATCTTTCTGCTCAGTATGCGGCTCGAATCATCGTGACTGCCGATCGACTGCTAACCTGATGGTTCAATGCGCCGGCTGTCGCATGTCGGTACATCGTGGTTGCTATGGCGTACCTTTCCCTCAAGTTACCTTGACGAGTGGTTCAAGGCAGCATCTTCTTCAGGCGCAGCAACAACTTGCAAAAACGGGCGACGAAGGGCATAGTGGAAGAGCGTCAAGCAGTCGGACTTCAATGGCCGCCCTTATCTCGCAGCTACAACAGCTCCTTTCGACATCGGGGATGGAATCTCCCGATCGAAGCCCCAATGGTAAACAACCCCCACAGCCCAGCACTGTCCAGGAAGCACTATCTCGATTGTCCATCACAACACCTATTCCTGGTGTGCACACCCCCTGGTTATGTGAGCCATGTAGCGCGGGTCTAAAGCCATTTAGGATTCAATGTGCGGTCTGTCCCCTTCATGGTGGTGCTCTGAAGCCGTGCGCACCAGGAACTTCCTCGTCCAGCCTTAGTGCGTCCTTCTATGGCGGTAATGCCGCCGCAAGTCCTACAACGGGTTCCCTCCTGTCTAATTCCAGTGTAAATGTCAGTACATTACGATGGGCTCATGTAACTTGCGCAGCCTGGCTACCAGAGCTGGGATTTGAGAATCCCGCAGTGCTCTCCCCAATCATTGGAATTGATGATGTGCCAGCATCCCGACGAAGGCTAAGCTGCTCCATTTGCTTGCGCAATAAGGGTGCCTGCTTGATGTGTTCGGCTCCAGACTGTCGCGTCGCATTCCATCCGCTTTGCGCTCAGCAGTCAAACTATCGCATGGAAATTGTAACGCTTGAACGGGACGTTGAAGTACCAATGCCATTTCCAAATCTAACGCTTGGAGGTGAGGCACACCACGGCTTGCTAACGCGACATCAACAGCAGCAGTATGCAGCGCATGCACAATATCTGGCACAGTTGCCAGCGCTTTCGTCCTATTGTGATGAAGTCGTCACTCTCGCTTACTGTCCCTTACATGCCTCGTCAGTGCTCGATCGATGCGCACTCGAGTCCCGACCACGACTTGCAAACTCTGTTCATCAGCAAATTCAAGCCGCAGACCAACAACAACAGCAACAGTTGCAACAACATCAGGCGGCTGATGCTTCGTCCTCCTCGGCATCTCGCCGGCCACTTCCTCAGATTCAGTCCACATTACCTGCGAACCTTCAGATGTGGAGTAAGTATGGTCCAACCACGTGGCAGCCACACGTACCACCCCCAGTCGCACAACCACTGCAACCTCAATCACGGAGCTCTCGCTCTCCATCTCCCTCATTACCAGGTGGTACCATGTGGAGCACGACGCCAGCTCCTCAAACGGCGGGTAATGCAGCAAGCACGACATCTGGAGTGGTCACTCCCGCGCAGCCTAGTTCGGGTGTGCGGCCCGGTGCAATCGCAGTGCCTTCAACACGGTCCCGATCCAGTGGTCGAAGATCAACCCAAGATGATGGTGTCTCGACACCCTTACCATCCCCAGGTTCCGTTGTTTCCGCGTCACCCTCAGCATCTTTCCATGGAGGCGGTCTGCCCAGCACAGATCGACCGGAGACGTTTATTCTGATAACTCCAGAAGGCCTGTTTATCCAGAATGCGCCACTAGCCACGGAAAGCGGCGTGCTCCAGCCTGAAACCTGTATAGGCGCTGTAAAGTCACCCAGGCTGTTCGCCAAGGCGCTGTGGATCCTCAGTGCAATCGCACGCGAGGCGGCGGCTGTACGAGCCCTGCGTATTGCGGAGGAACCTTTGGTCGACACAACATCTCGAGACAAAGAGCGTGAGCGTACGCGTGAACGATGGCTTAGAGCAGAGGTAGATGGTGAGACAGATGAGATGGCAGTGCGTGCCCTCGTTGATGCCAATGGTCGTCGAGTCTACAAAGTGTCTCCCGTGAGTCATGATCTAGAATTGGTTCTACTGATGCAGTCAATCTCAAAAATGCTCTCAGGGGATCCATCGGGACCGATTGCGTCGTCGGTCATCTTATCCGGGGTCGTGCGCGTTGTGGCAGGACCGGATGCTATCTTAAATGTGCCGGATGCTGCCAGTGTTGTTGTAGCGTCAATTACGACATCGGCGCCTGATGGCCAAGGCCGTGAGAAAGCAGGCCTTGTCACTTCTGGCTCGCGCGGAAGTGGTTTGGCAGTGTCTGCGGAGGATGATGCTACCACGGTCCCGAAGTCAAGTAGAAAGGCAGCAACTCAGGCTATCTCCACAACAGCAATCGCGGCCGCAGCCGCAGATGCAGCGGCTGCTGCTGCGGAACGTGAGGTTTCAGCGCGGGCACGAATGGAGAGAGCACGGGCAGAGGCTGAAACAGAAGCCCAATTCACGGCCGCGCTAGCTACTGTGGGAATTGATATCAATCACATCTCGCTAGAGGATCGTGCCCATCTGTTGACCTGTCCCGATATTATTACACAAGTGAATCAACTTATGAGCGCCACTGGTCCGAGAGGGTTCGATAGTGATGGAGACGGAGCTGAAGATGCGCCAGACTCCGATTTCGAGGATAATAAGAGCATGCATCGTGTTACGGACATGTATTTCCGGCCCTTGGATGCAAAGGATATGCTTCGAATTGGTCGCTTCCTGCCTGCAGCCTCAGCAGAGTTACTGCGTGAACAGCAGCAATCCAAGGACGGATCCTTTGCCATGACCAGTGAGATGTACGAAAAGTGGCTTGCAATGGAGAGCTATACAACGACGACAGCGGGAATTGACCCCAGCTTTGCCATCCCCCCACTCGGCCAATCGGCACCAAAAGACGCCGAAGGCCAAGATACCACACCACTACCACCGTCAAGCTTTGACTACAAAAATATTTCAATGTTGATGGGCCTAAGTCGTAGAAGAAGGCAGCGAGTGGACCCGTACCATGTGGAGGATTGGTCGCTCGACGAGATCATTACAAGTGCACAGCTGGGAGCGGACTCAAGCGCGGCAAGTGCTGGGACAACCATGGCGCATGCAGCAACCGTAGTGGGTATAAAACGTGACCGTCGTAGCAGTGGACTCGCCGACTCGGCGCCGATTCGATTAACCGTCGAGCTTCACAGGCACTGGGGGCTGGAGGCAAGCACTTCAGAGATGTCTGAGAGCAGTCCAACCTCAGTAAGTGGTACAGCTTCGAAGAGTCGACGCGGCTCAGTCGCCTCAGCGCGAGTGAGCGCTCCCGGTGAAAGTGGTGTCAAAAAGGTGAAGCAGTCAAAGTCTGAACCTTCTGGACCTAGATTTCCAGATGACTTCGTTGGCAGTGAGCAGTCAGCTATGGTCGTAGAGTTCGAAGTTGACCCCCAGAACTTCGAGAGAGCTGTCGAGGTCGCGCTGAAAGAACGGCAGCATTCTGCCACGTCAACGGGTTCGAGGAGGCATGCCCCTGTAGCACCATCCCCCAAGCAACTCTCACCCGCTGCATCGCGCGCTGCATCGCGTTCACCGTCGCCCGCTCCTTCACGTGCTCGCAGTGCTGCAACAACGCCTTTGACGAATCAAGCCAAGGCCCAGCATCATGTGCCCTCACCATCATCCGCTACGGTCAGTCATAGCCTCAATTTGGTGGTGGATGCAAGGGAAACAGGTATAGGGACGATCCCAGGTGCCGGTCAAGATGTCATGGAATCACCGCTTGGTGTCCAGGTACTTCAGCCCAGTGCAGACACCAACAGTGCAATGACGAGCGAGTCGAACGGTGTGCTTGCACTGTCAGCCGACGTTGTTCCTTACAACGCAGGCCACGGTCAGACACGGCAATCTCCCGTACTACTTTCACAGATCAATGAGGAATTGGGTGAAGATGTTGCTGAGCCACCGTCTCCGACCAATACGAAGAACGCAGTGGCAGCGATGGACAAGTCTCACGGAACCGAGGCTTCGCCAATGTCAGAACGCCCAGAAGACTCACAAGACATTCGTCTTACAATGGCACCAAGCCCGATTCCTGGAGGAATCCCTTCCGCGGCAAACGTTAGTGCTGACGAAGTCGCGGCACTTGCGGGCACAGTTGCTTTCCGATCTTGCCCCACCCCGAGGCCCTCTCAGCCTCGGCCTTCTCCCGCGCCTACGCCTGCCACAGCTGCGCCCGTGATCGCCGCGGGTGGACGCGGTCGCGCCTCGCGCAGACTTATTCGTGAGGAACCCGCAGAACCTCCTACTTCGAAGCAGAATGCGGCCGTTTGTAAGGTGGAGGAAACCAACGTACTCAAAGATGTTAGCAATTCTGTCGTGCTTGCCCAAGTTCTCCCTACCCATGGCATTCGTGTAGCGTTCAACTCGTCTGCACTCGCATCGATGGCTGCCGAAATTGAAGCATCACACGCATTTGTTGATCAGTTCGTCAATGATAGTCAACTTGCAAAGCGCGTTGCAGAAATCTTGTTGGAAGAGGGTGTTCATCTAGTACGTGCCGCACCGATATCGACGAGCTTCTTTAGCGTCACCAATGCAAACATGGTCGGTTCTGAGCGGCTTCAAATCGACTCCGACATTGCAGACGCTGGCGCAGCGGGACATGCCACAAGACAGCGTTCCACAAGGCTCACATTTGAGGCTCCTCTGCAGACTCCTGGAGATGTGAAGGCGCTAGTAGAAGTGACGAATCAGATGCTGGAACCCGATCCAGTGCTGTTCACTCAGGCACGAGACGCCAAGAGTTGCTCAAGTACGAATAGCCCTCGGGGTATCCGTCTCAAGATTAGTGATGCTGAAGCTTGGGGTCCGTTGTATCTACGAACAGTGCATGCACGTGAAGAGCATCTGGCATGGCTCGAATCAAGGCAGGCTGCACTCAATGAGAAGAAACGCGCAGCCAAATCAATCGCATACCGTAGAGCACGCGCTGAGCTGTGCCAAAAACTCCAACAGGCCGTTGCAAATAAGCAAACGGACGATAAGGAATTCCCACGACTACTTCGCGCGTCGCTGGAAGCGGAAGTCGCAGCAGATGCTCCAGACGAAGACGAATTCGCGGATGACGAAATGGGTGGGGGTTCTTCTCGCGATACTTGGACGCTCAGTCGGGACATGGATGAAGATTCGCCTCTTACTTTGTCTGAATTGGCGCTCGAGGTGTTCTCTGAGGAAGACTCTAAAGCTACACCTAATCCTCAACGAGCCGCGCTTATTGAGGCTGCTGTACAGGGAGACGAAGTGCTTGCTCTACTTATTCACGCGCAGCAGCGGTTGGCACGACAGGTCGCGCTCAATGCCCAACGCAGAGAACGGCTGAGGCAATTGGTCAGACTCAGACACGCAGCACCGCCGATCCGCATTCGTGAATCGTGGATGCATGGTGTCGTTACGAAGTGTCTGTACATCGGTGCATGGCAAACTCTTCGATTTGCCTTCGCGAAAGGCACCACAGATGTGCCTGTCCCCCTCTATATTGCACATGAAATTTCATTGCGCCTCAAGCGTGCGCATGCCATTTCGACATTGCGAAAACTGCAGGCAAAGAACCAACTATACTCCAGTCGTCTGGCGTCACTGGAATATCAGTTGAAGCAGCAAGGCTCGTCGGCAACGACCTCTGTTGTCACCTCCTTGACTCAAGCGATCGAGCTAACACTCGATTCCTTGAAGCAGTGTCATGAAGAGACGGCATCAACTCTCGCTCTGTTAGCAACGCTTGGAGAAGAGAGCACAAAGAGCACGATCGGAATTCACGCCGTTGGAGGTGTACGATCTGAGAAGGGCGTGTCACGAGATAATCGCGACTTCTCTGCCTGTGGTGTCTGCTTCTCACTCGAATGCACAGAGAGTAACCCATTGATCATCTGCGAAATTTGTGCGATTGCCGTTCATAAGGTATGCTACGGCCTGAGTAAGATCCCAGACAATGATTGGGTCTGTCAGTATTGCAAGGCACAGCGACCTCAGCAGGCGAGCCAATCGAGCACTCACGGCTCGAGCTCGTCGAGCCATCACCATGGAAGTCATCATTCCCACAAAAGTAAGAGTGTCAAGGCTTCAAAGCATGGTCATGACGATCCAGCCGATTCCCCAGGTGGCCTAGGCGACAATGGTCATCCGCAGGAGCAGCCCCCTCCAACCCTAGCAGCAAGCGGAAACTCTACCGTAGCTCCCAACTCCACGTTCCCCAAAGGTTGCCGGTACTGCCCAGTCGCAGGGGGCTGCCTCAAACCAGCAGAGCAGGGCGGTTGGGCCCACATCGTGTGTGCCTTCTGGATCCCCGGCCTGCGAATTGGAGATGTCGCAGCTATGGAACCAATTTGTGGCGGAGCGGCCGCACAGGCATTCCATGCACAGAGCAAAGCTCGGTATGGAGCCGCTGCATGCATCTGTGGAGTCTGCTGCCGCGATGTGGGATTGACCACAAAGTGTGCTGAGCCAACGTGCACAGCCCATTTCCATCCGCTGTGCAGCTGGTACGCTGGGTTCTACATGAGAGCACGAGTTGATGGACTCAATTGTCACTTCAGTCTGTATTGCCCTGCTCACACTCCAATTGCTGTTCTTTCGTCCGAGACTCCTTACACTGGGCATTTGCCAGATCCACTCCCGCTCACGCCCGATGGCCAGCAAATCCTAACCGACGATCCCAGCACCATTGTAACTGTAACCGACCCGCAAAAGCGGCAAGAGACTAACCCGAATGCGATCCTTCGACCACGACCTGCGCCCGTTGATCCAGTTCGTGCTGCAGCGATCCCGCCATGCCCTTCAACTGGTGCTGCCTCCGTCGACTACGCACGGTTGTTTGCGTTGTTGTACCCTTCACGCAGCACTTCGAAGTTGACCCGCGGTGTAACAACACGCGGAATGTTATTCCCAGCTATGTACGCCATGTCAAAAATGGCGGCCATCCAACACCAAAAATCGAAGGACTCGCAATCTCCTGTCAACTACATGCCTTCCATTGATAGTACGGAGGCGGCGCAGCTCGTTTCCGAGGGATGGAACACATGGCTTCGTTCACACCCGAGCCCTGAGTCAATTCGTGTATCTGAACTCACGCCATCGCTGTTGGCCCAGTTAGGCCAACCAATCGACTCCATCCCCGAGTCGCAATTCCCCATGGCGGCAGATGCAGCCGAAATCTTGCGCACGACAAAGGCGTTCCCTGCGGAAACCGCGTCAGTCCAGTTGCATCGAGCTCTTGTTGAGTTCCGATTGATGACCCAACAGGCCATGCGACGCCGCGGTCGGCTTGATCCTGCAACCTCCGTCCGCAGGTCACGAAAGCTGGCGCGCTCCACCGACCGACATGCTAAGCTACAATTGGCTCGACTCCAGCGAGAAGATACGTACGAACCAAATCGATGTGCGATCTGTTTCTGCGACGAGGCGGATGTTAGTCTAGAGCGCGAGGCGCGGTTGAGACGTGTGCAGGATATGGATGAGGTGTACACGAGGCAACTCCTTGCATACCGACAGGCATACGAACAACAGCAGGCAATCATTTCAGGCATCCGTCGAAAGTACGTGGCGATCGGATCGGAACTTTTGCACAAGCAGCAGCAGGATGCACGTGTTGAGCGCGCTCGCTGCCAAGAGCGCATGGAACAAATTTTAGAAAAGGCTGCTGAAGCAACTCGTGCAAAATTCAATGTTTCCGAGGACTCAGCCGCAATGACCGCGCAGGCACAATCCAGTGATGACAAACCGAAGACGGACTCATCACCTCAGGGATCCAGTGCAGTCTCCGGTGCCGTTGCAGCGGCGATTGCGGCCGCCAAGAACTCGACAGCTTATCGTGATCTGAAGGCACGATGCACTGAGCTAGAGTCCATGCTTTCTCAAGGCGGTCAGTCGCAGGTCACGGTGTCAAACTTGCCTGCGCCGCTACGCCGCAAATATCTTGAGGAGGTTGCTCGCCTAGGTCCCCCACTTCAGCCCTTGGTCTATCCAAATGCTGCGAACGCTGCGGCCACCTCTTCGTCGGCCCTGCGCGTTGCACCCCCTCCTTCGGTTCAGTATGCAGCGGCTCTTGAGCGCAAGGCAAAACTGTATGGTCAGGACCTGCTCTTGCATTGCTCACAGTGCGGCATTTCCGTGCATCAATCTTGCGCAGGTGTCACACTCGCCGATCTCGAACAGACAGCACAGCTTATGCTTGCCTCGACTGATGGTTCGATAACTCCATTCCAAGACGGGGCAACTGACTCTCCAACTTCAGCACATGCGTCATCGTCTTCACCCGTTGAGAATGTGGATCAGGCTCAGGCAACAACAGTAAGTGCAAGCCAACGTCAAATCCCGTTCATTATTCCTGACTTAATCCCCATCGTAAACACATCAGATACGGGAGATTCTGTCCAAAGTACAGCTCCAGATGCACCAGGATCCGACGGAGCGGATGGCGAACACGCTAACTATGATGATCACATGCATGATGGACATCACCATCACTCAGCTTCCTCGAGCTCAGTCTACTCAGGCCCAGCCAGTACTGAGCCCATTAATATGGGTCCCGGTTCGCTCATTTATCTGCTTCAAGAATCACCAGCAGCCGCAAAGACCTTGCTCGCAGGATGGCGCTGCCGCCGATGCACACATGGCGAGGGTACTCGCGAACTTTCGTGTGCTATTTGCCCTCGACGAGGTGGAGCCTTTACGCGCATCCATGCAGGGCAAATTGGGCTCTCTGGTGCTATGTCTGGAATGGGACTTGGAGATGACGATTACTTATACTCGTCGTTTACTGGTTCAATTGTATCACCCGTCGCATCATCTTCGGCCTCAGGTCAGCTAGGCCCTGCATCCGCAAGTGCGTCGAGCAATGTTTCAGGTCTCGGTAGATGGATTCATGTCGCATGCGCTATATGGCATCCAGAATGTGTCATGCGTGATCCAGCGCACATGGATCAGGTTGATGGCCTCCGCCTTATTCCGAGAGCGCGCAGAATTCTGCGTTGCACGTATTGCCAGCGACCGGGTCCTTGTATAACATGTTCCTTCCCCGGATGCCATATTGCATTCCACCCACTTTGCGCACACTTCGCAAGATGTCGCTTATCCATTGCACCTGAGCTTCCGTCAATGAATACTGTCACGCGAATCGCACTTTGCCGAGCGCATACCCCACTACACTTGATCCGTGGCGCGCTTATTCCTGCTGGTCACGCGGAAATTGCACGTGCTCGAATGGCGTTGGCGAGCTCCATTGCAGTAAGTGAGGCACAGAGACGCCTGGCAATTGCACATAAGGTAGCGGTACGTGGTGCGATCGAGAGAGTTGAGGCTTTACTCAAGGCAGTGCTGATGCCCTTCGTACCTGCCGGAACTGATGTTCTCTCGCGCGACGTTTATGCTGGGAAGTTGCGCCAGTACTATGTGGAGCAAGTGGAGCATGCAACTCAGGTACAATTGCATATTCAACAGCAAATTCAGCATCAAATTCAGGCCCAGCATCAGTACCGCGCTCAGCAATCACATCAGCAATCACAGGATTCGGAAGTATCCCCCCAGCCCCCTCAACCACCTGTGCCACCGGCGGTGCCCACTCCACCATTCTTACTTACACATCCAGCGACTGTACTGACACCCGAGGTGCTCTCTGGTGCTGGAAACGACCCTCGCCCAGCTGGATTAGCCCGTGTTATCCCGAGGCATCTCCAGTGGCCCGAAGAAGCTCTGGCAATCGTCGACCCTGATATTCTTGCAAAGCTTGCCGCATCCTCGGTCGATATAGTTGAAATGTGCGCCGCCAGAATGCGGCAAGATCCCGCTCACCGTCAGTTGTTGAATAGGCCTACCTCTGTGGGATCAGCTGCGTCTACGGAGTCGTCATCATCGTCGTCATCGTCGTCGGCCTCATCGTCATCTTCATCCTCAGATGCGCAGCAACAACCACCGATCCCGTGGGAGCAGTTCCCAGGACTGTATCTCGACGACGTTGCAGCCCACGCAGGAGTGGACATCCCGCAGCTCACGAATCCCGCGTTACTTGTGCTAGCGCGAGCTCTAGCGGCCTCTCGTCGAAGTGTACAAGTAGAGGAACCTCGGCCTGAAAATGCAGCCCAAGGCCAGGAGACTACGCGAGAACAGCAGCAGTCCCAGCCATCTTTGGTCAAGCCCGCACGTCCTAGCCATGTTACAGCCAGCGAAGACGTCATATATGCGGACTTGTACTCAAGCTGGGCTCCGTATCCTCATCCCGAGCCCGCGGTCAAAACCCGTGCCCAAGACTTGTTCAAACGCGTGGATCCGAGTGTTATGTCATACTCTATTACTTTGCCCGCGTCCACATCCGTGACTGCATGTCGTAGCGCACAAGATATTCAGGAGTCATCGCGTCGAATTGAGAGCGAGCTTTTGCTGGACGATGTGAAGGAGCCTGTCACGCCAGCCTCCGTATCATCTGCATCTACTGTTGTTGATGATAAGCAAGTGGGTCTGGGCAGTATTTGGCAAGCGAAACTCGCGGCAGAAGCGACGCGTCCAGAAACAATCGCAAGCGGAGAAATCCAAGACGGGTTCATCTCTCGAGATGCGGTTGAGTTCGAGCTTGCTGTCCGATTGCCTAATCCAAACGACCTCCCCCAGAGTGCAGCTGCATCATCGTCATTGGATGAAAACAGCACGAGTGCTGGATATGGCCAGGTCCACTATCACCAGCATGGATTAGGATCATCAGCCGGAGTTGGTGGCGCTGGAAGTGGTGCAAAGAATGGTATGAAGGCTGTTGTCAAGGCAACGAAGTCGTCGACAGCCTCTTCGGTCATCCAGAAGGGCAGCTCAGCTACAAAGCAGCCAGCCGTTACCTCACCGTCAAGTCCAGTACGATACGGAGCTGATTCCTCTGCACAGCAAGCCGGAAGTGTCGGCAGTGCAAACGGTGAGAGCTTTGCTACGCAATATGATCAGATTTCCCCTACCTCTCCCACGGCGTCTGGCGCTTCGCTCATTTCGGCAACAAGCATGGAAGAGCCTGCCGGTGGGCTCCTGTCGAACGAAGAGGGTCGCAGCAGCAGCAGCGACGACAGCCAGTCGTGGCACACTCCACTCAAGCCAGAGACGGCACAGAAGCGAAAAGCTGGAAAAGGTGAATCGAAGGAAGATACCAGTGGGGCAGCGAACGCGGATGTCAGTGCTCGCGAGAGCAAGTCAAGCCAACAGGATGATACAAGTAAGGATTCTCAACTCGGGTCGAAACGCAAATCACGCCCGGGACGAGATCAGAAGGAGGAAACCAAGAGTTCCTCGAAACGTAAGACAGCAGCTGAACCCAGCAACGTTGACAATGGACCAACCCAGAGCATCGGTGCGGTTATCCGCGTGAAGCGCGGTGGTGTTTCTGTCGAGGCGACTGTACTCGACGCTGAAAAGCGAACGAAATCACTTGGTGATGGTCCACCCGTCACCTCATACTACTATTTGTTGCACTACACAGGTATGAATAAGAAGTTAGATGACTGGGTTTCCGAGGCTCAGTTGAAGCGGGTGCTGATCAATGGGAAGTAAGACCAGGAGTGGGCTTTGTTATTTGGAACGGTTGACGACTTCATTCAATTCATCATGTACTGTAATTGTAAAGTTATACATTGATTGTCTACAATTTCAAGCCAATCAATCGCTCTTGCTACAATACATCACTACAATAAGTCATGACATAATTTTCTTGGCAATTCTTACAGACATCGTCGATTTTACTGTATTTAGCAGTAGCATCTTAAGATAACAGCACGTACGCAGCTTGACAGAGCAGACTCACTCTCGTGGAACGCTCTAAGCCTATGCAAAGTATTAGTGGGAATAGAACAAATCACTAAGTGCAGCTAGAGATAATGCCAGCGTTGTGACCACATGGACAGCAACTGGGAGTCGTTAGGAACAGGGTGTCGGTTAGCCAGGCTAACAGATTATTTGAAGTAAGGTGCGCAGTAAGTGGAGACTTGCGACTGAGCGTACTTTGCACCGGCCACAAGCTTCTCTTTCGCAAGACTTGCTAGAATAAGCAGGAGCTCCTTGTACTCCACTGATGCCAACTGAGCCTTTAACGAGTACAGGGATGACGTGAAGTCATTCAGTCTGAGCTTCATGGATGCAGAGGCATGTCCGGCTAACTCCAAACCATAACTGCCCAACTGGTACGCGTGCGTTGACAGTTCGTTTGCCAGCGCCATCAACTCCGCCTTGAGCTTCAAAGCGCTTTCAGCGAGGAATTGCTTCGAACTCTCCGCAAGAGCACTAATCTGGGCCTTGTCGATTTGGGACAAGTAGTTGACCAGCTCTGACAATTGCTCCTGAGCCCGCTCGGCACCAACATGCTTTACGTATGCGCCACCAGCGACCGCAAGCACGAACCCAGCGACCAAACCCGCACGAGCCCAGCGAGAATATGAAGAAGGCTTAGGGTCCGGGCAACCATTGAAAGAAATTGTAGAACCGGGGGTCTGCGTCGAGGAGAATGTAGCAACAATAGCGCTATCAACAGGCTCGAAACGGGGTGCTGCGGGTCTAGCACAGTCCTCGTAAACAGGCTTGACCGGGTCTTCGCATACAGACTTGCGGAGATAACTCGTCAGGTCGAGCTCGATGGTGGCATTTGGATCGGTAAGCACACTCGCTTCGAAAACATCGCTGGCACGGGCATAGTGGGTTGAAGCTCTACCAGGGTGTGCCTGATGAGCGACTACAGGATCCGAAACCTGGTTGAAACCAAACATAACATTATCCCCGACACTCTCAGCGACCGAGTCGCGAGGATGGGTCGGACCCAAAACAGGTGACGCGGGGTCGACGATATCGAACAAATTCGTCGGTTCAGGACCGGTCTCTCTGAGAGTTTCGAGTGAGTGCTGCAGGCTCATGGGCGAATGTGATGGAGACTTGGCTGGTACCTCAGCGGACAACTCGGGTGCATTGTGAGCAGTAGGTTGTACTTCAGCCTTATTGTCATCCTCGACCTCCTGCTGTGCAAGCCTGCATTCAAGCTCTGTACGTGCAATCTCTCGCTGGAGGGATTCGCAGGCTAGGCGAATAAGACTGAGCCTATGGATGCTTCGAGCACGCTTATGGCTGGCCTTCACTTCGTCAATCTCAACCGCATCATCGCTGTCATCTTCGTCATCCTCGACAATGGGAAGAAGGTGGTGGGGACTTGGCGGAACTACTGCAGCAGCGGCACCAGAGGTTGATTGCTGTGTCATTGAAGGATAAACAATTGAAATGTCCTCATCAGGGATCTGAGGATCATTGACCGCCCTCTCCAAGAACTCTTCAACATCTAGAACGCTTTCTCCTGCTTCGCTTTGCAGCGGAGTGAGTGGTACGATCTGAGGAGTCTCGGCGCCAATGATACGAACGTTGCTCTTGAAGGGTGTAACATTCTCTTTTGAAATGACCTTGCGCTGATTCGAAGCTGGGGTCTGAGCGATGTGGGCGGGTGCAGGCGATTCCGACACAGACATCTCCTTAATAGGCACTGAAGCCTGTGCAGGCATGGCTTGGATTACCTTGGAGGAATGCTCATCGTCTGCGACTATATTCGTTGCAGGAACAACGACAGCCTCAGGCTTGGAAGGACTCTTCAATGCCATCAGTGTTCTGCGGCGCTCCATTTGGGCCTTGCGAACCTCTTCTAGCATTCTCTCTTGGAGCTCTCGCTTCGTTGCCAGCTCATGATATACCCTCTTCTGTTCACGAATTTCCTCCTTGAGTTTCTTCTGAGTGAAGGCGTTGCTGAATCGGGCAGCTGCAGCCGCGGCCGCTTGAGAAGTTGAAGTGGTAACAACGGGAACTAGGCCTTGCTGAAGATCTTGAGCGAGCTCACGTCGTCGTTGGGCGGTCGACTTGGCCGGAGAAGCAAATGCTTCATCCTTGGTTGTGGGAACCGTGTTAGTCGGTTGAGTTGCTGTGGTTGATGGAAAACGTGGAAGCGTCCGCGCCTTTGTCGTCCCGGTGGCGCGTGGTCCCTGAGGAGCCACCTCGGCTCGTCGAGTGGGTAGAGACTCGGTGTGCTGAGCTGTGGAGGACTGAGCCATAGCCGAAGCCGCTCGCAAGAGAGACCTAGGGGTTGCGCCATTCTTGCCGGCCTTCAGCGCAAGTGGCGTCGGCCGCTTACCAAGGTTCACCATGCTTCCAGGCTCCACCTTCGAAGCGGTGGGGCCATTACTCGATGATGAAACTGCAGCAGCTTGAACAACAGCGGCAGCAACGCTGCATGCCGCTGCTGTTTCTTTATCCTGAAGGAGATCCTGTGCTGCAGCCGCGATCGCAGACGAGGAAGCAGTCAGGTACTCACTAGTTGCTGACGGGTTACCACTGAGCGGATAAGGCTTACTGTGTGAGAAGTTGGGAGGGTTATGAACGCCGCGCTCTGAGGCCTTGAAGGCTGAGTTAAGTGAGCGTGTTACAGCAGGCTTGGCATTGGGTGTTTGGACAATCGAGCCTGCATGGTTGCCATTGTTAGCGTTGCCAGCAGTTTGGGAGGGGGACATTAGCAAGGAGACACGGCTTCGAACAAGGCTGCCTGGAGCACGAGTAGCACCATCAGCATTGTTCTCGGCACCAGGGTGCTCACTAGTGTGGTGCTGATGCTTCCCCGAGGGAGACGCAATCTGCTGATGCGATGTCTTCATCGGGGTCTGCTGGCTCTTGTTGAACTGCGCAATACGGTCACGAACTGAAATGCGTGCAGGGGTAAGGCAGGTATTGGATGCATCTCCTGCTGCATTCGATCCGTTAGGGACCGTGGCCATAGCCGAGTGCGAATGGGCATTACCTAGGTCCCTGTGCCTCTCCGCAAGTGGACGAACGGCGCTCATGTCTGGATGGAGGGGATGGCAGGATGTTTGATGCAGGAGAAGATGTGAGAGATTGCATAAAGCGAGTAAGATGCTGGAGATAACTTTAGGTATGGCGCCTCGTCGTGCACGTCTTGGTGTGGGCCTCGAATGCGTCACATGCCGCTTCTAAGAGCACACGAACAAAAATCTCGCAGGTTTCGCATTAACATCGTGATCTTTCGGGGTTTAAAAATTAGATAACAATGCTTCATAGCCTGCAGAATATAACAGCACTGGTGATCAACCTAAGCACACCCTCACACCTGTCCAAATCAGGCTGTAAATGCTTGTCAAAGGAATCTGAAACGCTGCGCCGGTTTGAATCTCATCCACCCGGGCCAGGACTCCCACCCCAACGGTCACTGGCGAGGTGTTACCATGGTCACATCAGAGAACTTCGTAGACTCCATCCACCCGAATTTGGCTCGTGAGTTTCCCGCTGAAAAGCAGCTGCATACCCAGGTCGCCGTAGTAGCCTGCACAAGATCGATGAGGAACGCGGCAGTTCCGGCCCCATATAGCTTGCACGTAGTGTTTGAAACAAGCTCTGCCGCGGAATACCCTCTCAAACACGTCGGAAAGTGAGCCTCGCGGAAAAGCTGACTGTGATTAACGGGTATAGGTGTTGCTTTCAAGTTCTTCCTGAAGGTAAGTGTGTTTTATAATACTGTATTCAGGTGTCTCCTTATATAAAGTTACTAACACGTCTGGTCTCCGTATGTTCCCCACACGTGTAGTCTGCGGAATCCGCACGCGAACGAGTTATCGGAGATATCTCGCAGATACAATGCTTGCCACGGGTGCAAGCTTTGACGCAGACTGCAATAACGGACTTGAAAACGGCGTGTCACATGCCGCAATGCTGGCCTATGCACCAGCATCCGGCATGGTATCCGCCACACCGCCGGCTCAGGCGTCTGTCAGCAACAGGTACGCATGACTTCTCAAATGATGAGAGACATCCAGCGGCATAGCATGTGCTGTCATGTGTACACATGGCCATCTTTGATGGGACATGCTGTGGTGTTGGAAATTTGCTTCGCTTATGACACTATCGCCTATGACTCTCACACCTTGACCATGTTGGCTTTCTAGAGTTTACATCGGACGCCGGTCTCCAAATCAGAATCCGAAACCGACACCCATGTCCGAAGGTCAGAACGAGAACGTTGATCAAAATATCACTGACAGTGATACAGCAGCAGTCCCGCAGCCAAAGATCAGTATGACAACTAAGCTTCAAGCACCTGGAAGTGCGCCTCCCATCCAGCACACCAGCATTGACCTCTCGAGCGATCAGCAGCCCAGTAAGATTAATGACTTCGATTTCTGGTTCAAGTCGCCTGTTCGGACCCAGAATGAGAATGAACCGGTCTCACCATTAAAGCCTCTCCACAGCCGAGGACCCCAGCTCGCTGCAGATGTTCAAAAGCGAGACGCAAGGAGGAAGTCCCCGATCAGCTTAAGATCCACTTCGGCAACTACCGAAAGCGAGGAATCACCCCCTCCGCTTCAGCCTCGTAAGACGGTGGCAGCAGGCAAGAGCGACTCACCGGCAAGCCTGCTACATGTACTCCCGAAGTCGCTGGCACAGCGATCACTGCAGATCAAGCCGTCTGCTGACGCCAGTTTGCAGAACGACGGAGACACAAAGGCTGAGAAACCGAGCACGTCGACCAAGGAACCGAAGAAAAGTGACAATGGTACACACATGTCACGGGGTGCAAAAACAGATCACGTACTGAACTCTATGTACAAGAAAGATGTGCTAAACGTGGAACACACAGAACAGAGAAGGCTTCGTACTCCGACAGTGACGACTTCCCGGAAATCAACCTCGAGTACGTACTCGAAAGCACCCAATCCGAGAAAACATCCTCGGAGCGAGAGCGGACCGATTTTGGTGGAGAGCGCATCGGTTTACAAACGCGTCTGCAGGCAGGATACGCCACTGAATCCGAACGACATTTATCAGTACAGCAATCCAATCGGGTCCGCGATGGCCGTGGTTGACTTCGATGAAAACGATGACCAGGTCTCAAAGCCATTTGCAAACAAGTACGCTGAGTCGGTGATTTCTGAATTATCGGACGAAATCAGGCAGGCGGAAGAAGAAGAAGTCACTGCAATTCGTGAGCTGGAGCAGACGATTCGGCTTGCCAAGACGAAGAAGATGCTGGCACAAAATCGTGCTAAAACTGTCGCAGAAATCACACGAAATCGAACTGAGCTCGAGCTCAAAGCCATTGCGGAAGAGATCCGAGCACAAGAACGCGAAAGGCTCCGAATCGAACGGGAGAATGCCATGCGAGAGCTGGAACAGCAGCGTCGGGCTCTGATGGCTGAAGAAGAAAATCGAATCCGACACACGCTCACACTGCTACGTGAGAGGCTTGAGATGGAGATGAAGACACGTGAGAACGAACTGCTTCTATCCAAGGAACGAGTCCGTTCGGAGGTCTTGGAAGAAGTCGAAGTACTACTGCGCAGAGAAAAGGCAAAGGAACAAATGTGGGAACAAGAGCTCGCCCGCGAGCGCGAAGCTGCCAAGCGCGACCGTGAGCGACTTGAATGGCTAGAAATGAAGCTTCGACTTGTAGAGAGCATTGAGCTAGAACGTGATGCCAAACTCCGCGTACAGAGCCATGCGCTCATTGACGACGAAGAGCGGAAGAAAATCAAGGAAGCTGCCTTATCAAAGGTCTTGGCAACACTCGACCCAAAGACTGACAGTACTGAGAATGCTTCTAGTAGTTCGTCAACCAGTCGCATTTCTAAATTCCTGTTCGATGCGCTTCCCACTGATCAAAATGATGATGGAAATATCATCATCTCTGCTGCAACCGTCTCCAGCCCATCACTTCCCGATGAGGCAACACCTGTGGCAACACATCTTATGGCCAGCGACGATTACCGAAATGGGCATGATGCTCATGGCAGCCCACATTCCACAACGCAGAGTCAAAGCAGTTCTCAGGATGCGAGAACTTCAGGGACTCGAACGAGCCGGGGTTCATCCCGTCGTCCTTCACTGATCCTTCCAGCAAGCGCTATCCGCACAGTCTCCGTGTACTCCACCGTTGATGGAGTTCCAACCTGCCTGACACCAGCAGCGATAAACTCCCGTTTGGGAGGCACTCCGCCTGCATCTTCGAAATCTAGTGCGAAAAAGTCGTCAAAGAACGAGATGAGTGTGTGTGACGAGGAGTCTCCGTCGCCCGCGAATCTAAGACCACAACCACATTCGGAGAACGTGATCGACCTTGAGAGCGATGACGCAAATCAGCCCGATGAATCCCATCCAGCGCAGCTTCCGGAGGAAGCTGTTTCCGCAGGAGATCAGAGAGCGCCCCAAGATGGCATCTCCGTGACGAATGAAGACCCTGATGTTATACCTCTAAGCCATGAGGAGCAAATGGATGCGATTCTAAGCCACCTTATACGGCTTAGGTCAAATGCCTATGGTTCAGAGTTGAGGGAGTCGAATCCCGGTGTGGACCGCTCTGCACAGACCAGAGTCCTATTCCCACAACTAGGCTTACCTCCATACCAGCTCCACCATCCCACCTCCCTGCATAATAAGGAGAAGAGGATTGACCCAAGTCTTCCTTTATGGCTTCAAACGCTAAGTTCTCTGGCAGAGAATGTTGAATCACAAGCAGCCAGGAATCTCCCTATCTCAGATCATTGAAATGTATCATTGAATCAGCCAAATAGCTTGAAAGGCTTCGAATAAATGCTTGATAGATGCCCTTACCCTCCATACGCCCGAACTGCCTTGACAATTGCAGAGAAGACCTGCTCACCGATTTTGGCGTCAATATCTTGTGGGTTGGACTCCAGAGTGGCCTTCGACTCTTCTAGCCTCTTCTGAGCAGCATCAACATCTAGGTCTTCCAATGGAATCGCCTCCATGACTGAAACTCCAATGGAAGAGTCAACCTCCACCAAGGCAATGCCTCCAGTAACAAAATACGTCTTGGGTTTCTCCACCTGTTTGGTTTCATAAATACTCACTACGCCTGGCACGAGCTCGCATAGGTGCGGTCCATGCTCTGCCATCACAGCTAGCTCACCATCTGTTGTAGGAAGTGTCACCATGTGAACGGGTTGAGCCGAAATGAGTACTTCCTCCTGGGTTCCGAGAGAGCAGATGAGGGCTTGGGGTCTGGCTGAGTTATCGCTGAAGGTGCGCAGCAGTGTCGTTGTGGCAGCATTGAGCGCACCATGCCCCTTGCCCCATCGCAACGCTGCTCCCGTCGTCGTCGCCGTCGCCGTCGTCGTGATCGTGTGCGTGCGGGCACCAGAGCTTAGGCAGTGCAAAGTTCGAAAGACTCTGGTAAGCATGGTATTCAGCGTGAAAATACACTGTGTGTGAGCACGCTGCGCTGGATTTGAAGCGAGCTGCAGGTTTCTGGAGAAGCTACAAGAGTAGATATCCAGATGGCTCGTTGCTGCCTTGACCAGATCACGAGATCCGGAGATGCAGGAGAAGTGTGCGAGTGGACTTGATTCCAGACTCGGTCTGGTCTTGATCAGTGTTCCAGTCTGGACATGGGCACTGGTAAAGCCACCTTGAACGAGGCGGCACAAACAGCAAGAGAGACGGCTTTTGATGTACTCTGCACTGGCTTTGCATTGTATTGTGTCGTATCGTATCATATCATATCGGATCACATCACCAATTGAAGTTGTTATTGCTGTATTGTTAGTAGATCTTGTACAAAGATATAGTGATTAAACCAAGCAGTGCTATTACAAGAGCTTAAGATGAGTAAAAACTGAGTGGGAGACCCGGTGACGAGCTTGTGGTACAAACCTCACTGGGGTTCACGAGAAACACTCGTCTCTGGGCGTAGTTTACATGTCAATGCGGGCACTCAGCTCGGCAAGTCATCCCGCGCAATACCACATGCGACAATATTGACAATATTTAATCATCATCGTCCGAGATGACGGCGGCGGCAGCGGCAGCTGCACCGGACTGAGGAGCAGCGCCAGCGCCAGCTCCTCCTGCAGGAGCAGGGCCACCGACTCCCATCTCATCTGCTTCGTCACCAGCCTCGTCATTTGCCGAGGCAACATACTGTGCAACATCATCATCAACTAGCACTGTGAACTTGGTATTCTTTCCAACGAAGCCAATAGACACGTTGCTGGAGGTCAGTTTCGTCTGGGCTGCACCCTTGAGTGCTCGAACTGCGTGTACAATGAGGTCGTTGAGGCCCATATCCGCAAAGCTATCGACGTTGTTTTCAAGGTAGGTCTTGGAGGACTGAGAACGAGCGCCAATAGCCTGAGCACGGTATTCGTAGAAGGTGCCTGCAGGGGATGTCTCGTAGAGGTGAGGACCAGTGGCATCATAGCCGATGATCAAGAGACCAACACCAGTGGGTCGGCCAGACGATCCTTGTGTACGTGCCTGGTTCTCATCGGAGATCATCGCAGCGAGTCGGCCGACGGGAATGGGAGATTCGTATCGCCACTTGTGATCGAGGCACTCCTGTCGCAGTGTCTGTACAGCAGCGCGTCCATCTGGAATAAGACCAGAGATAGCGAGCCCAATGTGGTCATCGACTCTGAAAATCTTCTGGATGTAGGAGGCTAGCTCGGACTCTGATCGTCGGATGGAGGCGAGGACAGCAAAGTCCTTGGAGACAATACCGACCGATGCACCGCCATGCTTTACAGCCTCGCAGGCGTACTCGACCTAAAGGAAATTCGGCGGAAATGCGCGATCCATGAGAGGAAGGATGAGGACTATGGGTACTTTGTCACAGAGTTTCTGTACGATTCGCCGTATGACTGACATGATATGTGGTTATATGACAAGGACACACTGAGGCAAACGCGATCATCTGTAGATCCTTCCACGGGTACTAAGGATCCACGGCAATCGAGTGCCCAGGCGATGCTCCAATCCACAGGTTGTGAATCAGAGACTTCATCAGGAGTGTTATGAGCGGAAGGAGACGATGCATGGACCTGAAATCAACTTACCTGGAACAATCTACCCGCGGGACTGAATGTAGTGACATCAGTATCGTACTGATTGCGATACATCGCGCGTTATTTGTATATATACGTTTTGCGACTCTGAGGTCAGATCCTCTCAAACTTTACGCACACGGAAAAATCTCTGCTAACCAGCCAGCCCTCTCAGCGAACAAAGGCTGGCCTGAAGAAAATCTGGAATTCAGAATGAGTGTGCGCATGAGGGTTGAAGCGTTTGGTAAAATGCAAGCGGCGTTATTTAAAAAACAGAGCAAGCTATATTGTTCACACACTCAACTGATATCGATGAGATTTGAGTGAACATGTCTGTTGGGACGAAGAAGAATGAAGGGAGAACAAAAGCTATGCACGCGGGTCTAGTAAGACAGGCCACAATGATCGACAAATCGAATATCTACTTAGCCCTTGCATGTAAGTACCTGCTATCGCGGGTGTTTCAATCGCGACAGATCTCGTACTTTGGGCTAAGCAGGGTATTCGTAGGCCGAGCATGGGCAATCTGGTCGTCAAACAAGTGCACGCTTGCCATCTTTGGCTGTCAGGCCGTTTTAGGTGGGTAGTAATTTGGGAGTAGATCCAAGTTGTTCATAAACAACACATACGAGAAGGGTAACGTAGTAGCACAAGCTGGATACGCGGAAGGGGGTTGAAATTGGCGCGGAGTGGAAAATGGATTCGTGGAAGTGGAAATCGAGTTTGGGTTGAGATGCGTATTAAGATGTAGCAGACAACATACAGGACTCACATGCAACACCGTTGGAGTTGCAATGGGATAGAACTAATGAGCAGAAGCTATGAAGAGGCATTATAAGAAGTGATGACAAAGGCGGATGAATGAGTGGGATTATGTGTAGACACATCTGAGGTATGGTGCACTAGAATGTGGAGCTAGGAATAGAGGGTATGAGGTTACAACTTCTGTTATCGGAGGGTAAACATAGCGCATCGGACCTATGTTGCGATGATGCAGGTATTGCTATCGGGAAGGTTGAAAACCTTCGCTGCATCGTCACTCAACAAGCAATGCTAAGAAGCTATGCTGCGTGACGAGGCCGAAGCTGAAATGGCCGGGCGAGGAATATTAGGGTAATCACTATGAGTAATTACATATACGACAACAATGACGAGAACTTAGGTAATTACGCGGAGGACTAAGCCTAAGTACGACGCAATTGACTGACAAACGCACGTTTCAAGGGGCTAGCAGGGATCGAAGGTGGAACAATATGGGCCCAGGTAGCAATCAACGATAGGCACAACGTGGTGAAGGTACAGAGATCGAAGGATAAGAGATTGCATATAAAGGTGTTTTTCGACGGGAGTAGGAGGAGATGGATCGGAGGCTGGTGACTAAGATTGTCGTCTGGAACAGTATGTTGTGATGTGATGTCGCCATGATATATGGATCTAGGCGGCTTTGTTGCAATGCGAGCTCTCTCTATCTATCAATATCCCGAGTACGGGTAAGGCTAGAAATAGAATATGCACAGGAAAAATCAAGTGAAATGGAACGACTCAACCCAAAAGAAACATGGAATACGAAAATAATTGTAAGGCTTTTAATAATAAATCGACAAATGTGGACTCAGGTACGCCACCCTGTGATGATGGGTGTACTAGTATAAACAGGGTCAATATGACGCAGAAGCAGGCAAAAGTTAGTAGGACTAACGACCAACAAGAATGATAATGATTCAAGTAGCGAGGGTTGCTCCGAACATCGATGCTTGTTGGTAATTAAGTCTACTGGGTAATATTGGCTGTTTAGTCCGAGCAGAAATGTGGTGATTCGTAGAATGGGACGCCCAGCGAATTGGAAGATACGCGGTATAGTAAAAAGCGGTTGTTTGGTCGATTTGATTGCGGTGAGTATGAACCTAAGGTTGGGGTTAGAATGGTTAACACTGGGCTTGGTATCTCAGGTATAAGATGAAACTTGAGGAGCATTCACGGGAAGCTACATAGTCGATCGTTAACTAGCAGGGTCCAAGTCACAGCTGGCTTACTGCTTTGCTGGCTTCGACCTTGCGTGGCGGGTTGGCAATGGCGCCATTTCCGCTAGTGCTTCAAGATCAGCTGTGGTTAGCTCCATCGTGGCTGGGTCATCGTCGAACTCGTTAGGGCTGTCTGACTGGTTGTGACTGTCACCAGACGTCCTTTCTGACTCCTGAGGTGTCCTCGGGCGCGAAGAACCTTGGGTCTGAATTTGCGACGCCGGAGGTAACGGGCCAGCGCTTGTGTCAACTTCATCAAAGATGGTAGGCATCACTCCATGCTGCACCGAACTAAATACTTGGGTAGAATTGGCAAACACTGAAGACCGAACCTCATCATTGGCCGGTAATGAGATCGGCGCGGAATGTTGCGGTGCTCGCAATGTAAGTTCGAGTTCGCGACGCTTTCCTTCAGAAAGCCACGGTGGCAGCTCAAGCGGAGCACCCCCCTCAGCAGAATACTCACAACGGATGGCTGGAAGGGTCTCTGTTAGTTGATCTTCTGGGCGGTCGATCATGCCGTGCACAGGTTCACTCTGCATGTGGTCTGGCAGAGTTCTAGTATTTTCACTATTAAGTGAATAAGGATGTGTGAATTCAGTTTGACACGATGGCCTCTGATAGTGAGCATCTAACGGGGCTGAGTAGACATTGGGCTGGTGCTCACCACCGAAGGTCGAATGAAGAGGAAGGTTGTCACCAGCCTGAATTGACGAAACCGGGTCCGTTTGGCCTTGGAACAGTTGGCCGGAATACGTCGGCTGGTTGTTATGAAGCTGATAGAATTGCGGGGAATGTGGGAGTGAATATGGTTGGGAAAACGAAGCATGAGATTCCTGTAATGGTGCTTGGGGTCTTACGCCTTGAGATGCTGTGCACTCTGATATAATCTGGTGATTCACAGCGGCCATCGAGTGCGGTTCCGGTTGCATCCCCCGTCCCACAGATGCGGAAACCATTGTAGCATCTGTGTCAATGGTGTGCGAGGTGAGAGTGGAGAATGCTGCCAGTTGCTGCGGGTCAAATGTAGAACTAATCGACGGGATGCATGTTTGTTGTGCCTGTAAATGCAATGGCGTAGCTGATGACTGTGCACTAGGCGGCACAGACTGTGACGCTTGAAGTGGGGGTAAGTGCAAAGACAAATGTGCAAATGAGGCAGATGATGCGGGATCTTGTGGTGCAACAAACGGTCCTTCGAGGCTGACGCCTGGAGTTTGGGAGAATGATCCCATTGATGCATCATAAAGATGTGCGGGAACGTTTGTCGGGCACGGTACGTTGCCATACGCCGACGCAGGATTCGGCGATGTTGTGAAATTGGAGAAGGCTGTAATCGGTGACGGCTGCTGATACAATGGTCTTTGCGCGAGTGCAGACTGAGCAGTCGCTGCTTGGGCCATGCCGTCCAGTAGCGTCGAAGATGAGGAACCCCGGCGGCTAGCATCGGCCACGGAGGCTTCGATGGGTACTGATACCTGGCTCATTGTCATTAGGGGCGAACCGATGGGTTCTTGGTGGACGGTCGGTTCATATGTAGGTTGAGCCGTTAGCGCTGGTGACGCTAGGGTCTCGAGTTGGGATGGAGGGGCATACCCGTTGAAAATTGCGGATGATGGCGCACGAAGGTGTGCGGTTTGGATAACGAGCTGTTCCAAGTGCGCCATTTGCTGTGCCACTTGTCCTAGCACATTACCGAGCTTGTTCTCCAGTTTGTGCTCTAATTTGTTCTGGAGCTTGTGCTCTAGCTTGCTCTCAAGCTTGTGCTCCAACTTGTGCTCACTGCGCTCAAACATAGATAAAACCCTCGATACCTGCGAGTTGAACTCGTCTTGACCAGGCGCACCCTCCATCTGTTCTGTTGTGGGCCGCTTAAGTGCCGATGGCTCAAGGTCAGTAGCCAACGGAGAGATGACTGGGCTTGCGGCCGTATTTTGACCAGTCGTAATTGACAGCGACATTGATGGTGGACGTGGCTGCACTCCGGTAGCTGACTCTGGTGCTGCGCCGGTCTGACCAACCCCGATGCTCGTACTGCGCGGGGGGATTGGGGGTGACGAATTTACCAAGACGATCGGACGGTTTGCGCGAGGAGGAACTTGAGGCGCGGTACGAGGTGTAGACCCAGCGCTTCCTGACGCTTGAGAAGCGAATGATAAGCTGGGACGATGCTGAGATTGCGACTGGCTTGAAGATCGAGAACTGCGGAGAACTAGTCCAGCTTGATGGCCTGAAGAATCGCCACCCTTGGATGTCTCAGTGTGATCAGGTGTTTCTTTACCATCTTTGAATTGCAGCACACGGCTTGCTCGGCTCAGTGTCGCGCCAGACGAGGGATTGAGTAGATTCTCCGCTGATGTGGCACCAGACATGATCGATGATGTATCTGAGGGCGGAAGCGGGGCGCGCTTGAGGGGGGAGCCTGGAGCTGCTGGCGAGCGGGACGGTACTGGAGGTGGTACACTTGAAGTATGCTGGGGCGATTGCGTAGGCGCACAACGTGCACTCCCAGTACTTCGAGTTGAGGATTCAGCCGCCGAACCCTCAAGACTGAAGTGGGTTGGACGTGCGGGGATGGGAGGCGCGATAGATGATTGGGCGGGTGACAGCCCATGCGCCATGGAACCTGGACTCTGCTGAATCTTGGTGCTTATGTGCGAGAACTGGTCATGCAGTTGGGTCACAGCTTGGAATACTTCTGGCAATCGCTCTGAGAGCGCATCAGCAAGATAAGGGACATAGGATTGAGGCAGACTGCACTCCTGGACGACGTTGGCAGCAAAGAGCTGTGGCTGCTGCTGCAAGAAGAAATATCTCGCAGTAACGGTGGTGCGAGTTGCCGCTGAATGCACAGGAGTAAGTTCAATAGAAATATCAACGAATGTTTGACTCACACCCAGGATCCCAACAGAGATCGAAACGGGATTATTATCGATACTACTCTGCGCCGCCTGCGTTACGGGACCGTGCTGATCTGATTCGCCTGCCTCATCGAATCCTTGAAGAGGTTTACCATAGAGGGAGTTGCAGCGGCGGTGATTCGCTGCCAAGGAGGAGAACTGGTAGTATGGCGATGTAGGCGCTATATCGCTCCCTGCTACGCTGCCCCCCGTTACAGGCCCATCCTTGGCACTATTATCAGCGCATTCATTTGTACTGGAGACGTTAGAGAACACCGAATGATTCGATAGCTTCCACAGATCTTCTGGCCGCGCATTAGAGATTGCGCGAGTCTGTCTGATCTGTGGGCTAAGGCCCTGCATACGAGTGGTAAAGCTTTGAATGCTGCTGCCATACACCTCACTGGGCCATGCTCGCGCTGAGCTAGGTTGGATCTTTTGAGCAGAGTCTGCGTGAGAGGGATGAGGATCGACCTCCAAAGTGAGCTTTTGTTTCGAGGCAAACGTCGGAGGGACCTGATGAGTGACAAGTGCTGAGACAGATGACGATGAAACGGATTCGAATGGCACTGGAGCTAATCCGGGCGATGTATAAAACGACTGGGTGATGGAGGAATACGAAGTTGGCTCGTAACCACCTGGAGGTCGGGCCTCGCCTTCATACTGTCGAATAAAACCCGATTCGTTACCAGCATACGACGCCGTAAGTGGTGGAGAGGCTGCCACTGACGGAATCATATCCTTTGCCTCAACTTGCGGACTTGCGTTACTACTGGTACTGGAGCTCACGGGTAAGGGCGCACGATTGAACGTAACCGCAACGCGCTGGGCCGTCATGGTTGAAACCGTCGAAACGGGGTTTGGTATTCGAGGCGGCTTCGGCGATGGATTCTCACCCGTTGAGGTTCGCCGAGGACGGCGGTCTGCTGGGAACTCAGACGGAGTGTGCGGCACTGAACTGGGGAAGATCGTAGGTGGGTGGTCTCGGTCCTTTCCGATCGTTGTGCTGCGGAGCACACTCGTCTCAATCGGCCGCGACTCCGGTGAATCGTCGTCTTCTTCATCATCAACTTCCGCTAGGTCGACAACACCCGGCTTACTCTTGCCGGACTGCGATGGGGTAGGTGCTGTCGTAACTGCTGAGACCGCATCATGAGCATGATCTGGGAACTGAAGAGGCTTCTCTCCTAAGTGCTTGATGTGCACTTTGGATTCGCTAATCGCGCCCAAACTACGACTTGGCGCGGTTTTGAGTTGGTTTGGCTCTACCAACACTGACGGGCCAGATGCTGTGAAAGCACGTAACCGTGGCTTTGCTCCATTCGAATGTAGTCCAGTATTGTCTCGCTCAGGGTTATCCCAATGGGGTGTAGGGTGTGCTGTGCGGCTTATCTCGGGGCTACCAGAGTTTGGAAGAAAAGATGTGTTGAGTTGGGTAACCTGCAAACCGGGTACGAAGGCATTCACTTGTTCTGTAAAGTCTGGTTCTTGGCACAAGCCACGACTAGCGTTCTCTCCTTGTGAACGGTAGCCAGTGTGATGCTGGGCCTGGTGCTCCTGTTGTTGCCGACGAAGCTGTTGCGTTTGCGCGAAGAGTTGCGACAGTCCTGTCTGATCCGCTTGCGGGCCTGCGGAAGGCGATGACTCACGCTGAGAAGAGGCAATAGACTCAATTTCGGGTAGTGTCTTGCGCCTCGGTATACTCGAAATGGACGATGTATCGCGGATGGTGTATAATTCGCCTGGGGTGCCAACACGCTCGACACCAGGGACCTCAAGTGGCATCGTAAGGTGATGGCGCACAATACGCTTGACTCCTTGTGGCTGCTCAAGCTGTTGGCCTTGTTCAGGTTGCAGTGGATCTTCTCCTTCATATTCGGCTTGCGCGGCCACATCATGTCTGAGACCTTGCTGCATTTCTCCATCGTTTCCTGGCTCTGTAGCCCGATTCAGATTTGACACCGACCCGCAGGCGTCTCGATCGCTAAGAGCTTCGGGTAAGGAGCTGGCAGTTACTTGAGTCGTGATACTGGAACGTCTGGAAAGTACCACATCCACTCCTGAATCTTCCGGAAGAACCAGATCCGCCAGCCTGGCTTGCCGAATTGCAGACGGTTGTGGATGCATCCGCGGGGTGTTCAGGCTTTGGGAACGCACGACTTGGCCCTTTAGGTCTAGTACACTTCGATGATTCGACGAGGGAGATGCAGCGGGGGAAGGAAAGTGGTTGCATTTACCGTCGTGGCTCGCACATGTCGGACAGCTTATTAAAGACGACTCACGCATATGGCCGATGCATTCGATGAGTTTGGAAACCCATACCTTGGCATCCGTATGGCGATCAGCCCGTAGTAGAATTCTACGAGACTCCGTCTCGACACAAAAAGTTGATGGTAACAGCTGGAAATAGGAAGATTGGGATTGCTGCGAGGGATGCAGCGGCTGCGCCTGCTGTGGGCTCTGCTGTGGCTGAGATTGCTGAGACGGTAATGAATTCGGGGGTGATTGCTGAAAGGGTGAAGATTGTGGCGGAGAACGCTGCGGTGAAGACTGTTGCGGCGACGGTTGTGGCGGATTCTGGTGCTGCGACTGAGGTGGGTCGCTGGCTGTTGGGGCTGTAAATGAGAGCGAAGTCGATGGTCGGGGGATAAACCTCAGCAGACGTATCGACGAAATTTGCGGGCTTCCAGTCGCTGCTGAAGTTGTTTCAAGGTCTGCTTCGGCCGGACTTACGGCACTGCGGCATGTCGTTGCCGGGGAACCTGGAAAATCAGAGGGCCGATCTGCGGAATCTTGTCGCGTGAGTAACGTCAAGTGTGCTGACTCCTGCGAGTTCGGGTCAGATCCAGGAACCGCTTGAGTGGCCACACTTGATGTCGATTGCTGTGGGAAAAGGAAAGGCTGCCCCTTTCTGTCGACGAAGTACACAGCACGAATACTCTCCAAGGGGATTCGGCGCATTATTAGGTTTTTTGAGGGTTTCTTCGAGAAGGCCGTACCCAGGCTCCCACTTCCTATGACAGGCGAAGTCCCGACTTGGTCACTACTAAAGGCATCGACCGAGTAGCGAAGCTCTAACTTCAAGTCAAAACCGAGACCGGTAGCTGTGGCTGGCTTTAGGTCCGTGTGGTCGTCAAACACACACGAGGTTGAATTGTAATGCTGCAACTTCGTGGAGGGGAACGAGGCGTGAGAAGGCGACTGTGGAAGATCTGGTGTTTGTACAAACCGAACTGCATCACGGGATGGTGGTGACTTCACATCACCATTCGTAGGATCCAGGATAGCGTTCGCTTCTTCGGAATCCATACTATCGAACCTTAAAGGCGTACTGTCCATGTGAACGATCCCGGAACTAGTCGCTGAGACTTCCTGTGATGCCCTGGGCTGTGCGATATGAATAGCGGACCTAGGCGAAACCTGAGATTCCACGCTTTCAGGACGATTCGAGCCACCTATGGGCAGCGGGGAAACGACCTGTGTGTTTGCCGAGAGCAAGGAGTCATTGGACGACCCGGCTGTTGTCGAAGCCGGTGGAACCGAGTCCACATAGGCATTCGACACAACCGAACTGAACTGAGTGCTGGTTCTACTGAACAATGCTGGGCTGCCAGTTACGCCCGCAGTTCCTCCGTGACTATTGCTCAGACGGCTACTCGCCCCTCCCAGCGAAGATCGCGGAGAGGAAACCGAAGTACCGACCTCGTCGGATGGCACATTACTTCCGTGGTTTCTAGCATGGGCCCCAGACGTAGCGGGAGTCCCACTTGTCGACGGCGCAGTGCCTGCTGATACTTCTACCTTCGCCACAAGTTGGAAGTAGCGCGCAGTCCAGCGCCGAGAATGGGCAGGCCTGGACGAGGTAGTACTTTTCCGGAGGTAGCCTTCGAGGATCTAGATATCCGGTACCAAGCAGGCACAAGTATAGGTATGAGAACGTGTGCAGACGTGAGCATGGAGAGCTTCAGAATGAAAGCAGTCGAGTGGAGTTGAATCGAATCGAGTCGAGTCGAGTCGAGTCGAATCGTGAAAGGATGAACCAGAGGAAAGCATAATAAACGTGTGTCGCAACGAAGCCTCAGAGCCAGCGCCATACTGCCCCGCGCCTTGGAGAGCAGTGGAGTGTTTGGTAAAACGTAGTAACCACACAGCCTATTACAGGCTGCTGCTTCCAAGTCCAGGCGAGGTGGGTTGGCCTCTGCACTCGGAGTAACAGGTCAGTGTGGCTGGTACGCATCCACCGATCACCTGTTCGACGAAGCTGAGCTCCGATTCAGTGGATGGAAGTGAAGCCAAAACTAGGGCGCTGGCTGACTGGGCAAATGCACCAAACCCACCCCCTCGATCCGAGGTCTGCTCACTTGTGCAGGACGGGGAAAATCTAACCCCTCGTCACGTGAGGCATGGAAAGGTGATTTTGAAGGCAAAGCGGGTAGGTGCGTACCAGGATCTAGTGTGCATTACGTACCAGTTGGGTCCTCAAAGGCTCTGCCATTATGAGCGCATGTGATCACCACGACGGTGCGTGATGAATCACTCTCAAAAGGTCTACCCTAGAGTGTGTTCAAAATTGACAAAGGGGTAAGATAACTAGTTTTTCTGTTCTTAGCGTGTGTGGGAATCGTTTAACTAGTTAAAGCATAAGTGTAATTAAAAGTTTATATCCACAAGAATCTAATACTAATGTTATCGCGCCTTTCCATCCACCCAATCGACTTAAACTACCACCCAGCAATCATGTATTCAACCCTAAAATCTTTTCTGTTCTGGCCGTGACCGCATCCACCCGCGTGCGGATTTTCGAGAGATCGATCGATCGATCGACTGCAGACTGAGAAGACTGAGAACTTAGTCAACTTAGTTATTCTAAAGGGGCTCTGACTAACTAACTAACTAACTAACTAACTAACTAACTAACTAACTAACTAACTAACTAACTAACTAACTAACTAACTAACTAACTAACTAACTAACTAACTAACT
>Ga0180217_1000431_pt1 | contig 69696 bp, 31 predicted proteins | sample eDN3rd37CBELigOP_FD_128521 | JGI IMG/M metagenome (GOLD analysis project Ga0180217, IMG submission 128521) | Enriched Organic Plus compost microbial communities from Emeryville, California, USA - eDNA 3rd pass 37_C BE-Lig OP (version 2) (version 2) ...
TGAGTGAGTGAGTGAGTGAGTGAGTGAGTGAGTGAGTGAGTGAGTGAGTGAGTGAGTGAGTGAGTGAGTGAGTGAGTGAGTGAGTGAGTGAGTGAGTGAGTGAGTGAGTGAGTGAGTGAGTGATACCCTTTGTATTATTACGATGGTGATTCAACTTGCTGCTAGCACCCAGGCACGAAAGTCCGAAGCTTCCCAGCGACCGCTGAGCCCACCACTGGCTCTGCCGGGCAAAGGGTAGGTAGGCCCGCCGCCCCTCGCCCCCGCCCCTCGCCCCCGCCCGACGGTAGAAAAACTTAGACGCTTCAAGCATTTCTTGACAGACGGTTTGGGTGAAGAGGAAATGGATTCGAGTGAGTTTTTGCGCGTTTTTATGTGGTATATTATGGAATGATTTGATATAATTCCAGAGAATATAATTAGCTCAGCATCAATACTACTTGATGCTGTATTATTATTTAAAATACACTGTACCGTTTAAGAGCAAATTGAATTCTCCGAAACTTGGGTCTAGCATCACACTTGAGTATCTTAGCAACCACAAAAATATCTTGCGGCCCTCACTTGGCAGCACTTTCTCCCCTCAACTCACCCCGCCTCACTCACTCACTGCCCTCACTCAGCGGCCTGTTAATACCTCGCATTTGTCTACTTTCCGCGGGCATTCCCAGCGTCTTGTGAGCAATTAGCTCCAGCTCGAGTAGTAGCACTCGCTCATGAGCGATACAAGCTGCATTCCTAACTGAAGAACGTCTATTTGAGCACTGTTCGAGTTGCGAATCTTCGCCAACGAAACTCACTCATCGCGCAGAATACCAGTGCTTTTCGGTAAGCTGTACTGCAAGCAACTCAGACCAGTTGCTCCAGTGATGCGCCAGTTCGCAGGAAGGTCGCTTGCTCGATCGTGAGCGGCCTGTATTGCGAAGGTATGACGTGAGCTTGGCTCCAGACGCCTCTCCGTTTCGTCCGGCGTGCCTCCGGGAATCTTCTCGGAAGCTCCTCTCTCCTCTTGACACAGACGCGATGCTAACTCGAAATGAGTCGAGAATGCGGCCAGTCTGGGTTTGGCACTGAGATGTGATTCCAGTACGCCTGAAACGATGGGCAGACGCGGCTGGGGTGGGTTGGGCTCGCTGACTTGAATAAGTCTAGCTCACATTAGGGGTGTCGTATTAATTCATGCCCTCGAGTGGTTACTACTGATGGGACGCGTGTATATTTCATCAGGGTACTTGAATGGAGTCTACTGGGTCGGGGATTCGGGTGCGAGTAGTGTATGTGTTGACTACTTGACTTGGGAAGTGCCCCTTCGACAACACTATGCTCATGGCATCTCTCTCTGGTCTTGTGTTATGCCTCAATTCTAGACTTGTGAGGCACTGAGACGGCAAAGAAGCCTCAGTGTGACGACCGAGCCTACACGAATTGCGCACGACCACATCCTATTTTGAAAAGAAGAGGTGTGCCGTGTACTCCTTCATTTTCTCTTCTCATCTAGTCTGTTCTTCTGCCGAAGCTAAACTCCGTGGGCCGATTCCAACCCCGCACCTGGAATATGTCTGCCACAAGCCTTGTACCATCACGAATCAATCCAGTACGTTGCTGAGTCGTAAATAGCACTCATGAACCTAACTAGCTGATCTGCAGCCAATTGCTATTACTTGCGACTTACATTTGTCCGCCTCATACGTCTCCTTTCTAGACCCAGGCTACTTCATCCGGGCGCGGTCGAGCTCAGCTTGGCTCAAGTCGTAACACCAGTAGTCCCTTAGAGGACTCTCCTGTTTCACCCAATTCTGCCGAGGACCAACCCCTTGGCACTCGTTTGGGCGCTGGTGGGGACTTAAGCGACGACGCCGAAGATCGAAACACAATTGCATTGGATGTACAGAATCAGGCTGTCTCTGGTGCAAATGCAGAAACTCATGAGCTATCATCTTCGCTTGCAGCCACATCGCTCGCGGAGGGTGGTCATCTTCAGGGCCCGAACCCTTTCTTAACTGCGGCATCCGCATCGGCCTCCAGCGCAGTTGTGCCTGTGAAAACCACCGACGACCGTAGAGATGTTGCCACGGCGACGGGTGCCTTTGCGCTTCTTGCCAAGCAGAGAGCCACGTCCTCATTCAAGAAGAACGCCCCAACTCATCAGGATCCCGCATCACGCAATCACAACACACCAGTTGTTCCTCCCACTGCTGCCTCGGCCCCCAAACCCTTGGCGCAGCTAGGCTCATCCAGTCAGGCTGTTACAATCGATGGAATTGATCACCGTGATTTGTTCCCTGGCGCTCCTCTAGGCGAGGGCAATGACAGCCTGAATCTCAGCGCTATGTCGATTGGGTACCAAATCATCGAGCCATTTGCTTCCAATTCCAATATTTTGCCCAAGCATCTTCTCCACTCCTTATACTCCAATAGTAACTCATTGAATGCCAGTTCCCTTCATCGTCATTTCCATCGGGATGCGCCTTTCCCAAATGTTTCGACCTACCTCCCGCTGAGCACGGCGGGCGAGTTGCCGCAAACGAACATGGACCTGAGTTCGATCGGGAATCCCCCCACCTCCAATGATACCTTTGCTCAAGCCTACATGCAGATCAATGCTCCTGGCTCAAGCAACCCTACCCGTAGAGGCATTCTTGTCGCAGATCCTGTCTTGGGATCTCATCCTGTCGCCCTGAGCCCCATTCGTGGAGGAACTTACAATGCGACTCAGGGTAACCATGCTGATGCTGCCACTGGGAATGACGGCTTTAGTCCTGCCAACGGCGTTGCTCCTCGTGTTTATGCCTTGGGCCCGCCCTCAGGTGGCAATCGTGCTTCATCAAATTCCCCTTCCGCCACTCCAGCTGCTGCTGTTCTTCACCCAGCCCCCACATCGAGTACTCCGCGAGCTGCTTCAACTACTCCCCTTGCTCAGGCCACTCCACACCAGCAAACAACCAGCTCCGTCGAGGCAACATCCCAGCAACAAGCACAACAACAGCAGGCGCAACACCCTGGACAACCCAACCAATCACCTTTACATGGCCAAGGGTTCTCTCCGGCTCAACCCCAGCAGCAGTTGGGTCAACCGAATGCTCTTCATGAACCATCTCGCAATCCACGAGTGTCCCCCGTTGCGAATCGCGCAGTGGGCAAGTCGAACGCTCGTACACGCGACTTGGCCGCTCCACTCTCACCCCAGCAGCATCACCAGGAAGCTCTCCTCATCCGGGCTTCGACCTCTCCAAGCACACCAGCCGGAGTGCGCGTCAAAAAGGAGAGGATTTCAGGTGCATTGGATGAGAGTGGCAGTGAATCCGAGGACGTCTTGGAGTTCTCGCCGGCCGCAGCACAGCCGTTATCTGCAGCCGAGCAGAAGCATAGCTCCATAACAATGCAAAACAATGGCTTTGGCAGTGATGATGATCCACGAGATTTCGATAGTCCTCGTCACAACGGAAGCCAGGGTACAAATGATAGCCCTCCAGCCAATTTCCACAGCCCAAAGAAAGCAATCGCAAGTCCCTCGGATGGACATAGACCCGCCATGGCTTCACCTAACAGCTCACCCTCCCCAAGTGGCTTTGGCCGAGTTCGCATAGGAGTTCCTCAAGAACCACCGACACACATAGATGCGACAGACGATGGTCTGTCAGCACTCGGCCTGGGTAAGAGTCGAAAACGAGAGGCCTGGTCGTCCAAAGCTACGACAATTGATGCCATGTATGGCACACAGGCCCAGGTGGCTCATTCCCGTGAGGCATATGGAGCTGAGCAAGGGATGGCACCAAACGCCTCGGCCTCAATGCGACTCAATCCTCCTTTCAAGATTCGTGTTGACCCATTCATGAAGACAGCGGGATCTCAGGACACTGCTGCCGGAGTCGGCACTCAGCCTGCATCCAACACTGCTCATGCAGGCCGCGAGTATAAGCCGTACAACCAGTACCAGATGGATAAAACCGATTTCGGACTTGGTCAGAACACTGCTCATGCACCTGGTATGCTTCCTACTCACATGAATGAAGCATTCGGATCTGAACCTCAGTACAAGAATGGCGCAGCGCAGCCTTCTATTACTAGCCCGCCATCCCATTACCAAAGCCAGATTTACACAGGTCATCCCCACCAGCCCCACCCTTATATGACTCGAACAACCCCCGTCCAGTATCCTTATGGAACCTACTATCCCCCAACGAGTTTGAGCGAGTTTGCCCCTCCCACCGAGCCGCTAACGTACGCTCCCGTACATGAGCACACCGCAGCGTACCCACAAACCAATATGGGAACCTCGAGTGCTATGGCTTCTGAGTACCCAACGTCAATCCCAGTGGGATCTCACATGCAGAATATCTACTATGATGATGGCTACACCGATACGGGAATGCGTCCATTCGCTCAGCACCACATGCCCTCAGATGGTATGGGCTCACCTCCTCACACCTCTCACCATCGAGAAGATCATGGTGGCTATCCCACATATGAGGCTCGTACGTATGCTGGTGCTCACCATGTCGTGATTCCAGCCCAGTATGCTGCCACAGGCGGTGCTGATGTTATTGGAGGACCCATTTCCGTGATGCCATACCACAATAACACAGTCAGCACCTATCCAGTGACCGCTGCACCCTCTCCAATTGCACAGGCAGGCTTCTATCAGGCAAAGCCTGTCTACAACACGTCAACTGTTCAATATGTCGATCCGTCGAATCATGGATTTGTACTCACCAGTGATGCCTCAACCCAAAATACCAGCTACCAATATTCAAACCCCATGCGGGCTTCCAACCCTGCGATTGTGACAGATACAGCTGCAACGGGCTACGACGATCGCTCGACACCAACTGGCAGAGACCTCCAGATGGATGCGAAGCCCGGCCGAGGTCGATCCACTCGGTTGTCGAAACAGCAAGCGACTGCAGCGGCTGCCTCCTCCTCCGGTTCTGCACCAGTCACAACCGGAGGTCCAGTGTGGCACCAACAACAGCTAGGCGTGTATCATCACGATCATCACGATGCCGGAGGCGACCTAGATGAAGAGGAGGACGATGATGAAGATGACGAACCAGCCCCCTCTGAAGATATCAAGCGTCGCTCCAAATTGCCCTTCCAGGCTGTTCTGGGCCTGCGTAAATGGTTCAAGCAATCTCTGGCATTGCCTTACCCTAACAAAATGCAAAAGATTGAGATGGCTCAGAAGCTTGGCTTGAGCCCGAAGCAAGTTCATAACTGGTTCTCGAACACTCGTAAGCGCATCTACGCACCTTGGTTGCGTCAGATTGGCATCATTCTCGTGCCTTTCCGACCTATGAGCGAGGAAGACGAAAAGAAGATGCGCGAGGCGATTAAACACGCCCGTGAGGAGGAGTACATGGGACCGTTGTGAAAGAAACTTTATGCAAAGACGTTCAAGTCGCACGTTCAGTTCAACTGCGTGTGGCGCCGTTTATTCCTCCACTTCTTGATCCCCACCTACTTTAGTGACTCAGATGGTGCACAGCACCCGATATATTTTGGATTTCTATACTCGTGGCGCCCTTTGACGCCGTTTGATTACTGATTGGTTTCTTGCCAACGTCATGCTTCGTCCCAAATTTCTGTAACCGGAAAGTCCCGCGTTTTTACTCTGAGCTAGTATTCTCCGAGTGGTTAGTTAAATGATTGTTCATATCAATGTTATTCATATGGTTTGAATCGGCCGACGACTCCAGGCACCTAGTCCAATTAACACGAACTGAATCAGATTCATCACGCCTCAATAGTTCTCTTCCACCACGACAAGTCAAGCCAAATCAAATCAAACCAACTTAAATCAAACCAAACCGATCAAACCTGAATGTATCCAAAGCGAATCGGCAAAACATTAGCTGGTTTTTTCTTATTCATACCTATTTCTCCTTGGCTCGCCCACAGACTTGTCCACGATTATCCTAACAAACAAATGCCCTATGCACACTCCTATGTCATCGCATTGCCTGGCTTGAGGTCCGTAAGTTCACGTGGGCGTCTCGCTGTTCATCAGCAGCACATTTCGACTGCTCAAAGCTGTGCAACACTATTATCTCAACGGTATATCATCACAACACTGCCTCGTATATCAGAACTTCAGTAATTCTTCTTCTTCTCATAAATTCGTCTTTCAGCTCGCAATTCCGCTCGAGCTGTCTTATCGACCTTAGAGTTGCATGCGTCCAGTCTTTTCGGGTCGTTGTGTGCTGGTTACAGCAGCGCCAGCGGAGGGGGCGCCAGAGCCGCGCGTCCTCCACTGCCGCACTGTCGTCGCCTGCGCAGGGCCCACCGCAGCGTCTTCGTCATCATGTCTCAATTTCGAATCAGGGTCGAACCTTGAGGGCGCGCGTGTCGGATTTCCGAACCGGGGGTGCTGAAATACGGATTTCGAGACGATTGCGCATCACGGACTAGACACTGAAAGCCAGGGGTGCTGGTGGTGTGGCTGCAATATGCGCATAGCAAATTGATTTATACTGTTAGCTTGCATCGTTTGGTGTAGTTTTTGAACGAATTAACCTCCGATCTCAACCGCTTCTTAATATCCAGTTTTCCCTGACTAGTGGTGAGCTTCTTACTAAAGGGTGTTTTGGACTGTTTTCTCTGCACACACATGCATCTAGACGAATATGTCTGCATTACAAAGCCTCATTACGACCGAGTATGCTAAGTTCGACACAGCGGTCACGCAGTGGTTCGACAAGGTGCTACTTCAACTCGGCGACAACCGAAAGACGTCTCCTCTCTTGGCGGACTTACCGCTGGTTCGTTCGCCCACACCGTTTGTGCTATTGATCAGCTTCTATTTCCTGGTTTTGGCCATCTTCTATCCTATTGTATGGTTCCGACAGCGTCGCGCCGCGGCTGCAAAATCCCAGGGTGCAACCACCAAGACCCCCACCTCCCCACTCCTTACCCGTTTTGTTCAGTTCCACAACATTTTCCTTGCCCTCCTGTCGGTGTGGATGGGCTCATCAATGATCTACTACCACAACAAGCTCGGTTACCCCATTTGGGGCTTTGATTATGATGAGACTCGTGACCTGCCCATGTCACTCGTGATGTACGTGTTCTATCTCTCAAAGTACTACGAGTTCTTCGACACTTTCATCATGTTGATGAAGGGCAACTTGGACCAGATCACTTTCCTTCACGTCTACCACCACGCCTCGACCTGCTTCGTCTTCTGGTGGGTCTCCAATCGCGCCCCCGGTGGTGACGCGTGGTGGATTGTTACAGTCAACTCGTGGGTTCACGTCATCATGTACACCTACTACTTCCTTACCTCGGTTTTGGAGCGCAAGCAGCGTGCCAAGTACCTCTGGTGGGGCAAGTACCTGACCCTGATTCAGATGATCCAGTTTGCTGTTGGTATTATCCATTCCGTCTTCTGCATCTACTACTCACCTTATTCGCAGTTTGCGGTCCGCATGCAGATCGTGGATATGACCATACTCCTCGCGCTCTTCCTGAACTTCTACATTCGCAAGCACTGCTTGGGTGATGGCGAGAAGGAGGCCGAGACTCCCGCCACCGTCCAAGTTGAGATCAAGAAGAAGGTCCATTAAGGGAACTACTAAAGAAGTGACAACAAGCCGAACTCGCCTCGATGAAAGGCACATTTAGTGGTAGTAACCGCGCAGATCCCTCGCCGCGGTTAAGCATATGCATTAGTCTACAACACTCAACCAGGGCTAGCCGTGGACAACTTGTCCCAAACGCAAGCTGATCGAAATCAGCATAGCTGCGGTAGTGCACAACACGTTTGACTTGTTTGTAGGCTAGTATCTAAGTTGTTATTATAGTCTCCAACCCTCCTCGCACGTCAGTGTGCCCATATTGATTTCCTGTGAACTCTTATTTATTCCTACTTATTACTATTTATTCGTGGAAGCCTGCTGCGAGTGGCTTTTCGTAGATCAAGGTGTACATCGAACTGCTTCAAACGTTTTCTTTCCCAATTTTGCAAAATTGTGAATGCTATGTATTTGTGAGAATTACCAGGAGCTCAAGGACGATGGGGTTGTCTGTCTGCCCACATTGCTTGAGCGTGCCTGATTACGCAGTCCTTCGTGAGGAGTGCGTATGTATGATGCCTTTATGTTGTGGTATCGGTCAAGATTTGGACCAGAGCCTGAGAAACACACCTCGATCTACGACTAACAGATGGATGGAGCGATAATGTATCTGGCTTACTACTAAACAATGGACTCGGCTTCAGATGAATTGTTGCATTTCGACTTGGGTTTGCTTTTTCTCTTATTTCCCCCTATAGCGACTTTTCTCGACCCCTTTCTCTCCCGCGTTACGTTCAGCAACGACTCACGACCAATTGTGTTCATTCCTAATCTTTGATTGCAACTACTCCCTACATCTTTCATGCATCTCTGCGAACTCCCCAATATACTAAGCCCAAAGTATCGTTAGTTGCACATTTCACTGTGCTCACGTAGGAACCGAGGAAGCATGGAGGGACGGTGGGGAAAGAAGAGTTGCCTATCCTCAGCAACTTGGAGTGTATTAATACACAAATCGACATTAAGGGATGGCACGCGCCGTAGATCGAAGTGTGACCCAAGTTCTATAACCTCCCTCGGGTCAGAATCTAAACGTGCATGCCGAATCGAGTACATACATATGGCTTACATATATATACATGGACTTTTGACATCTACACAATCAACCGAGTATCTAGCAAGTGTTTAGCCCACTGGAAGTTGCAGCAGGCATGACGAGTGTACCACTTGTGCTAGCACTGTGGTAGTCAGTTGGCATAGGCGCTGGTCCTAGCTGTAGCATCACGGCCAGTCGATTGCCTGATGACCAACAACAGCAACCACAACTCTGGCGAAGAGTCGCATAAGGCTGGCGCTCAACCGTACCAGTCAGTGGCGAGATGCGGGCAGGGTATCTTACCTCTTGCTCCTCTACCAATCCCTAGTCTTACGACTAGCCATCTAGGTGTAGCTAAGTGTGTGGCGATCACCAGAGCATCGTCTTTCATACATTCATCTATTCCATCCAGGCTCTAGTCTGCCCAAGCTCTTATTTGGGAGGCGCAGGGGGCAGATCTCGGCGGTGGTGGAAACCGAAGATATACACCAAGACAAACATCACGAGCGAGAGGACGAGGAAGAAGCTCAGTGCGATCCAAAGAGGGCACGCCTTGGGCTTGGGAGGCAGAGGCTTTGCCTCGTCCTGGGGGACTTGCAGCTGGTAGTCCATGCGACTAGCGACTAGAGTGGAGTGGGGTTTGTTGTGCGGGTGGGATTGCACGTGACGGGTTGTAATCAGCACAGGAATCATATCGACTTACTAAATTGCCATGCACCTGCCTCAACCACTCGAAACACACCAAACACGAAGGAGATGCGCCTTATTTCCTCAATGCGAGGCGTTCGTCGTTGATTTTCGCAGCTGGGACCGGATGTTGGCGGGATTCAGCCAGCCCAGTCAATAGCCACAAGTGGTACCAATCGAATCCCGAAGTTATATTCCACACGCTCTCGTCGCACTCCCGGATTGCGAGGTATACCAAGTATTGGAAAAGTGTGTTCCCGGAGTATTCCGACACCCCTTGTTGCGGAAAGTCTCGGCACTCCTCAACCCGGTGGATGGTGTCTCTCAGCACCGACTCACAGCCCGCTCGCGCTCTTGCACAGGTACTACACCTCGGGACACGCTGAGGCTGGTGATACCAACTCGCCCAAGCCCCTGGACTCTCCACACGCGCGAACTCTTTGCCATGTGCATGATACTATAATCATACGGCTGGATGAAGGCGCCGCTGTTCGAGGTTTTGAAGAGCGGTTGTCTGCGTTATCACAGTTCGTTATTGTATCAGCATCTTGTTTTGCTCATAGTTGCGGTTGCCACCGACTGGCGACGCTCTCTTTAATTGCCGTCTTATGCCAATCAACTCCTTTAGCCGATATCCAGCCTGTCTCCCAGCAGACCTGAAATTGTGCCAAGGTGATACATCTCCTCGGTTGCTGTACCGCGCGTGCCTGAATCTGGCAGGCTTCTGGGCCACAGACTTCGAGCCAGTCGATTTGTCGAATGTGTCAATATACCAAACTGATGCTTGGGGGTGTAACTTCAAAGGTGCCAATCTTGTTGGGGTGAAGACATACAAGTACGCAGGGCTGCTCGAGGGTGAGTACGATTCTATTCGATAATCACAATAGAAGATCGAAATCACACCAATAACATTAATGTTCAGCTGTTGCCGCTGCTTGCTAGATCCTCCTTCCTGCTAGCATCCACGCATCCGACTCCCCCACGATGCCATTGCAGTGCGAGCGCAGTGACAAGTCCAGAGACGAAATTGTGCCATGCTGGGTGAGCACAGAATTCAGGGTAGTTGCGCAGCTCGGGCACTGAGTGCTAAGCGTAGTCCAACATGTGCATTTCATAGGACTCGATCTGTGTATGCTCACTTATGGGTCATTTTGCGCGCATATCACTGGATCCCTAGTATGTCTGTCACAGAAAATTGAGACTAACCCACCTGAGTGCTGCACAAGTAATCTCGTCATAGCCATGGCCCGTCGCCCAAAGGCTCATCCGCATCCTATGTGAATATGTGATGCGTGATGGCTAACACATCGATCTTCACCCCTCCGCTATCCTCTTTACGCGTGACCTACCTTGAAACCTCTCCCGAAAAGGCCTTAGGAACAGCATGTCTCAAGCGACAGGATCACCGCCCAAGGAGATCCTCTCAGAGGTACGGTCGACAACAGAGGAGAAGGCCGAGGTGAGCAGTGAGGACACGCGGTCCAACCCGCGGGAAATGAAACACATAATTGACTCGCTTGGTCACACTCACTTCGCACAGGACTCTGAACTTCTGTTCCAGCACGTGTTGGAGATTTACAATTCGCCTAATCCTCAAGACATGATTCAGAAGTATGTGAGACTTATCTTATCCACACGCACCAAGATCGAGGACGACCCAGAGCTCGATGCGAGACTGGTCATCGCGGCGAGTAATGCCATCAGCATTCTCAACTATGGCGATCTCTGCGGTCTCCTCGATTTCCAGTTGAGCAACCGAAAGGACTGGAGCGGAATCCGCGTTCCTCGAGCCTGCCTGAATCTGGCAGTGGTGAGAGGCATTAACTTTGATCATGCTGACTTATCGAAAGCATCCTTCTACAGAAGCGACGCGAGACAATGCAGCTTCAGGAACGCTGACCTACAGGGTATGAAAACATATGAAAAGGCAGGACTGCGCTCCGTGGCAGGTTCAGACAACAACCTCACTCCTCTGCTCTCGGGTGACTCCCGTTTCTTGGTAGAGTTGTTGAAGTCTAGTATACGTATCTGGGACCTTGAAACGTACAGTGTAAAAGAAGTCTCCATCCCTGGGCGGTTGATCAGCCCCCAAGGATGGGCCTTTTCACCCGACAATCGACAGTTGGCCCTTGCTCGTGAGATTCTCGACCCCCGTGTTGCATCAAAGATACAAATCTACGACCTTTACACTGGAACCTCTGAGACAATCGACCATGAGGGTGAAGACGACGTTAGGATTTTGTCCGTCGCGTTCCATCCAATTGATGGGTCAAACCTCGTGGCAGGTGATGCGCTGGGTCGAGTCTGCCTCTGGAACAAGCAACTCTCCAAGTCAAAGCCTAAGCTAGTCGCTGTGAGGGATGAATGTCCTTTTAGCATCCTCCAGTTTTCCCACGATGCCACATTATTGGCCGCTGGTCAACTGAACGGGACTATCGTGCTCTTAACCACTGATACCTATACCTGTCTGGGCTGTCTCAAATCCGAGCTCGTACCATATACGTTGGCCTTTTCAAAGACTGGATCTCACCTTGCAATTAGTGACATGCAACTCAAGACGCAAGTCTTTGACATTACCAGAATGGACGAAGCCAATCCTGAGCTTGTTATTTTCAAGGGAGACGCTTCCCTCCTAGGCATGTCGTTAGCTCATGGGGCCCGTCCATTAATGAATCCCACAGTGGATCAGTGGTACGAGACCGCTACAACAATGCAACCTGAGTCGCTGACAAATCCCACGCATGACGGAACGGCGCTTTCTTGGTTCGCTAACTGCGCTAAGTTCGGCATATCTGGGTGGGAACTCTACTCCCATCGCCAGCTCAAAGTATTTCTAACTCCCATCTTTTGTGATTCTCAAAGGAAGATACAGATAGTTACAAGTGATGGTAGCGTTGGTGTTCGTTTTTCCTACTGCGGGAGTGTGTTTGATCAGAAGGCAGTACACTCACCATGAGCTGCAGGATGAGGCTCCTGTCCATCAAACACCAAACGCAGGCACATTCAGTCCAGATGATATCCAATTAATAATCCGGTAGTGGTGGTGTCAGCAGCGGCACTACCGCTACTTGTAACAACGAGTCGCATCCCTATCAGGCTTACTCAGTCTCGCTTGTGGGTGCGAAGAAGACGTTGTGTATGCGACTGTGGAGTATATACCTCCGTTGTTTATTTCGACGAAGATTTCACTCCGGCGCCCAGACACTAGCAATAAAAGCTAAATTCGTGCGGGCATGCCCGTGGAACCCAGTAACAGCCAGCGAAATCCCAGCGAAACGCGTATATACTGGAAAACGGTCACTTGGAGGCTCTTTGTGCGGGTTACTGTAGCGTGACTTCACTCCGTGCATTAAATGTGCTGGTACTTGCATTGCGTAGAGGATATGTGTAGGACGTGGAATGACACCATTATTGCCTGACATATGTGCGCACTCGCGAGATATCCCTCACACTTCGGAAAGTATGCAGGACCCAGCGCAGGTAAGAGTGGTTGACCGAGCCTAACTCATCTCATACCACTCGCCGATGCTCTACGGTGGTGTCTCGTCGTGTCTACTGCCTTGCGACATCCTCTTCCCGCCCCACATCCCTCACCTCGATACGCATCCGTCGCAAACCCCCATCGGATCCTCTAGTCAAGTCGGTCGAGGACCGCGGAGAACGGTGAGGCACCCGTGTGTATCCGGTGTTCGGTGCCCGTGGGCTTCGCTAGTTTGCTGGCGTCTGCGGGTGCGCTGTATCGCACCTGCGACACAGTTGATGTGGGAGGCACAGTCCGTTGTGTCTCAACCAAGTGTCTTGGATCCAACGAAGCATTCGAGATGTGTTAGGCTGTCGGCGAGTGAGTGAGTGAGTGAGTGGGGAGAGTCTGTTGTGTTGGCCTGTGCTGTGCCCTTCTCGTCCGATCTGTCATTCACCCACCCACATGGCTGACGAGACCGCTGCTAATCCTGCTGATGCTGCTACTACTACGACTTTCTCCGATTCTTCTGCCTCGTCTGATTCTGCCTCGTCTAACGCGGTTTCAGACTCGGCCTCCGCTCTAAGCTCAGGGAGCGATATCTCGGAGGTGTACGATGGAGATGCTAGTGTTGCCAACGCTCAAGAACCTGAACAACCACATGGCGTCAACCTTGATGCAGACCACACATCCCTGCTGGCTAGAGATGCCTCGGATGTGAGTGGTCCTGAATTGTCGTCGTCATCGTCATACTACGTCGGATCGGAGTCCGAAGAGGTATTTCAGAAGCTAGAAGAGAATCATGAACTTGGGCTCCACTACCTAAGCCAACTTAACCGGCTTGAACGGTCAAAGTGGTACTTGCGATGGGCCGCCCTTGACCGGCTTCCCCATCGACTTCTCTATTTCCTGACGAGTTTACGTTGGTTGAGGGGATATGGAGTGGCTCCAAATCATGCAAGTAGCATCAAGAGGGAGTACTTCCGAGAGGCCTTCATTGAAGGATTCTTCTTTGTCTGGGGGACCCTCTTCAAAATCGCGTTATCGATCCTGGTCTTTGTTCAGGTTACAAGTACTCATAGCGTCGCAGAAGCCTTCGACATCTTCCTGGGTGGTAACAAACGCACCCTCACAGTGGCTTTGTACCAAGCTGCCGACTCCGAGAGCTTCCGAAACAGTATGTATGGCATCTTTGCGATCCCGTTCATATGGGGCTTTATTCGTGCAATCACAGCCTGCAACAAGGTTCAGACCAATCCCTACGAACTATCTGCACTGACCGATGCCATCGCCGCGCTGGAGATCGAAGTTCTGAGCCGAGTCAAGGGGCGGAAGTCTTGGGAGTATATCTGGTACGACGGGTTGCGATGGCTTTTCCCGATGTATTCGCTGAACACAAACCTCACAACTGTCTCACGAGCCCTGAGGTGGGATGGACGTCTCAAAGCTCATGTTCGACAACGAGCGCATCACACACTGTTTAGTCTTTTCGAATGTAGCGGTGGTCTAACGAAATTCGCAGCTGCTAGAACGTTGGCAAGAATGACCAACTCGATCAATCGAGAACGCGCCGATGAGAAGCTCGCTTACGAATGCAACGACTGGTTTGTACCACTTGTAGAGCCCGAGAACCAATCCTCAGATATTAGCATGTCCTCTAGCTGGAGCGGCATTCCCATGATGGCACTGTCCACGAGTTCAAGCGATGCGGATCTTTCGAGTCTTCCGACCGAGGATTCAGCAGTACTTGAAAGCAACACCAAGTCTGCTCTGGGTCAACAACTCAAGGTCGAGACCTTAGGTGGCATCGCACGGTTGGCTACATGGCCGAGCGCGAAATGGAAGGATGCTGGATGTGGTGAAAAACTAGGTATCCTCTCGCAGTTCCTTCATGCGCGCTATCTGCTGTGGTGGTTTGGACTGACACGAAACAAGAAGGAATTGGTAGCGTGGTGGATCTTCAAGCTAGCCAAACTGGCCTATACGTTGCTTTTCTTTGTGACGTTGTACAGGGCCATCCAAGGTTATCTAGACTGTCCCAATCAAAAGGGCTACACTTTTACAGGTGTTGCTCCCTATGTCGGCAAGTTCGATTATGAGTGCCTCACAGCAACAATATCTCGTTTTAACTATTTTCCCGGTCAGGAGGCACAGACTCTTCTGAAAATGCTGCCTTCTTTCTACATCGCAAAATCGATCAAACGCTCGTTCCACCTAGATCTGTCCCGAACGAAGATCACTGGATATTCAGCGACTTGATCCAAGGATTCATCGCGAGCGGCTACACAATCACGTCCCTTGATTTCTCGGGGAATGAGTTGGGCGCATACGATCATACTGACGCATCGAGTACAGTCGCCTTCGCAGAAGGGCTTCAGTATTTGACATCGCTGACTCATCTCAGCTTATCAGATAATGATCTTGGTCATTGCATACTCGATGCCCATACCTTTAAATGTTCCAGTGTGGATACATCCGGTGTGGCAAGCTTGGGAAGGGCCATTGGGCAGCTGAAGAACCTCCAATCACTGGATCTTTCTTCCAACTTCCTGGGGTTCGCGGACAGCCTTGATCCCCAAGGTACTGTGGAACTAGGTGCTGGTATTGCCAAGCTGAGCCAACTGAAGATGCTTAACCTCAGTGACAACCGATTTGGTATGTTTGACATGTACGGATCGATAGGAATTGAAGCGCTGGCATGGGGTGTAGGAAAATTAGCATCCCTTCAAACGCTAGATCTTAGTGAGAATCAGATTGGATTGCAAGACGGAACTAATCCAAATGGTACCATCGCAATCGGAATCAATATCGGGAACCTCAAATCTTTACAAGTGCTGGACTTGGGGGCTAATGTGATAGGACTACATGATGGCACCAACTCAGGGGGCACAGAGGCAATCGCACGAGGTATCGGCGCTTTGGGGAATTTGGTTCATCTCAGGCTAAACAACAACTGGCTTGGATACGCCGATGGTCCAAATCCAACAGCCACTGTTGCCCTCGGAGAAGCGCTGGGTCGCCTTGGTCGGAATCTTCAGTATCTGGATCTCAGCCGCAATCGAATCGGCTGTAATGACATCGTAAACTCGCAAGGGACACTCAGCATCGCCGCTGGCCTTGAAAAGCTTGAGGCTCTGACTGATTTGGATCTATCACGGCTATGCATTGGTATGGAAGAACTAGTCAATGGCGAAGGTACCGTTGCGATCCTTAGCGCTGTTGGTAAGCTTCCTCGCTTGATTTCTCTCGCTCTCAGACAAAACTACATCGGAACAAGAGGTTCAAAGGCTTCTGTCAGCACTAAGACACTAGGCCTGTCCCTGCAGAAGTTAGCTTCACTCCGTTGGCTCGATTTGCAAGACAATTCCATCGGTCTGGAACTGGATGCGCAGGCACCAAGCATCGTCGAACTGAATCACGGCCTATCTCGATTGCAATCGTTGGAAGAGGCCAAGTTTGATGGGAATCCGATCAGTGGTGAGATATGGATGCTTCTCAGAAGCACGCTTTCACGATTACCGGAGGCCACGTACAAGCACACGGCTTTGGTCCGTCGATGATGTAGATCGATATCTCATGCGAACCCCGCCACATCAGACTTCGTTTAACTTCTCCGGTCTACTTCAACTTACGAACAATGAGATGGCAGAAGACATGATCTCCCATCTGCTAACGATTTTAGGGAAGGATTTTCATGTGCGTTCGCTCGATATGTCAGCCAATAACATTGGCTATGATGACTCCATCGACCCAAGGGTTACCGTAGCCCTTGGTGAGAATCTAGGCAAACTCACTGAGCTCCAAGAGCTTTACCTTAATGGCAATGCCATTGGTGCTGCAGATGGTGTGACTACCGAAGGAACTCAGGCTCTGGCGCGTGGCATTGGCAGCTTGTCTACCTTAGAGTATCTCGATCTGAGCGTCAATCCACTGGGTTCTGGAACCGAATCGAATGTTACAGATGGGCTTGCTGCGCTAGGAAGCGCGCTACCATCGCTCAGGCGCCTTCGAACCTTGAACATGGCAAAATGGCGAAATATGCTATGCGACTAATGTAGATCCTCACGGCGCTATGGTATTTGCCCAGGGACTTGGAGAGCTAACCGAATTGCAGCACTTGAATCTGGACGACTGCTATATTGGCTTTTGGGATGATGTTGACACCCGTCCTACCCACGAGTTTGGCTTAGCTTTCAGCAAACTGAAAAGGCTGCGAACATTGAGCTTAAATGGCAATCCTATTTTCGAGACGGGCCACACAGTCACTGATGGGACGATGGCTCTCATTCAAGGTATCGGCGACATGACCGAGTTACAAACTCTGCGTCTTGAAGCCACCGCCCTTGCTAAGACCGACGACGTCAATGTGATCGGCACGATCGCGTTAAGTGAAACGCTAGTGAAACTCAAGAAGCTTGTTCATCTCGATCTTTCATCGAACTTCATCGGCCACAGTGATGATGTGAATGCAGCAGGGACGATCGCCCTAGGCAACGCACTAAAGAGCCTTCCTAACCTCAAGGTGCTCAACCGTTATTTGAACTCCATCGGCTTCAAGGATGATGAAAATCCGGACGGGACACGAGCAATTGGAATGGGAATAAGCCACTTGATCGCGTTGACATCGTTAAATCTTGGGTCAAATAGGTTGGGAAGTTCTGTTTCTCCACAAGGGAAGCTTGAAATTGGTCGAGCCATTAAGAAATTAGCGCATCTGCGACATTTAGATCTATCTCAGAATGAGCTTGGTCGGCACTACACGATGGGAGAGGTTGAAATATTCGGGAGTCTCACGAATCTCCACAATTTGTGTTCGCTGGACATGCACTCGAACCTGATAGGCTCAACCGGACCTGAGGCCACCACAATGCTGCTCACAGCAGTGTCTCGACCACGTCGGAAGTTCCTGAGCTTTGATATATCCCCGATTCAGAATGTAAGATGGAACGAAAACGCCCAGGCCATGTCAAGAATTGAATCGCAGGCCTTACAAGACCAGTGCGAGAGCCGAGTGTGCTTTGGAGAGGATGAGTCCAGCAGCTCCAAGAGTCACTCAGCTCAGTTGTCAACATGTCTAAGGGAGGCCTTCGGGCCTTGGCCTTAGACGCTTGGAAAGACTAAGAGGACCTAGTCTCTCATCCCAATAGATGAGATTCCCCTTCACAGATACTTCTTATGCAGAGGACCGCAGTGGGCGAGATTGTCGTTGGTAAGAATGATCGGCAGGCCTCCTCGTGTGCTCGGTCTGTTAGGTTCTGTTCAGGAGAAGAGTGTGAACGCATGCATGTGCCAAATCCCAACATTCAAATGTACACTTTAGTTTTTTTCGTCGTTTCATTACAGTAGCTTTGTGCAGCAATGTATTCATAGTTTCATACATAGTACATGGAATAAATCCCAAGCCACCGTATTCTTCTTCTGTTTCAACAGGTGGCAGCAATTAGTTTTGACTTTATTCTCGTCAGGCCACGCTGAAGTACGTTTCGAGACATAGGCCTACGTCATATGAGGCACACCGACGGATGTCGTGTTGACGCCTATCTATGGCATCTTACCTCCGGGCGACTGCGTACATCAGTTGTCTAACCATATCGCGTGGTCTGTCACGGTGCGCCATTCAAGAGCTTGAGATAAGAGCTTGATAATTCTGGAACAGGGATTTCCCATGGATCTTCAGCCATGGAATACAAGTATAGCAGAGTAATCGCGAAGGCACCGCACATACCGCTCTGTCTTCAGAATGTACCAGACTCGTCACATCCAGCACCAGGATCTGTGTGGGAGAGTCCTCTCGAGTCGACACTGGGTGCATGGTTGAGACTAACCCTGATTCTCGGCGCCTCACCTGAACTGGATGTGAGGGATGTCACCCCGGATGACTGGATGACGCGCAGGTAGATGCCGTTATCGTGGCTAAGACGAAAGATGAGCCCATGTAGGAGTACTCAGAGGCCTATAATGACTCTAAAAGCTTGTTTCGCACCCCGTCTCAAGAGAGGAGAGAGGGATAGGTCAGGGTAATTTACAGCCTTGCAAGGTGATGAAATAGCATGTAAGTGATGTTAAAAATTGCAGAATCAGTCATAATACAGCATATAAATTGCATATCTGTAACTTTATTGCGTTTGTACGGACATCGGTTTCACACCAATATACCACCCCCAAAAGCCAGAAGGGCGAAATAAAAATATTCCGGCCTGGGTGCGCACTGAGGGGGTGAGGCTAAGACGTCTCCAGGGGCCCTGATGCCGCCGGACGACATGGGGTAGACTCGCTGACACATGTCTCGCTCACAACTAATGCGGAATGCCGCATTTGGCTTCTCACAGCGGTAATCAGCCCTATAGGACCGCCAACGACGACTCATGTTCCAGCTCCAACCCCAGAACCAGTGCCTCAAATGGATTTCAGGTCAACAGCATCGATTGTGCCTGAACAGCACATAGGTCTCACAAGCAGACTGAAGATACACCCAACTCAATGAATACACAGTGTACAGCCTCACAGAGACGAGTTTGTTTGATCAGTTATCGAATTTCACTGGACATCGAGAGTATTATCCAGTTCGCGGAACTGACAGTTCCGAGGTCCGTCACAGCCGACAGATGCTCATTTGAGCTGGAAATATGGAAATTTCACACAGGTGGCCGATATCAGCCTCCTTTCAGCCTCACCTAAGGTGCCTCTCAATGCGCTTAGCTTAGTTCAGCAGCATATCCGGCATCCGCGGGGTCCGAATCTCCATCCACCACACCGCGAACGGGTGGATAAAATTTAAACTCGGAACTCAAATTTTGAATGAGCACTACGTGCGTATTGCACGAGCAACAAGTGGATAGCAGTACTGAATAGTGAATCTTGGCCCTGCGCAGCAGTACAACCCAGTCTATGCAGTTTTAAAACTCAAACACGACATCCAATCGCGTGAATTTCGAGGTTTTTCATACTAGATGAAGAACTCGACCGCTCACACCCTTGCTGCGGCCCCGATCCCAGGGGCCGGAGGCTCAGGGCTGGTGAGAGATCACGCCAGACTGACGCAGATGCTCCCAACATCTGGTTCTTTGGCGGGCGGCCCTGGGACCCTCGGACATGCCCCTCAAAACCGTCTGCGAAGTGTCTTGGACGATGCCAGGAATGCCGTTTCTCAACAGCATATTCAGCCCGGATATGTCGCGCCGACGAGGGCAACGGGCACTGGAACCACATCCATTGGACCAACATCCGTTGTCCTCGCGCCTCTCTCATCGTCCAGCCAACCTGCAAGCGCAGCCACTCGTGCACAACCACCCCAACTTCATCCACTCCAACAGTCTGAAGTAACGACCTCAACGTCTGCAGGCAGCGCTGGCGCAGCGCAAACGTTGCCTCTCGACACGCATGCTGGGAAATCATCACAGGGTGCGACAGACAGCACGGCTTCTCTGGCTCTCACCCCGCGACGACCAGCCTCCGCGACACCACTGACATCACGACAGACACCGAGTTTGACCCAATCCAGCATTAGTACTAGTAGTAGCAGTAGTAATAGTCAGCGGCAGGGGCATACTGCAAGTGCAGGCGCAGGCACACAACGTCCTGCGTCCGCTATCTCGGCCTCAGCGCGCGGAATCAACTCTTTGGATGCATTTAAGCTGGGCCAAACCCGCCTAACTGAGGAGAAACTACGAGAGATGACTGGTGAACAAGACCTGTCGCGTGTCAAGTACTTTGAGATCCGCATCACGTCCGATACGCAGATGCTGACCGACATCGCACGACTGCTTCCGAATCTCGAACAACTCAGAGTAGATGATTCTAGGATACACTCGTTCCGTGACTTTGGACGAGGGCTGAGGAAGCTGCGAGTATTGTCAGTTTGCCGATGTGCCCTGAGGTCATTCCACGGTATCTGTGAGGCATTCCCACAGCTTGAAGAGCTTTATGCTGTGGGTAATGAGATCTCCGACATATCCCCACTCGCTTTCCATCCCTCGCTGCGTGTTTTGCAGCTTCAAGGGAATCGGATAAGCGATCTCGATCAGCTCGACTGGCTCGCTGAGTGCCCCAACCTAAGCCGACTTGTTCTACTGGGTAATCCAATCACATCGTTCAAATACTACCGTCGTATTGTAGTAACGCGCGTTAATCAGATGGGTACGCTCGCGTCGCTTGACGGCTCACCCCTGGAACCAGAGGATAAAGAGCCTATCACCGACCCTGAAGTGGAGAAAATTCGTGAGACGACCACTCCGCAGGCGTCCAAGCCTGTCATGGTCAGCAAGCCGACTAGGCTAGATGACTTCACGCCACCTCGGAATGCCGATCCACACTCGAACTCGCCCACTCATTCGTCATCGACATCGTGTACAGCTGGGCAAACCAATTGCCCAACCACAATAGCAGCTGACTCAGAACACCAAAGCGCTGCGATTACTCTAATATCTCAAGGAGACGAAAAGGATTCGACAGCGGCCACAAGCGTGAAAATCGGCGTAGGCGCGCTGCCGCAGGACGTTTTTGGATGGGACCTAGGCTCGTCCATCTTTGGAGGCCTGAATCGTCCTGGAACTTCCTCCTCGAGTATTTCAGGTACAAGTCGAGGCAAGGCTGACGACGATGTCGAGGGGGGCAAAGAAAGCCTCATGAAGGGTCCCCAAGCTGAGCTTTCTACAACACTTCGCAGACCCATGTCCGCACTGGCTGCCAGACATCCATCGGAAGGGCAACCGGGTGACACCGTGTCCGGATTGGTGGACATGAAGATGCTCAATGAGATATCAGGACCAGTTGTAGGAGCCGTTGCGACTGTGAAGAGGATACGAACCAAACGACAGAACTCAATGGCGCTGGGAGCGAGTGCGGAGAGCAATAATACCACACCGGCTGTGCAAGCAGAGTCACCTTCTCAACCTCCCAAGCAGACTGAAACAAGTTCGAATCCAGGTCCGAGCTCAATCCAGACGCCGGCATCGGCGCATTCCATGAGCACGCGGGGTGATAGCACACCAAGCAATTCTCTCCTTAGCCAGGCGCTATACTCGAGTTCACTTGCCTTGGACGACTGGAGCGAGATGTCTGCCGCCGTGGCACATGGTATCGAACCAGCTAGCTTTGCGCCGACCTCGGCTCAGCCACGCGCTCCTCATACTCCAGCTAGTCAGGGATCAGACAGTCGGCGAGCCCAGCCCGCCTCAGTGGCAGTGCCAAACAGAAGGACTGCTGCTGTTAGTCCTGCAGAGCAAACAGTTACGCCGCGTGCTCAGCTGGTCGCATCTCCGCGAGTTCCGCTCGTAGCCGTTCCAGTGCCACCCAAACACATTCGTAAGAATTCCTCGCGGCGGTAGTCTGATGTCCACGCTCCGCATGTCTCCGATGTCTTTCAATTCTCATCGATCGATGCCTAGAGCTCGTTTCACTCACTTTTACTCACCACCAAGTTGGTTTCGGACTTTGCTACATTACACCACCGTCTAAACCATGTCCTGTGTATTATATACATTAATCAACTGAAATAAACAACAATTTCTCTACAAGACGAGTTGAAGCTCGCTAACCGACTAGTGTACAGTTGGGTTGGGTTGTGTTGGGTTGAAGTCGCTGGAGTGCGCTTACTTCAATCCGATGTGCTCACCACGCAATTCGAGATACGAGTTGCGAACGTGAGGCGTGAGGCGCTGGATGTAATCATACACCTCCTTGGAAGCGTAGTGCAGTCTCGAAACCGGGTCACGGTACGTCGTGGGCAGTCCCGTGATGTCACAATACTTCTGAGCCGGAGCCGTGGGTGGGCCGGCCTGAATGTTCTGATAGTGTTGCATTTGCTGCTGAGAGTAGATCGTCGATGCGGTGTAAGTTGACATGGACGTTCCAGAGGCTGATGAGGCTGATGAGGCTGATGAGGCCGATGAGGCTGCTGTGCCATCCAATGTGGATGCTAATGCCATTTCCCCTGACGACGACGGCGATGATGCTGATGCTGATGCTGATGCCGATGCTGATGCTGATGCTGATGCTGATGCTGATGCTGATGCTGATGCTGATGCTGATGCTGATGCTGCTGCTGTTGATGTTGATACATCAGTGGTGGTGGTGATACTACTATTGCTATCGGCTACACCTGCTACACCTGATGCAATAACGGTGGTTGTGAGGGCTAAGCTCCCGACGCTGCCTCCGGGTCCGCCGGAGGTTTTGAAGAATTTAAGCATGGTGCCTCGCGTTGAGAGCCGCGGCAGGCTCGTACGGCTCGATTCTTTCCAGTTCTTTAGTTTGAAATGTAGAGGTGGCAGGCCTCCAACTTCGTCTGCTTCGCGTTCTTCCGTTGGTTTCCTCGATGACATGCTGTTAAGATCTATCAATAATCTGATGCTTATACTTTTTCAAGTCAATTATCACCACAATATTGTGTTTTAATTGATTAATTATCGCTTTCCTTACGTTGAGTTTTTTCCCCATTTTAGCCGGATCAGGCTTAAATTGTGAAGTGAGACCGAAGCGAGAAGAGGAGAGGGAACAGAGGCAGAGGACAGATCACGCACGCACGCACGCACTTACACACACTCTCTCAGAACACTCACACGTCTCGACTCGGTTTCTGCACTCCACTTGACCCGACCGGTGGGGGCCAGAGGGAGCAACTCAGCGCGGCCTAACTCGACTCTTTTTGTTTAGTTTAACGGTTTGTATGAATGAAAAAGGACTCGTTAGCTGCTCGGTTGCTTGCTTCGTGAACGGCGTTCGGCGTGGTCAGGAGATGATGAGTGCAATGACATTGTCTATCTTGGACTACTATTGGATCGCGTCGCGTCGCGTCACTGGATTGGTCTCGACCGAACGAACTGCACATGTTACAAGTAAATCACTCTCGGCGTGCGTGGGTCATGGATGTGTGTAACGCCGTCAAGCTAATTTACCAGGTGAGGTGGAGCGTCCGTTGTCCTCCTTCTCCTTCTTCTTCTTCTTAGGTGGCCGCTGCTTGATTCTTGGAGATCAACTAGTCACCCACGAATCTACTGGCCATGCCATGGCATGTCATTTCATGTCAAGCCATGCCGTATGAAATGGGATTCAACATTTACATTGGCGAAGGCAATTCATGGGGTGGGTTTGGCTGTCATAGGTCTTCGTTTTCGTCACAGCTGCAACAACATGGCACAAGAGCTCAGGGAGGCAATTGGCAAAGGTTACTGGGCTTCGGCAGCCCACAAAACAAGGGCCGAGACTTCCTGGGCGTGGCAAGTTGGTTGGGGGCTACGAACGAACAGGGACAACCTTTTCCTCTCTCTTTCTCTCTCTCTCTCTCAGTCTGGCCATGGCGAACCGGGAGCATTGGATGGATGATTCTCCATCCACCAGCGATAGTGGCTGCGCCGGGGGACGTGATGCAAATGGAGAGAGTAGGGGCAAGATGCATTGGAGCGTCGGGTGTTGGTCGGTTGGCTAGGAAGAACAAGATTCAGAACTAGGACAAGCACAAGAAACAAAAAAGCGACGCATTAGTGGGCTGCGGTGCGAGCGCAAACTGCGACGACTCCTTTCAAAAGATAACAACTGCTACAAGGAACTCTTGACGCGAGGCCAACAGTCGTAGGTTTTGCTTGATAAAGTTTGGTTTGATTGGCCAAAGTTTGCTTGAGGATGAAGTGGGGCAGTGGACATTTGGTTTTTTTTTCTCGGGAGGTAATGTAATGTTCTCTTATGTATACTCGAAAAGCTGTGGCGATCTTGGCGATGGTTTGCGGGAAGTGGGATTACGTTATACAAAAAGGACAAACTAATCAAATCTTGGTTTGGCGACATCATCTTCCATCAGACTTAGTATAATGCGTTGAGTAGTGTAGTAGCTTGCATGGGTTTTTTTTCGTTGTTGCTGTGTTACTGTCTGAGATACAAGTTGACTACAACGATGTCTCATGCTGCGGTTGGTCTGGAGTCTCTGTGCAGTGGTTGATAAGATACACTTCGGTGGCGCTGAGCTGTACAAGAGGCGAAGCGATGTGGGTGATTTGGTGGATAGCTCTACGCCCTCCTCCACACATCGACTTCCCAAACTCAAGCAGCGAGCGAACAGGCGACGCCCAATGTCAAAATCGGATGCAACAAGCAACTCACATGGCTTTGAGACAGCGTGGGCAAGGTTTCTTTTGGGGTACGGTTCCTGAAATCGTCTGCAACCCGCTTGTCGGGCATGGGTTGTTGGTGAAGGAAATGTGCCGATTAAAAAAAAAGAAAAAGAAAGAAGTTTGCGAGGAGCTTCAATGCACCTAACGTTCCACCACTACGAAGCACAACAGTAGTTGAAAACTATCAAGGAAAGCACAAGTCGAAAACAAAGATGAAGGACAGAGCGGACTCGACTGAACTGTCGGTCATCAGTATAATCCAAAAAGCGACCCTAACTGTAGGCTTCATACATGCGATGCAGCGTTGATGCTGGTACTGATGCAACTAGTAAAAATGAGCGCGTACCTGGCTCATTCGATCAAACAGAGGGGTAAACTACCAAGTGCCACAGTACATACTATTGACAAACAAAGGATAAGTGAGGCTAATGATAAAATACTAGGTTGATAAAAGTAAAAGGAGAGGGGGGAGGGGGAGGGGGCGGAGTGTTGAAAGTACAAGACTGCCGCTCGCTCCTGTCCTTCAAGCGAGAGGAACGTAGGGAGGGAGAGGGGGAGGGAAGGAGGGCGAGGAGGTAAGGTGCGTTTTCATTGATTTCGAATTATTTCGACTTCGCTCTCGTTTGTGTTGGGTTTTCGCTTTGAGTGATTTTGAGCGACGTGCAACGGGGAAAGGAGAAAGCCAATGCGTGTCGAGTCGTGTTATGTCATATCGTGTCGTATCATATCATAGCGTATCATATCATGTCGTTGTCATACACAGAAATCCACCATAATGCTTATAACGAGTCATGGAGCCGGTTACGATTGCAGTTGTACTTGGATAGTTGTAAATCCAGGGTGAGAAGGAGAGTAGGTAGAGCTATCGGTTGCACATAATGCTAAATGTATCGAACCCTACTCTATCACCTCTGTCCCTAGCTGCTCACGGGTGGCTGAAAGTTGACAATGACAATGATATTGACGTGGTGTGGGGTGATGTGACTGGACTTGACGTAATTTGACGTGACGTGACGTGACGTGACCTGACTTTCGTGCCGTTCACTGGTCTTGATGGCGATAGCGATGATGCTATTCGCTTCACTTACTACGGACTGTACATACTAAAATAACAATTTACAAGTCGTGAATGTGCTGATCATCAATGTGCTCGAACGCTTCAACGGGATCATCGGTGACATGAACTGAGATGGAAAGCTGGAGATCCAAATCACCCTCGTGGTTGTGCAGGTATTGGAAACAGCTGGTGACAAGCTCGATTTGTCGACGCAACTGCTCAATCTTGGGGCGCTCCTTGAACTTGATCGACTTGGTGTGGGTGTTCGCCAGACCATGGGTTGCATGGCGAATAGCCTCGCGCTCGTAGTGCGAGTCACCAAACGACATGATATTCTTCTTCACACCGTCGTGATTGATAACCATTGCGAGATTATCCTTGAATGCGTGGTACTTCCAGCGGAAGGGGTTGTCAGGGAACAAGCGCTCATAGGTCGAGCGTGCCGAGATAACCTTCACACGGTCAAGCAGCGGCAAGACACCTGGCAAGAACTTGTTCGCACTGAGTTGGACCCATCCAGTCTCAGCATTGGTGACGATGTGAACATCTCCATATTCGAATGCTACTTCCAAGAGTGCAATGACCGAAGCCTCCAACTGGCGAAGCTCCATTTCAGTCACAGCGCATTTGTTCTCCGAGGTGAGAGTAAACCCACGCTCACTCAAGTCAAACGATGGGCACAGCGTGTCATCCCAATCAAACAAAATGACTACAGTTATGGGTGTGGATAGTAAGTAGGTGATGACAAGGTTAGAGGCGATGAAATTGTGGTGAGGACCGTTACACTTGCACCCTCTGCGACTGCGCAGCCACTCGCACAGCCACATAGCAATAATACACGCATACGCAAGCACCGCCACCGAGGAGACTTTCATTCCGCACCGCGGCATTGCCGAGCTCGCAGTCTAGATACCGGTCCTTCGACGGCAGTTGATTGCTGACGTCTTTGACAAGACACAAGTCCCGTCAGATTATATAGCGCATCACATCACACAGCACCACGCCCCGTTATATCCTTTATCGGGCTAATACACCCTAGCCGCCCCCGACCCTAGTCTCGTCTTTGATCTACCATCGCACCCAAATACGGGGTCCTGTCGCCTCAGGCCAAGGCCACACCGACAAACGTTGGCACGCGCCAGCGTGACGGCTTGAGCCACGTGCCGAGCAAGTGCCAGAGACCACCGCAGGGCAAGTCGAGAGGGCCACCCAGGACTCACCGAATCAACACGCACTTGCTCGCCGGCACGGGAACCTTGTCGTGGCGCACCCATCCCCCCTCCACCCTCCGCACTTCCCCTCCATGGCTCACATGTCGGCACTTTTGGCGTTCCTTGATCGGTGCGCCGCTGGAGCGGCGGTTCCGGCAGGAGCGCAAGCAAAATAGGAGGAGTATAGAAATCGGGTGGTGATGGTGCGGATCGCCGGCAGGCAGGTGGAGTGTCTCAAGGAACTTGAAAAAGCGGTCGAGTTGCAGTTTGAACGGATGTAACTCGCATCGGAGTGTGTTTTCGTCTTGAAAGCTGAGGCATACGCGGAGCTGCGGGGCGATGGATCATGAAAAACAATACGTACTGGTGTTCTGTGCGCGCTTGGGGGGTTCCTCCTCGTCGTCGTCCGCAATGTCAGCGTCCACAGCGAGGTGGTCGTCGTCCTGAATGAGATCAGCTTCACCGTTCTCCAAAAGAGGCATGTTTTGAGGCTATTCTAGTGCGTGTCGCAGCGTAAAACCCTAACCTAACGATGAAAAGTATAATAAGCTACTGATATGCACCTAAACTCGATTGATTTTCAGACCAGTATGTCTTCAAAAATCAATCCAAAGTGTCTACTCGCCTGTTCCAACTCGCTTGCGTTGGACTAGTTTTTCAAGTTTTTGGCCAGATAGGAATCGATAAATGCCGGTATATACTAATGAAAAAATTGTAGAATATAAATCTCTAGTATAATATACGATTTATATCCCAATTTTATCTTAATATCTACCAGTTTTAATCGATTATATCCTTTTTTCTTGGAGCCGTTTTTTAGTGTTTTAAGCCACAAGTGAGAAATGACGCTGGGGTGTATTCCCGCACCCCCTGTTGCATTCCAACACCCCCCACTCCACACACCCCCAGTTCAAATTCAAATCCCTCACCACTGCCGACCGGGACTAATACCGCGCTCTTCATACACTCATCACACCGGCATACCCCTTAAAGACACCACAGACGGCACCTCCAGCACATAGACCACCTGTACAGATTTATTCCATCACCGAACCCACCCAATAACATCAATGCCCAGAACACCCCGACCCCTGCAAGTTACATGTTTCGTGCGCGTTCAGATGCCTATGCCGTGCAGACGCCGGGACCGGATTGTGGCCTGATCGACCAGCCCCTTGGATGTCTTTTTGCGCCCCTGAGAGGCCTGCAAGTTCCCGGAACCCCTGTCTTACCGCACAAACAACAGCTCCGAATTCAAGCTTGCCAACTACTCTTCCTCAGGTAGTGAACGGCGGGATCGGTGCAACGCAGACGTGCTAAAAACCACACACTGTGGTAGCTACATCTTAGGGTAATCTAATACTGCACATCTCCATGCATCCAACCCACTAGCGACCTCGAAATCCATCCCCCCCACAAACATGGCCTCAACCACGCCGACCCAGCTCGGCGAGTCTGGGGATGCTCAGCCACGGGAGAGCCGTTCCGACACCGCGCCTGAGTCAGCCACTATGCCCAGACCGCAAATGTCCGAGTGGATTCTGGATCCGTTGGTGGCGCTGTACCACCATAGACACATACTCTTCCCTCACACAGGCGAAGTTCAAACGTGCACGGTCCAGGGCGAGCTTTTCCCATACTCTCTGGGAGCACGGCTCGTTAAGGCACGCGCTTACGTCACACCGTACGCCAACCATGCCGCAGAGCTCAAGGATGGCACCAGATCCGCTGCGTTTCGCACGAGTCAGTTGAGAAGACTGTGCCGGACACTGCAAAGAGTTTTGTTTCGCCTCTGTGAGGTGCTCATTCATAATGATGGCGATAGTACAGTCCCACCGCCATCATCAACAATAGGAACTGCGACATCTAGCGCACTAGGTTTTGTCATAATGCGACCTGACCGTCCAGAACCTCCCTCGACCTGGAAGGAAGTCCAAGGCATCGTGTTCGAGACAGTGCATAAGGTCGTTGCCAATTCAACTACGGACCGCAGTGGCAAGGCTGGCCGTGATCAACCTGCAGACGACGCAGCCCTCCATGCAGAGCCGAGTCAAGATGACCCAGACTACACATCTATGCTGTGTGAACTACTCTGGAACTACGTCCTGGAGTGCCTCAGGAATCTTGATACAAGAGCTAGCTCCGCCGAGAGCAACTATCTTCTGGGAGCGTTCCCTACACCTCTGCATGATCCGTCGCTGATGCTGGCGTTCCCTGCTGCGGCCTTCCGACTGGTCGCTGATGCAGAGACCTGCATTCGACGAATCGACGAAGTGATCGTGAGGGGTTTCCCGTACATGGAGCACTTAGGTCTCGCTGAGTTTGTTGCTTCGGGAAGCACGGCCGTTGTGGCTGAATTCGTCATGTGCTTGTGGTCGCGATTCCTCTACCCGACCAGCGAATGCGTCAGGGACCTCGTCAAGGAGCATGAGGCTCGGGTCGCATTGCCATCTCAAAATGCCATACGAGCTGCGGAGCACGTGCTCTTGACACTCAAGGCGGCCATCGCTTTAAGCGATGAGCTGTCTGACATCCTCTCAGCGTTAGACGTACCGTCTTCAGCGGGATCGACTCCTCAAACGCCGAGTGATTCGCGTGACGAGACACCACTAGCATGGAGCGTTGTTTTGGCGGCAGTCAATTTGATTATCAGGTCGATATGGTCTGATTTAATCAGCCCACTCAAATCATTGGCTTCAGGATTTCCGACAGTAGAGGTGAATCAGCCATCTGCTAGCACAATGAATCCCAACACAGTTGCTATTCATATTACCCCCATTTCGACAAACACACAGCTGCACTCGATCCTGTTCCAACTCTTGCCATTCCATAACAAGGACCTGACTCGACCCCAAATCGCACAATTTTTTGCGATTCCCGAAGCATTGGGATTGCCCCATCCTTTTCCGTGGCCACTTGACGTGGTTACATACTCATCGGCGTTCGTATCGACCTGTTTATTAAAATCTCTCCCAGAAACTAATATTCCAAATCCCGAGGGGGCTAGCCTAGTCATTCTTCCCTTCCTCGGACTGCAGAGATACCTGCTCATCCTTAATGAGCTCCTCTCGATTGTCCCACGATCAATGCAGACGCTTCTTCACCGGAGAGTCCACACGGTTCAGACATCGTTTGAGCGCCTGGTCCAGCACGACATTCCGTCGTTTGTGAACAGTGGTTATTGCCCACCTCGCGCTGCTCTCATGTTCCTGCGTCCAAATATCGAACTGTATGCCGAGGGCTGGAAGCAACACGTTATAAGGTTGGCACTTACTGGGTTGCTTGATGCCGGTCCCGAAGGCTCCGAGGAGGCCGTTGGATCGGGCGCCGCATTTGTTGGGGGCGGAGCTTGGGCAAGAATTCGGTCGTTGTCTCTCAAGCTTCAGAAGCAAGTCCTCATGCCCTCTCCAGGGCTGTTGTACACCTACCAAGCCATTCGACAAGCTATTCGCGATGCCATCATCATCACACCGTTTGTAATACCTTCGATAGGCGACTGGAATGATTCATCGCATTCGTCGCATTCTGGGTTCCTCGCCGTGTCCAACTCCACACTCCTGGCCACAATAGCGTCTCAGGTGTTTTCTTCTGTTCTAGCCGAAGCCTGTGCAACTGTCACGTCCTTGACTGTTTCGCGCCATAATGTTGTCTATCAACGGGCCGATCTCGCGTTCTTGACCCAAGTGGCATCCTTCGCCCTGGGCTTCTGTGCCAGAGTCCACAGCATGCCATTTCACCGTGGCCACATGCGCGATGCCAAGGGCGCTCCAGAAAAGAATGCAATCCTCAGACTGGGATTACCTTGGGTGAGTCGAGAATACCTTCGCTGGGTAATTGAGCCAGCGATGCAACCAGCCGACTCCGTCCCTTCTCGTGTCACAGAATCCGCTCAATTTGCCTTTCTCAAGAGTTATGCCAAGCTCGCCGCTGACTACCTCCGAACGCTCGTCACCCTGCTTCTTCTCCACGCCCCAGCGGCACAGGTCTCTGAGATTCTCCTCGCTGTGCATACCGCAGAGCGAAGTAGAGTGGCAATGGAAATGAAGCGACAGTCGCTGGTAGGGGCAGGGGAATCCTCCGGCACCTCGGTGAATGCAGTGCCAATATATGAAGCCATTCGCGAAGTGCAGTGCCTGCGTTTTACGGATGCAGTACTCTCCAGTCTCGTATCAGAATCGAATGCACTGGCAAGCAGGGCAATCTCTGATCCTAAGGTTTCCCCCGCACTGAGTCTTGGCATTTCGGCATTTGCTGCACTATGGGAGGGTGAGCAGGATCAGTCTGCAGGTCGTGAGCTCAGTTTGGGCTTTGCTCTGAGACGATCTAGAGCTGGCCCACCGGCAACTCTTCCAGAGCAGCCTGGACATCCGTCCCTCATGCAACACGAAACACCCAGGTGGACCTTGGTTCAAACTGCAGCCCAGATTTTCCCTGATTTGCCGAATGAAAGCTTGAGTGTACCGGCGGCTCCAAGGGGATGGTCGATGCAATCAGCAGTCGTTGAGCCAAGAGAACCTTCTGTTGAAGAGCTCGCGAAGGCGATTGGATATGCTGCGCCTGCCGAATCTGTCCGGTTAACCTCGCACCTCGTCGCGTCTGCTCGCCTAGTTGAAAAAATACTGAACGACGTTGCACACATGTACGAGACAGAGGCAGCCGAAGGTACTCAGCTCCATGCACACGCGGTCGGAATCTCGGAATGGATTACTTCAACCTTGAAAGCATTCCAGTCCTTCGTTGTCGAGGATTCGACTCTTCGATCGGCCCCCTCATCGACCTCTTCAATCCAATTCCCCCCCAGCTGCAAGGTACCTCCGCTAGCGCTCCCTGAGCCAGCGTATTTCCCGGCGCAGCTGCTGCACTTGCACACCATCCGGGAGAAGCATCTACTTTCCTTAGCTCATAGTAAGCAAATCCAGCAACAGGTGACTTCAGGGGACCTCTCAATGGATTTGGCCCTGAATCGAACATCCTTAACAGACAAAGAGCAAATTGAGCGCGGGCTTCTTTCCGATGTAAATGTTCGGATTCAAGCCAAACGCGATGCCGCTCCAGATGATGATGTTTTGTCAACGTTGTGTCGGTGCCTGCTTCTGGAGCCCCTGACCACGGATGACTCTGACGAAGGCTCAGGTTCTTCTGGAGATGATACCGCGTCGCCCATATATCGCGTTGGACGTGCGCTGTTAGATCACGTCGGGTCGTATTCGTGGTTTATTAGTGTGGTTTCCATGCGCCACGATATTCTCCATAGATCACCGACTAAGGCAGCTCCCCAACACTCTGGTGACACTGCGAGACATCCTAGCTCAGACAACGAAACAAAGTCTAAGATGCCAGATGCTGACAAACCGCCTTTAACCCCAGAGCTTGAGGCGGCAGCTGTGCGCCTCTATGACACTCTTGTGTGGATGCTCAAAGACTTTGAAGCCTTTTGGCGCGAGAAAGAGCAAACAGGTGAACTTGCTGCCCTGAAGGGCGAGGGCCCACAAGCATCGCCGCGAAGGCTCACATCTTATAACTCTGTTGGGGAGGATGATGCCGCTCACGACGGTCCTGACCATGACCAACGGTTGCACAGCCTAGCCACACAGTGTTTCTTGTAGCAAATCATTCGATTGCAATACAGTGTATAATAGTAGTATGAGTGTATTCTAGCCAGTTACAGTGGGGGCCATCGTTCGTTCCGTTGCAACTTCTGCGTTGAGAGTCACATCACTGTTGGAGGGAGGCGCTTCTTGGAAGGCGGTGGAGGCCGGGCAATGATGTCTTCAATCCAGCTTCCATCATCGTCGTCGATGTCCGGGATATCCTCTTGCAACGCGTTAGGGATTACCAGTCTCGGTACGATCTCCGTGGGCAGCTCTGCAGCAATGTCCTCGACACTGGGACTTGGGGTGAGAACTGGCAGTTCGGATGCAACAGCAATGTCCGCTGTGACAGATTTCGAAGCTGGACGCGCGTCCGGCTCGTCGAGGCGGGCATCGTCTTGAGAATCCAAGACACTCAGTGTGGTGGATCGCGGTGCCGAGGTCTCGAGGTGCTTGGACGAAGTCATTGACTCTGGTTCGACCTTGGACTCAACAAGTTCTTCCTCGGAGGCTACGTCGTCGCCATCTTCTTCCACTTCGGATGCAATTGCATTCAAATCTCCAACATCAACCGCTCCTTCTTCATCACTAATCGCCAGGTCATCTGCGGCACGCGCTGCCTCTTGCGCGGCGAGAAGCTTAGCAGCCTCATCCTTGAGACTAGGTCCAGACGGCTTCGCCTTCACAGTTTTCTGTGGAACGGCTGGGTTCGGTGACTGCACGACAGGGGGCGCAAATCGTCTCGCCCCACGCTCAGCTGCGCGCTCGGCTTCCTCAGCGAGTTTGGCCGCACGCAAGGCGTGGCTCATCTTGTTGGTGATACCAACCTCAAAACCAAGCTCATCTCGTTGCCGCCGCGATCGACGGGTTTCCTCTTCGCGATGCTCAGGTACGGAGGCTGCAATCTTAGCAGAAGCTAGTGCAGCAATGGCAGCATTCTGAGCAGCCTTCTTGGCAGCCTGGGCCTGGTTATTGCGGAGCAGGCGTGAGATGAGTTCCTGTCGACTCGAATCTTCCCTTGAAGCAGACGCGGCTAGCTTCTGATTCGATGCCCCTGAGGAAGCTTTTCCGCGAGTGGAGCTACTCGAGCGCTTTCGCGAGCCTGAGGTGCCCTCATCATCGGAATCCGTCTCACTGTCGAAGTCACGCTCGTCCAAGGATTCAATATCTTCACTCAGGTCACCTTCGCGGAGCGAGCTCGAATCCCTCTCTGTCATGACGGATTTCAGCTTTCTCCGCGTATCCTTGAGTTCGTCGTACACTACACGAGTAATGGCCGCTCGCTCCTGCATTGCGCGGTACAGTTCTTCGATGATCTCACTCTTCTCCTCATATCGTCTATCGAATTCGCCTACCAGCACACTAATCAGCTCATAGGCTTCCTCAGGTGACGATGACATGAGCTTGATATGGTGGAACTGCTTCATCAGAGTTTGGTCTTCTTCCATAAACGTTCGAATTGCATCGAGATGTGCTAAGTGCTCGGGCTGTAGGCAGTTCTCGCGCCGCATTAGCCGCTTCAACATAACGTTCAATGGTGCGCGTTGTTTGGCTTTGGCTTTGGCTTGAGCTACCTCGTTCTCCGCTGCTTCCGCACGCGATTCAGCCAGTGTAAGCTTTCGCGTGAGGACCTCGATCTCTTCAACATGCTTTGCGTTCTCCGCCTCAAGCAGTCGTTCAACTTCGTCCACACGCGCTTCAAGGACACTGACTTCCTCTGCGTGCTGAGCCTTGGTCTCTTCGATGGCGAGGGCTCTGACTCGAGCCAGTTCGTTAGCAAACTCAGTACGCATTTGCATTTCGCTTCGCTCGCGCTCCTTCCGAGCTTCCTCACGCTCGCGCCTGTCTTCCTCGCGTTCTCGTTCGGCTGTCTCACGGATTTTATCAGCCGACTCCATGGCCTTGGCAAGACTACGCTCAAGCTCACGAACACGCTCTGCTTCTCGTTGGAACTGCTCCTCCAAGAGCACCCGTGTTCGTTCAAGTTCAGCCACACGAGCTTCTGCGTCAGTTGCTCGACGTTCGGCCTCCTTCAGTGCGTCCTTTGAACGAGCCTCAGCCTGAGTAACTGCCTCGCTAAGTGCCAGTTGAGCCTGGCGCTCGGCATTCTTGAGTTGCTCTTGCCCTTGCTCTTCGAGGCGCTGCGCACGTTCGAGCGCGCTTACAGCGCGTAGCTGCTCCGCGAATCGTGCCTGCTCCGCTGCACGAGCCTGGTCGGCGAGTTCCTTCATCTCAGTTTCCTTCTGCTTGAGTTCAGTTGTCTTGAGGGCGACCTCTTCCTTGGAGCGCTCGAGTTGATGCGTGATTTCCTTAATTTCACGTGCCGCGGCACGCAGCTCATCTTCCTTGTCTGCCAAGAGCTTCTTGTAGGATGCAGCGACATTTTCTGACTCGGTACGGGCAGTAGTGACTTGGTCTCGCAGCTTTTGGATCGCCTCGTTGCCTTGGATGATTTGCTGGGTCAAGGACGCGACTTGGCCCTGCATACGTTCGAGCTCATCACGCGAGCGTTTATCTGCTTCAATTTGCTGTTTCTCGGCGGCTTCTCGACGACTTCGCTCAGCAAGTAGCTCTTCTCGGTAGCGGTCTGCTTCGCGCTTTGCATGCTCGAGATCAGCGTTTGCGCGTTCCATGAGGGTCTTTGCTCGTTCGACTTCTTGTTCTGCACGTTCTAGTTGAGCTTCGAACTTCTCTGCTGCGCTTTGGGTTGCGCTGGCGGCCAGCTCGGCAGATTGCTCAGCATCTCTGCGGGCTTGCTGTGCAGAACGCTCAGCCGCCTGAAGCATCTGCTCGAGCTGAGCGATCTTAGATTGGAGTTCAGCGACCGTTGCAGCATGTGAAGTTTCAAGAGCCTGGCGCTTTTTGGACTCATTCTCGGAGACCTCAGCAACGGCCTTGGCAATAGCCTCTTTGAGACTGGCCTCTTTTTCGGCGATGAGTGCCTGAATGCGACCTTTTTCGGATTCAAGCCATTTGGCTCGCTCCACTTGCAGTTGGGAATCCACCTGTGCTGCTGCGAGATCTCTCGCCTTAGCCAATGAGCGTTCCTCGAACGACTCCTGAAGTGCAGCCTCTCGGGCGTTCGCAGCGGCTTCTCGCGCTAGAGCCGCAGCTTCTCGCGCTGCAGCTGCTTCCGATGCTCGGGTGGCTTCTCGAACCGCGGCTGCTGCGGCCTCTTGAGCTGCTCGCACGATTTCACGAGCACTTTCTTGAGCCTTCTCCCGAGCAACAGCAGATTCCGCAGCTACAGCCTCGGTGAAGTTTGCCATGAGCTGGGCCTTTTCGGCGGTTACCCGGTCAAGCTCGGCCTGCAATCGTGTGATTTCAAGACGCAGAGTTGCTAATTCCTCACTATGATAGTGCTCTACTTCGCTACCACAGCTCTGGGCGTGCTTGAGTGAGAGAGGGGGAGTGACTGCGTGGTCGGCCACGACCGGCATACCAGAAAGCACTGGGGTGGCAAACTCGGCTTCTAACATGCGCTGCTGTTGCTGAACCTGACTAAGACGATTGAGGGCAGCAGCTGAAGCGGATTGAGCTGCAGCTGATGACGCCGCCCTTTGCTGTTGTTGCTGTTGCTCAAGCTCCAAACGTCGGAGTTTCTGCTGTCGTCGTTTCTCCACAAGATTGGTTGCTGCTGCGAGTGATGCAGCAACTTTGTCGAGCGCTGCATTGCCCTTGCCTGAACTGAGAGTAGAAATCGCAACGGATGCCACCTGGGCCATCGAGCGAGGTGCATGAGGTGCAGCCGCGGTGCTTGACACAATACTGGATTGGACCTTTCCAAAGGCCAGAATGCGCTCCAGATTGTTCTTGATCCATGTCTTTAGTCGCTGCCTTCGAATGGGCTGTACAGGCGCGACACGTGACTCACCTTGGCTTGGAGCGGGGGAAATCGCAGCCTGGTCACTTGACGCGACAAACGTTGTAGCTTCAAAAGACTTGTTGCTGGACGTGAAGGCTGGCTCCTCGGACTGGGAGTGCGCGACAGATGGTTCCTTCGGTTCGGAAACTAGGCCTACGGACGATTCGACATTCGATTCTGCCGTAGCGCTTGCAGTTACTTCCAAGGACGCAAGCTTGCTCCACTCTCCAACCGGTGTGGATTCCGTAATCACATCTGGCACTGGCTCAATAGGTACCTCTGGGACTGACACCACAGCTGCCTCCGGCGCCGAAACCGCAACCACCTCTGGCATACGAGGGCGGGAAACAGCGTCAGTGCTCTGCGGGACATCATGCGACTTGTCTTCCTGGACCGTTTCATTTTGCTGAGGCTCAAAAGTATCAACACTGGGTTGTGGGACTGGTTGTTGTTCAGTGCGGTCAGAGCTGGCAAAGTCGGTGATATTCGCCATTTCAGACGTGAGCTGAGTCTCGACGGCAGCCGCATCAAGCAGAGTCACTTCATTCGTAGCTGAGCCATCTTCGGCAGCCGTGTGTGCCTCGGCGAACTGCACCGACTCAGTTAAGCTCAAGGGGTCATTCGTTTCACTAACGGAAGTGCCAGCAAACGGTTCATCAGCGTCCACTTCGTTCACAACTGGAGCGATATCGATCTCTGTGCTATCTGCAGCTAGGACTGGCTGGGCCGAGGTGGCTGTGCTCTCATCCTCCTGGAGATGAGCAATAACAGTAGGCTCCGGCTCAACAGGAGCAGGAGCTGCCTCAATGAATTCGTCCCATTCCTCCTCGTTGCTGACGATGGTGCTGCGGAGGGTGCTCTCAACTTGGGGTTCGACAGGGCTGGCTTGATCCGCTAGATCGCTGGGAAGAGATGGAACACCAGCTCCGGCGGTATCAGTCCCAGTCTGGGTGGGAACGGTTGGGGCGTAGGGTGCAGTTGCGTCATTGCTGCTTGCCACATGATCATCGGATGTACTCTCCTTGCCATCCGATACGAAGTCACCCCAATCATCGGCAGGGGTTACCTGGACTGGCTGTGTCTCCGAAGAGTCACTAGGTGGAAGCGGCTGAGGTTGCTCCTGAGCTGCATGGAGGGCGGCATTCTCCTGAATACCCTCACCGGTGTTTGGCTCCGAACTGTGGGTTGGCTCTACATACTCCTCGGTAATCCAGTCAAAATCCGCATCTTCTGTGACGACAGGAGCGGTGAGGGGCACAACAAGCGACACGGGTTGGGCCGGCTCCGGGAAAAACAGAGAGCCTACCTGAGGCACCGGCGCCTTCGCCACTTCCGGCTCAGCAGGCTTGGATACCTCAGCTGGTACTGCCTGATTAAACACGTTCGAGAATGCGAAAGCCTGATCCTGGATTACGTTGGTGCCTGGGGATGATGATGGTGGTACAGGGGCGGATTCTTGCGACATATCTTTCGTTGATTGTTCATCCACCGGGTGGGTGTGCTGTGCGCGCTCTACAGCATCTAATTCGGCGGCAAACAGATCAGCATCAAACAAAGACTCATCGCCTTCCGTTGGACTAGACGTCAGGTCCTGTGCTGTTTGTAGCTCCGTGCCATTGACACCTTCCTTATGTGGACTTCGCACGTCTGGCTCTGTTTTTTCCTGTGTTTTCTCTCGACCTGGTGAGGTCGCAATGACTTTGGGAACAATGGGGGCGAGGCCCTGTGTTGCAACAGTAGTCACGGCTGTTTGAACAGTCGAGAGGACAGATGTGGCCCATCCCCATCCCCAACCGGATTTGGGTTGATTGGAGCTGCTGGGGTCTGCTGCCTGAGTGGGGCCGCTGTTGGTCTGTACGGGCGTGGTTGCCACCGGTGCAGGTTCGGGCGCTGAGGGCTTGCTTGGTTTGCTAGGGGTAATCACACTCGTTGGAACTGAGGCGGGTTGCTCCGAACTTGGATTCAGGTTCTTGGGAGACGGCGTCAGTTGCGGTTGAGACAGAGCCTGAGTAGACGGCTGCACCGCTAAGACGCTTGGCGTCGGCTGGGGATCAGTAGGCTTCGGGAGCTCCGCCAAAAATACTGCAAACACATCCTCCTCACGGACAGTTTCTGTTTGCGGTGGCACCGCGTCAGAAGCAATCTGTGTTGCCGCTGTGGGGGAATCGGCGGTGACAAACGCGTCTTCCCAGTCTGAGGCTTGGGTTTCGTTGAGCGCGTTAGACTGAGGAGCTGGGTCTGTTGTTGCAGCTTCGACTACTGCTGGTGTCGTTGTGACTGCTGCTTGAGCTGCAACGAAAGTCCAGTCATCCGCCTTGACTTCAACCGAGGACTCGGCGGCCACATCTGGCTTAGTGGACTCAAGAACGGGTGTCTCCGTTGGCGATGCAGTTACAAACTCATCGCCCCAGTCAGATCCGGCAACGGAAGGTGCAGGCTCAGCCGCTGTAGCCTCCGCAAAAACTATCTTATCTTGTGCATCGTTCGCTGTTGCCTCGGAGATGAGAGTGTTCGAAGGGGCGACAAAGGAAGCATCCCAGTCAAAGTCGGATGCGTTACCAGTACTCTGCTGTGGAACCAGTCCCTCCGATGAGAACCCAGATTCGGAAGGGAGAGCGGCCTGCTGGGTTGCATTCACTTGCTCGCTTTGGAGTGGCGCCATCATGCTGTCCAAGACCCCCGGTGCCTCACCCTTGGGTGAGCTCGCGAAGATATCGTCCGGATCGGAAGTTCCCTGGTGGGCAGTGTCGCCAGCACCACCCGAAACAGCGACTGCCATTGCGATGGTACCCTCCGGGGCGGTGTCTGTAATGAACTTGTCTTCCCAGTCAGGGTCATCGCCCACTCCCATTCCGAACCGTTGGCTGATGGTGACCTCCTCTGACTCCGAGTCGTTTGAAGCCATTGCCGCGTATACTGGGGCTGCGTCGAAAATTAGTGTGTTTCCAGCCCCCAAACCCACCGTCTGGGCTTGCACGTCGCCCTCAACACCTTGCTCTGTAGCAGGGGGTGGCGCCGTAACCGTAGTCCACTCCAAGTCGTCATCGTCAGCGGCAGGCACGGTTGCGGGTGCGGGCTGTTGCGTGCCTGTATCATGGTGCCCCAGAATAAGATCGTCCGTGAACACGTCATCTTCAATAATCTTAGGCGGGCTGGACGGTACGAGCTGTGTCCGCGGTGAGGGCACCACGGGTACGTTGGTTGGGTGGCTTAGGGAGAGACTCGGTGCAGGTTTGGGCTCGATTTGCTTGACGGGTATCAGGCTCTCAAGATCAGCAAAGGAATCTTCCGCAAGCTTGCTCTGTGCACTAGCTCCGGGGGGGCCGCTGGTCCCGCTGTCTGTGCCGGCACCCGCGCCAGAGCCCGAGATCGAGCTGGGCTCGGCTGCGACGAAGTCTTCCCAGTCGAAGTCGGTGGCTTGCGCGGGGAACGACATGGGAAGGGGTGATCGCCGTGGGCACGGTGCGGTGCGGACGGGAGCTGTGCGTGGAACGCCGTGGGTTTTGGATGAATATATTGTAAGCCAGGGGGTGAAATGGATCAAAACGTGTGTAAGTGGGTGGAGTACAACGGGTTGGAAAAAAATGAAAACGTAAAAATCATTTAGAAACAAGATTTGTAATGTAATAAAATCCAATGCAATCAGTAGTTAACCACCTCAAGCACTTAAAGCGTGCGTTCCCAGCCACTCCGCACTCGTGTACAACGCCCTGCAGCCGCTCCAAGTGGGTGGGAAAAAACGAAAATTTCGCCACCTATCTGGGGCGAGAAATCAAAAACGAAAAAAATTTGCGATGGAAAAGTATATGTCACGCGGGGTGGGTCGGGCTAGGGCTGGATGGGAATACCTGGGTTTTATTGGTTTTTGGGTCAGTCCCGGAGCTGGTGAATTTTTTCCCCCTTCTTTTTGTTTTTATTTTTTTCACTTTCTCTCGACACAGTGACAGTGAGTATCACTGCGAGTCTCAGTCAGTCAGTCGGTCAGTCGCGGCTGCAAAGCCAGACCTGAAACGTTTCGTTTCCTAACCACATCCGGCTATCGTTTCGTCTCGTTTCGTTTCGTATAGTCAAGGAGAGGATAGTATAGGATATGTGGGATAACACGTTGTGCCTCGGTGGTGAGAGTAACTGAAACTCAAACGTGACGAGACGTGACGTGACGTGACGTGACGTGACATGCGCGCGACAACACGCCTGACCTTGACTCTTGACTATCCATGCACGTATTCACCATCACAGTCACCATCACTATCACACACGGGGTTGACCCAGTCGCGTGCATATTCTTATCGTTCTATACCCACTCGCTCACTCACTCACTCACTCACTCACTCACTCACTCACTCGGTCGTGTGACCCTTGACGTCACCCCACTCCACTCCACACCACCCCACACCACCCCACTACCTGACTTGTAGGCTTGACTGGCTGAGCAGCGAACTCACGAATTGACTGAGTCAGACTCAGACACTGGCATAGAGAGATCGAGATGTCCACGCTTGCGCTCCCACTCCCAGAGGGCGCATACGACTTTGCGCTGTTTACTTGGACCGACGTGGCGGTGAACACGCAGCCACGAGAACAGAAGCATGCAAGAGGAGGAGGAGGAGGACGACGACGCAGCTCGGTTAGCGCCGCACGCGCCTCCCAGGATGAGGAACCGCACCAGGATGAGCGACACGCGGAGGAACAAGAGGACTTCGAGGTGAAACTCTCCTCCAAACGGACACGCGCCCAGGTCGGCAAGTCACAGCAGGCTGGCAATCGAGGCGGTAAGAGCGCGCGCCGAGGTGCTGCGGCCGCGTCCGACGAAGAGAGTGACGAGGAGCAGGAAGAACCCCAGTCGTTACTCACGGCCTCCACCAAGAAGAGGCGAAAGCAGGAGAAGAAGGTGGAGGAGGAGCAGGAGGAGGAGGAGGAGGAGGAGGAGGAGGAGGAAGAGGAGCATGTGCACGACGAAACCGTCGACCTGGACGAGTCAGACCACGAACATGCCCACTCTCACGGATCCAGCCCTCGCAGGTACTTCCGCTCGCCTGGCGGCACCGTGCGTGAGCGACGCTGGAGCCACACCCATATCCCTACCCCTGATGATCCTGCGAACTGCACGCGCCTCCACCGTAAGCCCTCCGCGCACTCGGCTGAGCTTGCCAAGGTGACTCTCTTGGCCATTCAGCAGGGCCGCCAGATGATCCAGAATGCTGTAGCTGACGCTGGTGACGTCTCTGAAGCCTACGACGATCTCCAGATTCAGGGCAGGTCCATTGACTTCTCTAACGTTGGTGGCTCCGAGGACGAAGAGGACGAGATCCAAGTTACCGTTCGCGGTAACGATGCCGCCGCTTCGCGACGCCGCTCTTCGACGAGAGCCGCCTCTAAGGCTGCCACTGCAGCGGCATCTCGTAGAAAGTCTCGTGGCGGCCGACAGCGCGCGTCCTCCTCGAACAACGAAGTCTCGGAAACTGAGGTCGAAGAAGACGAATCTGACCACGAGGACCACGGCCACAGCCACAGCCACAGTCATGGACACAGCCACAGCCATGGTCACTCTCATAGCCATAGCCATTCACATGAGGTTGACAGCTGGGGTCGTCACGCATTCGGTCGTTCTGAGAGACCCGGCACTGAATGCACTCGCCTTCACCGCAAGGGCTCCATTGAAGAGGCTGCAGCAGCAGCTGCTCGTCTCGCTGCCGCTATGTACGAGGCAGAGCAGAAGGCTAAGTCAACTAAGTCTCGCAAGTAAGGCAAAGCTTATGGCGTCGACGTTGCTTCGTCACTTCTGAGTCATCCAGAGCTCGTTACCTCTTTTATCCATGTATGTTTTCCAATCATGCGAAGTTGACCAAATGTCTAGTGCTACCACTTGTACCTTCTTCTCTGTTCGTGTACAGTCTAAATTGAGCAAAAATCCCAGAGAGAAATTCACCCAATCGCCCCGATTATCACCATATTCCACATTCTAAACGCAACATTGAGTGCGCTTCACCTTCTCGATTCGGATTGCCTAGTCTGAGTCGAGCTGGCGACTCGTTCGATCCATCTCTTCATTGTTGTCTTGAACGTAATGCAAATTGTTTGTAATTGTTTCTATTTGCTTGACCAAAAGCAAAAACCATCATGTTCTCACTCATACACATTCCTTTTCCATCACCTCATTAACATCATGTTGGACAGATTCGAGCAAGCAAACCAACAAGCAATCGGCAAAGAACTTTCTTTCAAGATGTCATTGCGAGTATTGTATTGTGTTGTTTCCATACACACGGTTGCATTGTTTCCTTCGCAAGCGTATGCGTACGTCAAAGGTAGTGGCCTAAGAATACTACCTCTCTACAATCCTCTGAAGGTGACAACCCTCCACACTCGAGATGATTCTTTCTCGCGCTCTTGCGGGGGAGTGAGCTAGTGTGGCGTAAATTTACATTTCAGGGATCTCAGAGAGGTCGCGCGCGTTGGACTCGAGCTCAGCGAGCGAGACATAGACACCGCGGTTGAAGCCACCACGGCTCTGAGCGAGGGCCTTAACCTGAGCACTCTGCTGCTTGACGTTCTGAGCCAAGGAGGAAATAGCACGCTTAGCTGCGATGGTGAGCTTCTTCTCCTGAGCAGCGAGGCGGTTGAAGCGCTCGGTAACAAGGCGGATGTCCTTGTTGACAGCGTTAATAGCCTGCTCAAGACGAGTAGCAACCTGAGAAACTCCATCAACGCGCTTGTTCAGGCCGAGGATGGAGGCAGAGTCTGCTGCGAGCTTGCTCTCGACCTTCTTGAGGTGGCTCTCGAAGGCAAGGGCGGACTTGGAAAGAACGTTGACCTTCTTGGCCATGTTGAGGATAGCTTCGGCTGCAGTAGCACCAAGCTTGGAGGTCAACTCTTGCTTGAGAGCCTCGAGCTTGACCTTCTGGATAGGGGTAGCAGGCTTGGCGGGAGCGGCAGGTGCAGCCGGTGCAGCAGGAGCAGGAGCAGGAGCAGCCTTGGGAGCGGCAGGAGCAGCAGGGGCAGCAGGAGCAGCCTTGGGAGCGGCAGGAGCAGCAGGAGCAGCAGGAGCAGCAGGAGCGCTCTTCAAAGCGTCAACAGCACCCTTGAGAGCTGCATCGGCCTTGCTCTCAGCCTTCTTGGCCTGATCGAGAGCGGACTGCTCGGGCTTCTTGCCGTCAAGCGAGATGCGGACCGACTTGCTCTTGGGCTTAGCATCGAGGTTAACCTTGGCCATCTGAGCAGCGGTCTCAACCGTGCGGAGGAGGATACCGTGTGCACGGACGCGGCGCAAGATGCGGCGGAGCTGGCGACGCAAGGTCTTAGCCTCCTTCTCCTTCTTGAGCTGGTCAGCCTGAACGATGAGCTCGACGAGGCGGTTGATCTCCTGCTTAAGGTTGTGGGCAGCCTCAGGCGAGATCTTGAGTGCCTCGAGCTGCTCAGCGGGGACGGCGGGGATGGGCACGAGAGTAGCGGGCTCACCAGGGTTAGCACCAGGGACCAACATGTGAGGGATGGGCTGAGGTGCACCAACATCTGCGGGAACGGGCTGAGGCTCGTTAGCAGGGATGTAAGGCACAGGCTGAGGCATCGGGATCGGGGCGATCATGGGGATGCTGGGTACAGGCTCAAAGTAGGGCTGGGGCTGAATGTAAGGCTGAGGAGCGGGCTCGTAGCCAGGCACCACGGGGATGCTGGGCACAGTCATGTTGATAGCAGGCATGACGGGGGTGGGAGCACCAGGGGTGGCAGGCGAAGTGAACACCTGGGTGGGCTGAGCTGCCGCAACAGGCTGGGGGTTTGCCACCGACACAATGATGGGGTGACCCGCAGGCTGACCATTGGGGTGCACAGGCTGCACAGCAATGGTGTTGTTGTAGTAGTCCGTACCATCAGGGTTGACGATGCGGGGACGGACGTTCATCACCTTGGTGTCGACGACGGGCATACCCTGGAAGGTGGGCTCACCAACAATCTTGGCGGGACGCATGTTGGGAGGCGTGCGACGACCTCGGAGCTGCACGGGCTCGAGGCCTTCGTACTCAAAGCCCGCCGTGTTGTTCACAACGGCGTGAACCACACCCGGGACGACTGCCACGGGGACCACGGGGGTTACGATTGCGGTCGCGGTTGCAGTCGCGTTCTTGACTGGCGCAGCAATGGTCATTGCATTGACCTTAGCCATGGGCTGCGCAGCCAGAGCCACGAGGAACGCAACACAAAGCGCCACAGTTGCCTTTCTCAGCGAGGTGGCCTTCATTTTTCACGTCCTATAGTACAGTCAGCAGGGTTCGGGTGGGAGAGTCGGTTAGGGTCGCGCTTACAATAGACTCGTCTGTGCTTGCTGATCGGCTTTTTATACCCCCTCGAGGTCATGATGCAGTGCAAAGGCAGCGAAAATGCCCTTGAGAGGTGGGTCTCAGGGTGGTTTTCGAGTTTGTGGGTTGAATCGCGAGTCCCTTCAAGGTCACAGCGGAGTATCACATATCGGGTTTGATTTCACATCGAGTGCTGTATCAAATGCAATTGGAATGCACACGCCGCAGTGACCCATGCTGGCGTAATCTCACCCAAAACGATGACACTACCTCGCTCGAATTTTCCCTATTTTTCCCTATTTTTGTGAATTTTCCCGATTTTTTTCGAGCCTTTCTCGCGACCAACTCGCAACATGCTGCGAGTCGCGCCCCAGACCACATTCACGTTTCATCGGTTCAGACTTGGGAGAGTCACCGCGTTGGAGTGCCTTGAGCGGTACTGACACGAGTGCGTTTTCAAGGATCTAATTTGCATTGTGTACAACACTCCAGTGTGGACTCGAATATTTTATTATATACCCTGCGCACTTCCCCGATCCACATGAAATCCCACCCACAAGCCCTGCGAGACACTTCGATCTAGTATCTCGATTCAGCCTGTGCGAGCGGCTGGCTCACTGTGTGACCGTGGATGGGCTGGGTGAACGCTGGTGACGGGGTTGTTTGTGTGCCAAGTGACTTATTTGCTGTGCGTTTTGTGCTCCTCCGACTAGCACTCACACACCTGATCCGCTGCTCTCTATGATGATCTCCAGACCAACATGCAACGAGTACCCGACGGAGGTGAGATTGTGGAAGTAGTGACGCCCGAGCACGGTGCGTCCTCCAAGCTGAGATACAGAGCGCTTCGACTTAAGAACGGTCTGCGTGTTATCCTTTGCCACGATCCCGAGTCGGAAATCTCGGGCGCCTCGCTCGCTGTGAACGTCGGATGCCTGAGCGACCCCAAGGAGGCTCAGGGTCTCGCACACTTCCTCGAGCACATGCTCTTTATGGGCAACCAGAAGTACCCTGACGAAAACAGCTTTATGCGTTTTGTTTCTCAGGCCGGTGGTATGACCAATGCCTACACTGATCGAGAGGTGACGAGCTACTCCTTTACTTCGGTCACTCCTCAGTTCGAGGATGGTCTGGACCGCTTCGCCCAGTTCTTCATTTCACCGCTCTTCCGTGCCGACTGCGTCAGCCGCGAGATCAATGCCGTTCACTCCGAGCACCAGAAGAATGTCACCAGCGATCTCTGGCGCCGAGAGCAGCTCTACTGCAACCTCGCGCGCAAGGATCATCCCGAGTCGCAGTTCGGTACGGGTTCGCTTGAGACCCTCGACGAAGAGCCCAAGAAGGCTGGAACTGACATTCGTCAGATGATGATCAACTTCTACAACAGCCAGTACTCGGCACATCGTATGGGTGTCGCGATTCACTCGCAGCTTCCACTCGATCGCCAGCAGGAGCTCGTTCAAAAGATCTTTGCAGACGTGCCCTGCAATCCTGCACTCCCAGCCAAGATCACGTTCTCGGATGATGTTTACGACGATGAGTTCCGTGTGGTGGACTACAAGATGACCAGCATCTCTCCCACGGAGGAACTCGAGATGGTCTGGAACATCCCTTCCACCGAGCCCTTGGTTGAGTCTCAGATTGCACACCTCCTCACGAGCATTTTGGGCTATGAGGGTGCGGGCTCGTTCACTGACGTTCTCAAGAAGAAGGGATGGATCACTGCCGCCCTCGCATGGACTTCTGAGGTCTCGTTCTTGACTCGCGTGCAGCTCAAGATGCCTTTGACTGAGGCCGGCAGGGCTCACATTCGAGAGATTGAGGCAGTCGTCCACAAGTACATCGCCTTGTTCGCGAATGCTCCTGATGAGTTCTTGGAGTCCTACGTCCGGGAGAAGCAATCGATCTACAAGATCATGTTTGATACTGCTTCGAAACCCAGCCCCTACCGCAACGTCACCAGTCTTGCTGTGAATGCGTTGTACCACCCTCTCGAGCGCATCGTCAGCGGTCCTAACCTTCTCTTTAAGCCAAATACCTCCGAGCTTCGCAAGGCTTTGAGGCTCCTCTCGCCGCTCAACCTACATTCTGTGCTCTCTTCACCAACCTTCGCAGGCAAGCATGAGAACCCCATCTACGACCATCACTACAAGACGGAGTACTCTATCCAAACTCACGGTAAGACCCGCGCTGAGCAACTTGAGCGTGTCAAGGAGCGCTGCCCTGGACTCAAGTTGGATGCCGAGGGCAATGTGATCGACATCGACATCTCGGCATTTGGAGTCGATACTCTTTTCTTGCCTGATCCTAACCCCTTCATTCCCAAGTCCATGGAGCTCTATGCGGATGAGGAGGGGACGGTCGAAAAGCGATCCTTCGACGACCTTGCCGAGGAGGATAAGAAACGCGACAAGTTTGCATTGGAGAACGAAGGCCCTCAGATTATTCAGGGTAATAAGGTTGCATCCTACGTTCAAGTCCTCCGTTCCCACGGACTCACATGCGCAGACCACATCCTCCGCAAGGTTGGGTGCTCTTGCCTGCACTCCCAGGCGGAATCCAAGACCGAGTCCCAGAAGACTACGCCCTCGAGTGAGCCCAAGAATGTTTTCGGAAGCCCTGCATTCGACCCTGCTAACAGCAACAGCTTTATGAGCGTGTTCGAGTACGACGACCTTGAGCTCTGGTACAAGTACGATCCTCTGTTCCACCTCCCTACCACGTGTGTCACTGTAGTGTTGCAGTCCTTGACCGGTTCCAGCAGTCCTCTCTCTGAAGCAGCGCTTTCCATCTGGGCAAAGGCACTTGACACCAAGCTCCAGGCTGATCTCTACGCTGCCGACGATGCAGGTACTCACTTCAATGTCAGTTTCCGAGATCAGCTCGAGATCCAGGTTAATGGTTACACTGAGATCGTCCCACGCGTGCTTGAGCGTGTGATCAATGCCATTCAGGATCCGAACTTTGTGGATGAGTCGGCCTTTGAGCTTGCTCGAGAGACCTACATCCTTCACTACCAAAAGTGGGCGCAGACCACAATGCCTGTTGCGATTGCAAACTCTGTCTCGTCATGGTGCAGAGTTCCTCTCCACACGATCCCCGACTTGCTCAATGCTGCGCGCCGTCTCAACGTGGACGTTGCACGTACAATGCTCCAGGCTCTGCATACCGGCGTACGTACCTATGCACTTGTGCACGGTAACGCCCCTCGTTCAACTGCTGAGAGCATTGGCAATCTGATCCGATCCTCGATCAAGGCTTTGCCTTCTAGCTGGAATACTCGTCGCCCCTTGCGCATGGTCAAGTACCCAATGAACACCTCGACGATCGTACCATTCCGTCTTGAGAACACGGAGGAGCCCAACAGTGCCATTGTCAACACATATTTCCTGTGCACCAGCTCGCCCAAGATTGAGGCGATGAATATTATTCTGGACAACTTCCTTGGCGACTCCGCCTTTGACACCTTGCGTACGGCCGAGTTGTTGGGCTATATCGTTCGTGGCTCGGTCACTACATTGTACGGTGTCCTGCGCATTGACGTCATGGTCCAGTCGCTGTGCGGCCCGCGCTACTTGGATGGTCGTATTGAGGCCTGGATCGAGCACGTACTGCGACCTCTGGTCGAAGGCTTCAAGGACGAGGCTGATCCCGACGTTGAGTCCAGCGTTGTCACCTTCCCGGCACTCAAGAAAGCAGCTATTCTGCAGGTCAAGTCCGGCGCGTCCGCTCGAGGCGAGCTTACCGAGAGATTTAAGCATGGCATCGCTTCAGGTACTATGCACTTCGACCGCGAGCGCACCATTGTGGAAGAGCTTGAGAAGCTTACCGCAGAGGACATCAAGGCGGTGTTCCGTCAATACCTGTACTATGACTCCCCTGAGCGTCGCAAGCTCTCCGTTCAGGCTTATTCTCACAGCATTCCCTTCGTGAACAAGGGTGAGACGTACACTTACCCTGCAGACGATCCCAACCGACTCAAGGCCGCTGAGTTGAAGACCGACGAGGATGAAGGTGAGTCTGAGGGCCAGGCCGAAGGCGAGGGTGAGGAGAGTGACAAGAAGAAGGAGGGCGCTGTTCCCGATGTCAGCTCGCTCAAGCAGCCTCCCGCGCTCGTTGGTGCGGTTCGTTTCCTCACTCCCTTCGACGCCTTCATGCAGCCTCGCTATGCAGAGACGTTTGGCACATCTGTCACACCTGACCGTACATTCTAAGTTTTAACAGTTAAGTTTGTGGCTAGCGTGTGAATGAGAGCACGCGTACAACAACAGCAGTGCGTTCGCAGTCACACGCACTCATTCCATAGTCCCTGCTTCAGTCTTTCTTCATCCATTGACGAATGAACATATCAGTCTCGCCACCATTCATAAACACGACAATGTGATCAGACCATAACATAAATTACAGCGCAGGTAGATTGATACTTGATCCTAGTATGCGAAGCCAAAAGCCTGTGTGCACGCCCACGTACGCCAGTGAATCTTCCAGTCCTCACTCGCAGCATGTGCCTGCAGCCTTGGGCGTATTCCCGCACCCCCGGTTCCGGTTGCGCAGAGTCGAAATCGGGCTTCAAAACCAGTATTCCGAATGACGAAATAACGATGGCGGGGTAGTGTGCGCGCGAAATGAATCAAATTAAATGATTATACACAACTAGATCTATCATGGGATGTATTTTAATTAAACTATAACTTGGTGTTGCAACAGAAATTGCACTCTTGGGACACACTCCACGTGAAACTTCACGTACTACCCTTCGCGCGGTGCTATTTGGCGACCTTCCCGTGGGAGATGGCAGCAGATGGCCTTCTAAGCGTATCTACCCATACTTGATGTGTCCAAAAACCTTTGCTCTGCCACACAGATCTTTGATTATGGCCCAAGCTCACCCCTCCAGCACTCACCTGACCCATCCTTCCACAGAACAAAGACAAGAGGAGATGTCGAGCGAGGAGCACAGCCACGACCACGGCCACCAGACTGAGACCAAGAACTCAGCGAACGACACCATGACTCTCCAGGAGTCCATTGAGCGTCGCGCAAAGCTTACCAACGAGCTCAAGGCCAAGTATCCCAACTTGCATGTTCTTAAGGAAACCAAGTTCCAGTTGCGCGTGCACACCATGATCCGAGACCAGAATGTCTCGCGCGCTGACTTCTTGTTCTACGCTGATCAGCTCATCCGCACCTTGATCGAGGCTGCTTTCGAGACCCTCCCCTGCAAGGAGCGCACTGTGACCACCCCCACAGGCCAGAAGTTCAACGGTCTCGAGCTCGAGAAGGAGGTCATTGGCGTGTCGATCATGCGCGCAGGTGAGGCCATGGAGCAGGCACTTCTTTCCACTGTCCGTGGTGTGAAGCTCGGTAAGATTCTCATCCAGCGTGATGAGAGCTCGCCCGAAAAGACTGCCAAGCTCTTCTACTCTAAGCTTCCCGACAAAGTCAACAACTTCACTGTGATGCTCATGGACCCCATGCTTGCCAGTGGCTCTTCCGCCGCGCTTGCTATCGAGGTCTTGAAGCACCGCGGTGTTGATGTCAAGGACATCACCTTCGTCAACTTGATCGCGGCACCTGAGGGTATCACCTACCTCATGGATCGCTACCCTGACCTCAAGATTGTCACCACCATGATCGATGAGTGCCTCAACGCTGACAAGTACATCTTGCCAGGCGTTGGTGACTTCGGTGACCGCTACTTCGGCACCTAATTGGGCTCAGCTATCCATGCAGGCACGCAACCCAGAGCCACTTTGACAGGCCAAGTCGGCTCCTTCTGCATCTGAGCTGATACTATCATGCATCCCATCACTGCCGCTCCACTCCATATTCTACACGCTTTTGTTTTTCAACCCCCTCATATCCACGTGCACAAATTTACACTGTACACTGATAAGCATGATAGTTAGTCTCACAGCTATGTATATACGACTCTACACTAGATACATCGGTAGATCTACAATTGTCTCAACGCATCTTGGTTTAAACCCAATGAGAAAGAAAGGCAAAGAAAAAACGGACCAAGAGCCCACTATTACTGCGCCAAACGAAACTACAACAAGAAACACACACCAAATAAGTCAAAAACACCCAGCGAAAGAAAGAAAGAAAGAGAGAAAATAAGCAAAGAAAGAAAGAAAGAGAAAAAGAAAGAAAGAAAGAAAGACAGACAAAAGAACGATACAGACGTACGCCAGAAAGAGCAAAACAAAGTAGGCGGACAAAACATTGGTTAATTCCATCAACCATCGCAACTGCTTGCTCTAAAAGTGTCACTTCCGCCCACTTCCCACTTCACTCATCCTCACCTCTTCCCAGCTCGAAGGCTAGAGTACTTAGCTTATCGCACGAATCAGAGTTCTCGTCATCCTGGCTGCCGTTTCTATGCTTTATCGCCCATCGAACTTGCGTTCAGCATGCACTAGCACAACCCTGGCACGCACCAAGTGTTGTATGCTTTGGGCTTTGGTCAATCCACATCTCGTTTCCCTTCTCCGATCTTCCTTGTCCAGTGCCATACAACTTGTATTAAACAATGTAGATTCCAGTTGACATTTAGTTTTGCATATATGCGCGTGCGTTTCTTCACTCGTGCGTATGTATGCGCTTCTTTGATTTCATTCTTTACGTTCGTATTCCATTGTATCATACTTCAATACACTCGTCCATCACATATTTCATTTCTTCTGTTTACAGTTAGCTCCTAGATTGGCCTTTGAGTTTGTTTATTATGGACAGGTATATGATACAGTGAATCTGTTAATTAGACGTCCCGGTCACTGCGGAACGCGTCATCCTCATCATCTTCGTCGAGCTCGTCGTCCTGATCATCAAGGGACGCGACCGTACCAATTTCAACTCCTTGATCTTCGCTGTAGGCGTACCTTCGATTATTTACATTTCGCAGCAGTTCGCGAACCTTCTCCTCAAATCGACTGTTCGTGAGTTTGCTGTACCAGCTGTGGTATACAATGAAGAAAAAGAGTAGTACACCAGCATACGTTAGCAATGAGCCACCAAAGCTGATTCGCAGTGGCTCGAGCGAGACAAGGAAGCCGTGAAACATGCTGTTTCGAGTAATCACAGGATCCGCGTAGCCCTGATTTGCCACAGCCATACGATCGAAAATGCGCATAACAACCTTCTGGAACTCATCTTGGTTCTGCTCATACATCTGTTGATACACACGCTGTGTAAGCATATACTCAGTGAAAAGCTCCTTTGTGATGACAGCGTCACCTTTGCGCGCCTGGTCAAAGACCTTGTTACTATGTTCACGAATATACTGAGTCGCTACGTCGGTTTCTACGATAGATAGAAGACCGAGCGTGAGGAGGAAGCCCAGCAATGCCATGGGCACAATCCACAAGAATATCATTCTGAAGCTGGGTGACTTTCTTCGTAGCACAAGGTACGTGCGTTCGATGTGTTGCCTGAAACCAAGGATGCAGCAGCCCGCGAAGAGCACTGTGAATAGTACGATGGAAACGGCTACCATAAGCACGATGCTCCAGGGCTTAGAGCCCACCATCCAGTCTATTGAACGCCAATTTAAATATACAAACACCATGGCCGCGATTAATCCTCCGTTCGCGATCCATACCGCCAGCATCAACGCGGCAACGGAGTAGTCCAGGGGCTTCGTGACGGGTCTCCGCCAGCCTGTGGGGTTCGCGCCTGGTGCCGCGGTCGACATATTGGATCCCCTCAAGCGCTGCAGTGCCAAAAGTGTCGTGGGCGTGGTAGGTGTGGGAAACGGGGCGAAACGATCAATGCAAGAAGATACTTTGGAGTGAGCCAAGCTTTTTTGGGTCGATTTTCATGACATAATCGATTATTACAGGGTATGTTACAAGTGGTAATACAGTGACACACACATATCTACTGGGAAAATTCATTTGTTTACACGGACACTCACGCGAACCCCGTCATTTTGATACTTTTCCATTCTGATCATGCTCAAAACACAAAGATTTCATCCACCCTAGTTCGTCCATTCTCTATCTCTACTCACACTCACTCAGACACTCACACTCGTAGTCATACTTGTAGTCATATTCACACTCGATACTCATAGTTCACACTTCAAACTCACTCAGGCGTGCTCGCTCGCCTCCCCTTCTTTCCATCACCCGATTGCATGCTATGCTGAATTGAAGGCCATACCAAGGGACTCAAACGAAATCTTTCGCGATTGCTTCATATCACTGTTTATGTTACTTTCTGGAGATCGTCTGCTTTTCGGTTCAGTCCGCAACTCCAAGACCACACAAAGTCTGTTTCAACCAACAGCAAATGCCAGGGGCCCGTGGTTGGATTGAGAGCCACTATCGTTTGCTGCTTCGTCGCCAAACGTGCTTGCGCGAACAAGAGGAAATGTTGAGAAGAGCGAGCTGCTACACTCGCACGATTGAATTTACGTTTGTGCCGATGAACTCCAATGCAGATAACGACATTACTGCCATGATTTGCATCGCGGCGGAGAACATACTGCAGACAAGTGCAGATTCAAATGCGGCGAAAGTGTCGTAGTTGGAATCATCTGGATGCTGGTTGTGTTCCTCTTCATCTTCATTTCCCACACGCAAATTACGAGGTTTTCGTACTGTAAGCTGCTTAGTGGCGGCGACGATTGTTTGTGACACGCTCTGCGAGGCGGGAGGTGCTGCCGAGCCTGGGACGTGCAGAGGAGTTCTTGGTACCAGGAGCACGACCGAAGTATCGGGTAGCAGTGCGGGCATTGACAGAGCCCTTGAGGAGGATGGTGTTCTGGCCAATGGGACGCTCAACTGCGAGTTGGTCGAAGGTCATGCACTTGCCACCAGCAGCCAAGATGCGAGCACGAGCAGTCTTGGAGAAGCGGAGAGCGCAGACGGTCATCTTGGGGAAATTACCCACGATGCGGTTGTCATCGACGACAGTGCCGACGGTGACAATGATAGCACCCTCGCGGGAAGCGACCTGGCGGGTCTTCTGCTCGATCGTGCGGAGGTTGAGCACGGGGCGGTGGATCTTGGAGGTCATGAGGCGGCGAAGGATGATCTTGTTGAACTTTGCCGAGGTGCGTCGCGCAAGGAAGCGGTAGAGCTTCACAAGGAGCTTGCGGTAGACGTTGGGGGACTTGGTGTTCTTGCTGTGCGTCGACTTGACACGGCCACCAGCGCGGAGATCAATACCCTATATGGTCAAGAAGTGAGTTAGGTTCGGAGTATGGGGGTGAGCGCTAGTTCTCGAGTCCATTTTCCAAGGTTGAAGCTCGTTGCTGCCCGGAGCTGCGGTGCTAAGTCGATGCAAACTGTCCTGTATCGCGCCATGAAGCGGAACGACAAGCAATCGTCCGCGGCACTTCGCCTGTAGCACCACTTCGACCATTATCTCACGTCCTGCCGGCCTGCCCGAGCGCGACTTTGTGCGCGCTCCCTTGCACGCACAGGGGCCTGCAGAGGCTAGTGGATCATGGCGGTGGATGTGCCACGGATGGAGCTACGCAATACAGCCCCACATCGGGTCGTGCAGGCCGGTCGCAGGTATGAAAGTGGGTGTCAAGGGATAACTTTCGCAGTTTGTTTTTCACATTCCAAGGTAATCTCAGTAAAAAAATGATAATTTGATGATATAGCAGTGGTCCAGTAGCTATGATAATAGTAATAATAGATAGCGGTAGAGTGTCTAAACAAAACAATCCACATTCCATGCCAGTATACGCCACGTACCATTTGGTTTTAGTGATTTGAAGTAATCCAAATTTCGCTACTCAGACGCCTCTTTCAGTGTCACTTTCATACCGTGGGGGTCGGCTTGGGGCGAAAAGGTAGACTCTATGTCGGTTTGGAACTCGTTTGGAACCTCTTTGGAACTATTTGGAACTATTTGGAACTCTTTGGAGCTTTTTGAATCTTTTTGGAACTTTCTGGAACCTTCTCGGCATTTTTGGACCTTTTTTGGTACCCGGTTCCAAATTCAGTCAGCTCAGCTCAGCTCAGCTCAGCTCAGGTTCCAAATCGGATTGAACTGATTTGAATTCGAATTTGAAATACCAATACCGTCCTGGCCTGACTGCACGCACCTGCTGCTGCGCCTGCTGCGCCTGCTGCTGGTGATGCTAGACCGCATGTGTCAGACCCGTTCAAGTGCTCCCACCATCCGCACAGTGAGTACTTCTCATACCGGTCTTGAGCGTGGCCAACCCGTGCGTAGCGCCTCTCCTGAAACCACTTCATGGCTCGTGTACACAGATCTCCAGCACTGCGACACAACCTCAGTGGGACCGTCACTAGGATCCATTCCTGTCCAAAGGACCGTCCGTTCTCGATGAGCTTTCTGACGCACTTTCAACACTTCTTCTCCTACTAAAATACAGCGCTTCAATTCAGTTCTCATGCGTCAAGAGTGATTTGCTCTTCAGTGTACTTCGACTGGACTTGCCTGAGAGCTTAATATGCCCACGTTTCCGCTTGTTAACGAGGCTTACGAGTCACAAAAAATCACTGAGCAATCAGACATGCTGCGGTGTACAAATGCCTTTTCTGTATTGATCTGCCGGACGGCACGAGTAGCCAAAAGGGTTGGTGGCGTCGCTAGGAGCAGGATTTGCAACGCCCATATCCTTACTGCAAAGCCGGACGGCAGGGATGCTTCCGCAATAAACCGCACAAACCATCTCTCAACACTACCCCACCACTGGAAATCTAGTCCATTTCTTTTTCCTCCACCTCCATGCCGCACCCAACCCTCCACCCATACCCCTCTGGAGTCCAATCCACTCTGACAAGATTTTTTCCAACTGCCTTTCGAACCCAGTTTTCGCAGGATATTCGGGGTGTGGACCCACTGCAAGCGAGATTTGACCTTGGCGGAGACCTCACAACACGAATAACCACTAAAATGTCCATCGATGGGAGCCGTGCACCCTCGGTGAACAGTATGATGTACGCACATTAAGACTCGACTTGACTGGCTTGCACTTGTTTTCAGGTCTTATAGGCTTCGTTTGTTGATGCCTCGCGGTGGTTTTATGTCCAAAATAAGCCTTCACACTTGCACTCACATGATTCGTCCCCGATCCATACCTCTCTATGTTGCCCGGCACTCAAACCTGCACCTGACCTTTTGCTGCACCACACGCCCACAACCACAAACCGATATGCACTGCGGGTATCCAACCATGTGAATGGTCACGACACTGGACGACACTGGAAAACGCTTCGCAGGAACATACAAGTCACATCGACGGCGTATGATCATAATGCGGTTCCACCCTCGTCAGCACTGCACTACAGCTCACACGACGAACTCGACGTACCACTACTACCTGAGGACCCAGACGATCGTGGGTTCACGTTCTCACGGAAGAAATGCCTCCTGTTAACTGTCATTGCATGTCTTGCTTTTGCTCTTTCCATATATGCCATCAGCGCAAGCTATGCACCTACACGCGTAAATCCTGGCAACCGGGGTGACAGAGGCGCGTTCTTCCAACTGGGCTTCGCCATCACGGATCTGAAGCCGGACAGCGAGCCTGACAAAGATGCCAATGGCAACACTGTGTTTTATAGCAGTCCCAGTGTCACATCAACGCGCGATGGCCTTCCTTTCTTCACCTTGGTCAACACATACGACGACACAGTTCGAGTGCACAAGTGCCGAGATGTACTATGCAATAACCAGCAGGTCACTGAGTTTGACATTGAGGAGCACGAATTCCACGCGTCTCGTGCTAAAGACTCGAAACTAAAGCCTCTCAGCCTCAAGAAGACCAAGAAGCACCAGAAACGGAAGAGGGAAGGCTCGGCCGCTTCCTCGACTCGCATCTCTAAATTGCGCGACGTAGCCGCCGACGGAACTGTGCGTCACTCTGTATTCACACTCGTCGGATCGGATTCCAGACCAATCATTGTTACCACTACACGTGGCGAGAGAACCCTCCTTTTCAAGTGCGCGACCCAAGCGTGCGCGGAGTTGTCAAGCGTAACTGAATTCGATGACACAGACATTGTTCTGGGCACCATGGGCGGTGCAGTAAACAGCGATGGCGTTCCGGCCTTTAGCTATATGGCTGGGTCAGTGCCTGCCGTGCGATTTGCGCGGTGCGTCCTCGCTGATTGCTCGGATGGCGAAGTTGAAGATTCTATTGAGTTCCCCAACATCGTTCCGGCTGTTGATGGTCGAACGCAGATGATCACGGGCGCAGACGGAAATCCCTTGATTATCACGACAGGTGTCTGGAATTCACGCCCAGTGAGCGAAAGCGATCTAGAGTCGGTTTCCGTAACTCCCGTTGAGGCCGTCGATGCTTGGAACAAGCTCGTCGCGGCTGGTATTCTCGACAATCAGGGTGTCATTCTCGAGCCAGACATCTCAGCAACTGCGCTCAAGAAGGCCAACCTTTACGACACCACCCAGCCCGAGTCCACTCGTGACCAGAAGCTGCTTGAAACATCCAACATCCTTCAATTGTTTAGGGGCCCCATGACTACGGAGGAGTTCACGGAGAAGGTTCTACGCACTGTGATCGTCATTCACTGCGACTCGCGTGATTGCGATCCGGGTACTGTCACATATGCGTATCCCTTTGCCCCGGCTGCTGAAGATGACACTAGCGCAGCTGTACTGTCCAACATCTACGACGCAGAGCTGGCTTTGACTGCTTCGGGTAATCCTTACATAGCGTCCCTCGCCGCAGACGGCCAGCTGCGCATCAACGCGTGCGTCTCGTATGACTGCCAACGTGTGAACCAAACACTACGCATTCCCTCCGGTGGGTCTGTGGTTTCGACCACCCTGATTGTGCCAGATTCCGTCACTCATCGCATCTCCTTCTCCTCAGGTCAATTTACTCGTCCCTTAGTCTTCTACGAGAGCAAGGGCAGGGCTGCTGTGGCGCGATGCACGACAGAGGAATGCTCTCATCTCTCTTCTGTTTCATCGTTCGACAGGGTCGGCAAGTGTGATATTGCTCCCTGCGGCGTAATCACAACCAATACTCAGGATGGTTTACCGTTTGTCATTTTCGGCTCGATTAAACCCAAGGCCATGCACTGCAGCAATCCCATGTGCACACCATACATGAGTGGTAGGTAAGCGAGTGCCAAACCTATGCCACTTTCTGCGCATTCTATGATCTGTACGACCAGCCACAGCGTTGCGCTCGTACAGGTCCTCTCTTTGAAACTTTGTATCAACCTGACTCAACTTAAACTCCTTCCCTTGAAATAGAACTGTCATCTACCTCTTTCAGTAAACAGAGCGATCGAACACACTTTTATATAAAGTCACGTCACTGCAGTGATGCGAGGTAGGATTGCATCAGAGTCTATCAAGCCGGGCTCGCAGTTGGGAGATGCAGTGGAGCAAAGGATTGAACGATGTGGAATTGTATTGATCCAATTACACATACTGACCGATGCAAGCGCGCTTCTTTGAGAGCTTACGCTCGTGCCGAGTGTGATATTGTGTTTGAGTTCAAACTAGCAGTCTTACTCGGGCTTAACATCGGGAGAGAGGCCGTACATGTTATCAACCTCAGCACGGCTAATCTTACGCGACTTCTGGGTGTACTTGAAGACGTTGGAAAGGCGGTCAGCAACCTTGGAGCTCATACCGGTGTGGTCACCAATCTGAGGATTGCCTGGCGTCTTGAACATGCGAGCCTGCTTGCGCTTCCACTCGAGTTCCTGAGCAGCATCGGGGTGGGTGAGCAAATAAAGCTTGCGGTTGAGCTGGCCCACACGCTGAGCGAGACCGTTAAGGTAGTTGTGGAACTCAACGGGCACGGGAGTCTCATCGTTACCAATGAATGCGCGTACCTGCTCCAACATGGTAGCCAAGCGTTTGGCGGAAGCCTCGGCGTCGGCCTGGACTGCAGCGGCGTTGTTGTTGTTAGCGTTCGCGGCAGGAGCAGCCGGCTGTGCGTTAGCAGGAGCAGGATTAGGTGCAACAACTACGGCGGGCGTGTTGCGGAGGGCCTCAAGCGTGCTCTGCAATAGCGAGACCTGCTCGCGGACGGTGTCCACCGAAGCAAGTTGGCCTACAAGTTTTTGGTTGGTGTGGGGAGAGACGCAAGCGGAATGTTCCATAAGGTGGGTCCGGTCGCAGATTGTGCCATGATGCGTCGTAGCGTCCTGGGTTGTGTAACCGAACCACACGCGAAGTTACTCAATGCCCATCGAAAAGGGCCTTCCAAAGGGTTCTCGATGCACTGGAATGCTAATACGTACTTGCAAAGGCCGCCTGGATGCCCAGAACGACGAGGATGGCAATGAAGACAAGACTGAGCTTCATCTACCACACTATACAAGAGGGGAATGAGCGTGCGACTCGCGTCAGATGCTGTGATACAGGACGAAAAGGGGTGGGAAGCTCGAAGGGATTTGCACTCGATCCACAATTGCGACGAGTAAGTGGGGTTCATCGGTTGCTTCGACAGGCAGAACTGGTCTTGGGAAATACACACCGAGATGCGTCACGCAATGCATCTAGTTAACACTCCGTACAGTGCACCTGCATCGCGTATTCCCCTTTCAAAGTGGAGGCTCTTGGTGTCAAAAAATGCCCTGTCCATGGTTATAATTCGACACCCCCGACCTTGAACCAGGCCTGGAGTGGGCTTGGTTGCTAGCCCGCTTGGCTATCCTTTCGCAACCGTACATGCCCTAGACACTCGTGCACAGCCGAAAGCATGCAAGAATCGGCCCTCCAGCTACCACATGCCTACACCTCTTGCTCCCTTCCTTCGATTCATACTTTCTCGTTGGTTGTCTTTAGGACGCGACAGAAATGCTTTATTGTAGCTGCCACTTAAGAGAAGCTGCCTCCGGAGTTCGGTGGGGTTACCATGCAAATTCTTCGGAATCTGATCGTCTCAAAGGCTTCGGGAGGCCACCCTCAACCTTCTTCATTCGACCATTTCCCAAACGATCCACATCCGGATCTTAATCTTCATCAAGATCAAGATCAAGCACCTTATTTCTGGAGCTTCTTCTTAAGACGGAGCTGGTTGGTGCGACCACACTTCTTCTTGCGGCAGTTGTGTGCGCGGATGCTGAGACGAGCGTAGCAGCGTCGGCAAACCTTTCGATCCTGGTTGAACTTCTTGGCAAGCTCAGCAAGAGCGGGAGCATAGGTCATACCACCACCACGGAGACGGAGGACGAGGTGGAGAGTAGACTCCTTCTGGATGTTGTAGTCAGCAAGAGTGCGACCATCCTCGAGCTGCTTACCAGCGAAGATGAGACGCTGCTGATCCGGGGGGATACCTAGAATAAGAAGAGTTGTTGTGAGGTGAAGTCGATGAGTACGAGGCTCTTCGTGGTCGTGATTCTTCAAGTGCAAACACAGCCATGAGGCACTATGAATACCTCACGACGGACACCGAAATAGAGACGGATGTTGCGGCCGACTTCTTGGCTGCAATATACTGGACGAGACATGCACGGTACAGCAGCGCGGGTCGTCATTCGAACTTAACAAAGCTGGAGAGTGCGACTCGGAACTCGACTCTTTGACAGGCTCTTGGGACTGCTTGCGACCGGATCTGCGTGAGTCTGATGACGTATCGTGGCTCGTAACACCAAAACGACCGCGATCCTGCCCTCCGCACTCGCTGAATGCAGCATATATGCCTCCAAACGTAGTCTTGCGCCCTGAAATACGCCGTGCGGCTGCGTCAAGTCTTCCTGGTCCCCTGGACTGTGGCTTTGCGGGGACTCTGAAGATCTGACCATCCAGACTGATTCGGCGTTCGCCAATCTCCACTTCCTAGTCCTTCCTGACCTTCCCGTCGCCCGTAAAGCGCGTGAAAACCTCGTTTGGCGTGAGTTGCCCAACTTAGCCGTCGCTGTTCTCGTCTCAATTTGATGCCGAATCTGGGGTCGCATGCGGTCATGATGGGTGAAATAACATACCTTCCTTGTCCTGGATCTTCTGCTTGACAGTCTCGATGGTGTCAGAGGACTCGACGTCGAGGGTAATGGTCTTACCCGTCAGAGTCTTGACGAAGATTTGCATGCCAGACATTTCTCCGCGCTATAACATGGGTATCAACATGTCATTTAGAGTTAGTCCAAGTATAGGTAAATAGTCTTACACACTGGCTATACAACCACGTACACTACACTCCACTACACTCACCCGCACGCGATATACACCGCTCCAAACATTCCTCGTTCTTTCACCGCATTCCGTCCACTTTCCCTCTCGCCGGCCGGGCTGGGGTCCGGCTCGGAGGGCCAAAATTTGGAACCAGGTTCCAAACAGTTCCAAAAAGTTCCAAAACGGGCCACTTTCAAATTTTATAGCCGCATCCGGCCAATTGTTTTCGTCCGAGTCAACCCGCTACGACCCTGGAGCTCGACCGGAAGTATTCCCACACCCCACGTCCCGCCCACACCTCGAGTACACTTCGCACGTGCGCTGTTGGCGCTCTTCCCCAAAGACGTGACTCCAACGCCGCACGCGCTGAGAGCTGGAGAGAGCTAAAATCTCGATCGGAATAGTGATCGTGAATAGGCTTGCTCGGACGAGATACGGTCTGAGATTTAAAATCCATACGTTAACCTGATCACGTGACGGATTCCCGCATTTATTACATCTTGAAAAATGTCCCAGGCGAACGCTTCCAACAAACCGGCCTTGAAGGAGTTCTCGCGAGAAGAGATCGCACAGCACAACAAGCCCGATGACTGCTGGATCATCATCGACGGTAAGGTGTATGACGTCTCCAAGTTCCACCGAATCCACCCTGGTGGCTCCGGCGTGATCCTGCGTCTGGGTGGCCAGGACGTGACCGATCAGTACTTCTCCCTCCACGCTGATCACGTCATGCGCAAGTATGAGGCCTCGCTCTGCATCGGCTACGTTAAGGGTGCCAGCGAGTCCACCACTCAGCGCGGCAAGAGCCGTGCTATCATTGAGGCCCAGAACAAGAAGTTCGGCACCTTCGGTGATCTCGTTCCCTACGGTGACCCCGCTTGGTACCAGGGATGGGTCTCGCCCTACTACAACGACTCCCACATCCGTTTCCGTAACGCGGTGCGTAAGTTCGTTGAGGAGGAGATCATGCCCAACGTTCACCAGTGGGATGAGGCTAAGCAGCTGCCCAAGGGCATCCACAAGAAGTGCGCTGAGGCTGGTTGGCTCGCGGGTGTCATCAGCCCTCCTTGGCCCAAGGAGTATGTTGGCGACTTCATTGCGGGTGGCGTTAAGCCTGAGGAGTTCGATGCTTTCCACGAACTGATTCTCATGGATGAACTTGCTCGTTGCGCCAGTGGTGGTGTTGTGTGGGGTCTTATGGAAGGCCTCCAGATTGGTATGCCCCCCTTGTTCCACTTCGCCAAGAAGGAGCTTCGTGACAAGGTCGCTGGCCCTTGCCTCCGTGGTGAGAAGGTCATCTGCCTCGCGATCACTGAGCCCTACGCTGGAAGTGATGTCGCATCCATCCGCACCACTGCTAAGCTCTCCGAGGACGGTAAGTACTATATCGTTAACGGTGAGAAGAAGTGGATCACCAACGGTGTCTTCGCGGATTACTTCACTACTGCCGTCCGAACCGGTGGTGATGGCATGGGCGGTATCTCCCTCTTGTTGATTGAGCGCACGGCGCCTGGTATCAAGTGCCACCAGATGAAGTGCGGTGGTGTCTGGGCTTCTGGTACCACCTACATTACCTTCGAGGACGTGCGAGTCCCCGTTGAGAACCTTATCGGCGAGGAGAACAACGGTTTCAAGTGCATCATGTACAACTTCAACCATGAGCGTTGGGGTGTGACAGCACAGTGCGTCCGCTTTGCACGTGTGTGCCTTGAGGAGGCCATGAAGTGGGCCTTCAAGCGCAAGACATTCGGCAAGCGCATGATCGATCACCCTGTCATTCGCGCCAAGCTTGCCGACATGGCTCGTCAGGTTGAAGCAACGCAGGCACAACTCGAGTATGTCACCTACCAGATGAAGAACCTGCCATACAACCAGCAGGTTACTCGTTTGGGTGGACCTCTTGCGCTCCTCAAGGCCCAGGCAACGCGCGTATTCGAGTACTGCGCTCGTGAGGCCGTTCAGATCTTCGGTGGCAGTGGTTACACTCGCACTGGCCAGGGACAGAAGGTTGAGCGTCTCTACCGTGAGGTCCGTGCCTACGCCATCCCGGCAGGGTCTGAAGAGATCATGCTTGACCTGGGTATGAAGCAGGCGATCAAGAACGCGTCTCACTTGTAAGGACGCTTGAGAACCCGTATGACGCCTTGGATTGCCACATCTCCATGCAATGTTCTTCCTTTTCCCCCCTTCTTATCAATGTCCGAATGGTCAACAGATATGATTACTATTACACTAGTGTATGATCAGCGTCGCTTGCTAGGTCTCCAGCGACCTCAAGCCCGCCCATCCCATTGACTCTGGGTTGGTCACAATACAAGGACTCCCATCCTGACTGTCGAAGTACAAGGCGAGGTGCAGTTTGCGGAAGGTTGGTTCGTGAATGTCGCCGGCGGCAGCACCCAGTAGTTTCCTGTGGCCTGCTGAGTGTTTTTGCGGGGTCCCGTGGTTGAATGTCTCGAGCGGCGGCCTGTTCTCTCGATAACCAGCGCAGGCGTGGGTTTTTTGAAGCCATTCTGCTACATTTCCAAGGTATGTGTATTGCAAGGCTGAGTCAATGTGAGGCTGATACAATCATATGTATCGGTGTAGAGCGTGTATGCTAAGTGTTCTGTCTTGTACTTACTCATCTTCACTCTCAAAATCCGCGACATATAGACATGTCGTCGAAACCTGAGACGACACCCGCTTCGGACATTGCGTCCTCTGCGGCCGGGCAGACACCTGAGGCGACTCAAAGCACCACACGCAAGCCGGAGAAGCTAGAACAGGCCGTTATTGGCAAGGCGAAGCTTGAGAGTATCTGGGCCAAGCGTGAATTCACGTCCCAAGAGAAGCAGCTCATCTCGAAGTACCGTGGTGACGCACTGCTTCGCGGTGCGATTACGGGCGCCATCGTGCAAACTGCGTTCTATTTTGGCATGCGGAAGACGTTGCCACGTGCTAGTATCCGATTTATCTCAGCAAATCTGTTCGGTCTATTCGGTGGCATCGCAGCAGCCACCACTGTTGTGCCTAACTTCATTCGAGAATCGATGCTCTTCCTGCCGAACGACTCTTCGATCAAGATCGGAGTCATGAGCTTGTACGTTATCGGATGTGGCTTTGGTACTGCTTGGCTGGCTTTCTTGTGCTCTGTTGCTATCCTTGTTTCATATCTAATATCACACTCGGAAACTACTGCGTCTTCTCGCTCCCCTGATCTAGACTCCAAGCCGAGAATCCTAACCTCTCTCCCAACCAAATCTACACACTCATCTATCGAAGGCAGCAGCGAAAGGGATATCCAGTCCCTGACGACCTGTTCAAGGACCATTCGTCTGCCTCTTCTACTCCACACCAGGTTTAATTACTTTCAGCCATGTACACTAGAGCAATACACACATGTAACCATCTACAAAGCGTTATTATGCAAAAAATGCTGCACGGTGTAGTGTATTTTAGCTTTGTCCTTATTTAAACTGCTGGATCATTCGGTCAATCTGCTGTTGCATGGCTGCATTTCTTGTGCCGCAGCGTGCCCGGATCAAGTGGAGAGCGTCCAAATCCCTCTCCTTCATTGCAATATCAGCAGCCTCCTTCCACATCTGGATGTTGCAGAGCCACTCCATTTGTTCATGAGGATCAGGAAGCATGTGGATGTATCGCACCGCCTCGTGGGGAGCCTTCTGCTCAACGCACGCATCAATGAAGGGCTCGTATCCAATCGGAGGCGTCTTCTTGTTCACAATTCGATTCGCAAGCTCGGCAAAGGCGCGGTTCTTTGCGAGGGTCTTAACTTCAATATGCCAGTAGCGCTTCTCGGGAACGTTGAACGTCTGCTTGACCTTCAAGGGGATATATGTCTGCGAGTGGGCGACATGGCTTTCGATGACTTGACTGACACTCAGGTCTACGAACTCTTGACGGAACTCTTGCTCCCACTTCTTTTCCTGACGAAGCAGCTCGATTTGTTCTTGGAGGGCAGTCGCCATGAAGGTACCTCGCTCTTTGTCTTTGTCCTTTTGATAGAACTTGAGTGCCGTCTCCAAGAGGATCATACGCTCGGAATAGTTGGGGCACGCATACGCTTGCCGTACAATCACGTTCGCAGCCTCATAAGGCTGATCTGTCGTGTAGTAGAACTCCTTCAGCAGGTTGAGGTTGGCTTGCTTACAGTACGATACAAACAAGTTGCGGGCAAGGGGTCGCTCATTGATCAGCTGGCAGAATTGCGCGAAGGGGTACGTCTGGTCCTCCAACAATTCGAAGAGCACCTCGTACACGGCAGTGCTATCCAGTGCGGCTAAGGCCTTATCTAAAGCAGCCTCACGCGCACCAATCTTTGAAAGCAAGTTGATCTGTGCTTGAGTCTTCGGCTCGTAGTCAAGCAAGCCCATCGCCAGCTTTGTACGCTTCACCGCATGCGCGACCAGGGCAGGCTCTGCGAATGACAGGCCTGGGCACAACTTAAACTTGGACACAATGAGATTCAAGAGTTGGTCATCGGGAATGAAATTTGTTGTGGTCGAAGCCGAGCGAATCTTGTCAGCGGCCCAAGCCGTGAGCACGTGATCTGCTGGGGCGCGCAAGTACTTACACAATCGGAATGCCAGCAAGTAGTTGCGCTGATTCTTGAGTCGCTCAATGATAAGGTGTACCTCGAGCTTCTCATATTGAGCATATGTGATGGGAATACCAACGGATGGGCTTCGTAGCGCGTTGAGCACACGAAGTGTCTGGCACAACTCAACAAATGCATCGGGGCTGTAACGCTCGCTCGTGCAGTGCAGAAAGAGCTTGCCAAAGGATGCCGCTTGTAACAGGGCCTTTTGCGAGGGCACATGCAGTTCATGAGCAGCCGCTCGCATGCATGTCTCGACGGCATCCTCAAGCTCACCCTTGTCCTGGAGATCTCGAATGATTTCATCCGCACGCACGCTCTGGTTGTCATAATAGTCCTTGGCACGGAAGAGCTTGGCAGCGGGCGTATTCGAACCAGTATGCAATACGTCCTGAACGGCTTCCGGCACCTCTTGCAAGAACTCGCACTTGGAATCACTGATGATTCTCAAGCCATCGATCTCAGGAACAACCAATAGCGGAGAGTTGTACTTTGCAATCGGAGCAAAGTCACGGTCTGGTCCAACCATCAGAAGCATGGATGCAGTCTTGCCCAGTGCATCCCAGTGTGACACAGCAGCCTCACCACAGAACTCAACCGAGGAAAGTCTGAATTGTGTCTCCTTGAGCTGGATAGGCAGTCGCACGATCACTGAACTGAAATCTGAGTTGGTGACATAGAGGTTACGCTTGGCACTAAACAGGGCAATTCGTCTGCCATCTGATGATGGCTTGATGTACGTGAAAGGCGATGGTTCATCTGCAATGGGCAATCTGTGTTCACTAATTGACTTTGGTGTGATCTTCAGAACCGATCCCGTGTCTGTGGCGAGGAACACCGTCAGCAACGAGTCATCCACACCAAACGACGAGCTGGGGTCCAGTGCGGCCATGGCGTAGGGAGTCTTCTGCAGCTGAGGGTCTGGCAGTCGGAGCACCTGAGGGTGCTTAAGGTTCATCACGGCCAGGAGCTGGAAGCGACCGGCGGTTCGTGCCACAAGTCCTCGGTTGAAGATGATGCAGTCTGCAATACCATCCGCTCTTGCCACCTCACCTAGGCTGAACTCGGCGAGCACAAGGCCGAAAATGTCCTGAACGATGACATTGCCATTATCCATCACAGCGACAAGCGCCTCCTTATCCCCCCAGCACGTGGTCCATCCAAGTTTGACCAGGCCTTTGTGCCTCCAAGGGATCTGTGAGATGAGCCGGCCAGAGGAAGAAAGGATACGGATCATAGGAGTGGCCTCTGTGACACCAGCACCAACCCTTGTCTGTTGCCGCATCGCAACCGAGACCTTGCGTTCGTCCCTCAGTAGTGCGATGGGGCCTCCATTCGGTGCGCAGGCCTTGAAGTAGTCGTCGAAGTTGATTACGGGCCGAAGCGAGGCAGGTGAGTTCGGGGCGCCCGCGGGGCTACCGACACCACCAAATTCAGCATCCGCAGTTGCAGTATAAGCCGCAGTGAGTGCAGATGACCATGCCACAGGACACAGATCTACCATACGATAGAGTGCCTTGCTAAGTGTAGTCCATGCGACTCCAGCGGTGGATCCGCTGGGCTGTGAGCTCGGACTGGTGGCTCCTTCGCTCATGTTCAGTGTAAGGATGAAGCGTCTTTCAGATTTCAGATGTTACAATACCACGAGGTGGTTTTTCCAGACACCGGATATTCCTGGGACTCAACAACCGGATTCGCGTGGGATTCCCCTGTGTGCCTGGGGGCCCTCCAGCTGTGTAGGTATCAGGAGCATGGGACATTATGGTGAGTCAAGATGTTAGTGTACGGAATACAAGCACGTCAGGGCCACGACGATGCCGCACGCCAGGATATCGCGCAGAATATGTGATTTGAGGGAGAGGATCCTTCGAATCTTGTCTCACGAGGGTATGAATCCTCGGGTTGAACCCAGATAGATACGCCTACGGCAAAACTAATCGATGAGTTGACACACACTACAATCGTCTGTCAGGTTTATATCGAACAAGTGTGTCTGTACGACGAGATACACGCTTGCAAATAGTCAGTCCCGGGCTGGTGGATTTCCCCCGTGGATAGTATTATTTTCGTCCCTATCCACTCGAAGGACAGGACAGAGCCCTTCGGAGCCCGGGATCTGGGGTTATCTGTCACCCCTACTTCCGTCATGACCATCCATGAACCAGCAGCTCTGCAACATTAAATTGAGTACTGATTACCGATGATTGCGTGGATATATACAGGTTGTAATTATGTCATTATGTAGATCGCTGGGAATCCTCTCTAAGCACCTCCAGCTCGATCCAGGCAGTCATGTAACCCACCACAGATCCATCGATAAAACATCAACCCAGAGGAAACGCCACTAAGCGTGTTCCTCTGACGCTCATTTTCGGCGTAATTTCGAGACAATCTCACTTTGCACTTCGGATCTGACACGATTTCTAGGTATCTCTCTGGTTAACCCACCTGAGCAGCCTCATAGAAGACCGGATTGTCGCATAGCACACACAAAAACCACACATCAATGTCGATTAACTTGAAAATCCGGAACGTCAAGAACGAGGAGTGGTCCTTGAGCGGCGTTCCGACGGATATGACTGTACGTAAAGGCGTCGTATGGACATTGCGCTCGGCTGGCGGATTGTATTCTCGGGTCGAGCGGCCGCGAATCGTTGTTGTGGTCGCGAGAGGCAAGGCCTGAACACGGCCTGAACACGGCCTTCTGGCCTCAAGTACTGACGCAGCTGGTGCGGAAATCCCTTCGAGACGACCCGACGCGGACGATGACCCTACCAATGCCCCGGGCCTTATGCTTACCGTGCTTGATTCATTCCTCACTCATCATACTCGCATGTAGATTGCGGACCTCAAGACAAAGATCCAAACGGACCTGAACACACCAGAGATCAACCTTCTTGTTTTCAAGGGCAAGCCCGTGCGTGACACGAGTGCAACGGTAAGCTCGCTTGGCATAGAGGAGGGTAGCACAATCTTTGCCACTTTTAAGGCCGCCAAGCCCGCAAGTGCTCCTGCCGCAGCAACTGAAGGCAAGTCAGATGCTCCAGCTACCGTGAGCAAGCCAGCCGAAGCCGCTCCCGCAGCGGCGGCGGCAGCAGCAGCCACTCCAGCAGCTACCGCTGCTACAACTGCGGCCCCTGCCGGCTCGCCCTCCTCGGCTGGTGCTGGCTCTGGCTCTGGCTCTGGCTCCGGCTCCGGTTCCGGTGCTGATGACATGTCTCGGTTCGTCGAGTGGTCTTGCCCCATGTGCACCTTCTTGAACAACCCTGCACGAACGATCTGCGAAATGTGCAACTCGCCTAATCCCAATAGGCCAGCACGTCCTGCACAGCGATCGAACCCACCTGCAGCGACAGCTGCCAGCGTCGGAGCTGCTACAACAGGTGCTGTCGCAGGTGCTGGTGCCGGTGCAGGTGCAGGTGAGGAAGGAGCAGATCCCGACTACTTGATGGCTCTGGCTCTCCAGAACCAGGAGCTCAGCTCAGCGGGTGGCGATTTCAGTGGCCTCGGTGGCTTTGGTGATGACGGCGACGATGGTGTTGATGCAGTTGTGCCTATCACGGACATCTTCCGACTCATTGCACAGGACCCCGAGATGCTCCAGCAGCTCGCTCAGTCACTTAACCTTGGTGAGGATCAGATGAGTGGGCTGATGACTGCGTTACAATCAGACGATCCTCGTGTCCTTGCTCCCCTCATGATGGCGTTCGAGCGCATGGCCCAGGATCCCTCGGTCCGCGAGCGATTACAGGAATTGTACCAGAACCAGATGGGCGGAGAGGAGGACGAGGACGAGGACTTCGGCGACTACGCGGACTACTAAGAATCGTAAGAGCGTCCGAGCCAGTCGGTTTTGGTTTTGGTTCTTAGGATGATGATGATGATGATGATGATGATGATGATGATGATGATGATGATGATGATGATGATGATGATGATGATGATGATGAATCAGTCGCTCAGTCCAACCCATTGTAGAGCGCTGCAATGGAGTTGACATAAAGTCTTTTTCGAGCAAGCAAGCAAGCAAGCAAGCAAGCAAGCAAGCAAGCAAGCAAGCAAGCAAGCAAGCAAGCAAGCAAGCAAGCAAGCAAGCAAGCAAGCAAGCAAGCAAGCAAGCAAGCAAGCAAGCAA